>Ga0310834_100185_pt1 | contig 99971 bp, 87 predicted proteins | sample SM_ome_2_FD_201314 | JGI IMG/M metagenome (GOLD analysis project Ga0310834, IMG submission 201314) | Sorghum-adapted microbial communities enriched on stacked mutant (SM) sorghum from Joint BioEnergy Institute, Emeryville, California... ...
AGAGGTTTCGTCACCAGTGCTCGTACTCGAAGACCCCTCGCCGCTAGCGCGACACGCCGCTACCTGCCCGATGTATCGATGATCACGTCCGTATGCGAAACCCCGAACCGGTTATTTACCAGGCTCTTAGTGAGTCCGGCCGTAGGCCGGTCCTGTCTGTTCTTCTGCCCCGTGCTGCTGGTCGAGGCGGCCCGGGGCTTGCCGCTGTGTGCCATCGCTCCGCCGGCGGGGCTTCCGCCGACGCCGGGCCGAAGGTATAGGCGGAGGCGGCCGGGCCGTGCCCGGGCCCCTGGTCGGCGGCGCGAGCGGCCCGCTTTGCGGGCCGCCTTGATCTCTGAGCCAGAAAACTTGGGCACGTATTTGGCACAGACACCCGGTGACGACCACGGAGAACCGGACATCACCGGACACTTGGCAACGACCCGTCGAGCCGGGTTTGGGCTGGTCAGGAAGCCAGGTTTTGGCTGGTCAACGGCTGGTGCCCCCGGCAGGATTCGAACCTGCGCTCCCGCCTCCGGAGGGCGGTGCTCTATCCCCTGAGCTACGGGGGCCCGGCGACCAAGGAAGAGTAGCAGGCTTCGGGCGGAGGAGCCGAACCGCTACCCCCGCTAGGAGACGCCGAGGCGTTTCTGCAGGTCGGTGATCACGTTGATCTCGTACTGCTGGCCTTCCTTCATCGCCGTGGCCAGGCGTCGGACCTGCGAATTGTCCGATTCGGCCAGGATCCCCTCGGCCATGTGGATGCCGCCCAGGTGGTGTGCCTTCATCAGCCGCAGGAAGATCGCGTCGACGTTCTTGCCGGTCGCGTTGCGCAGCTCGGCCATCTGGGCGTCCGTGGCCATGCCCGGCATCCGGCCGTCCACCAGCGCCTTCGTGCCCTCCGGCATCCAGGCCATCGCCGGGTCGGGGCCGGTCGGGCCCAGGCCCCAGTTCTGCAGCCAGGCATCCATCTGGCCGATCTGGTTCTGCTGGGTCAGCGCGATGTCCAGGCCGAGGTTGCGTACCTCCGGGTCGGTGGCCCGCTGGTACGCGATCATGCTCATCTCCACCGCCTGGGCGTGGTGGATCTTCATGTCCCGGGCGAAACCCGCCTCCGGCGAGCTGTCGCCCGGGTCTCGCAGGGACGGCGTCAGCAGGCCGGCGGCGTACGCGATGAGCAGGCCGACCACGGCGCCGAGGGTGAGCGCGACGAGCCGGAAGCGGCGACGTGGGCGTGGCGTCTGCTCAACCTCGACCTCGTCGAGGTCGGGCGAGTCGGTTACCCCTTGCGGTGTGGTCATCAGCCGCCGCTCCCGCCCGTCATGTCATTGGGGTTGTCGGTCTGGTTGCTCAGGTCACGCGGGTTGGTGCCGGTGCCGGTGGTGTAGTTGCCCGCCGAGCAGACCGCACCCGGCTCCATCGTGGCGTTCTCCCGCAGCGCCGAGATGAAGTCGTCGATCCGCCCGTCGTTGGCGTTGTCGACCTTGAGCTGGTAGCCCCAGGCCTGCAGCGAGATCGGCTTGTCCAGGCCGGGGAACGGGCTCATCAGCAGGTAGTCCTTCCCGCGGACCTTGCTGGCCAGCTTCTCCACCTGGTCCTTGGGCAGGTCCGGCCGGTACGTGATCCACACCGCGCCGTGTTCCAGGCTGTGCACCGCGTTCTCGCTGGGGATCTGGGCGTCGTAGACGTCGCCCATGCAGCGCTCCCAGGTGGGGTTGTGGTCGCCGCCGACCGGCGGGTTGACCTTGTACGAGACCTTGCCCGTCTTGTGGTTGCGGGTCAGCATGCCGGGATCGGTCTTCCGGTAGTTCACGATCCCACTGATCGAGTCGGCCTTGTCCTCCCAGGAGCGGCCGTTCTGGTAGACCGCCCAGGCACCCCAGCCGATGATCCCCGCCGCGAGCAGGCCGACCACGGTGAACAGGGCGACCGCGCCCCAGTTCCGGCCCTGGGTCACCTTGACCGGGGCGACCGGCCGCCGCGGACCGCCGCCCTTCCCGCCGGCGCCGGGCCGCTTGCCGGCCCCTGGCCGCCCGCCGGCTGCCGGGCCGGTCCGGGCGGCCGTCTTCGGCGTGGTCTTCGATGTCGCGGCCTTCGAGGCCTTCGCCGCGTCGGTGGTCCCGGCCTGGGAACCAGACGCCTTCTCCTTCCCGGCCGAAGGCGCCTTCTTGCCGGTGGCGACGACAGAGGGGCGGCGCTGCTGGCCACCCTGGCTGCTGATGCTCATCATGCCTCGTACGTCGGTCGGGGTCGGGGGTGACGGTCACGCCCGGTCCGCATCGTGACCAGCGCGCCGGGTCGCCGCCAGGTCACCGAGTCTACCCCGGCTAGCATGTCTCAGTGACTCCTGCTGAGCTCGCAGAAGTGGTTCTCGCCGCCGCCCGCGCCGTGTTCGCCGAGCGCGGCCTTGATCAATCCCTGTTGCCGGGGACGGCGACGGTCGAGCGGCCCCGCAACCCGGAGCACGGCGACTACGCCTCGACGCTCGCGCTCCAGCTGGCCAAGCGAGCCGGTGTCCCGCCGCGGGAGCTGGCCGGCGCGCTGGCCGAGCGGCTGGCCGGGGCGCGCGGGATCCGTTCGGTGGAGATCGCCGGGCCGGGCTTCCTCAACATTCGCCTGGAGGCCGCCGCCGCCGGCGAGCTGGCGCGCGTCGTGGTGCAGGCCGGCAAGGAGTACGGGCACAGCCGGGCGCTGGCCGGTCAGCGGCTCAACCTGGAGTTCGTCTCGGCGAACCCGACCGGCCCGATCCACCTCGGCGGGGTGCGCTGGGCGGCGGTCGGCGACGCGCTGGCCCGGCTGCTGCGGGCGGCGGGTGCCCAGGTCACCACCGAGTACTACTTCAACGACGCGGGTGCGCAGATCGAGCGGTTCGCCGCCTCGCTGCTGGCGGCGGCGCGCGGGGAGCCGACGCCGGAGGGCGGGTACGGCGGCGCGTACGTCGGCGAGATCGCCGCCAAGGTGGTGGAGAAGCACCCGGACGTGCTGGCGATGGACGCCGGGGCCGCGCTGGAGATGTTCCGGGTCGAGGGCGTCGCGCTGATGCTCGGCGAGATCAAGTCCTCGCTGGCCGACTTCGGGGTGCACTTCGACACGTACTTCAGCGAGAAGACGCTGCACGAGCGCGGCGAGCTGGACGCGGCGCTGGCCCGGCTGCGCGCCGAGGGCCACGTGTACGAATCCGAGGGCGCGACCTGGCTGCGCACCACCGACTTCGGCGACGACAAGGACCGGGTGCTGCGCAAGTCCAACGGGGAGTGGACGTACTTCGCCGCGGACTGCGCCTACTACCTGGACAAGCGGGAGCGCGGCGCGGACCGGGTGGTCATCATGCTCGGCGCCGACCACCACGGGTACATCGGCCGGATGCGGGCGATGGTGGCGTGCTTCGGCGACGATCCGGACCGCTGCCTGGAAATCCTCATCGGACAGCTGGTCAACCTGGTGAACGAGGGCGTGCCGGTGCGGATGTCCAAGCGGGCGGGCACCGTGGTCACCCTGGAGGACCTGGTGGACGCGATCGGCGTGGACGCCGCCCGGTACGCGCTGGCCCGGTACTCCAGCGACTCGCCGATCGATATCGACATCGAGCTGTGGACCAGGTCCACCAGGGACAATCCTGTCTACTATGTCCAGTACGTGGCCGCCCGTACGGCGGGGGTGGCCCGCAACGCCGCGGAGGTGGGCCTGCACCGGGGCGAGGCGGACGCGTTCCGGCCGGAGCTGCTGGCGCACCCGAAGGAGCACGAGCTGCTCAAGGCGTTGGGCGAGTTCCCGGGCGTGGTGACCACCGCGGCGGAGCTGCGCGAGCCGCACCGGGTGGCCCGCTACCTGGAGGACCTCGCCGGGGCGTACCACCGCTTCTACGACAACTGCCGGATTCTTCCGCAGGGCGACGAGGAGATTTCGGACCTGCACCGGGCGCGGCTGTGGCTCAACGATGCCACCCGTACCGTCATCGCCAACGGGTTGGGACTGCTCGGCGTCTCCGCCCCCGAGAGGATGTAGGCAGGCAGCCGATGCGGGCACACGAAGCGGGGGCACTGCACGCGGATCTGGGCCACGGTGGCCCCAGCTGGCTGCGTACCCCGGACGACGTCAACGCGCTGGTGCCGCACCTGTGGCCGCGGACGGTGGTGCGCGGCCGCGACGGCGTGCTGACCGTCGGCGGCGTCTCGGTCCGCGAGCTGGCCGAGCGGTTCGGCACCCCGGCGTACATTTTGGACGAGGCGGACTTCCGGGCCCGCTGCAGGGAGTTCCGCGACGCCTTCAAGGGCGCCGACGTCTTCTACGCGGGCAAGGCCTTCCTGTGCAAGGCGGTCGCGCGGATGGTCGCCGAGGAGGGCCTGTCACTGGACGTGTGCACCGGCGGGGAGCTGTCGGTGGCGCTCGCCGCTGGCTTCCCGGCCGACCGGATCGGCCTGCACGGCAACAACAAGTCGATCGCGGAGCTGACCCGGGCGGTGGACGCCGGGGTGGGGCGGATCATCCTCGACTCGTTCGACGAGATCGACCGGCTGACCGCGATCGCACGGCAGCGGAACGCCCGGCCGAACGTGCTGATCCGGGTGACGGTCGGGGTGGAGGCGCACACCCACGAGTACATCGCCACCGCCCACGAGGACCAGAAGTTCGGCTTCTCCCTGGCCGGTGGCGCGGCGGCCGAGGCGGTCGCCCGCGTGCTGGAGGAGGGCGTGCTGGAGCTGCGCGGGCTGCACTCGCACATCGGGTCGCAGATCTTCGACACGTCCGGGTTCGAGGTCTCCGCCCGCCGCGTGCTCGGCCTGCACGCCGAGATCCGCGACCGGTACGGCGTGCAGTTGCCCGAGCTGGACCTGGGGGGCGGCTTCGGCATCGCGTACACCACGCAGGACGACCCGTCCCCGCCGGCCGACCTGGCCGCCGGGATGTCCAAGATCGTGCAGGAGGAGTGCGCGGCGAAGGACCTGGCGGTGCCGCACCTGTCGGTGGAGCCGGGGCGGGCGATCGCCGGCCCGGCCGTGTTCACCCTGTACGAGGTCGGCACGGTCAAGGACGTGGACGGCATCCGCAGCTACGTGAGCGTGGACGGCGGGATGAGCGACAACATCCGCACCGCGCTCTACGACGCGTCGTACTCGGCCACGGTCGCCTCCCGGGCGTCCGCGGCGGGCCCGACCCTGGCCCGGGTGGTGGGAAAACATTGCGAGGCCGGCGACGTGGTGGTGAAGGATGAGTTCCTGCCCGCGGACGTGGCGCCAGGAGATCTTCTCGCGGTGCCCGGGACCGGTGCCTACTGCCGGAGCATGGCCAGCAACTACAACCACGTGCCCCGGCCGCCGGTGGTCGCGGTCGCCGACGGGCAGGCACGGGTGGTCGTCCGGCGGGAGACCGAGGACGACCTGCTCGCTTTGGACGTGGGCTGACCGGGAGGGGATCAGGCGTGGCCGCGAAGCGGGTGCGGGTGGCGCTGCTGGGCTGCGGCACCGTCGGCGCCGAGGTGGTGCGGCTGATGCACGACCAGGCCGCCGACCTGACCGCCCGGATCGGCGCCGAGCTGGAGCTGGTCGGCATCGCGGTCCGTCGGCCGGGGCGCGACCGCGGGCCGCTGCCGGTGCCCGCCGGCCTGTTCACCACCGACGCGCTCGGCCTGGTCAAGCGCGACGACGTGGACGTGGTGGTGGAGGTGGTCGGCGGCATCGAGCCGGCCCGCACCTGGCTGGTGGAGGCGCTGCGCGCCGGCAAGAGCGTGGTCACCGCGAACAAGGCGCTGCTCGCCGAGGACGGTGCCACGCTGCACGCGGCGGCCGTCGAGGGCGGGGCGGACCTGTACTACGAGGCCGCGGTCGCCGGCGCGATCCCGCTGCTGCGCCCGCTGCGCGACTCGCTGCACGGCGACCGGATCACCCGGGTCACCGGCATCGTCAACGGCACCACCAACTTCATCCTCTCCGCGATGGACGCCACCGGCGCCGGCTTCAGCGAGGCGCTCGAGCAGGCCACCGAGCTGGGGTACGCGGAGCCGGACCCGACCGCCGACGTGGAGGGCTTCGACGCCGCGGCGAAGGCGGCGATCCTCGCCTCGCTGGCGTTCCACACCCGGGTCACCGCGGCCGACGTGTACCGCGAGGGCATCACCGAGGTGACCGCCGCCGACGTGGCCAGCGCCCGCGAGATGGGATGCGTCATCAAGCTGCTGTGCATCGCGACCCGCACCGCCGACGCGGTCAGCGTCCGGGTGCATCCGGCGATGATTCCCCGGTCCCACCCGCTGGCCGGGGTCGGCGACGCGTTCAACGCGGTCTTCGTGGAGGCGTCCGCGGCCGGGCAGCTGATGTTCTACGGCCGCGGGGCGGGTGGCGCCCCGACCGCCAGCGCCGTCCTCGGCGACCTGGTCACGGTGGCCCGCAACCGGCTGGGCGGGGTGCGCGCGGCGGGCGAGTCGGCCTACGCGGACCTGCGCATCCAGCCGATGGGTGAGGTGGTCACCCGCTACCACATCAGCCTCGACGTGGCCGACCGGGCCGGCGTACTGGCCACCGTGGCCGGCGTCTTCGCCCGGCACGACGTCTCCATCGCCACGGTCCGCCAGTCCGGCCGGGGCGATGATGCGATCCTGGTCATCGTCACCCACGGCGCGCCGGACGCGGCGCTCGCCGCCACCGTGGAGGAGCTGCGCCAGCTGGACATCGTGCGGTCGATCGCCAGCGTGCTGCGGGTCGAGGGGGAGTGACGGCGGGACGGGCTTCCGGGGGAGGCGGGTGGGGAGAAGGAAGCTTCCGGGGGAGGCGGGTGGGGAGAAGGGAGATTAGGATGCGCGGCGTGTGGCGGGGCCTCATCGACGCGTACCGGGACCGGTTGCCGGTCTCCGATGCGACCCCGGTGGTGACGCTGTACGAGGGGAACACCCCGCTGCTGCCCGCACCGCAGCTGTCCGGGCGCACCGGGTGCGACGTCTACCTCAAGGTCGAGGGCGCCAACCCGACCGGCTCGTTCAAGGACCGCGGCATGACGGTGGCCGTCTCCCGGGCGGTCGAGCAGGGCGCCAAGGCGATCATCTGCGCGTCCACCGGGAACACCAGCGCATCCGCCGCGGCGTACGCGGCCCGGGCCGGGCTCACCTGTGCGGTGCTGGTGCCGCAGGGCAAGATCGCGCTGGGCAAGCTGGCCCAGGCGCTGGTGCACGGGGCCAAGCTGCTGCAGGTCTCCGGCAACTTCGACGACTGCCTGGGGCTGGCCGCCAAGCTGTCCCAGGACTACCCGGTGGCGCTGGTCAACTCGGTCAACCCGGACCGGCTGGAGGGCCAGAAGACCGCCGCCTTCGAGATCGTCTCGGCGTTGGGTGACGCACCGGACGTCCACTGCCTGCCGGTCGGCAACGCGGGCAACATCACCGCGTACTGGATGGGGTACCGCGAGGACTACCAGGCGGGCAACGCGGCGAAGCTGCCCAGGATGTTCGGCTTCCAGGCGTCCGGGGCGGCGCCGATCGTACACGGCTCGGTGGTCACCGAACCGACCACGATCGCCACCGCGATCCGCATCGGCAATCCGGCCTCCTGGGCCAAGGCGCTGGACGCGCGCGACCAGTCGGGTGGCATGATCCTGGCGGTCACCGACCGGGAGATCCTCCAGACGTACCGGATGCTCGCCCGCAGCGAGGGCGTCTTCGTGGAGCTGGCCAGCGCGGCGAGCGTCGCCGGCCTGCTGCAGGCGGTGGAGGCGGGCCGGATCCCGCGCGGGTCCACAGTGGTCTGTACGGTCACCGGGCACGGTCTGAAGGACCCGGAGTGGGCCATCTCGACGGCCCCCGCGCCGACCACGATCGGCAACGACGTGGTCGCCGCGGCCCGCGCGCTGGACCTGGCCTGAGCCTCCGCCTGCCCGACCGGATTCCGAGGTGGACTCAGCTTCTCGGCTGCGGGCCGGTGCCACGGTGTGGTCACGGTGAGCGCGCCGGCCGCCGTGACGAGTAGCCTCGCGTAGGTGGCGCCAACACTATCGGTCCTTACCAGATATCCCAGCTTCCGCAGGCTCTTCCTCGCCGAACTGGTCGTCTTCGGGTCCGACTGGTTCGTCATGGTGCCGCTGCTGGTCCTGCTCAACGACCTGACCGGGCGCGGGATCTGGGGCGCGCTGGTCCTCGCCACGGATACCGGGATCAGCGCTCTGCTGCTGCCGTACACCGGCACGATCGCGGACCGGTTCGACCGCAAGAAGATCATGATTGCGGCGAACCTGGCGGCGCTCGTCGGGGTGCTGCTGCTGTTCGGCGTACGCACGGCCGGGGCGACCTGGTTGGCGGTGGCGACCGTCGGTGCGGTCGCGGTGGCCAAGGCGTTCTACTCGCCGGCCGCGTCCGCGGCACTGCCCAACCTGGTCGAACCAGTCGACCTGTCCGCGGCCAACGCGGTCGCCGGTTCGGCGTGGGGCACCATGGCGGTCGTCGGCGCGTCGCTCGGCGGGGTGCTCAGCGCCGCCTTCAACGCGTACACCTGCTTCGCGGTGGCGGCGCTCAGCCTGGCCGGGGCGGCGGCGCTGGTGATGCGCATCGACCGCCCCATGCAGGACGACCGGGACGGCCGGCTTTCGCCGGCCCGGACCTTCGCCGCCATCGGCGAGGCGCTGCGGTTCATCGGGCGCCGGCCACGGGTGCTCGCGCTGGTCACGGTGAAGTCCGCGGTCGGTCTCGGCAACGGCGTCCTGACCATTTTTCCGGTGCTGGCCGTGATGTTCGGCGCCGGCCCGCTCGGCACGGGCCTGCTGTTCGCCGTGCGGGGCGCCGGCGCGCTGGTCGGGCCGCTGCTGATGCGGCGGGTCCTGACGCACCGGTCCTGGCTGCTGCCGGGGCTGGCGATCTCGATGGCGACCTACGGCGTGGCCTACTTCGGCGTCGCGCTGGTCAGGTGGTTCCCGTTGGTGCTGGCGCTGGTCCTGGTCGCCCACCTGGCCGGCGGCGGGAACTGGGTGATGTCCAACTACGCGTTGCAGGCCGTGGTGCCGGACCGGCTGCGCGGCCGGGTCTTCGCCACCGACATGATGCTCGCCACCCTCGCCATCGCGGTCAGCCAGCTCGCGGTCGGCGCGCTGGTCGACTCGCTGTCCGTCCGGGTGCTGGTCGCCGGGTGCGGTGCGGTGACGCTGCTGTACGCGGCCGGCTGGCGGCTCGCGACGGCCCGGTTGAGCCTCGCCGAGCCGGCCAGCTCCGCCGCCGAACCGGCCAGCTCCGCCGTCGAATCGCACATGCCGTCCCGCGAGCCTGCGGTCGTACCTCCTGATCCCAGCCAGTAACGCCGAGCTGATCCCAGCCCCTTGCGGCGAGGGGTGCGGGAGCGGGCGGGCCTCTGCTACCGTAGTGATATCACTTCGATATTGAGGAGATGTCATGGAGCGGGGTGTCTTCCGGGTATCCGGTTTTCTCGTGGTGGGGCTCCTCCTCCTGGTGGCGGCCGCCGTGGCGGGCATCGACGTCGCGCTCGCCCCGGACCGTTCCGGAGCGGCGGTCGCGGTCGGCGTGATCGGGGCGGTGGTGGTGGGCGTGGCCGCCAGCGGCTTCGTGGTCGTGAACCCGAACGACGCGCAGGTGGTCCAGTTCTTCGGGCGGTACGTCGGCTCGATCCGGGACGCCGGCTTCTTCTGGACCTGGCCGTTGACCTCCCGTAGGCGGATCACCTTGCGCGTGCGCAACTTCGAGACCGACCGGCTCAAGGTCTCCGACGCCGACGGCAACCCGGTCGAGATCGCCGCCGTGGTGGTGTGGCGGGTCGTCGACTCCGCCAAGGCGGCGTTCGCCGTCGACGACCACGTGGACTACGTGGCGGTGCAGGCGGAGGCGGCGGTCCGGCACCTGGCCACCAGCTACCCGTACGAGGCGCACGACTCCGGGCGGGCCAGCCTGCGGGACAGCTCGGTGGTCAGCGAGGAGCTCACCACCGAACTGCGGGAGCGGGTGGAGCTGGCCGGCGTCGAGGTGCTCGAGTCGCGGACGACGCACCTGGCGTACGCGCCGGAGATCGCCCAGGCGATGCTCGCCCGGCAGCAGGCCAACGCGATCGTGGCGGCCCGGTACAAGATCGTGGAGGGCGCGGTGGGCATGGTCTCCGGCGCCCTCGACCGGCTCAGCGCCGAGCATGTGGTCGAGCTCGACGAGGAGCGCAAGGCGCAGATGGTGGCCAACTTGCTGGTGGTGCTCTGCGGCGACCGGGCGGCGCAGCCCGTGGTCAATACCGGCACGCTCTACGGCTGACCACTTCATGGCTGAGCGGAAGAAGCTCCTGCTAAGGCTGGACCCGAAGGTCTATGAAGCGGTAGCCAAGTGGGCCGCGGACGACCTGCGCAGCGTCAACGCGCAGATCGAGTACGCCCTGCGGCTCGCCCTGCGGTCGGCCGGGCGGGAGCCGCGCCAGCGTGGACCCGGCCCGAGCCAGCAGGGGGCTGGTTCCGGTCCGGATGGGGCCGCTCACGGCCGGGAGGGTCCCGGCCCGGACCGGGAGGGTCCCGGCCCGGACCGGGAGGGTTCCGGTCCGGGCCGGGAGGAGTGAGAGCATGAGCCGGTGGCTGTGACCTTCGTGACCGGACCGGTATCGGCGCGGGCGCCGGCGACCAGCGCCAACCTCGGCCCCGGCTTCGACGCGCTGGGGCTCGCCCTTGCCCTGCACGACGAGCTGCAGGCCGAGGTCACCGACGGCGGGGTGCGGGTCGCGGTGACCGGCGAGGGCGCCGACGAGCTGCCCACCGACGAGAGCCATCTGGTCGTACGGGCGATGTGGGCCGCCTTCGACGCGTTGGGTGCCCGACCCCCCGGGGTCCGGGTGAGCTGCGTCAACCGAATTCCCCAGGCGCGCGGGCTGGGCTCGTCGTCGGCGGCGATCGTGGGCGGCATCCTGCTCGCCCGGGAGCTGGTCGTCGGTGGTCCGGACCGGCTGGGCGACGCCGAGGTGCTGCGGCTCGCCGCCGAGCTGGAAGGGCACCCCGACAACGTGGCGCCCTGCCTGCTCGGCGGGTTCACCATCGCGTGGACCGAGCCGCGCCGGGGCGAGGGCGCAGGTAGCGCCGACGCTGGGACCGGGGGCGCTCGGGCGGTGTCGCTGGCGCCCGCGGCAGGCGTACGACCGGTCCTGTTCGTGCCTGAGGAGCGCGGGCTGACCGCGCAGGCCCGGGCCGCGCTGCCGCTGTCCGTGCCGCACGCGGACGCCGCGCTGACCGCGGGGCGGGCGGCCCTGCTGGTCCATGCGCTCACCGCGGACCCCGGACTGCTCTTTTCCGCCACCGAGGACCGGCTGCACCAGAAATACCGGGCGGCGGGAATGCCGGCCACGGCCGCACTTGTTGACACCCTGCGAGACGCGGGCGTAGCAGCCGTGGTCAGCGGTGCCGGTCCCAGCGTACTGGCCCTTTCACCGGTGCCCGGCGACTTCGATCCGGGGCCGGGGTGGACAGCCCGGCATCTGCCGGTGGACCGTAACGGTGCGGCGGCGGGCCGGGGTATTATGGGACACGCCGAGCGGGACACTGTTGCCGCAGGTCGAGCAAGTTGATTACGCTCTAGCCTGAGCACAGCCGCGAAGCACGCGATCTCATGCGGGGCGGCCGACCCCTAAAGCTGTCGGCGGTCAGTTCGTCACACCCCCTGCCCAAAGGCAAACGCCGAACCGCAGTCTCCACGGATCGTCGCAGACGGCGTGGATCCGGCCGCCCGCCGAGGGCGACACCGGCAGCCGTTGTGCTGCTGTGCAACAGACTCCCGCGACGCGGTCACGCGGGGCGGGTGTATCCGAGGTTGCCCGGCCACCAGCGCCGAGCCCGGGCAGCCCCGGCCTAACGAGGGAAGGAATCCATTGAGCGACACCACCGACGTGACGTCGGATGTCTCCCCCGTCGCTGACGACGCCACGACGACCGGCACCACCCGCCGGCGGCGTGCCGGCAGCGGGCTTTCCGCGATGTTGCTTCCTGAGCTGCAGAGCCTCGCTGCATCGCTCGGCATTTCCGGCACCGGCCGGATGCGCAAGGGCGAACTGATCTCAGCCATCCAGGAGCGACAGGGCGCCGCGGCCGCGCCGCGCGCCCGTGGCGAGGTGGCGGCCCGGGAGCAGGGAACCCGCGAGGAGGTACGGGCCGATGTACTTCACCCCAGCGAGCGAGTCGACGGCGACCGCCGGGGCGGCGGCGAGACGACCGGACCTGCGGCGGTGGCCACGATGACCGCGCCACCCGAGGCCGGCCCGACCGAGGCCGAAACCGGCCTGACCGAGGCCGCCGGGCGGGCACCGCGCCGGGCCAGCCGGCCGGCCGGACCGCCGGAGTCACGCCAGGACCGGGAGGCTCGCGCCGAGGCCGCCGAGGCGGTCGAGGCCCGCACGGAAGCCCACGCCGAGGCCCGTACCGAGGCCCGCCCAGAGGGGCGCACCGAGACCGAGGAGCGGGTCGAGCGCGGTGAGCGCGGCGACCGCAACGGCCGCGGCGACCGCAACGGCCGCGGCGAGCGGGAAGGCGGCGAGGGCCGGGCCGAGCGTGTGGCCGGCGAGGAGGAGGAGAGCGAAAGCGGCGGCCGGCGTGGCCGGCGCAGCCGGTTCCGGGACCGCCGCCGCGGCCGGGGCGGCGAACGCGGCGAGAGCGGAGAGCCGCAGGTGACCGAGGACGACGTGCTCGTCCCGGTGGCCGGCATCCTCGACGTGCTCGACAACTACGCGTTCGTCCGCACCAGCGGCTACCTCGCCGGGCCCAACGACGTCTACGTCTCGATGGCCCAGGTGAAGAAGAACGGCCTGCGCCGCGGCGACGCGATCACCGGCGCGGTGCGCGCGCCGCGCGAGGGCGAGCAGCGGCGGGACAAGTACAACCCGCTGGTGCGGCTCGACTCGGTCAACGGGATGGACCCGGAGGAGGCCAAGCGCCGGCCGGACTTCTACAAGCTGACCCCGCTGTACCCGCAGGACCGGCTGCGGCTGGAGACCGAGCCGCACATCCTGACCACCCGGGTGATCGACCTGGTGATGCCGATCGGCAAGGGCCAGCGGGCGCTGATCGTCTCGCCGCCGAAGGCCGGCAAGACGATGATCCAGCAGGCGATCGCCAACGCGATCACCCGCAACAACCCGGAGTGCCACCTGATGGTGGTGCTGGTGGACGAGCGGCCGGAGGAAGTCACCGACATGCAGCGGTCGGTGAAGGGCGAGGTCATCGCCTCCACCTTCGACCGCCCGCCGCAGGACCACACCACCGTGGCGGAGCTGGCCATCGAGCGGGCCAAGCGGCTGGTGGAGCTGGGCAACGACGTGGTCGTGCTGCTCGACTCCATCACCCGGCTCGGCCGGGCGTACAACCTGGCCGCGCCGGCGAGCGGCCGGATTCTCTCCGGCGGCATCGACTCGACCGCGCTGTACCCGCCGAAGCGGTTCCTGGGTGCGGCCCGCAACATCGAGAACGGCGGATCGCTGACCATCATCGCGAACGCGCTGGTGGAGACCGGCTCGATGATGGACACGGTGATCTTCGAGGAGTTCAAGGGCACCGGCAACGCGGAGCTGAAGCTGGACCGCAAGATCGCCGAGAAGCGGGTCTACCCGGCCATCGACATCGACCAGTCCGGCACCCGCCGGGAGGAGATCCTGCTCGCGCCGGAGGAGCTGGCCATCGTCCACAAGCTACGCAGGGTGCTGCACTCGCTGGAGTCGCAGGCCGCGCTGGACCTGCTGCTCAGCAGGCTGAAGGAGACTCGGACCAACGTCGAGTTCCTGATGCAGATCGCCAAGACGACGCCCGGGGAGTAGGGCGGGATGGAATGGGTTACGGCCGCGCGGCGTACCCCATTCCATCCCGCGGTACCGCCGCGCCGGTCTGCGCTTGCCGCCGCGCAGGGCATTGCTGCCGCCGCGCGGTCAGGCGCCCCGCGGAATGACCTGGCCGCCGAGACTGTTACACAGCCGGCGTGCCACACTGGTACGTCAGTCCAGGTTCCGGTTCACGTCCCCGGACACAATCGGTGGCGACCCGGCGACCAGCGGAGAGAGGACGCGTCGAGGCATGAAGCCGAACATCCACCCGCAGTACGTGGTGACCCAGGTCACCTGCGCCTGCGGCAACACCTTCACCACCCGCAGCACCGCGCGCAACGGGCAGATCCACGCTGAGACGTGCAGCGAGTGCCACCCGTTCTACACCGGTAAGCAGCGCGTGCTGGACACCGCCGGCCGGGTGGCGAAGTTCCAGCAGAAGTACGCCCGCGCCAGGGCCCAGGCGAACAAGGGCAAGAAGGCCGCCGGCAAGTAGCTACCCAGACGGCGCCCGCCTCGCCGGCCCACCCGGCCGGGGCGGGCGCCGTTCGTGTCTGCCGAGGAGGCCCCGATGACCACCGACACCGGCCGGCTCGCCGCGCTGCTCGAGGAGTACGCCGAGCTGGAGCGCAAGCTGGCCGACCCGGCGATCCACGCCGACCAGGCCGCGGCGCGCCGGGCCGGCCGCCGCTTTGCCGAGCTCTCGCCCATCTACAAGACGGCGACCGCGCTGGAGCAGGCCAAGGCCGACCTGGCTGCCGCCCGCGAACTGGCCGCGGAGGCGGGTGGAGGGGCGGACGCGGCGGCGTTCGCCGCCGAGGCCGAGTCGCTCAGCGCGCAGGTCGCCGCGATCGAGGAGCGGCTGGTCGAGCTGCTGACGCCGCGCGACCCCGACGACGGCAAGGACGTCATCCTGGAGATCAAGGCGGGCGAGGGCGGCGAGGAGTCCGCGCTGTTCGCCGGCGACCTGCTGCGGATGTACCTGCGCTACGCCGAGCGGCGGGGCTGGGTCGCCGAGGTGCTCGACTCGCAGGAGTCCGACCTGGGCGGAGTCAAGGACGTCGCGGTCGCGCTGAAGACCCGCGGCGTGCCCGAGGGGGGCAACGGCGTGTGGTCGCGGATGAAGTGGGAGGGCGGCGTGCACCGGGTGCAGCGCGTCCCGGTCACCGAGTCGCAGGGGCGCATCCACACGTCGGCCGCGGGCGTGCTGGTCACGCCGGAGGCGGAGGAGACCGAGGTGCAGATCGACCCCAACGATCTCCGCATTGACGTCTTCCGCTCGTCCGGCCCGGGTGGCCAGTCCGTCAACACCACCGACTCGGCGGTGCGCATCACCCACCTGCCGACCGGCATCGTGGTGGCGGTCCAGAACGAGCGGTCCCAACTGCAGAACAAGGACAAGGCGATGCGCATCCTGCGGGCCAAGCTCGCCGCGCTCGCCGCGGAGCAGGCGGCCGCGGCGGCGGCGGACGCACGCAAGGCGCAGGTGCGCACGGTCGACCGTTCGGAGCGGATCCGCACGTACAACTTCCCGCAGAACCGCATCACCGACCACCGGATCGGCTACACCGCGTACAACCTGGACCTTGTGCTCAGCGGGGAGCTGGACGGCGTGCTCGACGCGCTCGCCGAGGCGGATCGCCAGGCCCGCCTGGCGGGATGACCCCGCCAACCCTCTCCGCGATCTTGCAGTTGTGCACCCCGAAATAGCACGACATGTCCCTTTTTTCGGGGTGCACAACTGCAAGATCGCGGAGAGGGTTAGGGATCAGGAGGCGCGGGGGCGGGCCTTGGCGCGCAGCATGCGGCGGTCGGCGATCTCGAACGCGATCCCCAGCGCGTCGCGCATCCCGTGCGCGGCACCGCCGTTCACCTCTGCCCAGCCCACGCTGACCCCGACCGGCGTGCCGGGCACCAGACTCTCCCAGTCCTCGGCGGCCACCGCGGCCTGGATCCGGCTCGCCACCTCAGCCACCTCGGGTGCCCCGCTGCCGGGCAGCACCACCACGAACTCGTCGCCGCCGTAGCGCGCCACGTAGTCGCCCCGGCGCATCACCCGGGAGATCACGCCGGCCACCCGCTGCAACACCAGGTCGCCGGAGAGGTGGCCGTGCACCGTGTTGACCGCCTTGAAGCCGTCCAGGTCGGCCACGCCGATCACGGCGCGCTCGCCGCGCGCCACCATCGCGGCCACGTACCGCTCCAGGTGGCGCCGGTTCGGCAGCCCGGTGAGCGGGTCGGTGAGCGCCTCCCCGGCGTACCGGGACACGGTGCGGCGCAGGTCCTCGTGGTCGATGCGGGCCGCGATGCCGTCCACGAACGCGTCGCGCAGCCGGTCGTTGCGCTGCCCGGCCAGCCGGAACGCGTACCGGTCCGCCTGGTGGGCGGCGTGGTGGTCGCCGGTGCACAGGTGGGCCAGGCTGCGCAGCCGGGCCGGCTCGGCCGCCCCGGCGCTCTCCGGGTTGACCGTGATGGTGTCCAGCCGGGCCAGCGCCTCCATCGGCCGGTTCTCCGCGATCGCCAGGCACACCTCGCCGAGCTGGCGCAGGTCCCAGGTGCGGGCCGCGTCGCCACCGTCCATCAGCAGCGCCATCACGTCCATCTCCGGCGGCTCGCCCAGCGCGGCCCGGCGGGCCAGGGCGTACCCGTAGCCGGTGCGGCTGCTGGGCCGCAGCCGGCCCACGTTGCAGGCGCGGGCGTACCGGTGCACCTCGGCGGCCAGGTCGCGCAGCACCCGCAGGCAGCCGTCAGTGTCCCCGTTGTGGTCCAGCGCCAGGGCGCCGCGCAGCCGGATGCCGGGGGAGGCGAGCAGCTCCTCGGAGAGCCCGGCGCGGGCGCCGATCTCCCGGGCGCGCTCGAAGGCGCTCAGCGCGTGGCCGTGGAACCCGGCGTACGAGTACGCCTGGGCGAGGTCGTGCCAGGCCCAGGCGACGTCCGGGTCCGGCTCCTCGACCAGAGCGAGCGCCCGGGCGCTCTGCACCAGATGGGTCACGCACGGCTCGAGCGGGTTCTGGTGGTGGGTGGCGAGCGCGGCGAACGCGTGCAGGTGTCCGTGCGGGTACGGCTCGGCGAGGTCGCGGACGGCGTCGAAGGCTTCCTCGACGGCGAGCGTGTACTCGGCGGTCCGGCCCAGGTTGATCAGCGCGCCGAGCCGCTGGATCAGCGCGTCCACCCGGGCCAGCGGCTTACCCGGCTCGGTGATCACCTGCTCGAAAACCTTGAGCGCCTCGCCTGCGCGGCTGTTCTGCAGCAGCATCCGGCCGCGCCGAAGTGGGCCGCTGTCTGCCCCGATCCGGTCGAGCCAGGTCATGCCCACCCACCCAGCTCCTCTCTTCAACCCCCGGTCGATGGCCGCCTGGCCGGCTGGGGCTGCCGGATGGCGGGGATCAATGATTACTCCGTGGATTATCGCGTCACCGGGTCGTCCGGGGACCTGTCCGGAGGTCCGAAAACCCATCGACTCTATCGCGTGCTCGCCGACGCCGCGTCCGTTTTGTCGGCTGCTGGGGTGGATTCGGCCCGGGTGGACGCAGAGCTGCTGGCGTCGCATGTGCTCGGTGTCCCGCGCGGCCGGCTGGCTGCGGTGGACAGCCTCACGCCGGCCCAGCGCCAGCGGTTTGACCAGCTGGTCCTCGCCCGCGCCCGCCGGATCCCGCTGCAGCACCTGACCGGAACCGCGCCGTTCCGCCACCTGGAACTGGCGGTGGGGCCGGGCGTGTTCGTGCCGCGCCCGGAGACCGAGCTGCTTGCCGGCTGGGGGATCGGAGTCGCAAAAAGCGACAAAGCACGCATAATCGTCGACTTGTGCAGCGGCTCCGGGGCGATCGCGCTCGCCGTCGCGCAGGAGGTTCCGCAAGTCCGCGTGTACGCGGTGGAGCAGTCACCCGTGGCGCTCGACTGGCTGCGCCGCAACGTGACGGCCCGGGCGGAGGCCGGCGAGCCGCCCGTGACGGTGGTGGCCGGTGACGCCACCGACCCGGGCGTACTGGCCGAACTGGACGGCCAGGTGGACCTTGTGTTGAGTAACCCGCCGTACGTGCCGGACGCGGTGCCCGTACCCCCGGAGGTCGCCCACGACCCGGCGACGGCTGTCTTCGCCGGTCCCGACGGGCTCGCGGTGATCCGTCCCCTGGTGGATCGCGCGGCGGCGCTGCTGCGGCCGGGCGGGTGGGTCGGCATCGAGCACGACGACAGCCAGGCGGCGGCGGTGGCGGAGCTGCTCGCCGCGAGCGGCGCGTTCGTCGACATCGCGGACGAGCGGGACCTGGCCGGGCGGCCGCGGTTCGCCACCGCGCGCCGCGGGCCGGCCGGTGCGCGGTCGGGTGGAACAGCCGCCGGTGACCACCGTGGCAGACTGGCTCACCGTGATGCTCTATGACTGCCGCACCCTCGCCGACCGCGACCGGGGGATAGCCGCTGCGGTCGAGGCGGTCAAGCGGGGCGACCTGATCGTGCTGCCGACCGACACGCTGTACGGCATCGGCGCCGACGCCTTCAAGTCGTACGCGGTGACCTCGCTGCTCAACGCCAAGGGCCGCGGTCGGGACATGCCCCCGCCGGTGCTGGTCGGTTCGCGGCACACCCTGGACGGGCTGGTCTACACGCTGCCCCAGGCCGCGCGGGACCTGGTCGAGGCGTTCTGGCCCGGCGCACTGACCCTGATCGTGGAGCACTCGCCGAGCCTGCAGTGGGATCTCGGGGACACCGGCGGCACGGTGGGCGTACGCATGCCGATGCATCCGGTCGCGCTGGAGGTGCTGCGCGAGACCGGGCCGATGGCCGTCTCCTCGGCCAACAAGCACGGCCAGCCCGCGTCGCCGACCGCCGAGCACGCCCGGGACCAGCTGGGCTACGCGGTGAGCGTGTACCTGGAGGCGGGGGAGCTGCCCGACTCGGTGCCGAGCACCATCGTCGACGTCACCACGGACCCGCCGCGCGTGGTGCGGCCCGGCGCGATCCCGCTGGAGAAGCTGTGCGACGTGGTGCCGCACCTGGTCGGGCCGGACGGCGGCGAACGCGGGGAGTGACCATGCGAGCCCCGCGGCGTGAGCGACGAGATTACCGCGAGGAGGGCTGAGTGCCGCCGTTCACCGTGCTGCACGTCTGTATGGGCAACATCTGCCGCTCGCCGATGGCCGAGCGGCTGCTCGACCTGGCCGTACGGCAGGCCCTGGCGGCGGCGGTGCCGGTCGGTGCGCCGCAGGCGGCGCCGGACGCGAACGAGCTTGTCCACAGCCACAGCGCGGGGACCGGCGGGTGGCACGCCGGCGAGGAGATGAACCCGCCGGCCGCCCGGCAGGTGCGCGCCCGCGGCGGCGACGACCGGGGGTTCGTCGCCCGCAAGCTGCGCTCGGACCTGATCGACGCGGCGGACCTGATCCTCACCGCCACCGCCGACCAGCGGGAGTACGTGGTGGCGCTGCGGCCGGACGCCGCCGAGCGCACGTTCGTGCTCGGCGAGTTCGCCCGGCTGCTGCGCGAGGTGGACCCGAAGCGACTGCCCCCGGCCGCGCTGACGCCGGACGCGGTCTACGCGCGGGGCGTCGCGGTGGTCGAGGCGGCCCACGCGGTACGCGGTGACGCGCCGCCGCGGGAGTCCGACGACCTGGACGACCCGTGGGGGCGCGGCGACCAGACGTTCGCCCGGGTGGCCGACGAGATCGAGGAGGGCGTACGGCCGCTCGCCGCGCTCCTGCTCGGCGTCCAGTGAGATCTCTCACCGGCATGAGGGCGCGGATGGGGCACGTGCCGCTGGCGCTGGCGGTCTCGGCCGGCGTGCTGATGCTCTCCGCGCTGGTCGGCTGGCTGGGTGGGGACGCGGCCGGCGCGGCCGGCGCGGCGGCCGGGGTCGCGCTGGTCGTGGTGAGCTACCTGGTCTCCAGCGTGGTGGTCGCCTGGGCCGATTCGGTCAGCCCGCGGCTGGTCCTGCCGTTCGGGCTGGCCAGCTACATCACCAAGATCGTGGTGCTCGGGCTGGTGATGCTGGCCGTGGTGCGCACCGGTTGGGACGGCACGGCGGCGATGGGCCTGGCGATCATCGCCGGGGTGGTCGGCTGGACCGCGGCGAACATCTGGTGGGCGGTGCACCGTCCGCCCGGCGCGACAAACCCCACTCGGACAGGATCTGGACAGGCGGCCGGGGGCCAGGAGTAACGTGGGTAGCCGTCGCCCGAGCATAGATGGACCGCACAGCGTGAGGTTGCGCGGGGGGTGAGTCGCAGCCTCGTTTTGCTGGCTGATATCGTCACCGCGTCATGGCCGGTGACCAGCCCCCTCGCCGTCCCGACCCGATGTCGGGCGTGAATGCCGGGTGGGCTGCCATCAGCTACCTGATCGCCGGGATCGGCGTGTGGGGATTTATCGGCTGGCTGCTCGACGAGTGGCTCGGCATTCCTCAGCACTTCGGGACCATGGTAGGGATGATCATCGGCATGGCCGGGGCGGTCTACCTGATCGTCAAACGGATGAGCTGAGGGGTGCTGCGAGTGAACCTGGCTGAGGTCCCCTTCCCGCCCAGCGTGGAAGACTTCTTCCTGCCGAGCCTGGCAGCGGGGTACTGGGTCACCAAGTTCACCCTGATGATCTGGATCGCGGTCGCCGCGATCATCGTCTTCTACCTGCTCGCATACCGGAACCCGAAGCTGGTGCCGACGCGTGCCCAGTGGCTCGCCGAGGCGGTGTACGGCTTCTCCCGGGACAGCATCTCCCGGGACGTGATCGGGCCCGAGAGTGCGCGGTTCGCGCCGTACATCGCCACGCTGTTCACCTTCGTCATCGTCACCAACGTCTTCGGGATCATCCCGTTCCTGCAGGTCTCGCCGAACTCGCACATCGCCTTCCCGGCGGTGCTGGCGATCTTGAGCTACATCCTCTACGTCTACGTGGGCATCCGCCGGCACGGCTTCGTGGGCTTCCTCAAGAAGATGACGGTGACCCCGGGCGTGCCCTGGGTGATCTACCCGCTGCTGGTGCCGATCGAGGCGTTCACCAACCTGGTCAACCGGCCGCTCACCCTGGCGGTCCGGCTCTTCGCCAACATGTTCGCCGGTCACCTGATCCTGCTGGTCTTCACGCTCGGCGGGTTCGCCCTGTTCGCGACCGGCAACATCTTCTACTTCGCGGTCGGCGGCGTCTCCATGATCTTCGCGATCGTGATGACCACATTCGAATTCGGTATCGCGCTGCTGCAGGCATATGTCTTCGCCATATTGACTGCCTTCTACGTCGGCGACGCGATCGAGGAAGGCCACTAACCACAGCTGTCCCGCGTGCGATGCACGCGTAACTATTCAGGAGGAATCCGACAATGGTCGACGTACTGGCCGTAGGTGTCAACGGCAGCCTCAGCTCGATCGGCTACGGCCTCGCCGCGATCGGTCCGGGTATCGGCTTGGGCATCGTCTTCGGGGCCTACATCCAGGCCAGCGCCCGCCAGCCGGAGTCCGCCGCGCCGAACCGGACCTGGCTGATCCTGGGCTTCGCGATCATCGAGGCGCTCGCCCTGTTCGGCCTGGCGCTCGCATTCGTCTTCAACACCAACGCCTAGCGATGCGGACCAACCACCGGGAGTAGCGATGGCCCACACGTACCTCGCCGCCGAGCACAACCCGATCCTGCCGATCTGGCAGGAGATGGTGGTCGGCCTGGTCGCCTTCGGCGTCCTCTGCTACGTGCTGATCAAGTTCGTCTTCCCGCGTATGGAGGCGACCTTCCAGGCGCGGGTGGAGGCGATCGAGGGCGGCATCAAGAAGGCCGAGCAGGCGCAGGCCGAGGCGGCCCGGCTGCTCGAGCAGTACCGCGCCCAGCTCGCCGAGGCGCAGACGGAGGCGGCCCGGATCCGCGACGAGGCCCGCGCCGACGCCGAGGGCATCCGGCGGGACCTGCTGGCCAAGGCGCAGGAGGAGCGGGACCGGATCATCGCGGCGGGCCGGGAGTCGCTCGCCGCCGAGCGGCAGGGCATCATCCAGCAGCTGCGCACCGAGGTCGGCGCGCTCGCGGTCGACCTGGCCAGCAGGATCGTGGGCGAGTCGCTCGCCGACGAGGCCCGCCAGCGCGGCACGGTCGAGCGGTTCCTCAACGAGCTGGAGACCAGCTCGGCTGCGGGCAGGCGCTGATGGCGCAGCACGGGGATGCGTCCACCCCCCAGCTTGCTGGCCTCGGCGCCAATCGTGAGGCGTACTCCGCCGCGCTGGAGGGCTTGGACGAGTACGTACGGGGCAAGGATCCGGCGGCGGTCGCGGCGACCGCCGACGAGATCGTTGCGGTGGCGCAGCTGCTGGCCCGGGAACCCCGGCTGCGGCGGGCGCTGGCCGATCCGGCCCGCGCCGGCCAGGAGCGGATCCAGCTGCTGCGCAGCCTGCTCGAGGGCAAGGTGGGCGAGGACGCGCTAGAGCTGCTGGCGACGCTGGTCGGCGGGCGGTGGACGGCGCCTCTGGAGCTGCTCAACGCCGCCGAGCGGCTGGGCGTGGAGGCGGTGCTGGCCAGCGCCGGCAACGCCGGCGACCTGGCCGAGGTGGAGGACGAGCTGTTCCGCTTCGGGCAGGTCGTGGACGCCAACCCGCAGCTGGCCGCCACCCTCGCCGACAGCACGGCGCCGCCGGCCCGGCGGGCCGAGCTGGTGCACGCCCTGCTCGACGGCAAGGCGCGGCCGGCCACCGTGCGCCTGGCCGAGCTGGCCCTGGCCGGCTTCGCCGGGCGCAGCTTCGCCGGCGCGCTGTCCCGGCTGGTCGAGCTGGCCGCGGCCCGCCGCGACCGGCAGGTGGCCTACGTCGTCGTCGCCGCGCCGATGAGCGAGGACGAGGAGCGCAGGTTGGGCAGCACGCTGTCCGGAATGTACGGTCGAGAGGTCACCCTGAAGGTGACGGTCGACCCGGCCGTGATCGGCGGGATCAGCCTCCGAGTGGGGCACGACCTCTACGACGGCACCATCGCCAGCCGGCTGGCCCAGACCCGCAACGCCCTGGTCGGGCGCAGGTAACCGAGTCGATAGACAGATAAGAGGGAATAGAGGATGGCCGAACTGACCATCTCGCCGGAGGAGATCCGGGGCGCCCTGGAGCGCTACGTCTCCTCCTATACGCCGGAGGTCTCCCGCGAGGAGGTCGGTGTGGTTACCGACGCCGGCGACGGCATCGCCCACGTCGAGGGGCTGCCCTCGACCATGGCCAACGAGCTGCTGGAGTTCGCCGACGGCACGCTGGGCATCGCGCTGAACCTGGACGTGCGCGAGATCGGCGTGGTCGTGCTGGGGGACTACTCCGGCATCGAGGAGGGTCAGCAGGTCAAGCGGACCGGCCGGGTGCTCTCGGTACCGGTCGGCGACGCCTTCCTCGGCCGGGTGGTGGACCCGCTGGGCGCCCCGCTGGACGGCCTCGGGGAGATCCAGCACGAGACGTACCGGGAGCTGGAGCTGCAGGCGCCGAACGTCATGTCCCGGCAGCCGGTGAACCAGCCGCTGCAGACCGGCATCAAGGCGATCGACTCGATGACCCCGATCGGTCGCGGCCAGCGGGAGCTGATCATCGGCGACCGCAAGACCGGCAAGACCACCATCGCCGTGGACACCATTCTCAACCAGCGCAAGAACTGGCAGTCCGGCGACCCGGCCAAGCAGGTCCGGTGCATCTACGTGGCGATCGGGCAGAAGGCTTCCACGATCGCCTCGATCAAGGCGACGCTGGAGGAGCACGGCGCGATGGAGTACACCACCATCGTCGCCTCGCCGGCCTCCGACCCGGCCGGGTTCAAGTACCTCGCGCCGTACACCGGCTCGGCCATCGGCCAGCACTGGATGTACGCCGGCAAGCACGTGCTGATCGTCTTCGACGACCTCACCAAGCAGGCGGAGGCGTACCGGGCGGTGTCGCTGCTGCTGCGCCGCCCGCCGGGCCGCGAGGCGTACCCGGGTGACGTCTTCTACCTGCACTCCCGGCTGCTGGAGCGGTGCGCCAAGCTCTCCGACGAGATGGGTGGCGGATCGATGACCGGCCTGCCGATCATCGAGACCAAGGGCAACGACATCTCCGCGTTCATCCCGACCAACGTCATCTCCATCACCGACGGCCAGATCTTCCTGGAGACCGACCTGTTCAACTCCGGCCAGCGGCCGGCGGTGAACGTCGGCACCTCGGTCTCCCGGGTCGGCGGTGCCGCCCAGGTCACCCCGATGCGGAAGGTGGCCGGCCGGCTGCGGCTGGACCTGGCCCAGTACCGGGAGCTGGAGGCGTTCTCCGCGTTCGCCTCCGACCTGGACCGCGCGTCCCGGGCGCAGCTGGAGCGGGGTGCCCGGATGATGGAGCTGATGAAGCAGCAGAACTACGCGCCCGTACCGGTGGAGGAGCAGGTCGTCGCGATCTGGGCCGGGACCGAGGGCAAGCTGGACGACATCCCGGTCGGCGAGATCCGGCGGTTCGAGGCGGAGCTGCTGGAGTACATGCGCCGCTCGCACCAGGCGACGCTGGAGCTGATCGCGGAAGGCACCTGGGACGACGAGGTGATCTCCGCGGTGGACAAGGCGATCGCCAGCTTCAAGCAGATGTTCCTGGCCAAGGACGACACGGTGCGGGTCAACGAGCTGCAGGCCGAGGCGATGGAGGCGGAGGCCGAGGCGCGGGAGAAGGTGACCCGGCACCGCCCGAAGGTCGAACGGAAGTAGCGGCATGGCTGGCGAGGTTCAAGCGCTGCGGCGCCGGGTGCGGTCGGTCCGCTCCACCCGCAAGATCACCAGGGCCCAGGAGCTGGTGGCGACGAGCCGGATCGCCCGGGCCCAGGAGCGGGTCGCCGCCTCCCTGCCGTACGCCGATGCGATCACCGAGGTGCTCACGGCGCTGGCGTCCAACGCCAACATCGACCACCCGCTGCTGACCCCCCGGCCCACCGTGCGGCGGGCCGGGGTCCTGGTCATCACCAGCGACCGGGGCCTGGCCGGTGCGTACAACGCCAACGCCATCCGCACCGCCGAGCAGCTGGTCGCCCGGCTCAACGAGGACGGCAAGCAGGTCGCGCTGTACGTCGTCGGCCGCAAGGGCACCGCGTACTACCGGTTCCGCAACCGGCCGATCGAGGCGAGCTGGACGGGCTTCTCCGGGCAGCCGACGTTCGCCGACGCGCGGATGATCGGGGAGAGCCTGATCGACGCGTTCGTGGCGGGCGCGGACGACGAGGACGCCAACCACGGGCCGGACGGCATCCGCGGCGTGGACGAGCTGCATGTGGTGAACACCCACTTCCGCAGCCTGATGACCCAGACGCCGGCGGCGAACTTCCTCGCGCCGCTGCAGGTGGAGGAGCGCGAGTCGGCGCCGGGGTTGCTGCCCGCGTACGAGTTCGAGCCGGACCCGGACGAGCTGCTCGCCGCGCTGCTGCCCAAGTACATCAACACCCGGATCTACGCGGCGCTGCTGGACTCGGCGGCGAGCGAGTGGGCCGCCCGGCGCCGGGCCTGCAAGGCCGCCACGGACAACGCGGAGGAGCTCATCACGAGCCTGACGCGGCAGATGAACGCCGCCCGCCAGGCGGCGATCACCCAGGAAATCAGTGAGATTGTCGGCGGGGCCAACGCGCTCGCGGCCGCGGGAAGTGAAGTGTGATGACTGCTGCTGTAGACACCAAGACCGCGACCGGACGGGTCGTCCGGGTGATCGGCCCGGTGGTCGACGCGGAGTTCCCCCGCGACGCGATGCCGGATCTGTTCAACGCGCTGCACGTGGACGTGACCCTGGGCGAGGGCACCCGGACCCTGACCCTGGAGGTCGCCCAGCACCTGGGCGACAACATGGTCCGGGCGATCTCCATGCAGCCCACCGACGGGCTGGTCCGCGGCGCGGAGGTGACCGACACCGGCGGGCCGATCACGGTGCCGGTCGGCGACGTGGTCAAGGGGCACGTGTTCAACGCGATCGGGGACGTGCTCAACCTCAAGAAGGGTGAGCGGCTGGAGGTCACCGAGCGCTGGTCGATCCACCGCAAGGCGCCGGCCCTGGCCGACATGGACCCGAAGACCGAGATGCTGGAGACCGGCATCAAGGTGCTCGACCTGCTCGCCCCGTACGTGAAGGGCGGCAAGATCGGCCTGTTCGGCGGCGCGGGCGTGGGCAAGACCGTGCTGATCCAGGAGATGATCATCCGGGTCGCGCACAACTTCGGCGGCACGTCGGTCTTCGCCGGGGTGGGGGAGCGCACCCGCGAGGGCAACGACCTCATCCTGGAGATGAGCGAAGCGGGCGTGCTCAAGGACACCGCGCTGGTGTTCGGGCAGATGGACGAGCCGCCGGGCACCCGGCTGCGGGTCGGCCTGTCCGCGCTGACCATGGCGGAGTACTTCCGGGACGTGAAGAACCAGGAGGTGCTCCTGTTCATCGACAACATCTTCCGGTTCACCCAGGCCGGCTCGGAGGTCTCCACGCTGCTGGGCCGGATGCCGTCGGCGGTGGGCTACCAGCCGACCCTCGCCGACGAGATGGGCGACCTGCAGGAGCGGATCACCTCGGTCCGCGGCCGGGCGATCACCTCGATGCAGGCGATCTACGTGCCAGCGGACGACTACACCGACCCGGCGCCGGCGACCACCTTCGCCCACCTGGACGCGACCACCAACCTGGAGCGGCGCATCTCGGACAAGGGCATCTACCCGGCGGTGGACCCGCTCGCCTCGTCGTCGCGGATCCTCGCCGCGGAGTACGTGGGCCAGGAGCACTACACGGTGGCCAGCGAGGTGAAGCGGATCCTGCAGAAGTACCAGGACCTGCAGGACATCATCGCCATCCTGGGCATGGACGAGCTGTCCGAAGAGGACAAGATCACCGTCCAGCGGGCCCGGCGGATCGAGCGGTTCCTGTCGCAGAACACCTTCGCCGCGGAGAAGTTCACCGGCGTCAAGGGGTCGTTCGTCCCGATCAAGGACACCGTGGAAGCCTTCAAGAAGATCGCCGAGGGCGAGTACGACCACTTCCCCGAGCAGGCGTTCTTCATGTGCGGCGGCCTGGAGGACCTGGAGCGCAAGGCGCATGAGCTGATGCGCAACCAATAACCCCCGCGATCTTGCAGTTGTGCCCCCGGAAAAAACGCGATAAATCGCTTTTTCCGGGGTGCACAACTGCAAGATCGCGGTGGAGCGGAGGCTGGAGTGGGCACCGGCACGACCGAGCGGCGGCCGCGGCGGGTACCGCCACCGCGGTGGGCGAAGTGGTGTGCGGTGCTCGGTACGCTGCTGATGCTGGGCAGCGGCGGTGCCCTCATCACCAGCCAGGTGCTGGTCGCCCGGTACTCCGGCGCCGTGCAGAACGCCGATCTGCTGCCGGACGACGTCGGCGCCCCGCAGCGCAAGTCGGACATTGAGGGTCCGCTCAACATCCTGCTGGTCGGCATAGACCAGCGGCCGAACGAGCCCACCTCGCTGCCCCGGGCCGACTCGATCCTGATCCTGCACCTGCCCGCCGGCCTGGACCGCGGCTACCTCGTCTCGCTGCCGCGGGACCTGCTGGTCGACATCCCGGCGTACGACAAGGCCGGATACGCTGGCGGCCACGACAAGATCAATGCGGCGATGGCGTTCGGCAGCCGGGTGCCCGGCCAGCGGCGGCCGAGCACGCAGCAGGGGTTCGCCCTGCTGGCGAAGACGGTCAGCCGCTACACCGGCATCAAGGGGTTCGACGCGGCGGCGATCATCAGCTTCGTCGGCTTCCAGAAGATCGTGGACGCCATGGGCGGGGTGGACCTGTACGTGGACACCTACGTCAAGTCCGAGCACCGCAAGCCGGACGGCAGCATGCGCAAGCTCAAGCCGGGCGGCGGGGGATACCTCGGCCCGCAGGCGGAGTACAAGGTCGGCATGCATCACCTGTCCGGCTGGCAGGCGCTGGACTACGTACGCCAGCGCTACGGCCTGCCGAACGGGGACTACGACCGCCAGCGCCACCAGCAGCAGTTCATCAAGGCGATGATCAGCCAGGCGTTCAGCAAGGACGTGGTGACCAACCCGGTCAAGCTGGACCGGGTGCTGCGCGCCGCCGGCGAGTCGGTGATCTTCGATGGGCAGGGACACAACGTCGTGGACTACGCCTTCGCGCTGAAGAACATCCGGTCGGACTCCATCGTCACGCTCAAGCTGCCCGGCGATTCTGTCTTCAAGGGCAAGTCGTACCAGGGGGAGCGGCTCTTGCCGCCCACGCAGGAGTACTTCGCGGCGGTGCGGGACAACAGGGTGGAGCAGTTCGTCGTGGCCCACCCCGAGATGGTCACCAAGTGAGCGCGGGGGGCGGTTGCGGCGGGCAACTGGCCGCTGCTTAGACTTTGCAGCATTCCCACCGCGTACGCGCGTGGTATCTCGTACCTCGAGGAGAGTGCGTGGCGAAGCAGTTCCCCGTCGAGCTGGTGGCCGTGGAGGCCAAGGTCTGGACCGGCGAGGCGGAGATGGTGGTGGCCCGGACCACCGAGGGTGAGCTGGGTGTCCAGGCCGGGCACGCCCCGCTGCTCGGTCAGCTCGCCGAGCCCGCTCAGGTGCGCATCAAGCTCGCCGGCGGCGAGCAGCTGACCTACGACGTGGCCGGAGGCTTTGTGTCGGTCCGGCCGGACGGGATGACCATCCTCGCCGAGGACGCGACGCCGGCCTCGCCGGCCGCCTCCTCCGCGACGACGCACTGAATCCGGGCCGCCGATGGAGATCTTGGAATGGATCGGAGTCGGCGTCCTCGTCCTGCTCGCCGCGATCGCTCTCCTCTTCGGGCGCCGGGCGCTGGTCGCCCGCGGCGGCGGCACGGTCCAGCTCTACCTGCGGCTGTCCACCATGATGGAGGGCCGCGGCTGGTCTCCGGGCTTCGCGCGGTTCGTCGGTGAAGAGCTGCGCTGGTACCGCATGTTCAGCTTCGCCTTCAGGCCCCGACGGGTGCTCGCGCGCCGGGGCCTGGCCGTGGTGGAGCGGCGCGGCCCGGCCGCCAGCGAGCTGCTCATGCTGCCGGAAGACTGGGTGATCCTGCGCTGCACCAGCTTCCGGGCGCCGGTCGAGATCGCCATGGCGCCGTCCACGGTGACCGGCTTCCTTTCCTGGCTGGAGGCCGCCCCGCCCCGCTCGCTGGCCATCTGACCCCCATCTCGCCGCGGCCATCTGCCCCCATCTCGCCGCGGCCGTCTCACCGCCGATCTAGGAGTTGTGGTGGGTATGAGCCGGGCTAAACGGGCCCACAACCCCTAGATCGGCGTGAGTGGGCGGCGTGAGCGGGCGGGCGGGGCGTCGATCGCTACCGCTGGCCGCCCGGGACCCATTTCACGTCGCCGGCCGGGTTCGCCCCTCTGGCCAGAATGAAGAGCAGATCCGAGAGCCGGTTGAGATACTTGGCCGGAAGAGTACTGGTTCGTTCCGGTTCGGCGGCGAGCAGCGCCCACGTCGTCCGCTCGGCCCGCCGGGCGACCGTGCGCGCCATGTGCAGCAGCGCCGCGCCCGGGGTGCCGCCGGGCAGGATGAAGGAGTCGAGATTGGGCAGCCGGGCGTTGAACTCGTCGCACCAGCCCTCCAGCCGGGCCACGTACTCCTCAGTGACCCGCAGGCCCTGGACCGGCTCCCCAGGGTCGGTCGGATTGCACAGGTCCGCGCCTACGTCGAACAGGTCGTTCTGCACCGCGGTGAGCACCTCGCGCACGTCGCTCGCCAGCCCGCCGAGCGCGAGCGCCACGCCGATAGCCGCGTTGCACTCGTCCACGTCGGCGTACGCGGCCAGCCGTGGGTCGGTCTTGGCGACCTTCTGGTTGTTGCCCAGCCTGGTCATGCCGGTGTCACCGGCCCTGGTGTAGATGCGGTTGAGGTGAACGGCTGCCATGCCGGACAGCGTAGCCACGACAGCGGAACCTAGGATCTCCGGCGTGGACGTGATCAGGGTGTCGGGTGGCGCCCGGCTCGCCGGTGCAGTGCACGTGGTCGGGGCCAAGAACTCGTCGCTGAAGCTGATGGCCGCGGCGCTGCTGGCCGAGGGGCGCACGACGATCACGAACGTGCCGCGGATCACGGACATCCTGATCATGGCGGAGGTGCTGCGCCGGCTCGGCTGCGAGGTGTCCCTCGACCGGGACCAGGTGACCATCGACGTCCCGGCCGAGCCGCGGGTGGAGACCGATTACGACCTGGTACGGCGGCTGCGCGCGTCGATCTGCGTGCTCGGACCCTTGCTGGCCAGGCGGGGGCAGGCCCGGGTGGCCCACCCGGGCGGCGACGCGATCGGCTCCCGAGGACTGGACATGCACATCCACGGCCTGGAGCGGATGGGCGCGGAGATCACCGGCGAGCACGGGTACGTGATCGCGTCCGCGCCCAGCGGCCTGCGCGGCGCCAGCATCTGGCTGGACTTCCCGAGCGTCGGCGCGACCGAGAACCTGCTGATGGCGGCGGTGCTGGCCAAGGGGACCACGGAGATCGACAACGCGGCCCGAGAGCCGGAGATCGTGGACATCTGCCGGATGCTCACCGAGATGGGGGCACAGATCTCCGGCGCGGGCACCCCGACGCTGGTGGTGGACGGCGTGGACGAGCTGCGGCCGGTGACCCACGCCACCATCGGCGACCGGATCGTCGCCGGGACCTGGGCGTTCGCGGCGGCGATGACCCGTGGCGACGTCACGGTCACCGGAATCGACCCGATGTTCCTGGAGATCGCGCTGGACAAGCTGGTCACCGCGGGCGCCCTGGTGCAGACCACGCCGGACTCGCTGCGGGTGTGCATGGACCGCCGGCCGTCGGCGGTCGACGTGGTGACCCTGCCGTTCCCCGGGTTCGCCACCGACCTGCTGCCGATGGCGGTCGGGCTGGCCTCGGTCGCCGACGGCGTCTCGCTGATCACGGAGAACATCTTCGACGGCCGGTTCATGTTCATCAGCGAGATGGCCCGGCTGGGCGCCGACATCCGGACCGAGGGTCACCACGCTGTGGTACGCGGCCGGGAGCGGCTGTCCAGCGCGCCGGTGCGGGCCACCGACATCCGGGCGGGCGCCGGGTTGGTCGTCGCCGGTCTGTGCGCGGACGGCGTGACCGAGGTCAGCCACGTCAACCACATCGACCGGGGCTACCCCGACTTCGTCTCGGATCTCCGGTCGCTCGGCGCCACCGTGGAGCGCGCGACCATCCCTGACGATCCCGCTTTCACCTTCTGACCCTCCCTTGATCGGGTAGCGGCACCGAATGCCGGTTGTCGCCACGTACCTCATGATCAACGCGGCGAGAAGAGGGGGCGCCCCGGCTGAACCAACGTTCATGTCCGGCCGGTAGGGTGGCCCGCGAAGCGCGTACGAGGAGGGGCAGATGGCGGGTCGACTCGCGGTTGTCGGTGCCGGCCTCATGGGGTCGGGCATCGCTCAGGTGGCGGCGCAGGCGGGCTGGCAGGTGACCCTGCGCGACCTCGACCAGGCGGCGGTCCAGCGCGGGCTGGGCAGCATCCGGAGTTCGCTGGAGAAGTTCGCCGCCAAGGGCACCATCGCGGCCGGCGACGTCGAGGCGACCCTGGCCCGGATCACGCCGACCACCGACCTGGACGCGGCCGCCGACGCCGACCTGGTGGTGGAGGCGGTCTTCGAGCGGCTCGACGTGAAGCAGGAGGTGTTCCGCGAGCTGGACCGCATCTGCCGGCCGGAAGCCGTCCTCGCCACCAACACCTCGGCCATCCCGATCACCCAGATCGCCGCGGTCACCAAGCGGCCGGAGTCGGTGGTCGGTACGCACTTCTTCTCGCCGGTGCCGCTGATGAGACTGTGCGAGCTGGTGCGCGGCTACAAGACCAGCGACGAGACGCTGGCCACGGCGCGCGCCTTCGCCGAGGAGATCGGCAAGACCTGCGTCGTGGTCAACCGGGACATCGCCGGTTTCGTGACCACCCGGTTGATCGCCGCCCTGGTGGTGGAGGCGGTCAAGCTGGTGGAGTCCGGCGTGATCTCGCCGGAGGACCTGGACACCGCCTGCAAGCTCGGCTTCGGCCACCCGATGGGTCCACTTGCGACAACGGATCTGACCGGTGTGGACGTGCTGCTGCACGCCGCCGAGAACATCTACACCGATACTGCTGACGCCAAGTTCTTCCCGCCGGAGCTGCTGCGGCGGATGGTCGCCGCGGGCGATCTCGGCCGCAAGACCGGCCGCGGCTTCTACGAGTACTGACCGGCTTCAGTCGCCACCGGAGCGGCGCGTCGGGTCGACGAGCTCCACGTCGTCCGTCGCGGCCCGCTTCAGCGAGGGATCTGCGGGAGCCCGGGGTGCGACTTCCCGGGCTACCTGCGTTATGACGGCCGGGCCCCTGCTCATGACGGTCGGGCCCGCAAACTGTCTCGGTTAAGCCCGCGTTTGGCGGTTCTTTGGCGGGCTTACCCACCATGCCCGGCATGAACAGGCTCGCTGGGCTCATCGCCATCCTCAGTGTGTGCGCCGCCGCAGCGGCGTGCTCCAGCTCCGGCAAGGAGACCGGGACCGCCCCTGCCGGGCATCCACCGACGACAGACCAGCCGGGCGTCCAGGTCACGGTCGGCGCATCAGCCGGCACACCAACCTCGCAGGACGCCGCCTGCAAGCTCCTGACCAGCGGTGAGATTGAGCAGGCGCTGTCCACAAAGGTCACCTTCATGGAGGCCGAGACGACACCGGGCACGTACGCCGGAACGGCCGACATGTGCCTCTGGGACGTCGCTAGCGGCAAGACCGACAAGCCCCAGGTGGTCGTCACCCTGGAGACCAGCATCAGCGACAAGCTGGACAAGGCGCGCGCCGACTTCGAGAAAGAGGTGCGGGCGAACAGCGCCGAGCATGTCGACGGCTTGGGCGACTTCGCGGTCCAGCTCGCCGATGGGTCGGTGGGCGTGCTCGCGGGCCAGGATGGGCTGGTGGTCGCCGCCATCACCGGCGACGCCGCCGCCGACCGGGCCGCCTCGCTCGCTCTGGCCAAGCTCGCCGTGTCGAGGCTGCCGTGAACCCGCGGCGTGCCGCTGTGGTCGGCCTGATCGTCGTGGCGGTCGGGACTGCCTCCGCCTGTTCCAGCGCCGACAGGCCGAGCGGCGCGGCTGCGGCCACGCCCATGGCGGCCGGCCAACCGTCGACGGCGCCGTCCCTGCCGGTGTCTGACGCCACGTCGCAGGCGCCAGCGGAGCCGGACACCGCGCATGTACCGGCGGGCCAGCCGACGCTCACCGGTGACGCCGCCAGCAACCCGGCGTGCAAGCTGCTGGACATCGCGACCATCGAGGAGACCGTCGCCGCGCACGTCATCGAGGAACGCGGTCTGACCAGCCCGGGCGCCTATGCGAAGACGGGACGTAGCTGCACGTGGATCCTGGACTCGACCGACATCGGCATACCTGGCGTGACGCTGCAGTGGGAGCAGCCGGTCACCACCTGGCACAAGCCGCTGGTCGACCTGTACCGCTCCACGGTCGACCAGGGCCTGGCCACCAAGGTGGCGAAGCTGGGCGACTACGCGATGATCGAGGGTCCGGATGCCATAGTCATCGATGGCCGGCAGAGTCTGCGGGTCTCGGTGCTCGTCCATCCGACGCCCACCCCCGAGGACCAGCAGCACGCGCTCGCGCTGCTGCGCCTGGCGCTCTCGGCCGCGAAGGCGCGGACATGAGGCGCCGGGGGACGGCCGTGCTGACGGCGGCCGTCCTTCTGCTCGGCGGATGTTCCGGGCGGACGTCCGAGCATGCCGATGCGGCGCCTACGGCCACGGCCGGTGCCGCCGCACGGTACGGGTTCGGCCCGTCCCCGCACGGCGACGTTGAGTACCAGCCCGACGTGGTCATCGTCGGCGGGGGACCATCCGCCATCCGTTCGGCCAGTTCGGACGGTCTTACCTGGTACGTCGCGCGGTCTGCTCCGGGCGCCGACCGGCTGGCGCCCGGCAAGGTCATGTACGCCACCGGCCTCGCGGTCGGCCGGGTCGCCCGCGTGGTGCCCGACGGCGACCAGCTCGCGGTCACCGTGGTGCCGGTCGGCATCGGCGAGGTGATCCGCAACGGCCACCTGCACGCCAGCCAGGACCTCGACCTCGCCGGGTGGGGACTGCAGGATGTGCCGGACCTGCCGGGCCGCACCGGCGCGGTCGCCGCCACACCGAGCCCGAGCCGCGGTGCCGGCCGCGCCGCGACCGGCACGACGAGTCGTCGCGCCAGCCGCAACGCGACCCGCACGGCCAGTCGCGGCGCCAGCCGCGGTACGGCACGGCGCCACCTCGCCGCAGCTCCGGTTGCGCTGAAGCTCGGCCCGTCCCTGCCGCCTCCGTTCACCCAAGGCTCCGCGCCGTGGCACGCCGAGGAGTGGTCCGGCACGGTGACGCGCAGCAGCGGCGACGTCTGGCTGCACGTCGAGCACGCCGGAGAGGGGCTCAAGGCGTACATCGACATGCGGTTCCACTTCGTCAAGCCACACCTGGACGCCGACGTCGGCATCGTCGACGGCGAGGTGGGCGACTCGGAGCTGCAACTGCGCGGGCTGCGGCAGGTCGTGCTGCAGATCAAGGCGGGAAGCGTGAACGGGCTGTCGGACAACCTCAGCCAGAAGGTGGAGATTCCGGTCTCGCTCAACGCCCCGGTCATCGTCGGCGGCGTGGCGATGAACCTGAACGTGCACTTCCGGTTCCTCGCCGAGACCGCGTTCACCGCCCGCAACTCCACCCTCCAGGCGGTGGGTGACTGGCAGACCGACGGCCCGCTGTTCTACCGGCGCTCGTCAGGCAAGCTCACCGTCGGCATGCCCAAGGTGACCTCGCAGCACAAGTTCATCGACTCGTTGACCGGCATCTCGCTCGGCGTGAACGGCTTCGTCTTCACCACCGAGATCCGGGTCAGCCTCGGGCTCGGCACGCCGACCGCCAACGCCGGCCCGTACGCCCGGCTGGTCACCTCGGTCGGGCTGACGGTCGGCTCGAGCGTCGGCCTCATCCGGTGCCGGCAGGTCACCGTCACCGTGACCGGCGCGGCCGGGGTCGGCCTGCTGCTGTCCGACAATGTGGCGAAGGGCATCAATGTCCTGCTCGCCGCGCTGGGCCTGGCCAATCGGGTCGCCGAGGAGAACACCAAGGACGTCGTGTCGCGGCAGCTGTACAACACCGCGTTCTGGTCACCCGACCTGCCGGTCTGCCGGCTGGGCGGCTAGGCCATGGCCGGCGGCATCGGGCGCGGTGGCCGACAGCAGCTCGGTCACCAGGTCGGGCAGGCCGGCGGGCTGCACCGTGTCGGCCCGGTCCCCGAGCATGGCCCGGGCCGCGGCCAGGGCCGCGTCCCGGTCGGCGATCTCGTCCGGGGTGAAGACCGGCGCCCCGAGCTCCTGTCGGGTCATCGCCGCTGCCTCGAGCAGCCGCAGCGCCCGCTCCGGCCGGCCCTCGGCGACCTCGAGGTAGGCGACGGCCTCGGCGACGTCCGCCTCCCCCTCGCGCAGCTCGAGGTCGTGATAGAGCGACAGGGCGGCCAGGCACAGCCTGCGCGACTCGGCGAACACACCGCGCCGGCGGGCGACGATCGCGAGGTTGTACAGCGTCGCGGCCACCCCCCGGCGGTCGTTCAATGCCGCGAAGCGCTCCCGCGCGTCCTGGAACAGCTCGTCCGCTTCGTCGATCCGGCCGAGGCAGCGCAGCGTCACCCCGACGTTGTTCGCCGCCACGGCGATGCTCCGCTTGTCACCGGCCGCCTCGGCGTACCGGCGGCTGTCCACTCCGAACCGCAGCGACGTCTCCAGGTCGTGCTGCGCGTTCGCGGTCATGCACAGGCCGTTGAGCGCCCGGGCGAGCTCCACCGGGTCGCCGTCCTGCCGTGCGGCGGCGAGCGCGTCCTCGCCCCACCGGCGTGCCGCGTCGAGGTCGTGGGCGCTGCGGGCCAGGGAGGCGACCGCGCGCAGGGCGCGGGCCCGCTTCGCCGGCGGCTGCCGGGCGGTCGCGGCGAGCGCGCGCTCGAGCCACTGCCGTCCCTCGGCGAGCTGGCCGATGAGCCACCAGAACCACCACAGCGACGAGGCGATCGTCAACGCCATCTCGGCGTCCCCACCCGGCGACAGGCACCAGCGCAACGCGCTGCGGAGGTTGTCCTGTTCGGCACGCAGCCGGGCTAGGTGCTCGCCGTGCATCTCGCCGCCGAACTCGGCGCTGCTTCAGCGAGGTCCCGGCACCACTCGGCGTGGCGGCGTCGGGTCGCGGTGGCATCCGCCGATGCGGCCAGCCGCTCGTGAGCGTAGTCGTGCAGTGTCTGCAGCATCCCGTATCGGGTGGGCATCTCACCCGACCCGACAGATGCGGTCAGGAAGGAACTCTCGACCAGCCGGGACACCGCGTCGGCCACCGCGTCAGCGGTGGCGGGCGGGTCAGTGTCCGGGTCGGCGGCGACCCGCCGGGCGGCGTCGAGGGTGAACCCGCCAGCGAAGACCGCGAGCCGCCGGAAGGCGACCTGCTCCGGCTCGGGCAGCAGCTGGTGGCCCCACTCCACGGCGGCGCGAAGCGTGCGGTGCCGCGCCGCGACCGCGCGTCCGGCGTGCAGGTCGAGTCGTCTGGCGAGGCTGCCGGCCAGCTCGGCGACGGACATGCTCCGCAGCTGCGGCGCCACCATCTCGATCGCCAGTGGCAACCCGTCCAGGCGGGTACACAGGGCCGCGGCCACCTCGACGTCGCCGGGGTGCAGGTGGAAGTCCGGGCGTACATCCCGGGCCCGGGCGGCAAGCAGGCGCAGGGCGTCGGAGTGGGCGCCGCCGTCGACGGACAGGCCGGACACCGGCCAGACGGTCTCGCCGGGGACGTTGAGCGGGACCCGGCTGGTCACCAACAGCCGCGCCCCGGGGCACCGGCCGAGCAGGGTCGCGGCGAGCGCCGCGCAGGACTCCACCAGGTGCTCGCAGTTGTCCAGGATGAGCAGCCGCCGCTCGTCGGAGAGCCGGGTGACGACGGCGTCGACCAGCTCCCCGTCCCCGCCCTCCCGGATCGACAGCGCGTCGGCGACCCGACGCGGCAACCCGGCGGCGTCGGCCAGCGACGACAGGTCCACCCAGGTGAGCCCGTCCGGGTAGTCGGTGATCCGCTCCCGGCACAGCTGCACCGCCAGCCGGGTCTTCCCGGCGCCGCCCGGCCCGGTCAGGGTCAGCAGCCGGGTCGAGCCGAGGATGTCGCCGAGGCGGTCGAGCTCGGCCCGCCGGCCCACGAACCGGGTGGGCGGCACGGGCAGCGACGGTGGGGCCAGGTCGAGCGTCGGGTCGCGCCGGTCGATCGCCTCGGCCAGCGAGGTGAGCTCGGCGGAGGGCGTCGCGCCGAGCTGGGTCCGTACGGCGTGGACGGTGGCCCGGTAGACCGCGCGGGCCTCGGTCGGGCGGCCGCCCCGGTAGAGCGCGAGCATCTGGACGCGGGCGAGCCGCTCGTCGGTCGGGTGCGCCGCGAGGTGCCCGGTCAGCTCGGCGGCGACCTCGTGGTGGCGGCCCAGCGCCAACTCCGCGCGGGCGCGCATTTCCAGCGCGCCGATCCTCAGCTCGTTCAGGCGCAGCCGTTCGGCGGCGAGCAGCGGGCTGTCCGGCACGGCGGACAGCGGCTCCCCGCGCCAGAGCTGGTCGGCGGCGCGCAGCTCGTCGACGACGGCGGCGTCCGGGCCGCCGGTCAGGCGGGAGGTCGCTGCCGCCACCGCCGCCTCGAACCGCCGTGCGTCGATCGCCTGGTCCGCAACGTCGAGCAGGTATCCGCCCGGTGTCCACCGCAGACGGTCGCCGATGGATTTGCGCAGTGCGGAGACGTGGACCTGCAGCGCGGCGATCACCCGGGCCGGCGGGCGGTCGCCCCAGATCTCGTCGATGAGGGTCGCGACCGGAACCGGCCTACCCGCCCTGACCACGAGCACCGCCAACAGCAGGCGCTGCCGGCCGGACGCGAGCGGCACCTCGACGCCGTCGAGCCGGACCCGCAGCGGTCCGAGGATGTCGAACTGCGGTACCGCGTCCATGGCTCCGTGGGTTGGTCGGGCTGTGGTGGATGCGCAAAGCCTAGACGGCATGCCGGGCGAGACGACGTACCTCCAGCACGGCATGGTTCAGGGTCGCGGCACGGCGTCCGTGCGGTGGGCGCCTCCCGGACGCCGGGGCGCCGTCGCGCCCCGACCCGGCCGAGCGGCTGGCTGCGGCGGCGTCGGCTTTGGCGTTCCTTTGGCATGGCCGTGCAGCCTCGCGGCAGGCTCATCTGGCCCCCGGCCCGGTGGCCTCGCCTGGCTGAATGGGAGGTGTGGCGATGAAAGCCACGATCATCGGAGCCCTCGTCGGCGTGCTCGCCCTGGTGCTCCTCGTCCGCATTGTGGTCGTGTACAACCGCCTGGTCCGCAGACGTAACGCGGTCGGCAACGCGTGGGCGCAGATCGACGTGCAGCTCAAGCGGCGGTACGACCTGATCCCGAACCTGGTGCAGACGGTCAAGGCCTACGCGGCACACGAGCGGCAGACTCTCGAAGCCGTGACGCAGGCGCGTACGCAGGCGATGGGCGCGACCGGGCCGGCGCGGCAGGCGGAGGCGGAGAACCAGCTGACCAGGACGCTGCGCAGCCTCTTCGCGGTCGCCGAGGCGTACCCGGACCTGAAGGCCAACCAGAACTTCCTGCAGCTGCAGGAGGAGCTCGCCGCCAGCGAGAACCGCATCGCGTACGCGCGGCAGTACTACAACGACGCGGTGCTGGACTACAACAACGCGATCCAGTCGCTGCCGGCGAACGTGCTCGCGGCGGCCGCCGGCATGCGGCCGAAGGAGTATTTCGAGGCGCCCGGCGAGCAGCGGGACCCGGTGCGGGTGAGTTTCTGACATGGCGCCCGCGTCGATCTTCCCGCTGGCCGTGGCCGTCGCCTCGGTGGTCGGGTGGCTGGCCGTGCTGGCCGTCTTCGCCGTCTGGACCCGCAACCCGCACGTGACTGCGGCTCCCCCGACAAGCGAGCTGGGCACCGAGACGCCCGCGGTGGTGAACCTGGTCACCGGCGGCTGGCGGCTGCGCGGCGACGCCGCCGCGGCCACCGTGCTGGACCTCGCAGCCCAGGGCCTGCTGGAGGTGGAGGAGATCGGGCCGGACCTGTCGCTGGTGCGACTGAGGAACCGGACGGGGCCACGACCGCTGCGGCCGTACGAGGCGATGGTCTACGACCGGGTGCGGCAGCTGGCCCGCGACGGGGTGGTCGCGACCCAGGCGCTCGCCGAGGGCCAGCGTGACGTGGGCCGGTGGTGGCGCGGCTTCCGTAACCAGGTCGTCCGTGACGGCCGCCGGCTCGGGCTGTGCCGGCGGCGGTGGGCGAGGTCCCAGCTGATTGCGCTCGGTGTGCTGGCGTCCGTGCCGGCGGCCGGCGCGGCGTGGGCGGCATGGGCGCTCTCCACGCAGGCGGACCGCAGCGACAACGCGCACGGCGCCGCCGCTGGCGTGTTCGTCGCGCTGCTGAGCCTGCTGGGTGCCCTGAACACCGAACGCGGTACGCCGGCCGGGGCGGCCGCTGCCGGGCGCTGGCTGGGGGTGCGGGCGCACCTGGCCGGTAACCCCCGGTTCGCCGAGACGCCCGCCGCGGGCGTGACGATCTGGGGCCGCCACCTCGCCTACGCCGCCGCCCTGGGGCTGGCCGGCCGGGCGGTGCGCAGCCTGCCCATCGGCCGGCCGGCGGACGACCGCCATGCCTGGTCCGACTATGGCGGGATGTGGCACCTGGTGCGGGTCCGGTACCGCCGGCGCTGGCCACTGTGGGGGATCAGCCCGGGCCAGGCCGTCGGCAGGGCGTTCATCGTGCTCCTACCGGTCACCGGCGTGGTGTTTGTCGCGCTGGTCCTCGGCGCCGCCTTCCTCGGCTGGGACCTCAACCCGTTCCCGCCGGCGCTGGCCGTGGGGCTGCTGGTCGCCGCCGTCCCGGTGGCGTTCGCGGTGTCCGACCTTGCCAGCCGCGCCACAGTCGAGGGGCAGATCGTGCGGTTGCGGCAATTCCAGACCGGCAAGGACTGCGCGGTCTTCCGGCTCGCGCTGGACACCGGCCGCCGCCGGGACGTCGTGGCCTACGGCATCAGCGGCGGACTCTTCGACGAGCTGGTCGAAGGCGACCAGGTGCGGGTCCGGGTGGGGCGCCTGCTGGGCTGGGTCGGGCGGGCCGACATCATCACGCCATCGCGGTACCGGTCAGCCGTCCCGCTTGGTGGTCCAGCGGAAGGTGGTCAGGCAGAGGACCAGGCCGATCACGCACCAGGCGGCCAGCACCACGGCGACCTTGCCCAGCTCCCACGAGCCGGCCGGCTCCATGCTCGCGAACGACGACGGCAGGAAGACCGAGCGTAGCCCCTGGCACATCCACTTCAGCGGGAACAGCGCCGCCAGCTGCTGCATCCAGGTCGGCAGGTCGGTGAAGACGAAGAAGACCCCGGAGATGAACTGCAGCACCAGCGCCACCGGGGTCGCCACGGCCGGCCCGCTGCGGGCGGTGCGCGCCAGCGAGGAGAACGCGATGCCGCACAGGGTGCACGCCGTGATGCCCAGCGCGCAGACCCAACCGAAGGTGAGCCAGGCCGCCGCCGACGAGGGCAGGTCCAGGCCGAAGAACACGGCCGAGACGGCCAGCAGGATCACCATCTCGGCGAGGCCGATGGCCAGCACCATGATCGACTTGCCGGCGAAGTAGACCCATTTCGGCATCGGCGTGCCGCGCAGTCGCTTGAGGATGCCCTTGTCGCGCTCCATCGGGATCTGGATGGCCAGGCTCTGGAAACCGACGGTCATCAGTCCGGTCGCGATCATGCCGGTGATGAAGTACTGAGTGAACTTCACGCCCGGCGCGATGTTCCAGGTGAAGATCGACGCGAAGATGAAGATCATGATGACCGGGAAGGCCATCGTGAAGACGACCGACTCGCGCGACCGCAGGAACTGCTTGACCTCGATGACGCCCTGCCGGTACGCGAGCTCGACCGGGCCGGCGCCCCGCGCCGCGTCGGTCTTCGCCGCCGTGGCAACCGCCGTCATGCGCTTGCTCCGATCATCCGCAGGTACACGTCCTCGAGGGTTGGGCGGCTGACGACCAGGCCCGGCACCTCCGCCCCGTCGTACTGCCGGGCCAGGTCCATCACGAAGGCGGTGGGGGTGGGCGTCTGCTCGGACCGCAGCGTGCCGTCGGGCGAGCGCCAGGAGACGGTGGCCGGGGCGTTCCGCCGGTCACCCAGGTCGGCCGGGGGCGCCACCGCGACCAGCCGGCCACCCGTGATCACCCCGACCCGGTCCGCGAGCGCCTCCGCCTCGTCCAGATAGTGCGTGGTCAGCACGATCGTCGTGCCCGCGCCGGCCAGGTCGCGGATCAGCTCCCAGAACTCGCGCCGGGCCTCGGGGTCGAAGCCGGTCGTCGGTTCGTCCAGGAAGAGCAGCTCGGGCCGGCCGATGATGCCGAGCGCCACGTCCAGCCGACGCTTCTGGCCGCCGGAAAGGGCGTGCGTGCGGGAGCGGGCCTTGTCCGCCAGCCCGACCCGGGCGATCACCTCGGCCGGGTCGTCGGGGGCCGGGTAGTACGCGGCGAAGTGGCGCACCACCTCGGCGACGGTCAGGTCGTCGAACTCACCGGTGCCCTGGAGCACGATGCCGATCCGGGACCGCCACGCCGCGTCGGCGCGGGCGGGGTCCACGCCCAGCACGCTGACCTCGCCGCCGTCGCGCTGGCGGAAGCCCTCCAGGATCTCCACCGTGGTGGTCTTGCCGGCGCCGTTCGGGCCGAGCAGCGCGAACACCTCGCCCGGGCGTACTTCCAGGTCGAGGCCGGCCACCGCGACGGTGGCGCCGTACGACTTGCGCAGGCCGCGCACGGAGATCGCCACAGCTTCGTCCAGGCGGCCGGCGGCAAGAACGGATGTCCCGCTCGCGATGTTTTCCACCGGCCAATCGTACTGTCGGCGGACCTGGCCGCCGGCCCGGTCCGCGTCCGGCATGGCGGGGCTGGTTCCGCCTGTCGGCGTGGTGCGGGCCGGCCGGTGCCGGGCGCCGACGCGGGACGGTCCGGTGTGGAGGTCAGGGTCGCGGTCCGACCCCGTTGCCGGCGGCGCGGGCGGCGGCGGCGCGGGCGGCGGCGAGCTGCTCCCGCCGCGCCCGGCGGCGCCGGCGCAGCCGCAGCACCAGCCAGGGCACGGAGACGGCCAGGCCGACCAGGAAGATGACCACCAGGAACGGCATGATGATCGCGAGGATCGAGACGGTCACGCTGGTCACGTCCTCGGCCGTGCTCACGACCGGCGCTCCGATCCCGGCGGTCACTGTGTTGATCAGCGGGCGGGACGCGGCCTTGACGGCGTGCACGCCGAAGGCCAGCGCCACGCCGGCCACGATGGGCACCCACTGGTGGCCGCGGAAGAACGAGTCGGGGTCGCTGACCGTCAGCGTCTGCGAGGTCGAGCCGGCGCCGAACGCCAGCCCGCCCGCGGTCGGCCGGACGACCGTCTGCAGCGCGTCGTTGACGCTGTCCAGCGCGGGCACCTTGTCCGCGACGAACTCCAGCGCCAGCAGGACGGCGAGGATGGCCAGCACCCAACCGTTGCCGAGCCACTGCCAGCCGCTGGGCAGGTCGATCACGCCGGTGTACCGGGCGAGCAGGCCCATGACCAGCAACGGGATGTACGCGTTGAGTCCCGCCGATGCGGCCAGGCCCGAGCCGGTGAGAACTTCGAGCACGGCCACAGCATGGCACCCGACCGCCACCGGTGGGGGTTCGGTACTGTCGGCGGGTGCGGTTGGTGATTGCCCGGTGCTCGGTCGACTACGTGGGGCGGCTCGCGGCGCACCTCCCGCCCGCCACCCGGCTGGTCATGGTCAAGGCCGACGGTTCGGTCTCCATCCACGCCGACGACCGGGCGTACAAGCCGCTGAACTGGATGAGCCCACCGTGCCGGATCGAGGAGGCGCCGGGGGTCTGGCGGGTGGTCAACAAGGCGGGCGAGGAGCTGCGGATCACTCTGGAGGAGATCTTCCAGGACACCACGTACGAGCTGGGCGTGGATCCGGGGCTGGTCAAGGACGGGGTGGAGGCGCACCTCCAGGAGCTGCTGGCGGCCAGTCCGGGCGTACTCGGTGAGGGCTTCACGCTGGTCCGCCGGGAGTACCCGACGGCGATCGGCCCGGTGGACCTGCTCTGCCGGGACGCCGCGGGGGGCGCGGTCGCGGTCGAGGTGAAGCGGCGCGGCGAGATCGACGGTGTGGAGCAGCTGACCCGCTACCTGGAGCTGCTCAACCGCGACCCGTTGCTGGCGCCGGTGACGGGCGTCTTCGCTGCCCAGGCGATCGCACCGCAGGCCCGCGTGCTGGCGGAGGACCGGGGCATCCGCTGCGTGGTGCTCGACTACGACGCGCTGCGCGGCATCGAGCGGGACGAGCTCACCCTCTTCTAACCCCCACCCTTCTCCGCGATCTTGCAGTTGTGCCCCCCGATAAGAGCGACATATCGCCTTATTTTGGGGTACACAACTGCAAGATCGCGGAGAAAGGGGGGTGGTGGTCAGGTTTCGGAGAGCTTGGCCAGGTAGGCGGCGAGGGCCTCGTACGACTCGCGGGCGCCGTTTTCCATGCCGGAGGAGACCATGCCGTCGCGCTCCTCCTTTGTGTCGAACCGAATGACGCTGGTGACCGTCGTCTTGCCGTCGTGCTCCGTCAGCTCAAGGGTCTCCACGCACACGTGGCCGGGCATACCCTCGAACTCGAAGGTCTGCACGATCCGCTCCGGTGGCTGGATCTCCCGGTACTCACCGCGGAACGCGTACTGCTGGCCGTCCGGGGCGTGCTCGACGAAGCGGTAGGTCCCGCCCGGACGGAAGTCCAGCTCGCAGTCGAGCGGGTTGCCCCGGCCCCACCAGTGCTTGAGGTGCTCGCATTTCGTGTGCGCCTCGAAGACGAGCGCGCGCGGCGCATCGAACACGCGCACCATCTTGATCTCCAGGTCGGACGGCAGGCTCACCGTCAGGTTGTCGCTCATCTCACTCCTCCTCCTGTTGCGCTTGGTCCTTCTGAAGCCGTTTCACGTACTCGTCGAGCCGGTCGTAGCGCTCTTCCCAGAACCGCTGGTAGCGGGCGATCCACTCGGCGACCTCGCGCAGCGGTCCCGGGTCGAGGCGGCACGGCCGCCACTGCGCCGCCTTGCCGCGGGTGATCAGCCCGGCGCGCTCCAGCACCTTCAGGTGCTTGGAGACGGCCTGGAGGCTGATCGGGAACGGCTCGGCGAGTTGGTTGACCGTCGCCTCGCCCTCGGCGAGGCGGGCCAGGATGGCTCGCCGGGTCGGATCGGCGAGGGCGCTGAACACTTCGCTCAGCTGGTCCACCGCTCCGCCTCCTCAACCGCTCGGTTAATCAACCTCTAGATTGAATATGGCAGGTACGGGACCTCCCGTCAACCCGGGCAGAAAGGAGCCCTCTGGCCAGCGAAGCCGAGGGGGTCAGCGGCGCCGCGCGCGGGGGCGACCGTAGATGAGCCCGATCGCCTTGGCGATCAGGTCGGCATGCCGGGCCGTACGGTCGAACGTGGTCGTGGGCAGCAGCGATGGCGCCCGGCGGCGGGTGATCGCCTTCGCCCGGGCGAACTCGCGCAGCCCGTCCGCGCCGTGGACGCGCCCGAAGCCGGAGTCACCGACCCCGCCGAAGGGCAGTGTGGACACTCCAACGAAGACGATGGTCGAGTTGATCGCGGCCATTCCGGAGCGCAGCCGGCGGGCGATCTCCAGCGCCCGCCGCCGGCCGAAGACCGCGCCACCCAGCCCGTACGGCACGGCGTTGGCCAGCCGCACCGCCTCCTCGGCGTCGCGGACCTTCTTGATGGTCAACGTCGGGCCGAAGGTCTCCTCGCGGACCGCCGCCGAATCCTCCGGCACGTCGACCAGGATGGTCGGCTTGACGTACGGGGGCTGCACCGCGTGGGGCCCGCCGAGCACCGCTTTGCCGCCGCGCTGGAGGGCGTCGGCGATGTGCCGGCGGATGACGTCGAGCTGGCCGGGCATGGTGATCGGGCCGATGTCCGCGCCGTCGCCGTCGCCGACCGTCAGCCGGCTCGCACGATCCACCACTTTGGACACGAACGCGTCGTAGACGGACTCCACGGCGTACACCCGCTCGATGCCGATGCAGGTCTGGCCGGCGTTGGTCAGGCCGCCCCAGACGCACGCCTCGGCGGCGGCGTCCAGGTCGGCGTCCGCGTCGACGATCATCGCGTCCTTGCCGCCCGCCTCGATCACCACCGGGGTGAGGTTCTCGGCGCAGGCGGCCATCACCTTCCTCGCCGTGGCGGTGGAGCCGGCGAAGGCGAGCTTGTCGACGCCGGACCGGCACAGCGCCGCCCCCACGTCGCCCAGCCCGTACACCGCCTGGAGGACCGGCTGCTCGGGGACCACCTCGGCGAACGCGTCGACGAGCCACTTGCCGACCGCGGGGGTGTACTCGCTCGGCTTGAGCACCACGGCGTTGCCGGCGGCGAGCGCGTAGGCCGTGGCGCCGAGGGGGGTGAGCACCGGGTAGTTCCACGGGCCGATGACGCCGACCACGCCGAGCGGCTGGTACTCCAGGAAGGCGGAGTGCTCCAGCACGACCAGCCGGGAGCGCATCCGGCGCAAGCCGAGCACGCGCTTGGCGTGGCGCGCGGACCAGTCCACATGGTCGATGGCGGCGGCGACCTCCACGATCGCCTCGACCTCCGGCTTGCCGCCTTCGGCGTTCATCAGGGCCGCGAGCTCGCGGATGCGGGTGGCCAGCAGCGCGCGCCACCGGAGCAGCCGCTCCCGGCGCCCGCCGAAGCCGAGCCCGGCCCACCACACGGCGGCCTCGCGGGCCCGGGCCACCACCGCGGCGACGTCCTCGGGCGGGGTGACCGGGAACCGGCCCACCTCGGCGCCGGTGGCCGGGTTGGTGGAGACGAGCCGGCCGTCCTCGATCACCGGGGCGCCGGGCACGCGGGTCGTCTGGGGAGCCATAGCGGCAACTTACTATCGAGTAACGTCCGGGCGCTAGAATCGGCCGGTGCTGGAGCAGATCGTGAACGTTGGCGTGGTCGGGCTGGGCACCATGGGTGCCGGGATCGTGGAGGTGTTCGCCCGTAACGGCCTGAACGTGGTCGCCGTCGAGGTGGACCAGCCGGCCCTGGAGCGCGGGCAGGCCAACCTCGCCGGCTCCACCGACCGCGCGGTGGCCAGGGGCAAGCTGACCGAGGCCGACCGGGACGCGCTGCTGGGCCGGGTGCGCTTCGCGGTCGGCCTGGCCGCGCTGCGCGAGGTCGACCTGGTGGTCGAGGCGGTCCCCGAGCACCTGGACCTGAAGCGGCGGATCTTCGCCGAGCTGGACCACATCTGCAAGCCGACCGCGATCCTCGCCACCAACACCTCCTCGCTGAGCGTCACCGAGGTCGCGGCCGCCACCCGCCGGCCGGGACAGGTCATCGGGCTGCACTTCTTCAACCCCGCCCCGGTCATGAAGCTGGTCGAGGTGATCAGGACCGTGGTCACCGCCGACCGCGTGGTCGCCGACGCGCAGGCGCTCTGCGCCCGGCTCGGCAAGGTGGCGGTGACCGTCGCGGACCGGGCCGGGTTCGTCGCCAACGCGCTGCTGTTCGGCTACCTGAACCAGGCGGTCGCGATGTACGAGGCGAAGTACGCCACGCGGGAGGACATCGACGCCGCGATGCGGCTCGGCTGCGGGCTGCCGATGGGCCCGCTCGCGCTCATGGACCTCATTGGACTCGACACCGGGTACCAGATCCTCGACACGATGTACCGCCGCGGCGGCCGGGACCGCCGGCACGCGCCTGCCCCGCTGCTCAAGCAGATGGTCACCGCCGGGTTGCTGGGGCGCAAGTCGGGCAAAGGCTTCTACACGTACGCCAAGCCTGGCTCCTCGGCGGTCGTATCGGATGACCTGACGCCAACCTCTTCCCAAGTGGACAGTGGACGACCTGTGTCGAAGGTCGGGGTTGCCGGTGAGGGGGCGCCGGCCGCCGATATGGTCGAGGCCCTCACCAAGGCCGGGTACGACGTGGCCCACGGTTCGCCGGCGGAGCTGTCCGATGTGGATCTCGTGGTGGCGGCGACGGTGGACACGCCGGTCGTCGAGTGCGCGATGGGCACCGGCCGCCCGGCCGACGTGGTGGGGCTGCGCCTGGTCAACGGCGTGGCCGAGGTGGTCCACACGGTCCGCACCGCGCCGGAGGCGGTCGCCGCGGCCCGGTCGGTCGCCGCCCAGCTGGGCCGCACGCCGGTGGTCTGCCCGGACCGGGCCGGCTTCCTGGTGGACGCGCTGCTGTTCCCGTACCTCAACGACGCGGTGAAGATGGTGGACGCGGGGTACGCCACAGTGGACGACATCGACAACGCCATGAAGCTGGGCTGCGGCTACCCGGCCGGCCCGTTCGAGGTGCTCGACGAGGTCGGGCTGGACACCGCCCTGGCCCGGCAGCGCCAGCTCTACCGCCAGCTGCGCGAGCCTGGGCTGGCCCCGGCGCCGCTGCTGGAGCAGATGGTCACCGCCGGCTACCTGGGGCGCAAGGCCGGACGCGGGTTCCGTTCGTACGCTTGACGGGTGAGCCCGCGCCGCAACCACCCCCGCCGCGGCGGCGCCACCCGCCGCGACCACGAGGTGCCGCCGCTCGACCCCGACCGGGCGCGGCGCGGCGTGGAGGGGGTGCAGGCGTCCCGCGACGGGTTGTGGATGGTGCGCGGGATCCCGGGCGACGCGGCGGTCAAGACGTACCGGTGCCCCGGCTGCGACCAGGAGATCCGGGCCGGCGTGCCGCACGTGGTGGTCTGGCCGGCGGACGGGCGCGGCGACCTGAGCGACCGGCGGCACTGGCACACCGGCTGCTGGCGCGCCCGGGACCGGCGCGCCCCGCCCGTCCGGCGCCTCCGCAGCCGGTGAGGGAGAATCAACCGGTGAGTACGCCGATCCGGGCCAATTCGATCCTTCCTGGGCGCCGTGAGGACATCGAGCTGCACACCGCCGACGGGCTGACGCTCGTCGGCGAGTTGGCGTTGCCGGCCGATCGCGATCCGGTCGCCACCCTGGTCTGCCTGCACCCGCTGCCGACCCACGGCGGCATGATGGACAGCCACATCCTCCGCAAGGCGGCCTGGCGGCTGCCCGCCCTGGCCGGCATCGCGGTGCTGCGGTTCAACACCCGCGGCACGTCCAGCCTGCGCGGGACCAGCGAGGGGTCGTTCGACGCCGCGCAGGGGGAGCGGTACGACGTGGCGGCCGCCATCGAGTACGCCGAGTTCCACGAGCTGCCGCGGATCTGGCTGCTCGGCTGGTCGTTCGGCACCGACCTGGTGCTCAAGTACGGCTGCGACGCGGAGGTGGTGGGCGCCATCCTGCTCTCACCGCCGCTGCGCTTCGCGACGCCGGAGGACCTGGCCACCTGGGCCGAGTCGGGCAAGCCGGTGACCGCGCTGGTGCCCGAGTTCGACGACTACCTGCGCCCGGAGCAGGCGCGGGCGGGGTTCGCGCCGATCCCGCAGGCGGAGGTCGTCGGCGTGCCCGGGGCGAGGCACCTGTGGGTGGGCCACGCGGAGACCGTGCTGGACGAGATCGTCAAGCGGGTGGCGCCGCAGGCACCGGTGCCGCTGCCGCGGGAGTGGGACGGCCCGATGGAGTACGGCGACGCGAGCGCCTACGCGGACCGGACGGTGGCGGCGTTCGCGGATGTGCCGGTGGCCGGTCCGGCTCAGCGCCGCGCGGAGGGCTGAGCCGGGTAGCGGAGCAGGGCCGCGACGGCCGCCCGGCTGCGTGCTTGCCCGAGGGCGGCCCGGCTCGACTCACGCAGCAGCACGGCCGCCCAGAACAACGCCGTCGCCGCCGCGGTGTGCCGCTTGCGGTAGAGCCGGACCCGGTTGACCTGGAGCAGGCTCCACAGCCGGGGCGACACCCGCGACTCGCCGCCGAGGTGGGTCACCTCCACCTGCGGCAGGTACCGGGTGCGGAAGCCGTGGTCACGGGCGCGCAGCGCGAACTCCGTCTCCTCCGAGTACAGGAAGAACGACTCGTCCCACGGCCCGCAGACGGACAGGCACCGCGCGGACATCAGCATGATCGCGCCGGTGGCCCAGTCCGGGCAGGCCGGGCGGGTGTACGCCGCGTCGTCCACCACCGTCTCGCCCAGCCCGGCGAACCGGCCGGCGCGCTGGCCCAGGAACGCCTCGCCCAGCGCCCGGGCGATGGTCGGCTCGCGGCGCAGTGACCGGGCGAGCGACCCGTCCTCGTTGCGGATGCGCGGCACGGCGATTCCCACGTCCCCGCCGAGGGCGGCGTAGAGGGTGGCGACCGAGCCGGGGGTGAGCCGGATGTCGGGGTTGACGACGAGTGCCGCGTCGTACCGGCCGGCCGCGGCGAGTCCGGCGTTGAAGCCGGCGGCGTAGCCCGCGTTGCGCCCGGTCTGCACGACCGTGCAGCTGGGCGCGTGGCGTCTGGCGACCTCGACCGTATCGTCCGCCGAGGCGTTGTCCGCGATGATCAGCTGGTACCGCAGGCCGGCCAGGCCCGCGGGCAGCGATGCGAGGAGTTCGGGCAGGACCGCGGCGCTGTTCCAGGTGACCACCACGACCGCCACGGAGGGCAGCGGCGTCACGTGCGGCTGCTCTCGTCGCGGTCCCAGGTGGTGAAGTCGCCGGCGGCGACCCGGCGCGCCGCCCGGCGCCGGGCCAGCGCGGTGACGCCGAGGAACACCGGCAGCCGCACCGCCATCGCGGGCCTGCGACGAACCACGCCGAGCAGGTCGGCACGGCCGGTGCGCGCGCTGGCCACGGCCGCCGGCCGTCCGCCGAGCTGGCGACCGGCGAGCTGCTCGGTGGCGAGAACTGAGCGGGTGCGGCGGCGGAGCAGGTCGGCCGCGGTCCGGGGAGCGTGCACCCGGACCCGGGCGCCGGCCACCACCCGCCGCTCGGCCGGGTCGAAGGCGACCGAAGCCGCCAGGTCGTCGCCCAGCACGTCAGGGATCTCGCCGAGCCGCTGCTTACCAGCCGCGCTCACCCCGATCACACCGCGCCCGAACAGCCCGGCCCGGACCACCGGAAGTTCCTGCCAGAACTCGTAGTACCAGCGCACCACCAGCGGCCGGCCGGCCAGCACGACCTCCCGCTCCGGCGCGGCGGCGAGCACACCCGGCTCGGCCAGCGCGGCGGCCAGCGCCCGGGCGCCGGCGGTGTCCAGCTCCACGTCCGCGTCGACGTACAGGCGGGGGAACCCGGCCGCCTTCTCGTCGCCGAGCCGCAGCGCCGCGGACTTGGACGGTACGGGTGTGGAAACGACGTTCACCGACGTGCCGAAGCCGGCCGCCACCTCGGCGGTGTCGTCCGTGCACCCGTTGGCCACCACCACGACGTGGAACTCGTCCGGGCCCGCATCGGCGAGCAGGCCGGTGAGCAACCGTCCGATGACCACGGACTCGTTGTGCGCCGGGATCACCACGCTGATCACCGGTTCATTGTCGGGATCCGGCCGCAGCGCCGCCACGCAGTGTCGGATGTCCGTCCCCGCTGGCGCCGGGGCGACCGTACCGGCGACCGCCGACGGTCCTTCCGGCGCGTGCCCGGTCGGCCGAAGGTATCGGGACCGCGGCGCGGTCTGCCTGGAATCTGACAGCACGGCGGATAGCTTCCCGCGGCACGGTAGCTTGCGCCTCGGGCCTGCGCATGCGGCGGTGACGCGTGCGCCCGGCCGGCGGGGCAGCCGGTGACGACGCCGGCGACCGGGACGACCGGATCTTCGAAGAGGAGCCGTGAGCGAGCTGACAGACGAGCCGATCGGCATCGCCGTCGTGGGGGCCGGGTACTGGGGCCCGAACCTTGTCCGCAACTTCCAGGCTTCGCCCTCCTTTCACCTGCACTACCTGTGCGACCTGGATCTGGGCCGGGCACGCGAAGCGCTCGGCCGGTACTCCACCGTGGCGGCCACCACCGACCTGGCCGCCGTGCTCGCCGACCCCCGGGTCCGGGCGGTCGCCGTGGCCACTCCGGCCGGCACCCACCTGGAGGTCGCCACGGCCGCGCTCCGGGCCGGGAAGCACGTACTGGTGGAGAAGCCGCTCGCCACGACGTACGCCGACGGGCTGTCCCTGGTCGAGGAGGCGGACCGGCGGGGGCGGGTCCTGATGTGCGACCACACCTACTGCTACACCCCGGCCGTGCTGCGCATCCGCGACCTGGTGCACGCCGGCGAGCTGGGCGAGGTGCGGTACGTCGACTCGGTCCGGATCAACCTCGGCCTGGTACAGCGGGACATCGACGTGATCTGGGACCTGGCCCCGCACGACCTGTCCATCCTGGACTTCATCCTGCCGGCCGGGCTCGCCGTGGAGGCGGTCGCGGCGCACGGCGCCGACCCGATCGGCGCCGGCCGGGCGTGCGTCGGGTACCTGACTCTCCGGCTGCGCGGCGCAGGGATAGCCCACATCCACGTCAACTGGCTCTCGCCGGTCAAGGTACGCACGACCATGGTCGGCGGGTCGAAGCGGACGCTGATCTGGGACGACCTCAACCCGACGCAGCGGGTCTCGGTGTACGACCGTGGCGTCGACGTCGCCGCCCCCGACGAGCTCGGTACGGAACAGCGCCGGGACATGCTGGTCTCCTACCGGTCGGGGGACATGGTCGCCCCGGCCCTCGTGGAACGCGAGGCGCTGCGCTCGATGGCCGAGGAGTTCGCCGCCGCGATCCGGACCGGCCGGCCGCCGCTCACCGACGGCCGATCCGGCCTGCGGGTCCTGGAGATCCTCGAAGCGTCGTCGCGTAGCCTGACCGCTGGCGGTGAGATGGTGGCGTTGGAGCGTTCCCGATGACGGTGTCGATACCGGTGCGAGGTTCGCGCGTGCTGGTCACCGGCGGGGCCGGGACGATCGGCTCGCACGTGGTCGACCAGCTGGTCGCCGCCGGCGCCGAGGAGGTCGTGGTCCTGGACAACCTGGTGCGCGGCCGCCGGGAGAACCTAACCGGCGCGCTCGCCGCCGGGCCGGTGCGGCTGGTCGAGGGCGACATCCGCGACCTGCCGCTGGTGCGCGAGCTCGTTACGGGGAAGGACCTGGTCTTCCACCTCGCCGCGATCCGGATCACCCAGTGTGCCGAGGAGCCGCGGCTGGCCAACGAGGTACTCGTGGACGGCACCTTCAACGTGCTGGAGGCCGCGGCACGGGCCGGCGTCGGCAAGGTCGTCGCCTCGTCGTCGGCCTCGGTCTACGGGATGGCCGAGCAGTTCCCGACCGGCGAGCGGCACCACCCGTACAACAACGACACCTTCTACGGTGCGGCCAAGGCGTTCAACGAGGGCATGCTGCGCAGCTTCCACAGCATGTACGGCCTGGACTACGTGGCCCTGCGCTACTTCAACGTGTACGGGCCGCGGATGGACATCCACGGGCTCTACACCGAGGTGCTGATCCGCTGGATGGAGCGGATCGAGGCCGGGCGGCCGCCGCTGATCTTCGGCGACGGCACGCAGACCATGGACTTCGTCCATGTCGCGGATATCGCCCGGGCCAACCTGCTGGCCGCGCAGGCAGAGGTGACCGACGACGTGTTCAATGTGGCCAGTGGAGTGGAGACCAGCCTGGTCGAGCTGGCGACGACGCTGGCCGAGGTGATGGAGTCGAAGCCGGACGTCGAGTACGCCCCGGCCCGCAGGGTGAACAACGTGGTGCGCCGGCTCGCCGACACTTCGGCCGCCGCCCAGAAGCTCGGGTTCGTGGCGGAGATCGGACTCCGCGACGGGCTCGCCGATCTGGTCCGCTGGTGGCGGTCCGAACGGGCGGGATCGCCTTCCGTGGAAGGCGGGATCCGGTGATTCCCGTGATGAAGCCGTTTCTCGGCGAGGAGGAGGCGCAGGCGGCCGCGGACGCGGTGCGGTCCGGCTGGGTCGCGCAGGGCCCGCGGGTGGCTCAGTTCGAAAGCGAGTTCGCCCGGTACGTGGGCGCGTCGCACGGGATCGCACTCAGCTCGTGCACCACGGCCCTGCACCTGTCGCTGGTGCTGCTCTCCGTGGGGCCCGGCGACGAGGTGATCGTACCCTCGCTCTCCTTCATCGCGACCGCGAACGCGGTGCGGTATGTCGGCGCCACCCCGGTCTTCGCCGATGTCGACCTGGCCACCGGCAACCTGACCGTGGACACTGTGGACCGTGTGCGCACCCCGCGGACCCGGGCGGTCATCGCGGTACACCAGGGCGGCGTCCCGTTCGACGTCGAGGCTATGCGCACCGCGTGCGCCGGGTGGGGTGTCGACCTGATCGAGGACGCGGCGTGCGCCGCGGGCTCGACCGCGTACGGCCGGCCGGTCGGCGCGGGCGCGCTGATCGCGGCATGGTCGTTCCACCCGCGCAAGGTGATCACCACCGGCGAGGGCGGGGCGTTGACCGTGGACCGCGAGGACTGGGCGGCACGGTTGCGCCGGCTGCGCGAGCACGGCATGAGCGTGTCCGCGGCGGACCGCCACGTGAGCCGCCAGCCGGTGCTGGAGGCCTACCTGGAGACCGGGTACAACTACCGGATGACCGATGTCCAGGCGGCCATCGGGCTGGTACAGCTGGCCAAGCTGGACGCGATGGTGGCCCGGCGGCGGAAGCTCGCCGCGCGCTACCACGAGTTGCTGTCCGATATAGACGGTCTGGTTCCGGTGCGGGACCCTGGCTACGGCACCTCCAACTTCCAGTCGTTCTGGGTCCTGCTCGACGAGCCGTTCCGGTGCGGGCGCGACGAGGCGCTCGCCGAGCTGGCCGCGGCCGGGATCTCCGCCCGCCGGGGCATCATGGCGGCGCACCTGGAGCCGGCGTACGCGGATCTGCCCCGGGCCGACCTCCCGGCCACCGAGCGGTTGACCCGCGACTCGCTCATCCTCCCGTTACACCACACCCTCGGCGAGGACGAGCAGCAGCACGTGGCGGGCACACTGGCGAAGCTGGCGGCGCGATGATGGACCTGCTCATCGCTGGGGCCGGAGGTTTCGCCAGGGAGACCGCGGCCGCGGTGCGCGCGGTGTGCCAGGCGCGGTCGGCGGCCGGGCGGCAGCCGCCGTGGCGGCTGCTCGGCTACCTCGACGACGACCCCGCCCTGCACGGCAGCCGGCGCGCCGGCCTACCGGTCCTCGGTGGACTGTCGTTGGTGGACCGTTATCCCGAGGCGGCGGTCGTCATCTGTATCGGCAGCCCGCGCGACCACACGGCCCGGGCCAGGGTGGCGCGGCGACTCGGGCTGCCGCCGGACCGGTACGCCACGGTCGTGCACCCCTCGGTTTCGGCCGGCGCCGGCTGCACGGTCGGCCCAGGCAGTGTCCTGCTGGCCCACACCGTGCTGACCGCCGACACGACCGTCGCTGCACACGTGGCGGTCATGCCGCACGTGGTGCTGACGCATGACGACGTCGTCGAACCGTACGTGACGATCGCCTCGGGGGCGCGGCTGGGCGGTGGCGTGCGCCTCGCCGAGGGCTGCTATGTCGGCGCCGGCGCGCTGGTCCGGGAGGGCGTCACGATCGGTGCGGGCGCCCTGGTCGGCATGGGCAGCGTGGTGCTGCGGGACGTCCCACCCGGCGAGGTGTGGGCCGGAAACCCGGCCCGCCGGCTCCGGCCGGCGCGCGTGCCGGCCGTGCCGGGGAGCATCCCGTCATGAGCGCCCCCATCCCCCTGGTCGACCTGCGGGCGGCCCACGCCGAGGTGGCCGAGGAGGTCGACGCCGGCTTCAAGCGGGTCCTGGCGAACGCGGCGTTCGTGGGCGGGGAGGAGGTGGCCGCGTTCGAGCGCGAGTACGCCGCGTTCACCGGGGTGCCGCACGTGGTGGGGGTGGCGAACGGTACGGACGCGCTGGAGCTCGCCCTGCGGGCGGTGGGCGCCGGACCGGGCAGCGAGGTCGTCCTGCCGGCCAACACGTTCGTCGCCACGGCGGAGGCAGTGGCCCGTACGGGCGCCCGAGTGGTGCTGGTGGACATCGATCCGGACAGCTACCTGATCGATGTGGACGCGGCGCGTGCCGCGGTCACCCCGGCCACCCGGGCGCTGGTGCCGGTTCACCTCTACGGCCAGCTCGCCCCGATGGAGCGGCTGGTCGCCGCGCTCGACGGCACCGGGGTATCCATTGTGGAGGATGCGGCGCAGTGTCAGGGCGCCACCCGGCACGGCCGGCAGGCCGGGTCCTGGGGGGTCGCGGCGACGAGCTTCTACCCGGGGAAGAACCTCGGCGCGTACGGCGACGCGGGCGCGGTATCGAGCATGGATCCGGACCTGGCCACAACGGTTCGGTCGCTGGGCAACCACGGCGGGTTGACGAAGTACCGGCACGATCTGGTCGGCTGCAACAGCCGGCTGGACGGCCTGCAGGCGGTGGTGCTGCGGGCGAAGCTGGCCCGGCTCGCCGCGTGGAACGAGGCCCGTCGTGCCGCGGCCGCGCGCTACGACGCGCTGCTGGCCGGTCTGGCCGGCGTGGTGCGCCCGACCACGCTGCCTGGCAACGAGCACGTCTGGCACCTGTACGTGATCCAGGTGCCAGGTGACCGGGACGCGGTGCTGCACAAGCTCCGCGCGGCCGGCATCGGCGCCGGGATCCACTACCCGACGCCGGTGCACCTGACGCCGGCGTTCGCCGGCCTCGGCCACCGGCCGGGCGACTTCCCGGCCGCCGAGGCAGCGGCCGGGCGGATCCTCTCCCTGCCGATGTACCCGCAGATCAGCGCCGAGCAGCAGGAACGGGTGGTGGAGGTGCTGGCCACGGCGCTGGGTGAGGGCAGTTCGGCCGGGTAGCGTCCTCACTCGTTTGTGGTATCGGTGTGCCATGACCGAACGTCCATGACAGTCCGGCTTCCCGGGGGTCCAATGAGGATCAGCACAGGTGGCATTCTGCTGACGATGGGCGCGTCGCAGCTTCTCTAGGAGACGTTCATGTGGCACCGGTCGCGGTCACGTTTCACACTTCCGGTGGTGGTAGCTGTGGTCATCCTCGGACTGCCGCAGCTCGCCGGCCCGGCCGGCGCGGCCGCGTGCGACCCTGGCTGGAACGACGTCCAGTGTGAGAACTCCAAGCCGGGCACACCGATGGAGGACTGGTACTCTCCGGGTGCCTGGGGCGACATCGAGGGCTTCACAGACAAGGTGAGCTACCAGCCCGGAGAGACCATCAGCTTCAGGGTCCAGTCGCCGGTCCCGTACACCATCGATATCTACCGGTTGGGGTGGTACAACGGCGACGGCGCCCGGCTCATGCCGACCTCGCCGACGACCACCTACCCGGCGACGGCTCAACCTTCGTGCCTCACCGATCCATCGACCGGCCTGGTTGACTGTGGCAACTGGACCGTCACCTCGACCTGGACGATCCCTTCGGACGCGGTATCCGGACTCTACCTCGCACAGTTGGATCAGAACGACGGTAACGGCCTCATGCCGTACCCGTTCGTGGTGCGCAACGAGGCCAGCCATTCTGACATCGTGGTGCAGACCTCGGACGAGACTTGGCAGGCGTACAACCAGTGGGGTGGCCAGAACCTGTATGACGGCGGCGGCCCGGCGCCTGACGGCCGCGCGTACAAGGTGAGCTACAACCGGCCGCTGTCGGTCGCGGGCGACAACGGCATCTTCGGGTCCGAGTACGCGATGATCCGCTGGCTGGAGCGGAACGGTTACGACGTGAGCTACCTGTCCGGGGTGGATGTCAGCACGAAAGGCTCGCTCCTGCTCAACCACAAGGTGTTCATCTCCTCGGGACACGACGAGTACTGGGACCAGGCACAGTTCGACAACGTCACCGCCGCCCGCGCAGCCGGAGTGAACCTGGCCTTCTTCAGCGGCAACGAGGTGTTCTGGCGGACCCGGTTCGAGCCCAGCATCGATACCAGCCACACCGCCAACCGCACGCTGGTCTGCTACAAGATGACGAAGCTCCAGTTCCCGGTGCCCAACGGCGTTCCGGATCCCACGGGGGAATGGACCGGCACGTTCATGGATCCGGCGGGCGCCTCGGCCGGTGGGTACCATCCGCAGAACCAGCTGACCGGAACCCTCTTCCAGGCCAACGGGTACCGGTACGACGCGATCACAGTGCCGGCGGCATATGCCAAGATGCGGCTGTGGCGGAACACCTCGATCGCCAACCTGACCGGCAACCAGGTCGCCACGTTCCCGCAGGGCACGCTGGGCTACGAGTGGGACTCCGATGTGGATAACGGGTTCCGGCCGCCAGGAGCCATCAGGCTGTCCGAGACCACGGTCAACATCACCGACGGTACCCTGTTGCTGGACAACGGCAACACCTACGGCAATGGTACGGCCACGCACAGTCTGGTGGCGTACCGTGATCCGGTATCGCGTGCGCTGGTCTTCGGTGCTGGAACGGTGCAATGGTCCTGGGGCCTGGACGAGAACCACCAGGGACCTGCGACGACCCAGGACGTCCGGATGCAGCAGGCGACGATGAACCTGCTCGCCGACATGGGCGTGCAGCCGACGACCCGGCAGGCCAACCTCGTGCCCGCGACACAGTCCACCGACACCACGGCGCCGACGATCACCATTGACACCCCGGCGCCCGGCGCCTCGCTACCGGTCATGGCACCGGTCACCGTCACCGGCAGCGCGGTGGATGGTGGCGGTGGGCAGCTCGCCCGGGTCGAAGTCTCCACCGACGGCGGCAACACCTGGAAGCCGGCCAACGGTCTGGCGTCCTGGAGCTACACCTGGGTTCCCACCGCGATGGGGACCGCCACGATCCAGGTACGGGGCGTGGACGACAGCGTGAACGTGGGTTCGCCGACAAGCCGCACCGTCACGATCGGCGAGCAGCAGTGCCCGTGCTCGATCTTTCCGGCCAGCGCCGCACCGCGGACGGTCAACGCCGGTGACGGCTCGGCGGTGGAGCTGGGCGTCAAGTTCCGCACCACGGTCCCGGCGTCCGTGGTCGGCATCCGGTTCTACAAGTCCTCGGCGAACACCGGCACCCACAAGGGCAACCTGTGGACTTCGAGTGGTCAGCTGCTCGCCACAGGTACTTTCACCAACGAGACGGAGTCCGGTTGGCAGACGTTGATGTTCGCCTCTCCGGTGCCGGTCCGCGCGGACACCACCTACGTCGCCTCGTACTTCGCGCCCAACGGCGGCTACTCGGCGGATAGCGGTGCGTTCGCCGACGCGGGTGCCGGCTTGGCGCCCATCCAGGCGCTGAAGTCCGGTGTGGACGGCGGCAACGGCGTGTACCGCTACGCCTCGGGCGGGGGCTTCCCGAACCAGACCTACAACGACACGAACTACTGGGTCGACGCGATTATCGACACCGGCTCGGTGAGCACCGAGCCACCGGCGGTCAGCGGAGTCGCGCCGAGCAACGGGGCCGCCGGGGCGAGCATCACCGCGAAGATCACGGCGACCTTCGACAAACCGGTGGACCCGGACAGCATCCAGTTCACCCTCAAAGACGACAGCAATGTCACGACGCCGGCGACCGTGTCGTACGACGTGGCCAGCCGGACGGCGACGCTGACACCCGCCAGCGAGCTGGCCCTCGGGATGACATACACCGCCTCCGTCTCGGCGACCGACCTTTGGGGCAACGCGATGACCACGCCGTACTCGTGGACATTCACCACGAGTGCGACGCCGCCGGCCGTCAACTGCCCCTGTACCCTCCTGCCGGACAATGGCACGCCGGCGCTGCTGGTTCCGGGCGACCCGTCGGCGGTCACGCTGGGCACCCGCTTCAGGTCGGCGGTCAACGGGTATGTCACCGGTGTCCGGTTCTACAAGGGGCCCTTGAACACCGGCACGCACACGGGCGCACTGTGGACGAATGATGGTCAGCTGCTGGCCACGGGCACGTTCACCGACGAGACCGACACCGGCTGGCAGACCCTCACGTTCTCGGCACCGGTCCCGGTCACGGCCAACACGCCGTACGTCGTCTCCTACCACGCTCCGAACGGCCAGTACGCCGCGAGTCCCGGCTTCTTCGCGAACTCGTACAACCACTACCCGTTGACTGGGCTCGCCGATGGCACCGGTGGCGGCAACGGTGTGTACCGCTACGGCGTGGAGAGTGGCGGTCCCACGTTCCCAACCTCGTCGTTCGGCTCGACCAACTACTGGGTCGACCCGATCTTCACCACGACGCCGCCGGGCGGAGAAGGCGGAGGCGACCAGGTCGCGGGGGAGGCTGCCGGCTTGACGGTGCGGTTCCCGACCCCGGTACAGCCGGCGACGGTGAAGATTACCGCCTCCACCGCCGAAGCGGCGGCCGAGGCGGGCGAAGGCACACCGGTGCCCGGCACTGTCTCGTACGACGCCTCGTCGCACAGCGCCACCTTCACCCCCGCGGGCGAACTGGTGCCGCTGGCCACCTACAAGCTGACCGCGACGGCCAGGACCGCCAGCGGTCGGCCGGTGAAGGCGGTCGTGTGGGAGTACACCGCGCCCAGGCCGGTGCGTACCGATCGGCCGGAACGGGCGCCGTCTCGGCCGCCGGCGTCGCCGGTCGTGGTCGTGACGGGTACGCCCGGCCTGGAGGCTCGGAGGACGACCGCGGTTCCGGTGGGCAGGTGAGGTATGAGGGGGCTTCGGGTGTGAGCAGTGTCAGCGTCGTGATCCCGTGCTACAAGTACGGGAAGTTCCTCGCTGAGTGCACGCGCAGCGTGCTGGAGGACCAGCCCGGGGTTGACGTGCGCGTGCTCATCATCGATGACGCCTCGCCTGATGACTCCGCCGAGGTAGCGCATGCGCTGGCCGCCGCGGACAGCCGGATCGAGGTCCGGGTGCACGAGACCAACAAGCGCCACATCGCGACCTACAACGAAGGACTGCTCGAGTGGGCTGACGGCGACTACTGCGTGCTGCTGTCGGCTGACGACCAACTGGCGCCTGGCGCGTTGACTCGGGCGGTCGCGCTGCTCGACGAGCACCCGGAGGTGGGCTTCTGCTACGGCCGGCCGGTGCACTTCCAGCATCCCGGGCCGCCGCCGCCTGCTCGTAGCAAGGTGCGCGGTCACAGCGTGTGGCCGGGCCACTGGTGGCTGACACGGCGGTTCAAGGAGGGCACCGGCTGTATCACCTCTCCGGAGGTGGTGGTACGCACCGACCTGCAGCGCAAGGTCGGTGGGTACGATCCGGAGCTGCCCGCCACCGGCGATATCGAGATGTGGATGCGGTTGGCCGCGCACGCCGACGTCGGCTACGTCCGCGGACCGGACCAGGCCTTCTACCGCCGGCACGGCCAAAACATGTCGACAGTGGACTTCGGGAGCCAGCTTAGCGACCTGCGGGAGCGGCGCCGCGCGTACGAGGCGGTCATCGCCAAGTGCGGTGACCTGCTGCCGAACCCGGCCGGCTTGGACTCGATGGTCCACCGGCGGCTGGCGCGGGAGGCTCTGTGGCGGGCCTCGCGCGCCTATGACCGTGGCCGCACCGAGCGTACGCCGGTCGACGAGCTGGTTGCCTTCGCGGCGGATACCTGGCCCGAGTACCGCAGCCTTCCGGAGTACCGTGGACTACGGGCGCGTCAACGGGTCGGTGCCCGCATGATGCCCTACCTGCAGCCGCTGGTGGTGTCCGCGGTGGTGAAGAAGGGCCGCGACTGGTGGTGGTGGCAGTCGTGGCGTCGGCGCGGCATCTGACCTGACGTGTCGCGTGACAGCGGGCTGTCACCGGCCCGGGCCGGCTCACGGATCCGCGAGCGCCAACACCTCATGCCCGGCCGGCTCAGCCCTGGGCAGCCGGTTCACCGGGCGGCAGGGCCGCGGCGTCCCAGCTGGTCCAGTAGCTGTCCGGGTTCACCAGGTAGTTGACTGTCGGCACGGGTATGTGCTCGACTCGATGCCGGCGCCCGAACCGGTAGATCATCTCCCAGTCCTCCCGCGGCGCCACCTCCGCGTTGCGGCGCAGCCGGCTGAACTGAAGGGCGGGCACTCGGCGGGCAACGAAGTTGTTCGGATCCAGGAAAGACTCCTCCCGGGCGCGTCGGCGGTCGTACGGCACCGACAGCACGTCGTGCAGGCGCCCGTCCGGCGTTATCCTGCGCAACGCGGTGTAGACCGCGTCCGGGCGGGTCGCGGGCGCGGGATCTGTCAGCCGTTGCAGCGCGACCGCCAAGTGGTTGGGCTCCCAGGTGTTGTCATCGTCGAGGAAGGCGACGAACGCCGACTCGGTGAGCCGGATGCCGATGTTGCGGACCACGCCGACCACCCGGATGTTGCGGGAGAGCGGGAGCAGGAACACGCGCGGGTCGTCGCTGATGCCGCTCGGCAGCCCTCCGCCATCGTCGACTACTGCCACCACGAGGTCGGAGAGGGTTTGCGCGAGTACGGAGTCGAGCGCGGCGCGCAGCCCGTCGGGTCTTCTATAGGTCGGAAGCACGACAGCGACCCGTGCCCTGGGCCGGACGCCGCCGAGCGTCGCGAGGAGGCGCCGCGCCTCGGCGCGCTCGAAGCGGATGAGTCCGGGGTACGACGGGAACAGGGTCAGCTTGTTGCGGACCTCGGACGGCGGCAGCCATCCGTAGCGGGCACGGATACGGCGCTTTGCGGGCCCGAGCATCCAGCCTCCTTCAGAACACCCTTGCCGGTATACGGTTCTCATGTGCGGCAGCGCCCGGCCGGTCGGCGGCATCCCCCGCCGGCGGCCGCACCAGCCGGCGCAGCCACAGCAGGATGGGCGAGTACGCCACCATGGCCGCGCTACCGGAGGCTACCAACGCAACCAGGCCGTTTCCGGTCCAGTGATGCACCAACGCCGTGACCGCGGTGGCGAGTAGTCCCCACAACCCCGGCATGGCGGCGGCGCGCGCGAGGGCGAGGGGACGGACGCCGGCACGGGCGAGGGCGACCACGTAGGCCGGTCCGATCAGCGCCGCCGCGACGACGGCGTGCCCGATGCCGACGCCCGTGATGCCGTCGCGACGCGCGCACAGCCACAGCGCGGGAATCATCGAGATGAGCCATAGCGACTGGATGGCCAGGAGGTCTCGGCGGCGATGCGCGGCGACCAGGCAGTCGTACGCGGCTTCGAACACGACCCGCAGCAGCCCCAGGATCGCGAGGTAACGCAGCGGCCCAGCGGCCGCGGCCCATTGTGGACCATAGATGAGGTCGATCACCGGACCGGCGAGTACGGAGAGCACGATGGTGCCCGGTATCGCCGCCGACAGCAGGAACGTCACGGCGAGGCAGAAGCCGTCGGAGAGCGCGTGACGCGAGTGGGCGACGCGCGAGAAGCCGGCGAAGGAGACGCGCCGGGCGGCCTCCGAGACGATCCGCACCGGCCAGCTTGACATGTTGAAGGCCACCTGGTAGAGGCCGAGAGCGGTGGTGCCGAGGATGGAGCCGACGATCACCGAGTCGACACTGAGCGTGGCCAGCACCAGCAGGCTTGCGCCGGCCAGCGGCAGCCCGAAGCGCAACAGCGCTCTGGCGTCCGCCGCGTTCCAACCGAATCTCAACAGCCTGGGCGCGACGACGGCGGCGCCGGCCAGGCCGACGAGGTTCCCGGCGACCGCGCCCCAGGCGAAGCTCATCGCACCGAAGTGTGCGGCCGCCAGAGCCACCGTGACGCCGGTGCTCACCAGGAAGTTCGCCAGGTCGAGCACCATCCGGGCGAACTGCTTGAACTCCCGCGTGATGTAGCCGTTGGGGACGCAGGCCAGGCCGTCGATGACGACCGACAGGCACAGTACGCGCAGGACGTCGGTGGCCTGCGACGAACCCAGCAGCCTGGCAACGGTCGGGGCGGCGAAGAAGAACAGTCCGTACAGGACGGTGCTGGAGAGAAGCGACATGCTCAGCACGGTGGGCGCGAACCGGCGCACATCGCCCTCCCAGCGCACCAGTGCCAGGCTCACGCCGGCTTCGTTGGCGGACAGCAGGACGTTCAGCGCCACCAGCCCCACGGCGTACAGCCCCCAGTCGGCCGGCCCGAGCAAGTACCGGGCGAGAAGGATGCTGGTGGCGAAGGTGCCGATTCGGATCACGACCGTGTTCAGCAGGCTCCACCGGGTCGCCGCAGCAACCTTCCGGCCAAGCCCGTCGCCGGAGGTGCCGGGCGGGCCCGGGGCCGGCGGACCGGTCGCCGGCGCGGAAGGCGCGGCCGCGTCTCGCGTGCGGGCCTCGACGGGTCGCCACCCGGCGGCCCCGTCCACTGCCGCCGCGCCGGCAGGCGGAAGCGTCGGGAGCGCGGAAGCCGCACCGCCCGGTGACAACGGAGGAAGCTCACCGACCCAACCGCGTCGCGCCCGGCCGAGGTAACTCCCGGCGCAGCCGAGCAGAAGGAAGAAGATTCCACTGAAGATGGGGAAGCTGAGGGTGTCGAAAGTGGCGCTGCTGACGAGGGTCACCGCACCGGCGGCGACGAACGACTGGCCCATCTCCCGGCGGGTCGGGTCGACGAACCGGCGCCTCCCGGCGCCGCCGCAATGCACCATCGTCAACCCGAGTGCGAGGACAGCCAGTGCGCCGAAGACGCCGATCTCGACCAACGCCAGCAGGTACATGTTGTCGGTGTAGCGGTACAGCGAGGGAAGGAAGGTGCCAAAGCCCCGTCCGGTCAGCGGTCGCTGCGCCACATAGTGCAGTACGTCACTGTAGTCCCCGGTCCGCGCTCGCGTACTGCTGTCGCCGCCGTTCAACATCGCGCTGAACAGCGTGGTGATCGTCCTGAGCAGACCGGGGCTGAGCACCTCGATCGCTCCGGTACCCAGGATGAGGATGCCGTAGGCCGGCCACCGCCGCTGCGGGGTCCACGTTGGAAACAGCAGGATCAGCACCACGGCCAGGCCCATGACCGAGGTACGGGAAACCGTCGTGGGTGCGGTCGCGGCGATCAGGCCCACCGGCGCCCACCTGCGCCACCACCCCTGCCGCTGTGGGTCGAACGCCTGCTGGATGGCGAACGGCAACACCATCATCATCAGGGCGCCGAACTCCAGCGGATGGGTCGCGGTCGCCATCGGCCGCACGAAGCTGCCGCGCTCCATCAGGGCGGCCGCTGGCGCGGCGTTCCGCAAGCCGGGAATGGTGACTCCGGAGACGAAGTCCGTCCGGGTGAAGAACTGCAGCAGGCCGATCGCCGCCATGACGCTGGCACAGAGCACCAGGCGGCGCAGCAGGCGGTCGAGGTCCTCATAGGTCCCGATGCCGGCGGAAGCGACAACGACCAGGGCGATCCAGATGAGCAGCTGGATGAGGCCACGGTCGGCCGCCTGGACCTCCAATCCGGTCGGGGCCCGCAGCGCGCAGGCGACATAGGCCAGTAGGACCGCGGCTGCGAACCCGGCGACGGCCAGGCGTGGCGCCCGGGTGTACGGCACCGGCGTGATCCGGCCGACCAGCCAGCTGACGCAGAACCACAACAGGCACAACAGCGCGTAGAGGTTGGCCGGAGTGCCGATCGCGCCGAGCGCGGGCACGACCAGGCGGGCCGGCACCAGGGTGGCCAGCAGGACGTAGCCGGTGAGCGCGGTGACCGGGTCGAGCGCGCGGTTGCGCACCGCCGCGCGGGCGACCACCCGAAAGATGGGCTGGTTCACCATGGCGGTCTGGCTCGCCACACCGGACGGCCCGGCATTGCGCGCCGACACCACCTAGCCTCCGGCGTAGGGACCGGTGTCCCCGCCCCCGCCCGGGGTCGCCGACGAGCGGTAGACCCTCGCCGCCGGGTGGCCGCGTACGGTCTGATCGACGCTCGCACCGTTTCCGTTGTGCGGCCTGGGATCCGCTCGCCCGGTCACGTCAGCGACCGGCCCGGTCAACCAGGGCGGGACGGCCGGACGGCCGGAAACCACGATCCGGTCCAGCGGTGCCGTGTCCTGCGACGTCGGTCCGGCGGCCCGGGCGCGATCGGGGTCCGTCGCCCGGCTCAGCACCGCCGTCTCGTCCGGGTCGACGGCCGCGGCGCTGTTCATCCCGGTGCCGATGCCCCGCTTGCCCGGCGCGGCGGCGATGACCGAGGTGGAGGCTGGGCCGCGGTTACGGGAGCGGAGCAGGCCCTCGGTCACGAATGTCGCCATGAAGGCGGCCACGATGCCCGCGGCGAACAGCGCGAGAACCTTCTGCAGCTTGTCTTTCGTCTGGGGCTGTGGAGGCTGCGGCGGGATCATCACCGTAGTCATGATCATGTTGCCGCTCGGGACGCCGTTCTGTCGCTGGATCTCCCGCAGCCGCTCCTCGGCGAACGCGGTGACGGTCCTGGTCGAGGCCAGCACGTGGTCTTTGTCGGTCCCGGTCACCGTGAAAGAAAGGAAAGGGCCCTGCGCGAAATCGGCGAGCTTCGCCGTGTACTCCTCGGTGACCCCCCGCTCCTCCAGTTCCTTGGCCGTGCCATCCGAACTCAGGTTCCTGGCCAGCAGGTCGGCGGTCGAGGTCAGCGAGGTGTCGAAAATCAGGAACGGGTTGCTCTGGCCCTTGAAGGCGCCGGAGGCCGGCTGTTGCGGGCTGAGCAACGAGATCTGGCTCGTCGACTGGTATTCGGTGGGGATTTGCAGGTAAGCGCCGACGGTCACGGCGACGGTGACCAGGACGATCGGCAGCATGATATACCACCGCCTGCCGATAGTCCTGAGGATGTCGCCGAGGTCCATTGACCCTCCCGTGCACGGGGTTCAGGAAAGTATAGGCTGGCCGACCCGGACAATCCGAGCCGCGCCGGTGGCGGTTATGCGACAATTGCCCGGGAGCCTGCTCCGACCTCCCGCGGCCGGATCGCCCCGGCGTGCCACCCGGACGGCCGATGCAGCCCCAGCGACCCGGCTGGGATACTACGTCGGCCGCAAGGAAGGAGCGCAGCGGCTTGACGCTTCGAGACGCCCTGGGCGCGCTGGGTCGGCGGTGGATGCTCGCCCTCCCGATCCTGCTGCTCACGACGGGCGCGTGCTGGGTGTTCGGTCGCCCGGGCGCCACCTACACCGCGCGGGAGACGTTCGTCATACAGCCACCGGCATCGCCGCAGGTCCCGAACCAGCTCAACGCGTTCCGGCCGTCGCTGGCACTGACCGCGTCCGCCGTGGCGCAGCGGCTGAAGAGCCCTCTGGGCGAGCGGCAGCTGCGGGCCCGAGGAGTCGTGGGGGAGTACGACCTCGTGCCGCGCAACAGCGGGACGGTCCAGACCCCGGCCTACATCATCCCTTCCGTGCAGGCGCTCGTGACCGGTCGCGACCGAGCCACCGCGCTGCGGTCGGTATCGCTGTTGATGTCGGCGTTCAACAGCGAACTGGCAGCGCTGCAGGACAGGTTGGACGTCGCGCAGGACCAGCGGATCACGACCAGAGTGATCGCTCCGGCCGACGCCGTCCGGCACGCGCCGTCCAGGATCCGGGTGCTGGCCGGCATCGGCATTCTCGGCATCGTCCTGGCGGTGCTCGCCCCGATCTGGTGCGACGAGCTGGCCCGGCGGGCGGTGACCCGGTCCGCTGAACGGTGGCGGTTTCGCGGCATGCCACGACGGGCGACGCCAGGGCGGGCCGGTTCGCCGGCATCCGGCGGATAGCTCGGCGTTTCTGTCGACATTCCGACCATGACCACGTCTCCCGCAGGTCGGTGACCGGTGGCCAGGCTCGGGTACTCTCGCCCAGACATCTGCCTCGACGGTGAGCGCGCGGGCCACCGGCGGTCCAGACCGCACCGGGTTGGCGGCAGGTCGGCATACGATGATCGTGAGGGCACCGTCAATGAAGCCGCATGCGGCAGGTCGTAGGAGCGGCGGGCGAGCGACTGGCCTGGCCGACCTCGGACGCATTCTCCAGGCTCCGGCCAGAAGCAAGCTCGCCGCCGGGGCGGCGGTGGTGACCCTGGCGCTCGGCGGGGTCCTGCTGGCACGCGGCGGTTCGGGACTCTTCGCCTCGGCGGCGCCGGAGGGCGGCACCGCCACCAAGGGTGACGGCCCGGCGGTGTCAGCCAGCCCAGCGAAGCCGAACACGTCGGCGGCGGGTGCCCGGCCAAGCTCGTCCCACTCCCGCGCCACACCCCGCCCGGCGGCGGGGTCCGCGCGTGCTCCGGTTGGCTTTCCCGGTGCGTCCAACACCGGTTATCAGAACGCCCCAGGCTATCCGGGCAAGCTGACCACGTATTCCAGCAGGGCCAACGGCAGCGCGTGTTCCGGCCCGATCAGAAGCGGCAGGACGTACCGCTTCTGCAAGTTCGTGGGGAAGGGCGGCGCCGCGGCGCTCACCATCGGCACCACGCGGAAGGCGGTCGAGAATGTCACGTTCTTCGGCTGCCTGTTCGTCGGCAACGCAGTGGACAATGCCGTCATCACCTATGCCAACGGCAACAACATCACGTTCGACTACGTCACCATCGCGCCCAGCGCCGTCCCGGCGCCGCCCGTGCCGTACGGCAAGGGCTATCAGTACGGCATCAACCAGGTGCAGGACGACCGGCCGGACAACTACCTGCACGGTCGCGGGTTCACTCTCGACCACGCCGACGTCTGGGGCTTCGGCAACGGCATCCAGCTCGGCTCGGTCACCAAGGCCAACCCGGTCGTCATCCGTAACAGCTGGTTCCACGACGCCAGCGAGGATGGTGGAGACATCTACCACACCGACGCCATCCTCTCCAGCGACGGCGATGGGATCGAGTATCTGACGGTGGACCACAACACGATCGTCTCGCGGGGGAACACGAACGGTCTGGCCCTCCAGTATGCCGGCAGCTACTACTCGAACATCACGGTGACCAACAACTACTTCTCCGGCTTCGGATACACGGTGAACATCGGTGGCGACGGCCGGGGCAACCGCAACGTGCGCTTCACCGGCAACGTCTTCGGCACCGACATCAGGCCGAGGTTCGGTCCGCTGTACGGCTGGACCGACGGCAACGGGAACCTGTGGCGCGGCAACAGATGGAACGTCGCACCGGGTGGGTACTCGTCCAGGAAGGCGGACGACGGCAAGTACTGGTGGCCCGACGGCACGCTCTCGACGAGCGACTACAACAGGTGACGGCAGCACGGCACCGACGTGGCCAGGCCCACCGGCATGGCCAGCGCCGCGTCAACGCTGAGGCGTGACGTCGCTGGGCGCGAGGTCGGTCGGGCGTGGCCGGCCAGGGCTGAGCAGACGGTCGACCAGGACCTGCGCGATCCGCTCCCCGGCTCTGCCGTCCCACAGCGCGGGCGTCCTCTTGGCCGGCGGGTTGGCAATGACGTCTCGCGCTGTACGGACGATGCGCTCCGGATCCCGACCGACGACGATGTTGGTCCCCTCCGTGACAGTGATGGGCCGCTCGGTGCTGTCGCGAAGGGTCAGGCATGGCACACCAAGGGCGGTCGTCTCCTCCTGCACACCGCCGGAGTCGGTCAGCACCAGGCGGGCGGACGCCTGCAGCGCGATGAAGTCGAGGTAGCCGGCTGGCGGGACCAACCGCAACCGGTCCGGGATGTCGGTGGACCGGAGGCTCGACGCGGTCCGCGGGTGCACCGGCATGATCAGCGGAAGCTCGTCGGCGATCCGGGCGAGCGCGCCCAGCAGTCCGGAGAGCGTGTCCGCCGAGTCCACATTGGCCGGCCGGTGTAGCGTCACCAGACCATACTCACCGGGGACCAGGTCGTTGCGGTGCAGTATGTCCGACTCCAGCGCGCGGTCGAGGTTCGTGTACAGCGAATCGATCATGACGTTGCCGACCAGGTGTATCTGGTCCTCCCGGTAGCCTTCGGCGCGGAGGTTGGCCACCGCATCCGGGGACGGCGCGAACAGCAGGTCGCTGAGCCGGTCCGTGACGACCCGGTTCACCTCCTCCGGCATCGACCAGTCGCGGCTGCGCAGCCCCGCCTCGACGTGTGCCACCAGTGCCCCCGCCTTGGCACCGACAAGCGCACACGCCACCGTCGAGTTGACGTCGCCGACGACGACCACCGCGTCCGGGACGATCCGTGCCGTCAACTCCTCGAACGCCACCATGACCCGCGCGGTCTGCTGCGCATGGCTCCCGGAGCCCGCGCCGAGGTGGTGGTCCGGCGGGCGCAGTTGGAGGTCGCGGAAGAAGACCTCGTTCATCGACTCGTCGTAGTGCTGACCGGTGTGCACCAGAATGACCTCGGCGCCGGCCCGGTCCAGCGCGTCCATGACCGGCTTGACCTTCATGAAGTTGGGCCGGGCTCCGGCAACACACACCACGCGGGGCACGTCAGATGACCTCGACGTTGGGGCCGGTGAGGCGACGGCGCGTGTCGAACACGAATGCCGCGTGCGACAGTACGAGGTCGAAGTCGAACTCGTCGTGGTCGGCGAGGATCACCACGGCGTCCGCGGCCCTGACCTCCTCAGCGGTCAGCGGCACCCGCTGCACCTTGCTGCTGACCTGCTCCGCCTCGACCACGTGCGGGTCAACCGCGCGCAGCTGCGCGCCCATCCGGGCCAGGAGCTCGATGACGCGCATCGCCGGCGACTCGCGGGCATCGCCGGTGTTCTTCTTGTACGCCAAGCCGAGCAGCAGGATTCGTGAGCCGAACACGGCGCGCCGCCGCCGGTTCAGCGACTCGATGAGCCGCTGGACCACATAGTCGGGCATGTGGTTGTTGATGTCGTTGGCAAGCTCGACGAAGCGGAAGTTCCGGCCGAGTGCCCGCTGCACCCGCCACGACAGGTAGGACGGATCGATCGGCAGGCAGTGCCCGCCGACACCCGGCCCGGGCGTGAAGCGCATGAAGCCGAAGGGTTTGCTGGAGGCCGCGTCGATGGCCTCCCACACATCGATGCCGAGGTCGTGGGCGAACATGGCGATCTCATTGATCAGCGCGATGTTCACATGCCGGAAGGTGTTCTCGATGAGCTTGGCCAGCTCAGCCTCTCGCGGCGAGCGGACCGGCACGGTCGTCTCCACCAGGGTGTCGTAGAAGTCCCGTACCGCCTTGAGGGAAACCTCGTCGACGCCGGAGACGATCTTCGGGGTGTTGACGATGTTCCAGGTCTTGTTGCCCGGGTCGATCCGTTCTGGACTGAAGCCCAGGTGGAAGTCCAGGCCCGCCTTGAGGCCCGAGCCGGCCTCAAGGAGCGGAGCGACCAGCTCCTGTGTGGTCCCGGGGTAGGTCGTCGATTCCAGTACCACGGTGGCGTCCGGCTGCAGGAACCGGGCCAGCATCTCGGCGGAGGCCTCGATGTAGCTCAGATCGGGGATGCCGTCGCGCAGGGGAGTGGGCACGGTGATGATGGCGATATCGAAGCCCGCGCAGTCCCGAGGCACGGTGGTCGCCCGGTACCGGCCGGATCCGATCACGGCGGCGAGGCGCTCCGACGACACATCCTCCACATAGGATTCACCGCGGGCGAGCGCCGCCACCCGTCGGTCGTCGACGTCGTAGCCCACCACGGTGTGGCCGCACTCCGCGGCCCGAACCGCCAGCGGGAGGCCAACATAGCCTTGTCCGGTGATGACAACTCGCACTGTCGGCTCCTAACCGGAGTCTAGTCGGCGCTGGGCCGTTGGGGTCGGACCAGTTCCCGGGCCACCATGCCGAGGAACACGAGGTTCGTGGAAAGGTACCGCCGGCCGAGCCTGCGCGGCTCCTGGAGAGCCCGGAACAGCCATTCCATGCCGGCGCGCTGCCACGCGACCGGGGCGCGTTTCACGACGCCGGCGAGCACGTCGAACGACCCGCCGACGCCGTGCACGACCCGGGCGCCCGTGCGGCGGCCGTACTGGGCGACGAAAATCTCCTTCTTTGGCGATGTCATGCCGAGGAACAGCAGGTCCGCGCCGCTGGCGGCGATCCGGTCGGCCACCTCCGGCGCCTCGGCGTCGCTGAAGTAGCCGTGCTGGCTGCCGGCGATCCGCAGCTGCGGGAACTGCCGGGCGATCTGTGCGCAGGTGTCCTCCAGCACCTCCGGCCGCGCGCCCAGCAGGTACACGGACAGGCCCGCCCGCTCCGCCTCCGCGAGGAGCCGGGTGAACAGGTCGATGCCGGCGACGCGTTCCGGAAGCGGGCGGCGCAGCAGCCGGCTCGCCCAGACCACCGACTGGCCGTCGGCGACGATGAGGTCGCAGCCCAGGACAGCCGCGCGAAGCTCGCCGTCCTTGCGCATCTTCACCAGCTTGGCGGCGTTCACCACGCCGACCTCGAGCATCTCGCCGGAGCTGACCGCGTCCAGGCAGCGGCGGACCGCCTCATCCATACGTAGCGCGTCCAGCCACACGCCGAACAGGTAGCGGCGTTCGGTACCCGGGTCGCGCGTCGGCGTCGCCTCTGCCGTTGCGCGCGGCCGGGTGGCGGGTGTGGCCGGCGGCGCGGGCGTGGTCTCGCCGGTCGCCGTCACCTCGACCTCCGCGGCAACCACGCGTACAACAGCCAACCGAACTCGTACGGCCGGCACTCGCGGTCGATGCTCGTCGGCGGGTAGACCCGGTCGACGCCGGGCAGCCTCATGCCGCGGATCGCCCTCGTGCTCAGTCCGTTCGCCGCGCGTACCACCTTGCGCGGGTCGCCGCGGTAGACCTTGCGCCAGGTCAGGCCCTCGCTGTCCCGGATGAGCGACTCGCCTTCGCCGCCGAGCTCGGTGGGTTTCGTCAGCCAGGTCAGGCCCAGCTCGATGGCGGGCCGGAAGTCTTCACCGCCAGCATCGGCGAGGTCCAGCAACGCCATCGGCCCCATCGCGTGCTGGTGCACGGAGTAGACCGGATAACCCTCCACAAGGTCTCCGTTGCGGGCGTCATAGTGCCACCACCACTGGCCGGACGCGCCCTGCAGACGGCAGATCCATTGAGCGCATCGGTCGGCGGCACGCAGTGCCGCCGGATCGTCGCCGCTGGCGTGCAGCCGGGCCAAGGCCTGGATCGGGTACACCTGGTCGGCGTAGCAGCTGATGTGGCTGCGGTACCAGGGCAGCAGCCCGGCGCCGGTCGCGTGGGGGAACAACGGGCTGCCGGGCACCTGGCTGGCCAGCAGGCGTCGCCGCGCCCGTTCCAGCGCCGCCTCGACATCCACCAGCTTCCTCATCGCGGTGAGCGCCGCCAGCACCCAGGCCGCCTCGACGACGTACTGTGGCCGGTCACCGTCGTCGATCTCCCGCAGGCGCGTCAGCGCCGGCGGCAACACCGACTGGTTCGCCTCGGCGGCGGCCCAACAGACCAGCGCGACATCGCCGAGGTTCCGGGTCTGCGGCAGCCGCTTGACGAGCAACTCGACGAACTCGCCAGTGGTCCGGCCGCCCAGGATCCGCCGCTGGTCGTCCGCGTCGAGAAACTGGCTGCCGAGAGCGACGATGGCCGCGTATCGCGTGCTCGATCCGCGCAGCTCGGCTGAGGACGCGCGGATGCTGGCCGCGCCGTCACCGTTGCTTCCACCCGTGTCCGCGGCCCTGGTGAAGGCGAACTCCTCCCTGTCGCTGCGGTACATCAGGGGCAGGCCGCGTAGTGCGAGCGCCACGAGGCGGTCCACAAGGGCGCTGGCCTGCGCACTCACCTCGACCCGCAGTCGGCCCGAGGTCATCGGCGGGCCTCACGGCAATGACACGTAGCCACCGGGACCGCTGGACTCAACGACACCACGCCCCCTTCCGCTGGTCCGCGGCCGTCCCCGCCGGCCTCGTGGTGGACCGGCTGACAAGGTCCCAGAACACCTTGGCTGACGGCCTGCTGCAGACTACCGACCGCGCTGGCCGGGATGAAGACGCCTGCTGTTCCGCGCTGAGACGGATTGCTGACAGTTTCTCTGCGCTTTCGCGCCGACTGCGAACCATTCGGCCGTTGCCGGTGGCAGGTGGTAGCCCAGACATCGGCCGATGGGCCGATGACAACGCGGTAGCGAGCCGAGCGGATTGCCGATCGGACGACGGTGAGCGGCCGAACGGTCAGCGCACGACCGAGGGGGACCATGCGTCACGGAGGAAAATGGTGGGTTTGCCGGTTCCGTCCGCCGGGACTGTCCACACGTCACTGGACGCGGCGGCCGTCCCCGCTCTGGGAACTCCGTACAGCACGTGCGCGTTGTCCAGCCATTCCAGCTGATCGTCCACATTGCGGGTTTCCGCGAGCATCGTTTCGGTGTGTGTACGCAGGTCGAACACCGCGATGCGCCACTGCCCAGCCGGGAGGGCGCCACGCTTCTTGAAGGCGATCCGGGTGCCGTCTGGGGACAGCGAGGGGCACTCCACGTCCTTTCGCAGACCGGTGAGCGTTCTTGCGGACAGACTCCCGCGGACCAGCCAGGTCCTGCCACCCGAGGCGGCCGTGGCGTAGAAGGTGTCGTCATCGGCGGCGAACGTGACGCCCCATATGTTCTTGTCCGCCGCTGCCACCACCCGGCCGTCCACCGACAGTTCGAATGTCTCCAAGTCGCCGAGCTGCCTGCCACTCGTGGTGGTGACGAGAGTGCGCGTGGAGAACTGGCCCGGTTGAGCGTAGGAGTCGCCGTGGACGAAAGCCGTGGTCGCGGCCAACGTGCCGTCCGGCGACAGGCGGGCACGGCTGGGCAGGCCGGCCAGAGGCAGGGTGAGCCTGGTTGACCAGTCGGCGCCGAGCAGGAGGGTGCGGTATGTGGTGACCAGGCCACGCTCGGTGGTGAGGCACACCGCCAGGCCGCGCCGGGCGTGGATCCGGTCGCAGGAGGCCGTCGTGAAAGCGCGCGGACCATCCGGCTCGGACAGTGGGACGACCGCCACCCGCCCGTAGGTCTCGCCGGAAGCGGTGCTGCGAAAGACCAGGTGCGGCTGGCTCTGCACCCGGGACAGGCCGGTGGTGGGGACCGCGGATGCCGCGGTGCTCGCCAACACCTGCCGGTGGCGCACGTGCAGCACGTAGCCGGTCGCTCCCGCCGCCGCCACGGTGACCACGGCGATGAACGCGACCATCCGGCCGCGAACGCCAGCCATCAGACCACGCCTTCCGTCGGTGTCGCGGCGGCCTCCGGCACGGCCCGCGCACCGGCCGCCCGGACCGCCGCGTCCACGTGCCGCAGCAGCCACGCCGCGAGCGCGACCGCCGCGGCCAGCAGGGCGGCCAGCAGCAGGACGGCGTGCTGCCGGCCCAGGGTGACCCAGAGCGTACCGAACAGCACCGACGAGGCGAACCGGGCCAGCGCGACAGCGGTCTGCGCCGCCGCGATCACGCTGCCCCGGGCCTGCCCCGGCGCCAGCCGGCTGACCAGCGCCGGCAGCACGCCATCGGTCGCGGCGTAGAAGGTCCCCAGCAGCAGGAGACTGGCCACGGTCCACACCGCGCCGGCGAACGGCCCGCCCGCGGTGAAGTAGCTGGCCAGCAGTGCCACGTGCCCGCCCACCAGGACCCTGGCCCGGCCGATCCGGTCGGCCAGCCGGCCCAGCGGCACGGCGAGCGCCAGGTAGGCGGCGTTGGTGCCGACGTACAGCAGCGGGAACAGCTGCGCGGCAAGGTTGTCGCGCTCCCGCAGGGACAGGTACAGGAAGCCGTCGCCGACCGTCAGCAGGCCCAGCAGCGCCGCGGCGACCAGCGGGCGGCGCAGCCGCGGCGCGGCCAGCTCGGCCAGCAGGCGGCGTGGGGAAAGGCGACCGGCGGGTTCCGGCTCGATCCGCGGGTTCGGCACGAACAGCGCGATGACCGCGACCCCGGCGAGGGCGAAGGCGAAGGACACCACGAACACCGAGCGGTAGCTGCCGGGCACCACGAGCAGCAGCGCGAACGCGGCCAGCGGGCCGGCCGCGGCGCCGACGGTGTCCAGGGCGCGGTGCACCCCGAAGGACCGACCCAGCGTCGCCGGATCCGACACGCTGGCGATCAACGCGTCGCGGGGCGCGGTGCGCAGCCCTTTGCCCAGCCGGTCAGCGGTGACCACGCCGGTGATCGCCGCCAGACCGTGCGCGGGCAGCATGGCGATCCGGCTCACCGCCGACACCCCGTACCCGATGGTGGCCACCCATTTCGGCTGGGCTGTCCGGTCCCCGAGGTAGCCGCCGAGGATCCGGACCAGGGCGCTGACGCCCTGGTACAGGCCGTCGACGAAGCCGTACGCGAGCAGGCTCAGCCCCAGTTCGGCGGTGAGGTAGAGGGGGAGGACGGCGTTGACCATCTCCGCAGAGACGTCGGTGAGCAGGCTGACCACGCCGAGCAGCACGACCGTCAAGGCGATCCGGCGGGGTGGTCCGGTGCCCGGAGTGGCGCCTGCCTCGCTCGCCGGCCGGTCCCGGACTGAGATGTACACCAAACTCTCCCTGTGCGCCGCGGACGGTACGGTAACAGCATCACGGTCCCGCTTTGCCGGCCGAACCCTCTGGTCCGGTCGGGTTCTTGACCCGAAAGGACGGCAAGATGGACATCCGGGTGGCCGCCAGCGCAGACGTGGACGAACGCGCGCGGGTGGGCGAAGGAACATCCATCTGGCACCTGGCCCAGGTGCGCGAGCACGCGGTGATCGGCGCGAACTGCATCATCGGCCGCGGCGCCTACGTCGGGCCGGGCGTGCGCCTGGGCGACAACGTCAAGCTGCAGAACTATGCGCTCGTCTACGAGCCGGCACAACTCGGCGACGGCGTGTTCATCGGGCCGGCCGCGGTCCTGACCAACGACGAGTACCCGCGCGCGGTCACCCCGGACGGCCGGCTCAAGACCGGCGCCGACTGGCACGCGGTCGGCGTGGTGGTGGGCGACGGGGCGTCCATCGGCGCTCGGGCGGTGTGTGTGGCGCCGGTCCGGATCGGCCGCTGGGCGCTGGTCGCGGCGGGGGCCGTGGTGACCAAGGACGTGCCCGACTTTGCGCTCGTGGTGGGCGTGCCGGCCCGCCGGGTCGGCTGGGTCGGCCGGGCCGGCGTGCCGCTCAAGCCCACCGGCGGTGGCCACTTCGTCTGTCCGGCGACCGGCGACGAGTACGTCGAGACCGGCGGGGTGCTCGCTGAGCGCGTCCGCCGGCCGGCATTCGGGCGCCAGGAGTAAGAAATCCGTCAGACCATACCGCCGGTAAGGGTCAGGCCATTACGGTGATGTCACTTTCCCCGGGCAGCGGCCCGGCCGGGTAGTCGACGTCGGCGTGAGTCCGAACGCGCGTTGGGTCTGCTGAGGACGGCATGGGTATCTGGGACGTCTGCCGGCTACTGGCCCGCCGCTGGCGGGTGTCCGTGCCACTGTTCGCGCTCACCTGCGCCGCGACCCTGGTGGCCGCGTTCCATGTCCGGCCGGAGTACGCCGGCACGGCGTACGTCTCGCTGCTGCAACCGGGCGTGCGACGCGCCGCCGCCGGCGGCCAGACACTGAAGGTGAATCCCTGGGACAGGCAGACGCTGGCGAGCGCGGTCGTCGTCCGGCTCAACAGCAGGTCCACGGCCGACCGGATCAGGGCCGAGGGCTACGGGCGCAAGTGGCGGGCCGGTCTGGCCGATCACGCCCCGTCGGTCGTGGCCATCGAGGTCATCTCGCCGACCAGGGCGTTGGCCCGGTCCACGCTGAGGAGGCTGCTGCGCGAGGTGGCCGAGGAGGTGGACCGGCAGCAGGCCCGGTACCCGGACTTCGATCCGGAGGACCGGATCACCACCAGCCCGCTCGACCCCGAGGGCGAGGTGGAGCCGTCCACCGCGAACGTGTGGCGGGCAACCGCCGGGGTCGCCATCGCCGGCCTCCTCCTCACGGCGGCGGCGACCGCGAGCGTCGACGCTCTGCTCAGGCATCGCGCCCGGGGCTGGCCGGGCGCCGCCGGCGACCCCCGCGTTCCGCTCGCCACTGGAGCGTCGCCGGTCGCCCGCGCACGTGGCGGTGAGGGCAGCGCCGACACGGAGGCGACCCAGCCGGTCGTGATCACGGGTGCTCCGCGGCAGGCGCCCATCCCGGGCCCAGCAGCGGTGCCGCCGGCGCCTGCGGCGCCCGCTGCCCGGGCCTCCTCCGACGCCGACCGCGGTCCCGCTCAGGACGACTCGACGATCGTGCTCCCGCTGAGCAACGCGCCGTGGGCAGACCGGCAGCGAAAGGTCACCGCTGGCGGCGGCGCGGTCGAGAAGGACAAGAACGACCGGCCCGCGGGCGTCGGCTGGCCGTGAGGCGCCCGGCGGCGACCGGGCCGTCCACTCGCCACTGTCCGGTCCGGACCGGTCAGTGCCGCTCCTGCCGGGGGAAGACCACTTCCCGGACGATCAGCTGGATGGCGGCGACCGCCGGGATGGCGATCAGCGCGCCGACCACGCCGAGCAGGGAGATCCCGAGCAGGGCGGCGATGATCGCGGCGAGATCGCTCACCTTCACCGCCCGGCGCATCACCTTCGGGTAGATGAGGAAGTTCTCCACCTGCTGGTAGAGGACGAAGAAGATGACGCAGGCGATGCCGACCGGGATCGAGGTGGCGAAGCCGACCACGCTCACCACCACCGCGCCGAGGGTGGCGCCGACCTGCGGGATGAGGTCGGTCACCGCGACCACCACGGCCAGCGCGTACGGGTAGGCCACACCGGCGATGGCCAGGAAGACGAAGGTACTGGTCCCGGCGATGATGGCGATGGAGAGTGCGCCGGCCATGTAGGCGCCCACCTTGGCCAGGATCTCGTCGCCGATCAGGGTGACCCGCTCCCGGCGGCTCGCCGGCACCAGCCGGTAGGCGCCCGCCTTCATCCGGTCGAAGGCGCCCATGAAGTAGATGGTCAGCACGAAGATGGTGAGCAGGTTGAACAGCGCCCCGAAGATGAACTGGGCACCGCCCCACACCCCGCCGATCGCCTTGGTGATGTTGCCGGGGGTGGCCGCCGTGCGCAGGCGGTCGATCACGTCGTACTGCTCGTTCAGATCGCGGAGGGTCTGGTTGCGCTTGAGGTCCTCGATGTAGTCGGGCAGGTTGCTGATCAGCTCGTTGCCCTGGCTGATCAGCGGCGGCACCAGCGCGAAGATGCCGCCGCACACCAGCAGCACGGCGCCCAGGCCGACCAGCGCCACCGCCGCGCCGCGGCGCAGGCCCAGCCGCTGCAGCCGGACCACCGCCGGGTTGAGGCCGATGGCCAGGAACATGGCGATGAAGATGAGCACCAGAATGGACAGTGCGTTCCGGACAGCGGAGTACACGCTGTACGCCAGGAACAAGCCGAGCCCGAAAGTGAGGCCCACCACGAACGGCGAGCGGGCCAGCGGCCGGCCCGGCCGCCCGAACCGGCCGACCTCCTCCGCATCCTCAGCCGCCGCGCCCGCGGCCTCCTCGAGTTCCTCGGCGGCGTCGGATCCCCGTTCCGTCGTGGTGGCACCTCCGTCGCCCCGGAGCGCACCCGGCTCCGCTGCGCGCGCACCCTCGCCCGTCGGCCCGTCGCCTGACACCGCTGCCTCCCGCCCGGTCCCGGCGCCGCCACCTGATCAATGGCGGACGCAAGCAGGGTAGCGGTCCCCGGCCATCCCTGCCCAGATCGACCGGCGGGAGGCCGGTCCGGCTACCGGCCTCCGTTGCGGCGGCCGGCCTTGGTGCGTCGGCGAGCGGACTTGCCGGCGGCCCTCGCCCGTCCGGCGACGTTCCTGCCAGCATCGGCGGCGGCTGCCCGGCCGCCACCCTGCCTGCCGGTCCGGCCCTGCGCGCCGCCCGGGGCGCTGTCCGCGGAATCCGGCGGGTCGTCCTGCGCACCGGCCACCTGGGCTTCTTGCGCGCTGGCTGCCTGCCCGTCTTGCGCGCCGCCCGCCTGGGCGTCTTGCGGCCCGGCTGCCTGCTCGTCGTGCGGCCCGGCCGCCTGGGCGTCTTGTGCGCCGGACGAACCTTCCTGTGCGCTTTCGGTGGGGGTGCCCGACTCGGTGCGCGTACTCATCGCGAGCAGCTCGGAGATCCGCCGTTCCAGCGCCTCCGCCTGGCGGCGGGTCTCGGCCAGGCGCTCGGACTCCTCGGCGTACTGTTGGCGCAGCTCGGCCATCCGCTGCTCGGCCAGGGCCTGCCGCCGCTCAGCATCGGCGCGCACCTGCTCGGCCTGGCGCTTGGCGGCCGCCACCAGCGCCTCACACTCGTGCTCGGCCCGGGTCCGCAGCAGGCGCAGCTCCTGCTCGACCTGCTCCCTGCGCTGCCGCAGCTGTTCCTCCACCTGCTCGGCCTGCGCCTTCGCCGCGGCTTCCGCCTCCGCGCGTACTCGACGCGCCTGTTCGTTGGCCGCCTGGACCCGCTGCTCGGCGGCGGCCAGCTCCTCCCGCACCGCCGCCCGGCGCCGTTCGTCGGCCTGCTCCTCCTCGGCCCGCCGGGCGGCGAGGGCGGTTTCGAAGTCGCGGGCGGTCGCGGCGGCCTGCTCCCGCGCCTGGGCGCGGATCGCCTCGGCCTGCTTCTCGGCGAGCGCGAGGATCTCCCCGACCCGTGGGCCGAGGTGGCGGAACGACGGGCGGCCGACCTCACCCATGCGCTGCCGCATGTTGGCCATCTCGACCCGCAGCTGCTGCAGCTGGCCGGTGAGCACCTGCACCTGGGCGTACGCCTGCTCGCGCTCGGTGGCGAGGGTGGCCACCTCCGCCTCGACATGCCTGACGTACCGGTCGACCTGCTTCTTGTCGTAGCCGCGGACGGAGGTGTCGAAACTCGGCTCGGTGGTCACGTTATCGCTCAGGGTGAACAGATCCTGACCACGCGACATCGTTCCATCCTCACACGCGTCGTCCCGCCTCGCCGGCCTCGACCGGCGGGACGGGACGACGCGATTTGCTCTTCTGCTGGACCCCGCCGACCAGCCGACTACTGCCGCCCTGCCCCGTGTGCGGCAGGCGTAAACCCGGCCGATCGCGGCCGGGGATCAGCCGGATGTGGCGGCCGGAACCCGATCGGCCTCGTCGCCACTCTTGCCGCCCTTCTTGGGGTCGGCCTTGTCCCCGGCGGCGGGGGCCACCCCCGGCACGATGCCGGCCAGGCCGGAGAGCATCTGGCCGAGCTGGGCGGTGACCGCGTCCTTCTGCCGGGTCAGCTCCTCCACTTCGCGCTTGGCCTGCTGCGTGGTCAGCTCCGCCTCGGTGCGCGCCTCGCTGACCAGCCGGTGCGCCTCGGCGCGGGCCTCGCTCAGCGTCTTGTCCGCCAGCGCCCGGGCCTTCTCGATCGTCTCGTTGGCCTGCCGTTCGGACTCCACCCGGCGCGCCTCGGCGCGCTGCTCGATCTCCTTGGCCCGCTCCTCGGCGGCGCGGGCGCGCTCCTCGGCCTCGGCGACCAGCTTCTGGGTGGCGGCCACCGCGGCGCTGTGCCGCTCGGACTCCTCGCGCTCGGCCTTCTCCCGCCGCTCGGCCAGCTCCAGGGCGAGGGCGTGCAGGTCCTTGTCCCGCTTGTCCCGCGCGTCGGTGAGCAGCTTGGTCGCCTCGGCGCGCTTCTCCTCGGCCTCCCGGGCCGCCTTCGCGCGCAGCTGGGTGATCTCCCGCTCGGCGGTCGCCCGCAGGGTGGCAACCTCTCGCTCCACGGTCGCCTTGAGCTCGGCGACCTCGTGCGCGGTGGCGGTGCGCAGCTGCTTGGTCTCGCGCTCGGCGTCGGCGCGCAGCGTGTCCGCCTCGCGGCGGGCCTGCACACGTACCTCGGCCGCCTCACGCTCCGCAGCGGTGCGCATGTTGCTCGCCTCGCGCTCGGCGGTGGCCTTCATGGCGGCGGTCTCGGCGCGCGCCTTGTCGGTGATCTCCCGGGCCTCCAGCCGGGCGGCGGAGATGATCCCCTCAGCCTCCCGCCTGGCCTCGCTGCGGTGATCGTTCGCCTGCTCCTCGGCCAGCCGCAGGATCTGCTCGACCCGGGTGCCCAGACCGGAGAGGGTGGGCCGGCTGTTCTCCTCGAGCTGCTTGTTGGTGTCGGTGAGCTTCTGCTCGACCGTGGAGAGCCGCTGCTCGGCCTGGCGCAGCCGGCGCTGCGCGTCGTTCATCCGCTGCTCGGCCTCGGCGCGGGCCTGTTCGGACTGGGCCAGCGCGGCGTTGAGCCGCTGGACCCAGTCGTCGACCTGCGCGCGGTCATATCCGCGCAGGACGACCGTGAAGTCGTGTTGCGTGCTCGCGTTGTCGAAGAACGCAAGGGAGGGCTGTTGCTGCTGGGGCATTGGGACATACTCGCAGACCCACCCCTGGAGTTCGCAAGACCGTACCGGCCATGTCGCGGTCGAAAGACATGGTCAACTTTCGTGATATTGGCGATAGTTACGATCTTGGCCGGTCTTTGGTCTTTCCCCTTAGGCAGCTGGCTCCACCAACTCCACCAGTACCCCGCCTGTGTCCTTGGGATGCACAAAGTTGACCCGGGAGCCGGCGGTGCCCCGCCGCGGCTGGTCGTAGAGCAGCCGCACCCCGCGCTCGCGCAGCGCGGCGGCGGCGGCGTCCACATCGGCCACTGTGTACGCCACCTGCTGCAGACCCGGCCCCCTGCGGTCGAGGAACTTCGCGATGGTGGACTCGGCGGACAGCGGGGCCAGCAGCTGGAGGTACCCGCCGCCGGGCTCCGGGCCGACCGCCAGCATGGCCTCGCGGACCCCCTGCTCCTCGTTGGTCTCCACGTGTACGCAGCGCATGCCGAACACCCGCTGGTAGAGCTCGATGGCGGCGTCCAGGTCGGCCACCGCGACCCCGACGTGGTCGATGCGCAGCAGCCCGATGCCTGTGACATAGTCCGCGGGGAGGTGCTCAGCCATACCGGATAGTCTGACTCAAACGAGCGTTAAGTAAGGAGGGCGGGTGGCATGGCGTCCGTCATTATCGCCGGTGCACGCACCCCGATGGGCCGGCTGCTGGGCAACCTCAAAGACTTTCCGGCCACCAAGCTGGGCTCACTGGCGATCTCCGCGGCGCTGCGCCGCGCCGGGGTCGCCCCGGACCAGGTCGAGTACGTGATCATGGGCCAGGTGCTGCAGGCCGGTGCCGGCCAGATGCCGGCGCGCCAGGCGGCGGTCGGTGCCGGCATTCCGATGACGACTCCCGCACTGACCGTGAACAAGGTGTGCCTGTCCGGCCTGACCGCGGTGGCCCTGGCCGACCAGCTGATCCGGGCAGGTGAGTTCGACATCGTGGTGGCCGGCGGCATGGAGTCCATGACCAACGCCCCGCACCTGCTGCCCCGCTCGCGGCACGGGTTCAAGTACGGCGAGGTGACCCTGCTGGACCACATGGCGTTCGACGGGCTGACCGACGCGTACGACAACGTGGCGATGGGCGAGTCGACCGACCGGTACAGCGCCCGCCTCGGCATCACCCGTGCCGAGCAGGACGCCTTCGGCGCGGCCAGTCACCAGCGCGCAGCCGCCGCGCAGAAGAACGGCGTCTTCACCGAAGAGATCATCCCGGTGGAGGTGCCGCAGCGCCGCGGTGACCCGCTGACGGTCGCCGAGGACCAGGGCGTCCGCCCGGAGACCACGGTGGAGACGCTGGCCAAGCTGCCCCCCGCCTTCGGCGCGGACGGCACGATCACCGCCGGCACCTCCTCGCCGCTGTCCGACGGTGCCTGCGCCGTGGTGGTGATGAGCAAGGCCAAGGCGGACCAGCTGGGGTTGCCCTGGATCGCCGAGATCGGCGCGTACGGCTCGGTGGCCGGCCCGGACAACTCGCTGCACAGCCAGCCGGCCCGCGCCATCCGGCGGGCGCTGGACAAGGCCGGGCTCGGCGTCGCCGACCTGGACCTGGTCGAGATCAACGAAGCCTTCGCCGCGGTCGGCGTGCACTCCACGCGGGAGCTCGGCGTTTCCCCGGAGATCGTCAACGTGAACGGCGGGGCGATCGCCCTGGGCCACCCGATCGGCATGTCCGGGGCGCGGCTGGTGCTCACCCTCGCGCTGGAGCTGCGCCGCCGTGGCGGCGGCACGGGCGCGGCAGCGCTCTGCGGGGGCGGCGGGCAGGGCGACGCGCTGCTGCTGCGCGTACCGGCGGCATGACCGCCCACCCTCCCGTCGGTGGCGGCTCCCGGCGCCGCGGCCGGGACGTCCCGGGCCTGGTCAAGCAGGCCCGGGACGGCGACCCGCGGGCGGTCGCGCGGCTGATCAGCCTGGTCGAGGAGGGGGCCACCGAGGTGGCCGCGGCGCTGGTCGGCCATCCCGGCTGCGCGCACGTCATCGGGCTGACCGGGTCGCCCGGCGTCGGCAAGTCCACAGTGACCAGTGAGCTGATCCGGGCGTACCGCGCCGCGGGCCGGCGGGTCGGCGTGCTCGCCGTCGACCCGTCCAGCCCGTTCAGCGGCGGCGCGATCCTCGGGGACCGGGTCCGGATGCAGGACCACGCCACCGACGCCGGTGTCTACATCAGATCCATGTCGTCGCGCGGGCACCTCGGCGGCCTCGCCGCGGCCACCCCGCAGGCCGTGCGGGTGCTGGAAGGCGCCGGCTGCGACATCGTCCTGGTGGAGACCGTCGGAGTGGGGCAGGCGGAGGTGGAGGTCGCGTCGCTGGCCGACACCACGCTGGTGCTGCTCGCGCCCGGCATGGGCGACGCGATCCAGGCGGTCAAGGCCGGGATCCTGGAGATCGCGGATGTCTTCGTGGTGAACAAGGCCGACCGGGACGGCGCCGACGCCACCTACCGCGACATCCAGGGCATGCTCGCCCTCGGCGAGCGCGGCCCGGGCCAATGGCGCCCGCAGGTGGTCCGGGCGGTGGCCAACCGGGGTGAGGGGATCGACGGCGTCGTGGCCGCGATCGGCAAGCACCGGGACTGGCTGGCCGCGCACGGCGAGCTGGCCCGGCGCCGCCAGCAGCGGGCCGCCGCCGAGATCGAGGCGATCGCGCTGGGCACCCTGCGCGACCGGCTGGGCTCGGTCCGGGATGGTACGGCGCTGCCGAAGCTCGCCGCCCGGGTCGCGGCCGGCGAGCTGGACCCGTACGCGGCAGCGAACGAACTCCTCCAGGGCCTCTAGGCTCCCGGCCGCTCCCAGGTCCCCCTTGATCAAGAGGTTAGCGGCGGCGAAGCGAGCATGTCGCCGCCGCTGACCTCATGATCAACGCGAGGGGGTGGGGTGTACGGTACGGGCGTGGGCCGCTCCGTGCTGGTGGACGAGATCACCGTGGCGTACCGGAAGGACGTGCCGGTGCTGCGTGACGTCTCGGTGCGCGTGGAGCCTGGGCAGATGCTGGCCGTCACCGGACCGTCCGGCGCGGGCAAGACGACACTGCTGTCGGCTATGGCCGGGCTGCTGCGACCCGTGCGGGGCACGGTCGCGGTGGACGGGACGCCGCTGCGCGACCGGGACCACGCGGTGTCCCAACGGGTGGTGCTCGTGCCGCAGGACAACGGCCTGGCCGCCATCCTCACCGCCGAGGAGAACCTGCACGTGGTGCTGATCGCGGCCGGGCTGCCGCCGGTCGAGGCGCGCCGGGTGACCGCGCAGGCGCTGGACCGGCTGGGCCTCTCCGGCCAGGCCAACCAGCTGGTCGAGGAGCTCTCCGGCGGGCAGCAGCAGCGCACCGCGATCGCCCGGGGCCTGGCCCTGCGCGGCGACGTGCTGCTCGCCGACGAGGTCACCAGCGAGCTGGACGCGGCGAACCGGCAGCGCGTGCTCGACCTGCTGCGCGAGGAGGCCGAGCGGGGCGCGGCGGTCGTGTTTGCGACACACGACCCGGAGGCGGCCGCGACCTGCGACGCCGAGCTGCACCTGGTCGACGGGCGGGCCAGCCTGCGCTGATCGGCTCTCCCCCGGGGTGGTCCCCGGCTAGTACGCTCCCCACGGCCAGACCATCGCGACCAGGGGGAGGATCGGCATGACCGATGTGGCTTCCGAGATCGAGGTACGCCGGCAGGCCGAGGCCGCCGAGGCATCCGCCCCGTCCGGCAACGGCGCTTCGCCCGCCGCCGCGGCGAAGGCGGCGCCCGTGACGGAGGGCGCCAGCAAGCCGGCCGACGATGCCGCGCCGGCCGCCGATGCTCCCGCGACCGCCACCGCCACCGCCAGCGCTCCGGCCGGGGCCGCGCCCACCGCCGATGCTCCGGCCACCGAGGCTGCGCCGGCCGAAGCCGCCGCGCCGGCCGATGCCGCTGCGCCGGCCGATGCCGCACCCGCCGCGGACCCGGCGCCGGCCAGTGCCGTGGAGCGCGTCGGTGAGCAGGTCGGCGAGGTCGTCGAGCGGGCCAACCAGGCGGTGGAACGGGCCGTGGCGGCCTCCGGGCGGGTCGCCTCCGCCGTGGTCGAGCGGCTGCGCAACAACGCCGAGATGGCCGTGGAGCGCGGCACCACCAAGATCGCCGACGAGGTGGTGGAGAAGATCGCCGGCATCGCGGTGCGCGAGGTGCCCGGCGTGTACGACATCGGCGGCGACGCGGCCCGGCTGCTGGCCGGCCTGAAGGAGCGCGTCGGCCTGGGCGACGCCGACGACGAGACCGACCGCGGCATGCGGGTGCGCCTGGACGGTCGCACCGCCCAGATCAACATCACCCTCGTCATCGAGTACGGGTTCGTGGTGCACTCCGTCGCCGAGAAGGTGCGCACCAAGGTGATCAGCGCGGTGGAGAACCTGCTCGGCCTGGAGGTGACCGAGGTCAACATCCTGGTCGACGACGTGCACGTGCCGGACAACGCGGACTGACCGCGCCGGCCACCTGGTTCCTTACCGATCGTTCAGGTCATCGCCTAGTATCGGCTGCATGGACGCCGAAGGGGTCGAGGCCGGGCGGGCGCGCTGGCAGGCGCGCTACGACGCGGCGCGCAAGCGGGACGCGGACTTCACCACGCTCTCCGGGATGACCGTGGAGCCGGTGTACGGGCCGCCGCCGGGTGTGGACGTGCCCGGCTTCGAGCGGATCGGCTGGCCGGGGGAGTTCCCGTTCACCCGCGGGCTCTACCCGACCGGCTACCGGGGCCGCACCTGGACGATCCGGCAGTTCTCCGGCTTCGGCAACGCCGAGCAGACCAACCAGCGGTACAAGATGCTGCTCGCCGCCGGCGGGGGCGGGCTGTCGGTCGCGTTCGACATGCCGACCCTGATGGGGCGCGACTCGGACGACCCGGCGTCGCTGGGTGAGGTCGGGCACTGCGGGGTGGCCATCGACTCGGCCGCCGACATGGACATCCTGTTCGACGGCATCGACCTCGGCGCCATCACCACCAGCATGACCATCTCCGGGCCGGCGGTGCCCATCTTCTGCATGTACCTGGTCGCCGCCGAGCGCCAAAGCGCCGACCTGTCCAAGCTGGACGGCACGCTGCAGACCGACATCTTCAAGGAGTACATCGCCCAGAAGGAGTGGCTGTTCCCGCCCGAGCCGCACCTGCGGCTGATCGGCGACCTGATGGAGTACTGCACCGCGGAGATCCCCCGGTACAAGCCGCTGTCGGTCTCCGGCTACCACATCCGGGAGGCCGGCGCGACCGCCGCGCAGGAGCTGGCGTTCACCCTCGCCGACGGCTTCGGCTACGTCGAGCTGGGCCGCCGCCGCGGCCTGGACGTGGACGTGTTCGGGCCGGGGCTGAGCTTCTTCTTCGACGCGCACATCGACTTCTTCGAGGAGATCGCCAAGTTCCGGGCGGCGCGGCGGATCTGGGCGCGCTGGATGCGCGACGTCTACGGGGCGAAGACCGAGAAGGCGCAGTGGCTGCGGTTCCACACCCAGACCGCCGGCGTCTCGCTCACCGCCCAGCAGCCGATGAACAACGTGGTGCGCACCACCGTGGAGGCGCTGGCCGCGGTCCTCGGCGGGACCAACTCGCTGCACACCAACGCGCTGGACGAGACGCTCGCCCTGCCCACCGAGGAGGCCGCCGAGGTGGCGCTGCGCACCCAGCAGGTGCTGATGGAGGAGACCGGAGTGACCAACGTGGCCGACCCGCTGGGCGGCTCGTGGTACGTGGAGGCGTTGACCGACCGGCTGGAGGCCGAGGCGGAGAAGATCTTCGCGCGCATCATTGAGATGGGCGGCGACGGCACGATCACCAGCGGCATCCTGCGCGGCATCGAGGACGGCTGGTTCACCTCGGAGATCGCCGAGGCGGCGTTCGCCTACCAGCAGGCGGTGGAGAAGGGCGACAAGAAGATCGTCGGGGTGAACGTCCACACCGGCACCATCGCCCGGGACCTGGAGATCCTGCGCATCCCGCACGAGGTGGAGCTGGCCCAGAAGCAGCTGCTCGCGCAGCGCCGCAAGGAGCGGGACCAGTCCGCTGTGGACAGGGCGCTGGGCCGGATGGTGGCGGCGGCGCGCACCGACGAGAACCTGATCCCGTCCATGTTGGATGCCGCTCGCGCCGAGGCGACGCTGGGCGAGATCTGCAACGCCCTGCGTGCGGAGTGGGGCGTCTACCGGGAGCCGGCCAGGTTCTAGCGACGGCCGGATTCCCTCTGACGTGGCGGATGGCGGCCAGCGACCTCACTGACGAGGATCGACCGCTCAGGTCGTTGATCATGCCAACAGGCGTTTAGCAGCGAGGGGCCGGTCTGAGAGGCGGCGGCTGGGGAGCTCCCGCTAACTTCTGTCGGCTACTGCCGGAAACATGCCGGAGAACCCATGCCTGGGCCTGCTCCATCCGAACGCCCCTGGATACGGTCGGTCGTTGCTGGCAGCACGCTCAGCATCTCCCGCACTCCTGCAGTGGTTCCAGTAGACCCCAGTGGGCGCTGATCAACCTCGTCGTAATCGAGGGAGGTGTTCTTAGTCAGCGATCACCCAAATGTCAAGCACGAAGCCGATAGAACTTGCCGCGCAATGGTGAAGGCACATGGGCCTGGGCGGTGTGAAGATGACTGCTCGCTCCAATCGGCCGGCGACGCGCACGGCTGTGACAGGGGCTCACCCGTGCCGGACGCCGTGATCGTCGACCCTTCAGGAGGGTCAGGAGGGTCAGAATGAGTTCCTTCGAGGACTTCTTCCGGAAAGCGACAGATGGGTGTGAGCCGTACGGGTATCAGGCCCGCCTGGCGCGGGATGGGCTGCCGGATGTGGTGCAGGCGCCGACTGGCAGCGGCAAGACCGCGATAATCCTCGCCTGGCTCTGGCGGCGCCTGTGTGGTCCTGATCCGGACCGCACGCCGCGGCGGCTAATCTACGCCCTGCCGCAGCGCAGCCTTGTTGAGCAGGTGGCGGAGGAGGTCATTAAGTGGTTGCGCAACCTCGACCTCAGCGAATCCGTCGCGCTGCACGTCGTGATGAGCGGCGCAGGCGCCAGCCAGCGACAGTGGCGTTTGGACATGCACCATCCGGCGGTCGTGGTCGGAACCGTCGACTCGCTGGTCAGCAAGGCGCTCAACCGAGGGTACGGGATCGGCAGGGCCACTTACCCCATCGACTTCGCGCTGGTGACCAACGGCGCCCACTGGGTGATCGACGAGATCCAGCTCTGCCCCGAATCCACCACGACGCTGCGCCAACTTGCCGCGTTCAGCCGACAGTTCGGGGTAGCGGAACCGTTCGGGCTGACCTGCATGTCCGCCACGATCCCGGAGCGCCTTCTGGGCACTGTCGACAACCCCGGACCGGTCACCAACGTTCAGCGGATTGAGTCAGCCGACCGCATCGGCGAGTTGGCCAGGAGGTTAGGTGCGGCGCGCAGGGTGCGGAGGTTGCCGGCGGAGCCGGGGGACTCCAGAGCGATCGCGGCGGGTGTTCGGAAGCGGCATCGGCGCCGCACCCTGACCCTCGTCGTGGTCAACACGGTCGAGGGCGCGAAGGCGATCTACGAGGAGCTCCGCGGCGATCCGACACCGTGCACGCTGCTGCACTCCCGGTTCCGGGGGTACGAGCGCGGTTCGTTGCTGGACCGGGTACGGGCGGCGCCGGGCGAGGCCGGCCACATCGTGGTGTCCACACAGGTGGTCGAGGCGGGCATCGACATCGACGCGGCCGTGCTGGTGACAGAGGTGGCACCGTGGCCGAGCGTGGTGCAGCGGGCCGGCCGTTGCAATCGGAAGGGCCTGCTGGACGACGCCGAGCTGTGGTGGTTTCCCGCGAAACCGAAGCAACAGCCCTACCCGGCCGATGACCTGGCCGCGACCGCCGCGGCGCTGACCAGCCTGGAGGGCGCTACGGTCACCGGTGAGGATCTGCTGGCCCAAGAGGTAGCGACGACCGATCCTGAGCTGACCGTGTTGCGCCGCGCCGATATCCTGGCGCTCTTCGACACCGCACCCGACCTGTCCGGCGCTGATCTGGACATCGCGCCGTATGTTCGTGACGCAGACGAACTGGATGTGCAGCTCGCATGGGCGGTATGGGAGCCCAGCGATCCGGACGGGCGGCCGCCGGGACAGGCGAAGACACCCGAGGCACAGTGGCGCTGCCGGGTTCCGGTGGGACTCCTATCGGAGCTGGCGGGCAAGGTCCCGGTTTGGCGGTTCGATCAGGTGCTTGGCCGGTGGGCGGCGGTGTCGAGGAGGCAGCCGGCCAGGCCGGGCGAGGTCCTCGTCATAGCCGCGAAGGACGGCGGGTACGACCCGGAGACCGGTTTCGACCCTTCGGTTCGGCGCGAGGTGCCGGACTGTCCTCCCCTGCTACCCGTCGTGGAGCTGGGGAGCGGTGACGAGGACGCGTACCGGGAAGACTCGGGGAGCGTCGCACAGCGCCAGTGGGTTTCGCTGACGCAGCACAGCGAGGAGACCCGGCATCAGGCAGACGCTCTGCTGAACCGGCTCCTGCCGGACCTACCCGATCCGGTCCGGAAGGCTGTTGTGACTGCCGCCTATCTGCACGACGTAGGGAAGGCACACAAGACCTGGCAGGACGCCCTCTGCGCACTAGCTCCTGCTGAGCGGCGTCCCGAGATTGACGCCGGCCGTCCGTGGGCCAAGTCGGACAGCGCTCAGCGGCTCGAGTTTGCCGGCGGCGCTCAGTTCCGCCATGAGCTGGCGTCGTTGCTCTTCCTCGACGGTCCACTGCACGCACTGTTGTCCGGGGTCGAGGAAGCGGACCTGGTGCGTTACCTGGTCCTGGCACACCACGGCAAGTTGCGTGTGCAGGTGCGAGACCCGGACGGCGGTGAGAAGGACATGCTGCTCGGGCTGCGGGAGGGGGAGACGGTTGCTGTAGCGCCGGTCCTTGGCCAGCCCGGCGGGGATCTTACCGTCGACCTGAGCCAGTTCGCGCTCGGGGGTGCGCGCTCGTGGACCAGAACCGCATTGGAGCTTCGCGACCGGTTCGGGCCTTTCGTACTCGCGTACCTGGAGGCGGTTGTCCGTATCGCCGACTGGCGTGCCAGTGGCAACTTGGAGGTGCCGTCGTGACCCGACACGTACTGCCTGGCCTGTGTCCCCGGCCGCTCGGCTCCTACCTCGCCGGTCTAGGGCTGATCCGCCTGCTCGCCGAGCAGGCCGACCGGACAGCCACCGCCGCCTGGGCCGGCGACCACCTGGCCATCGAGTCCACTGTGCCTGACCTTGCGGTGTGGCTCGTCGACGAGTACCGGCCGACGCCGGTGCTCAGTCCCTGGAACGAAGGCAGTGGTTTCGGCGTGAAGGACCGGACCCCGAAGGAGGCTCTGGAGACATTGCTGTCTCGCGAGTCTTCCCGGCTGGACCCGTTCCGGGAGGCAATGCCAGCTGCGAACAGGGCCGCGCACGGCTACCGCGCTTGCGGTTGGTCCAAGGAGCGAGCTGTACGCGAATTCCGCAACCAGTGCCCGGACGCTCTTCTGCCGTGGGTTGACGCGACTGTGGTTCTCGCCGACAAGCAGGCTCATTTTCCGCCGTTGCTGGGCACCGGCGGAAACGATGGACGGCTCGACTTCTCCACCAACTTCCATCAGCGTCTGCTGGACGTCCTGGACGAGACACCGCATGGTCGCACTCGATCGCTGGCCCAGGCACGCGATCTACTGAGCGGCGCAGAGGTGGAGCGGTTGGCAGCCGCCCCGGCCGGCCAGTTCAGCCCGGCGGCGGCGGGCGGCCCGAACTCATCACCGTTCGGCGCAGCCGCCACGCTGACCAACCCTTGGCAGTACATCCTGCTGGTCGAGGGAGCGTTGCTGTTCGCCGCCACCGCCGTCCGGCGGAACCAGCACGCCGTCGGTCAGGCAGCCGTTCCGTTCACCGTCGCCGCCTCGCCCGACGGATCGCCGAGCGGCGCGATCAACGAGGCCACCCGGGGTGAGGTCTGGGTACCACTGTGGACGGAACCATTCACGCTTGTGGAGATCCGCCAGCTCTTCGGGGAGGCCCGTGCCTCCTGGCGGGGTCGACCGGCGCAACGCGCCGTGGAGTTCTACGCGGCGACCCGCACGTTGGGTGTGACCAAGGGCGTGGACAGCTTCATGCGCTACGGCCTCGCGCAGCGCAACGGCTTGGCGTTCGTTGCGGTGCCGATCGAGCGGGTCAAGGTCCGCGAGGTGCCGGAGGTGCGGCTGGTCGCCAGGATCGAGGAGTGGGCGTCGCTGGTCCGCCGTGTCGACACCTCGTCGGCGGTCGGTCAAGCGATGCGCCGCTACGATGCGGCCCAACTCGCCTACGTCCGCGACGGCGGTGCGCTTCCGCTGGCGCGGCTGCTGGCCGCGCTGACCGACCTCGAGCAGGCCGTGGGCCGCAGCGGTCGGCTGCGCTCGGCCGTGCCGGTGCGGCCGGCGCCGAGCGCGAGCGACTTCCTGACTGTCATGGCCAAGGAGGAGTGTCCAGAGCTTCGGGTGGCGGTCGGCATCGCATCCTGCGCCAGCCGGCCAGCCGCGGAATCAACCCGCGCACCCGGCCGGAGCATGCGGGAGCTGCTGCTGCCGGTGGACCCGAGCCGCCGATGGCGGGACGCGCCGCTGGTCCCCGGCTTCGGCATCCGCCCACTGCGCGAGGTGCTCGCCGACGTGCTGATCTGGCGCAGCCGCACCGCCGTGGGCGAAGCCGGCCACGCAGCGTTCCGTGGCGTGCCGACGTTTCGGACCGGCATCCCGGTGCCCGCCGGCGACCTCCACGCCTACGCGGCCGGTCACCTCGACGAGCGGGCGCTGGCGATGTGGCTGCGTGCCTGCCTCGCCCTGTCCTGGCAGAATGTCCGTCCCGACTGGACACATCCGGCCACGCCGCCACTGGTGTCCACGCTCGGGCTGCTCCACCCGCTGGCTGAGGGCCTAGCCCCCGAGAATGCGGACGAGCAGGTGCCCCGCCTCGCGCTCGACCCCGACTGGGCCATCCGTCTCGCGGCCGGGCACGTCCCCGCCGTCCACCGGGATGCCCTGGTCCGCCTGCGGCAGGCGGGCTGGCTGGCGGCACCCGCGCCGAGCCGTGGCGCGGTGGACGGCCCGGCACTCGCCGCGGCCCTGGTGCCGCGGTGCCGTGCCGCCCGCACCGTGATGAAAAAGCACTTCGCCACCCTGATCCGCCCCACCGAACCCACCGCAACCGCAGAGGAGCCATGATGACCGCGCACCGCACTGTCTTGGAGGTCGACCTCGCCCCGCTTGTCGGCACCCGCTTCCAGCCCACCGGTTTCCCCGACCTGGGTGCGGCCGAGTTCGAGTACGCCGACGACCGGCGCGGCCTGCTGGTGGAGTCCACCCAGTCGATGGCCAACCGGCTGGAGGCGACCACCTGGGACGAATCCGCCGCCGACCAGGTCGCCGAGCTCACGGCTCTGCCCTATCTTCGGGTCGTGGACGCCGATGGCGCCTTCCTATCCGCCAGCCGGCTGGAGGCACATCGCCTCGCCTCCGCGTACGTGATGAACGGCAAGATCGATGGGGTCAAGGGCGAGGAATGGATGCGTGATCGCCTCGGGCTCGCCGCCGGACGTCCGCTGGATCACCGCGCGGTGGCCCGCGCCTGCTTCGCCCTGGATCCGGTGTCCCTGATCCACGGCGTCTTCTTCGCCCGCAAGGCGTGGCCGTGGCAGCCCAAGATCGCCCGAGCGGTCACCGCTTTCATCGAGGCGTACCAAGTACGACCTGCGGTCAGCGGCGGCGTCAAGCGCGACGTGGTCATCAACGAGGCGAAGGAGGGCGCGACCGCCGAGGGATACGGCACCGTGCCCCACCACCGGGTGGAGTACACCGCCGAGCGGATCACCGCTTACTTCGCAATCGACCACGACCAGTTCCGCTCCTACGGCCTGTCCGAGGCGGCGACCGCGCTGCTGGAAGCGCTCGCCGAGTTCGAGATCGGCGCGCTGCTCGACAGCGGCCTGCGGCTGCGTACCGCCTGCGACCTGACCGTCCAGGAGATCCGCGGGCCCCGTCCGGACACCGAGGAGGCGGCCCGCCGGATCGTCAAGCACGCCGAGGAATGCCACGCCGAGCTGGGCCCGGTCACACAGGTCACGTGGACCGGCCGGGGCAAGTGACATGGCCGTGACGGTTGCGATTCGCTTCCCGCTGGGCCGGTTCCACGCGACCCCGTGGGACCGGAGCGTGAACGAGGGGGCGGTCGAGTGGCCGCCCTCCCCGTGGCGGCTGCTCCGCGCCATCATCGCCACCTGGTACACCCGGTGGCCCGATCTGCCTCCACCCACAGTGGATGACCTGCTCGGTGCCCTCGCTACGCCACCGGCCTACTGGACACCTCGTACCCGACACTGTCACACCCGGCACTACCTACCCGATCCGGGCCACCAGAAGGGAGAAAGGGGCAACACCGACCTCACGCTTGATCCGTTCCTGTCGATCGGTCGCGAGGACGAGCTGCTCGTTCGCTGGGAGGCCGACCTCACCGAGAGCCAGCGCGCCATCCTCGGCAAGCTGCTGGAGCTGATGCCCTACCTGGGCCGGGCCGACTCGGTCTGCGAAGCGCGGCTGATGGAGCAGGACCCGGAGCCCGACGACCGGTGGTGGCGCCCGGGAAGCGGTGAAGAAGCCGTGCGGCTGCTCGCGCCCGTCGCTCCAGTCCGCCGGCAGATCCTGGAGATGTCGACAGTGGAAGTTCGCAAGGCGCGCCGCACCATCCCCCCGGAGACGACCTGGCTCTCCTACAAGAAGCCGGTGGAGCCGGTGACGACCCCGGCAGCGCCCAGGGCCGTCCCGAAGGTTGAAGCGATCCGCCTGGCGGTTGTCTCCCGGGCGCCGGTGAAGGCGACCCACGGCATCCTACTCGCCGACGAGGTGCACCGGCAGGCCGCGCGTCGCATCCCCGCGGGCCGGGCAGGCGACCTCTTCGGGCGGGGCGGCGCGGCCACCGACCACCGGCACGCGCACTGGATCCCGCTCGCGGACGGGCCGCATCGCGGCGCGACCGTCCAGTCGCTGGTGATCTGGGTGCCGCAGGGTCTCGCACCCGACGAGGTCACGGCCATCCTGTCCATCACACAGGTGACGGGCCAGCGGCATGGTCATGGCGACCGGGATGGCTACGAGTTCAAGGGCCTGCCGCCCGCGCGGCTGCTGCTCGAGGCGGCCGGTGGCGTCGCCCACGTCGCACCGGAGCTGTACGCCGCGACTCCGGCCCGACGATGGCGCAGCCTGACGCCGTACCTGCCGGTGCGCCACCGCAAGCGCGAGTCCCTCGACGAGTACCTGGCGAACGACGTGCGCACCGAACTGGCGTACCGAGGACTGGAACCCGCATCGGTCACCAGGCTCAGCCCGGAGGATGGCCTGCCCGACCGGTGGGCACGGGACTTCCGCCGGTACCGGATGAGCGAGCACCTGGGAAAGGCACGCAGCGGGATCGGCCTGCAACTGGAGTTCGCCACTGCGCAGACCGGACCGATACTGCTCGGGCAGCTCAGCCACTTCGGATACGGCATATTCGTTCCGGAGCGGGAGTGACCGCAGATGCGCACTGATCTGCCGGAGCTGGTGCCGGCGCGGATGCTCAACGAGTACACCTACTGTCCCCGCCTGTTCTTCCTCGAATGGGTCGACGCGCTGTGGGCGTCCAACGCCGACGTCGCGGAAGGGCAGCGCCGCCACCGTCGAGTGGACTCCGGCGGCGGCGCGGCCCCGCTACCCGACGAGGGTGAGCTGAGGGCGGCATGGTCGGTGGAGCTGGCCAGCGAGCGGCTGGGCATCACCGCCAAGCTCGACCTGGTCCAGGGGCACGGCGACGCGGTCATCCCGGTCGACACCAAGAAGGGGCGGCCCGCCCCGGACGGCTCGCCCTGGGAGTCGGACGCGGTCCAGGTGTGCGCCCAGATCCTGCTGCTGCGGGAACACGGCTACACCTGCGAACGAGGTGAGATTTTCTACGCCGAGACACGCCGGCGCGTCGTCGTGGAGCCGACCGAGGAGCTGATCGCCAGAACTCTGAACGTGGTGAGCCTTGCCAGGTCGACGGCGAGCGAGCTCCGGCCGCCACCGCCTCTGCAAGGCAGTCCTCGGTGTCCACGCTGCTCATTGGTTGGAATCTGCCTACCAGATGAGATCAACCTGCTGACGAACCGCAGCGATCGCCGGCCGCGCCGGTTGATCGCGGCCGATCCAGACGCGAAGCCGCTCTACGTGACGGAGCCGGGCAGCATGATCGGCCTGGACGGCGGTCGGCTGGTGGTGTCCAAGCACCGGGAGCAACTGGCGAGCATCCGTCTCGTGGACGTCCTGCATGTGTGCGCGTACGGCAACGTGCAGGTTTCCGCCCAGGCCATGCGTACGCTGTTTGATCGAGACATAGATATCTTCCACTTCTCTTACGGCGGCTGGCTGCTCGGCGTGTCGACCGGCCTGCCCAGCAAGAACGTGGCCCTGCGGATCAGGCAGACCACCACCGCAGCCCGCGGAGCGCTGGACGCCCCGAGAAGGATGATCGCCGGTAAGATCCGCAACTGCCGGGTACTGCTGCGGCGCAACGGCGGTGCAGCCGTGGCCCGGACCGTTGCTCAACTGGGTGAGCTAGCGCCGCACGCCGAGAAGGCGCAGAGCGCGGCTGAGCTGCTGGGCACGGAAGGAGTGGCCGCCCGCCTGTACTTCGACGCTCTGCCGCTGCTGATCCCCGGTGCCCGCGACCTGCCCGGCCCTTCGTTCACCGGGCTCCGCAACCGGCGCCCGCCGGCCGACGCGGTCAACTGCCTGCTGTCGTTCTGCTATGGGCTACTCACCAAAGAGATCATGGCGGCCTGTCTGGCGGTCGGCTTCGACCCGTACGTGGGGCTGTTCCACCGTCCGCGATTCGGCCGGCCCGCGCTTGTCCTGGACCTGGCCGAAGAGTTCCGGCCGCTGCTCGCCGACTCAACCGTGCTCACGCTGATCAACAATCGTGAGGTCAGCATCGGCGACTTCGTGGTCCGGGCCGGGGCGGTGACGCTGAGCCCGGACGGGCGGAAAGCGGTGATCCGCGCCTGGGAGCGGCGCATGACCACACAGATCCGCCACCCGATGTTCGGCTACTCGGTCAGCTACCGGCGAGCAGTGGAGCTACAGGCGCGGATCCTTGCCGCGCACCTGATGGGGGAGTTCGCGGAGTACGAGCCACGATCCAGCAGATCTTCTCGATCATCACCGAGATGCGCACCTGATGGGGGAGTTCGCGGAGTACGAGCCACTGGTCACGAGGTAGGCGGACATGGCACGCAGGCGCTACCTGGTCGCGTACGACATCCGGGACGACCGCCGCCTCCGCAGTGTCGCCGCCTGTATGGAGGGGTACGGCGAGCGCATCCAGTACTCGGTGTTCGTCTGCGACCTGAACGAGGAAGAGGCGGTGCTCATGCGGACCGACATCGAGGCGCGCATGAAGGCGTCCGAGGACAGCGTCATGGTTGTCGACCTCGGCCGGGCCGGTGACTCGAGTCGGTTCCTGTTCCTCGGCTACCATGAGAAGCTTCCAAGTTCCGACCCGCTGATCATCTGAGCGCCGCTGTCCTGTGCGAGCGCTCCGGTGGTGGGTGGTGGAAGGCGGAGCGCTCGCACGCAGGTCAGAGGCCGTTTGCGCGGGTCTGTTGACAACTCCACCGAGGGCGGTCGCCATGCGAGACGGCCGGTGCTCGCAGTTGGCTGCGTTAGGCCTGCTCAGACGGCCCGAATTTTGCGAGCCGGTCGTCCCGCCCGTAGCGGGCGGGCTCCGTTGCGGCATGCAAGCCCGCCGTGCCGCCTCCACTTCGGACATGGGTCGTCCCGCCCGTAGCGGGCGGGCTCCGTTGCGGCGCTCAGGGTGGGTATATGCCTCCAACCCGAAGATCGGGTCGTCCCGCCCGTAGCGGGCGGGCTCCGTTGCGGCCCGTAGGCGCGGACCGAGGCGAGCGCGGCGGCGAGCTGGTGTCGTCCCGCCCGTAGCGGGCGGGCTCCGTTGCGGCGCGCGCAGCCAGTCGACGATGGCGGACTCCCACCGTGTGTCGTCCCGCCCGTAGCGGGCGGGCTCCGTTGCGGCATGGAGGCTGATGTGCCGCGGACGAAGAAGCCGGCGGGTCGTCCCCCCCGTAGCGGGCGGGCTCCGTTGCGGCGCCGCCAGCGCCGCCGGCCTCAGCTTGGACGAGACGGTGGTCGTCCCGCCCGTAGCGGGCGGGCTCCGTTGCGGCGTCGTGGCAGTCCGGGCATTCGCAGCGCCGCGGGTGGTAGTCGTCCCGCCCGTAGCGGGCGGGCTCCGTTGCGGCACTGCGCCGGAGTTGGCGGACCTGCTGGGGTTGCCGCCGGTCGTCCCGCCCGTAGCGGGCGGGCTCCGTTGCGGCCATGATGGGCGTGTCCCTTTCTCGTGTGGTTGGGATGCAGTCGTCCCGCCCGTAGCGGGCGGGCTCCGTTGCGGCATGGGGGACCAGTCATCTGCGAGGGCGACCAGCAGCGTCGTCCCGCCCGTAGCGGGCGGGCTCCGTTGCGGCCCGGACGATCCACAGACCAAGGTCATCGTCGTATCGGTCGTCCCGCCCGTAGCGGGCGGGCTCCGTTGCGGCGTCAGGAGCGCGCCGACGCCATCCTCGCCGACATCGACCGGTCGTCCCGCCCGTAGCGGGCGGGCTCCGTTGCGGCGACGTGCTGGCCGCGGACGAGCATGCCAAGGCGGCCGGCGCCGTCGTCCCGCCCGTAGCGGGCGGGCTCCGTTGCGGCCGATATGCCCGATTCTGACGCACACTCGGCGTGGATGTCGTCCCGCCCGTAGCGGGCGGGCTCCGTTGCGGCGGTCAGATCGCCAACCTGTCCGCGGACGCTATCCGCGCGGTCGTCCCGCCCGTAGCGGGCGGGCTCCGTTGCGGCATTCAGCGCATGCGCAAAGTCGCCGCCAAGCAGGCCGCCGTCGTCCCGCCCGTAGCGGGCGGGCTCCGTTGCGGCCGGGCGGCCCGTTGCGGACGTACTCGATCCACTTCAAGGGTCGTCCCGCCCGTAGCGGGCGGGCTCCGTTGCGGCTGGGACGTTGCTGGCCGACGTGCCGGTCCTCAACACGTCGTCCCGCCCGTAGCGGGCGGGCTCCGTTGCGGCACGGCCGACGACCCAGGTCGAGCTGGTGGTCACCTTGGTGCGTCGTCCCGCCCGTAGCGGGCGGGCTCCGTTGCGGCGTGGGGAACGGGCGCCTTTCGCTACATCGCTGGAGTGCGCGGTCGTCCCGCCCGTAGCGGGCGGGCTCCGTTGCGGCGGACAGTTTCGCCTGGACCAGCTTCACACCCAAGGTGTACGGGTCGTCCCGCCCGTAGCGGGCGGGCTCCGTTGCGGCCCGGCGTGCAGCAGGTGCCGGCGGCCGAACAGGTAGAGCGCGCCGTCGTCCCGCCCGTAGCGGGCGGGCTCCGTTGCGGCGGATACCCGGCACCCGGTCAGGGCCGCCACGTCGAAGGTCGTCCCGCCCGTAGCGGGCGGGCTCCGTTGCGGCCCCTTTAGCGCAACCTCAATGTGGGTGCCGGATTGCGCGAGTCGTCCCGCCCGTAGCGGGCGGGCTCCGTTGCGGCCTCAGGCCGACCAACTCGCATGTGCATTCGCTCATCAGTCGTCCCGCCCGTAGCGGGCGGGCTCCGTTGCGGCCATGACCTCCAGCTGCGGCGCGACACCGAGCGGGCAGGTCGTCCCGCCCGTAGCGGGCGGGCTCCGTTGCGGCCTGATCGTGGACCGGCTCGGCATGAACGTGGAAACGGTGTCGTCCCGCCCGTAGCGGGCGGGCTCCGTTGCGGCATCGCCATGGCCGGCGACACGGTGACTGCGGCCGCCGGGTCGTCGTCCCGCCCGTAGCGGGCGGGCTCCGTTGCGGCGCGAAGTCCATCTGCTGGAAGTCGCGGCCTATCGTCGTCGTCCCGCCCGTAGCGGGCGGGCTCCGTTGCGGCTACGGCCGCCCCGGCCAGGAGCAGGACGGGCAGTGGCTGGTCGTCCCGCCCGTAGCGGGCGGGCTCCGTTGCGGCCCGTCGCGTCCGATGCAGACGACGAGTGCCCAGTCTTGGGGGTGTCGTCCCGCCCGTAGCGGGCGGGCTCCGTTGCGGCGAAGCTTTGGCCGGGGGCCTGGCCGCATGGCAGGCCAGTCGTCCCGCCCGTAGCGGGCGGGCTCCGTTGCGGCGGCGTCGGCGGCCGCGTCCGATGCGCTGGCTCGTGAGTCGTCCCGCCCGTAGCGGGCGGGCTCCGTTGCGGCCTGGCCGTGGGATGTAGGCCTCGCGTTCGCCCGGATGGCGTCGTCCCGCCCGTAGCGGGCGGGCTCCGTTGCGGCAGGGCATGCGCGACCAGGCCGACACCGGGGCCGGTGCTGGGTCGTCCCGCCCGTAGCGGGCGGGCTCCGTTGCGGCAGCGCGGCCCTGGGATTCCTCCACTTGATGGTGTTGCTGGTCGTCCCGCCCGTAGCGGGCGGGCTCCGTTGCGGCCGGTCCCGGTCCCGCACCCACACGGGCACCAGGTCGTCGTCCCGCCCGTAGCGGGCGGGCTCCGTTGCGGCTAGTCCAGCTCCTGCAAGTTCGCCGACGTGACGGTGATGTCGTCGTCCCGCCCGTAGCGGGCGGGCTCCGTTGCGGCGTGGCTCGTGTGGTCGTGGGTGGTTTGGTCTTTCATCTGGGTCGTCCCGCCCGTAGCGGGCGGGCTCCGTTGCGGCAGGTAGTACCCATCCTGAGTCATGCCGTCGCTGCGCTCCTCGTCGTCCCGCCCGTAGCGGGCGGGCTCCGTTGCGGCAATCTGCGTGCCACTCTGCGCGAACACATTGACCAGTTCAGTCACCCGGTCGTCCCGCCCGTAGCGGGCGGGCTCCGTTGCGGCCAGATGGCGGCAGAGGATCTTGTCGCGTTCCGGGCTGCGGGTCGTCCGTCGTCCCGCCCGTAGCGGGCGGGCTCCGTTGCGGCTTCCGCCATGTCGCGCAGCTTGACCTGCCGCAGTAGTCGTCCCGCCCGTAGCGGGCGGGCTCCGTTGCGGCATCTGCCAGCCGTCGACGACCAGGTTGTTGCCGCGGGCCTCCAGGTCGTCCCGCCCGTAGCGGGCGGGCTCCGTTGCGGCACGGGGTGCAGGTCCCGCAGTTCCCGGTAGATGCGCGGGTCGTCCCGCCCGTAGCGGGCGGGCTCCGTTGCGGCGCCGCGGCCGCCGACGGCAAGGGTCCTGTCATCACCGGGTCGTCCCGCCCGTAGCGGGCGGGCTCCGTTGCGGCGAGATTACCGTTCGGACAAGGTCTGCACTACGCCAAGTCGTCCCGCCCGTAGCGGGCGGGCTCCGTTGCGGCCATTACCGCATACTCTAGTGTCCTGCGTCTTAAATTCGTTGCCTAATTGATGCGGTGGTGACGTCGGGTGGTGATTGCGGTGGTGAATGCTGTGTGCATGGCTGCTCGTGGTCGTCCGAAGGCGGAATTGGTGCTCACCG
>Ga0310834_100186_pt1 | contig 99888 bp, 90 predicted proteins | sample SM_ome_2_FD_201314 | JGI IMG/M metagenome (GOLD analysis project Ga0310834, IMG submission 201314) | Sorghum-adapted microbial communities enriched on stacked mutant (SM) sorghum from Joint BioEnergy Institute, Emeryville, California... ...
CACGCCTTCCCCCCCATGTCGGTCACCATCCGCATCGCCGACGACATCGACATCTCCCGCGGCGACATGATCTGCCGACCCCACAACGCCCCCACCCCCACCCAGGACATCGACGCCATGATCTGCTGGATGGACGAAACCCGACCCCTGACCGTCGGCACCCGCTACGCGGTCAAACACACCACCCGCACCGCCCGCGCCATCATCCGCGACCTGCACTACCGGCTGGACATCAACACCCTGCACCGCGACGACACCGCCACCACCCTCACCCTCAACGACATCGGCCGCGTCCGCCTCCGCACCACCATCCCCCTCCTGGCCGACGAATACCGACGCAACCGCACCACCGGCGGATTCATCCTCATCGACGAAACCACCAACCGCACCGTCGCCGCAGGCATGATCGTCAAGACCGGCTGAGGCGGGCCGGGGAGCGGGAGGCGACCGCGCGCCTTCGTGGCAACCCCCGCGCGGCCCCGGCGGGGCCCGGGGTCGCGCCGGCGGTCGGGGCCCCGACCAACCGCCGGGTCACGTGTGCTCAGCCGATACGTCCGGCCCCCGAGCCGGGACGGGCGGTGAAGCACTCCGGCGCGGCGTAGCCGCGGTCGGCGTACGCCCGGGCGATCGCGGCCGCCACCGTCTCGGCGGCCGTCGCGTCGACCAGGGCGAGGACGCAGCCGCCGAAGCCGCCGCCGGTCATCCGGGCGCCGTACGCACCGGCGGCCAGGGCCGCCTCGACCGCCGTGTCCACCTCCGGCACCGTGATCTCGAAGTCGTCCCGCATCGAGTCGTGCGAGGCGGTCAGCAGCGGCCCGATCGCGGCCAGCCGACCCGCCCGGAGCAGGTCGACCGTCTGGCGCACCCGGTGGTTCTCGGTGACCACGTGTCGCACCCGGCGGCGTACCACCGGATCGTCGAGCCGGGCCAGCGCCGCATCGAGGTCGTCGATGTCGACGTCGCGCAGCGCCGGCACGCCGAGCGCGGCGGCGGCGTACTCGCAGGCGGCGCGCCGGGCGGCGTACTCGCCGTCGACGTGCCGGTGCGGCGCCCGCGTGTCGACCACCAGGATGGCCAGGCCGGCGGCGTCGAGGTCGAACGGGACGTGCTCCACGGCGTGCGACCGGCAGTCGAGGAAGAGCGCGTGCCCGGCCCGGCAACAGACGGCGGCGAACTGGTCCATGATGCCGGTGGGCGCGCCGACGTACCCGTTCTCGGCCCGCTGGGCGAGGCCCGGGCGGTCCGCGACCGGCACGTCCACGTCGCCGAGGTCGAGCAGCGCGGCCTGCACCGCCGCCTCCAGGGCGGCCGACGAGGAGAGCCCGGCCCCCAACGGCACGTCGGAGGCGACGGCCAACCGGGCGACGGGTACGTCGAGGTCGGCCTCGCGCAGTGCCCAGACCACCCCGGCCACGTACGCCGCCCATCCGGTCACCCGCCCGGGTTCGGCGGCGTCGGCCCGGCCGAACGAGACCCGTTCGCCGGTCTGCTCCGACCAGACCGTCCAGCGCCGTCCCGTGTCGGGCGCGGCGGCGACGACGGTACGCCGGGGAAGCGCGAACGGCAGCACGAACCCGTCGTTGTAGTCGGTGTGCTCGCCGATGAGGTTGACCCGCCCGGGGGCCGCCCACATCCCGGCCGGCCGCCCGCCGTACGCCCGGACGAAGCCGGCGGTGGCGCGGACCTCGACCGGTGTCCCGGACCGATCCGTCACGCCGTGCTGTGCGGTCACGGCAACCCTTCCCCGACCGCCCGGCCGGCACCCGGCCGACCGGAGCAACTGCCCGAGCATTCCACCACGATCGGCCGGCTCCGACCAGAGCCGAACACACGGCGGTTCGTGGTCCTCCGCGGCGAACGTCCCCGGTGTCTACCATCTCTGCCATGCGGGACCCCGGAAGTACCGGGCCCCGGCGACGATTGCCGGGGCGTACTCGACGACAACCCGGCCCGCTGGCGCGCGGCCTGGCCCGGATCGTCGTGCGGGCCGCGGACGCCTCGACCCGACTGGTGACCGCCCTGCTCGGAGCCAGCCCGACCGCCGGCCGGGAGCAGATCAGCGAGCGGGAGCTGCGCGACCTGGTCGCCGCCAACGTCCTGCTCGACCCGGTCGAACGGCGGATCATCGACGAGGTGCTGGTCTCGGGGGCCCGGATGGTCCGCGAGGTCATGGTGCCCCGGACCGAGGTGGTCTTCCTGGCCGCCCGGCTGACCCTGGCGGAGGCGGCCCGGCTCGTCCGGACCGACACCCACAGCCGGTATCCGGTGGTCGACGGCACCCACGACGACGTGATCGGCTTCGTACACCTGCGGGACGTGCTCCTGCACCCCGAGGACGACCTCCGGAACACCGTCGGCGAGCTGACCCGGGAGGTCAAGAAGGTGCCCGGCACCAAGCGGATCCTCGCCGCCCTCACGGAGATGCGCCGGGAGGGGCACCACCTCGCGGTGGTGGTCGACGAGTACGGGGGCACCGCCGGCATCGTCACCCTGGAGGACCTGATCGAGGAGTTGGTCGGCGAGATCCACGACGGGTACGACGTGGTGCCCGAGCTGCCGCCGGGCCGGCCGACCGAGGTGGACGGCCGGCTCAACCTGGCCGACTTCGCCGAGCGGACCGGGTTGGCGCTGCCGCCCGGCCCGTACGAGACGGTCGGCGGCTTCGTGATGGCGGCCCTCGGCCGGCTGCCCCGTGCCGGCGACGAGGTGGCCGTACCGGGCGGACAGCCCCTCACCCTTCCCGGCCCGCCGGGCGCCACCGCCGCCCCCGACGGCGGACCGCCGGCGGGCGGCTGGCTGCTGCGGGTGCTGGCGGTGGAGGGGCGTCGGGCGGCCCGGGTGGGCATCGTCCCGGTTCCCGACCCGGAGCAGCCGGTCAGCGTGCCGGCGGCCCGGACCGAGGAGGACGCCGGGTCCTGAGCGCGTCGGCGACGGAGGGCTGCCGCCACCGGCACCGTCGCGTCCGGTGTCCTGCCGGCCACGTCTGGTTCGCCACGCTTCGCGCCCGGGCGATGTCGGGCGATGACGGACCTGGCACCCGACCGGCCGGGACAGGGGGCCGTCGATGCTGTCAGAATTGCCGGCATGTCCGACGTTCCTGCCCGGCCCCGGGTTCTCTCCGGCATCCAGCCAACCGCCGACTCCTTCCACCTCGGCAACTACCTGGGTGCGATCCGCAACTGGGTGGCGATGCAGGAGACCCACGACGCCTACTACTGCGTGGTCGATCTGCACGCGATCACTGCTGGCCACGATCCGGCGACGCTGCGGCGGCGGACCCGGGTCGCCGCGGCACAGCTGCTGGCCGTCGGACTCGACCCCGAGCGCTGCACCCTCTTCGTCCAGTCCCACGTGCCGGAGCACTCGCAGCTCGCCTGGGTGCTGAACTGTCTCACCGGGTTCGGCGAGGCGAGCCGGATGACGCAGTTCAAGGACAAGTCGGCCAGGCAGGGCGCCGAACGGGCCAGCGTCGGGCTCTTCACGTACCCGATCCTGCAGGCCGCCGACATCCTGCTCTACCAGGCCGACGCGGTACCGGTCGGTGAGGACCAGCGGCAGCACCTGGAGTTGACCCGCGACCTGGCGCAGCGCTTCAACAGCCGCTTCGGGCCGACCTTCACCGTGCCGTCGCCGTACATCGTCAAGGACACCGCGAAGATCACGGACCTGCAGGATCCGACGGCGAAGATGTCGAAGTCGTCGTCCTCCCCGGCCGGGATCATCGAACTGCTGGAGGACCCGGCCCGGTCGGCCAAGAAGATCCGCTCCGCGGTCACCGACACCGGCAGGGAGATCATCTTTGACCCGGAGCGGAAGCCGGGAATCTCCAACCTGCTGACGATCTACGCCGCGCTGTCCGGGCGGTCGATCGACGATCTCGTCGAGGCGTACGACGGCAAGGGGTACGGCGACCTGAAGAAGGACCTGGGCCAGGTGGTGGCCGACTTCGTCGGACCGATCCAGCAGCGGACCCGGCAGTACCTGGACGACCTGGCCCAACTGGACAAGCTGCTGGCGCGCGGCGCGGAGAAGGCCCGCGCGGTGGCCTCGGAGACGCTACGCCTCACGTACGACCGGATCGGGTTCCTGCCGGGTGCCCGACCCGACTAGCCGGCCCCGCCCGCCCACCTGCGGCCGGCGCGCCGGGCCGCAGGTGGGCGGGCCGGCGCCGACGGACAGTGGCGCCGGCCGGATGGTGCCGGTCGGCGGGTGGGGAGCGGAGGATGGCTGTCACGGACGGATCACAGGACCCCGGCGTTCCGATGGTCCGGGTCGGGGTCGCGGTGGACATTCCCGAACCGTGGTGCGGGTTTCTCACCCGGCGCCGGGCGGAGGCCGGTGACCCGCAGGCGGCGTACGTCCCGGCCCACCTGACGCTGCTCGGGCCGACCGACATCCCGGCGGCCAGCCTTCCGGTGGTGGAGCGCCACCTGGCCGCGGTGGCCGCCGCGCACCAGCCGTACCTGCTGCACCTGCGCGGGACCGGCACGTTCCGGCCCGTGACCGACGTGGTGTTCGTGGTGGTCGCGGCCGGAATCAGCGAGTGCGAGCTGCTGGCCGGCGCCATCGGGTCGGCGCCCGAGCTGCGTCGGGAGAACCGCTTTCCCTACCATCCGCACGTCACGGTCGCCCAGGACGTTCCTGCCGAGGCGCTCGACAGGGTGTACGAGGACCTGGCCGACTTCTCGGCGGTCTTCAAGGTCGAGAAGTTCACCCTCTTCTCCCACAGCGACGAGGCTCGGTGGCAGCCGCGTCGCGAGTTCCGGCTCGGTGGCTGAGCATCCGGCCCGTCGCGGCGCCGGTCGGCCGGCCGGCGGGTGGGCGGGCGAGGACGGCACCGTGACACCCGCGGACCGGCTGCTCGCCCGCCTGAACCGGTGGCTGGTCGAGCGACGCCGCCGATGGCCGTGGTTCGACGACCTGGCTCGGGCGATGGGGCGCTACACGGACGTGCTCGGCAGCCGGCTGGCGGCGGCGATCGCCTACTACGGCTTCTTCGCCGTCTTCGCACTCGGCCTGGTCTCGTACACGGTGCTCGGGGCACTGCTCGGGGACGGTCCCGAAAGCGGCCGGGTGATCGTGGACTTCCTGCACCGGAACCTGCCGTTCGTCGACCCGGAGCAGATCCGGCAGGCGAGCCGGGCGCCGGGGACCGTCGGGCTGATCCTGCTGGTGATCACCGGGATCGGCTGGGTGGAGTCGATCCGCTCGTCCCAGCGGCTGATCCACGGGTTGGCCCAGAATCCCGGCTACGTCGTGATCCGTCAGCTCATCGATCTGGCGATCCTGGTCGGCATCTTCGTGCTGCTCGGGCTCTCGCTCGGCGCGGTGGACGCGGTGGAGTCGTTGCTGCGCTGGGCGCTGGGCTCCCGTTCCGTCGTCCTCTCGATCGCCAGTTGGCTGCTGGCGTTCCTGGTCAACGTGCTGCTGGCTTCGGCGCTGCTGCTCGCCGTGCCGCGGCTGCACATGAGCTTCCGGCGGTGGCGGCTGCCGGTGGCGGTGGTGGCGCTCGGCATCACCCTGCTCAATTCGCTGGGGCGCTACTACGTGATGCGCTGGGAGCGCAATCCGGCGTACACGGTGGTCGCCGGCGCCGTCGGACTGCTGATCTACCTCTACCTGTTCAACCAGTTGCTGCTGTTCGGGGCGGCGCTCGCGGCGACCGGCCGGCACGGCCGGGTCGTGGACCTGGCCCGCAGCGCCCCCGTCCCGGATCCGGCCGATCCGTCGCGCCGACCGCCGTCCGGGCCGGCCCCGGCCGAGCCGCGGGCCGAGCCGCCAGGGTCGGTCGAGCGCCCGGAGAACGAGGACGGGCGGGCAACAGGGTGAGCCGGAACCGGGACACTCCTATGGGAAGCCGCGAATCGCCCTGTTACCGGAAAAGCCACGAATCGGAACCTGGTCCCCGTCATGATGAGCGGCGTGGGCACACTCGTGACGTTGGAACTGCCGGACGACTCCCCGATCCTCGGCCTGCCCTGGATCATCACCTTCGGTCCGCTCGACGACGAGGACGAGTGGGAACCGGTGGTCTGCGGCCCGTACGAGCGGCCACACGCGCTCGCGCTGGCCGAGTCGGTGGTCGCCGACGAGGAACTGATGGCGGTGGTCGAGCCGCTGCTGCCCAAGGTCTCCCCCGAGGAGATCCGAGCCGAGATCACCGCGGCGCAGCGGGCCGCCGAGGACGAGGCGGCGCAGCTGGAGGACGCCAGCCTCTACGGCGACTTCGAGGATGTCGTCCCGGAGAGCGACGTCGGGGACAGCACCCGGCGGGTGGCCCAACCACAGCCGCCGCCCTCGCCGGCGGAGATCCGCGCCGGGTTCGCCCGGATCGCCAGCCTGCTCACCGCGGAGAGCTGATCCGGTCCGGGTCAGCGCTGGGCGAACCAGCCGGCGGCGTCGACCGGCAGCGTCGGCTCGCCGTCCCGGTCGACCAGTGGCGCGCTGGTCAGCAGCGGCGCGCCGTACCCGCCGACCGGCAGCGGAGCGGTGCCGAGGTTGACCACGCAGACGACGCGGCGCGAGCCGGCCGGATCGGTGCGGGCGAAGGCGAGGACATCGGGCTCGCTCGGCAGCCACTCCACCCCGGTGGTCGCCGGCAGCTCGCGGCGCAGCCGCAACGCCGCACGGTAGAGCTCCAGCGTGGAGTCGGGTCGCCCGGTCTGGGCGGCGACCGAGAGTGCCCGCCAGGTCGGCGGTGCCGGCAGCCAGGACGGACCACCGTCGCGCGGCCCGAAGCCGTACGGGGGCACGTCGCCACCCCACGGCAACGGCACCCGGCAGCCGTCCCGGCTCTGTCCGGTGCGTCGGAAGGCCGGGTCCTGGCGCAGCTCGTCCGGGATGTCGTGGACCTCGGGTAGCCCCAGTTCCTCGCCCTGGTAGAGGTACGCGGAGCCGGGTAGGGCGAGCATCAGCAGGGCGGCGGCGCGGGCCCGGCGCAGCCCGAGCGCGCCGTCGCCGTACCGGGTGACGTGCCGGGGCTTGTCGTGGTTGGACAGCACCCAGGTGGTCGGCGCGCCGACGATCGCCGACTCGGCGAGCGCCGTGTCGATCACCTTCCGGAACGAGTCGGCCGCCCAGGTCGCGTCGAGGAAGTCGAAGTTGAAGACCTGGTGCAGCTCGTCCGGGCCGACGTAGCGGGCCAGCCGCTGTGGGGTCTCGGCCCACGCCTCGGCGACCGCCATCCGCCCGCCCGGGTAGCTGTCCAGGATGGGACGCCAGGAGCGGTAGATGTCGTGCACCTCGTCCTGGTCGAAGTAGGGGAGTCGCCCCCTGCCGAGCAGCTCGATCTGGGGTTGGCCGGTGGTGAGCAGGCCGAAGCCCACGTCCGGCAACCCCTCCGCCTTGATCATCCCGTGCGCCACGTCGATCCGGAAGCCGTCGACCCCGCGGTCCAGCCAGAACCGCAGGATCTCCTCGAACTCGGCGCGCACCTCGGGATGCCGCCAGTTCAGGTCGGGCTGTGCCGGGTCGAACAGGTGCAGGTACCACTGACCGTCCGCGACCCGGGTCCAGGCCGGGCCGCCGAAGATCGACTCCCAGTCGTTCGGCGGCAGTTCGCCGGCCTCGCCCCGACCGTCCCGGAACAGGTAGCGGTCCCGTTCCGGCGAGCCGGGCGGACTGGCCAGCGCCGCCCTGAACCAGGGGTGGGCGCTCGAGGTGTGGTTCGGGACGAGATCGACGATGATCCGCAGCCCCAGCGCGTGGGCGTCGGCGACCATCGCGTCGAAGTCGGCGAGCGTGCCGAAGAGCGGATCCACGTCGCGGTAGTCGGCGACGTCGTATCCGCCGTCGACCATGGGGGATCGGTAGAACGGGGTGAGCCAGAGCGCGTCCACGCCGAGGTCCCGCAGGTAGGGCAGTCGGCTGCGGAGTCCGATCAGGTCGCCGTTCCCGTCGCCGTCGCCGTCGGCGAAGCTGCGGACGTAGACCTCGTAGACGACGGCGGACCGCCACCAGTCGTCGGTCGACCGGGGTGGCGTGGGGGTTGCGCTCATGTGGGGGTGCTTCCGTTCCTCGTCTCGGAAAGGGGTGGACGGGCCAGCGCAGCATGCCGGGTGAGCGCTGAAAAAGTCAAGCAAAAATTGCGCAAGACTTGCGAGTACGTGTCGGGTCAGACCGGCAGGGCCAGATCCGTGGAGCCGGCCGGCTGGGCCGGGCGCGCGGCGTCGGCGGGCCGGGCGGGCGGGACGCCGGCGGCTCCGGGGGCGACCGCGGTCGAGCCGCGGACCACCAGCTCGGGGCGGAAGACGTACTCCGAGTGGGGGGCGGCGTGCCCGTTGATCTCGTCGACCAGCGCGCGGACCGCGGCGACCGCCATCGCGGTGACCGGCTGGCGCATCGTGGTCAGCGGTGGGTCGGTGAACGCCATCAGGGGTGAGTCGTCGTAGCCGACCACGGAGAGGTCGTCGGGAACCGACAGACCGCGCTGCCGGGCCGCCCGGATCGCCCCGAGCGCCATCAGGTCGGAGCCACAGACCAGGCCGGTCACCCCACGGTCGAGCAGCCGGGCGGCGGCGGCCTCGCCACCCTCCACGCCGAACAGCGACAGCTCGGCCAGCTCGTCGAGCTCCTCGTCGGTCACCCCGAGCAGACGCCTCATCGCGGCCCTGAAGCCGGCCACCTTCCGCTGCACCGGCACGAACCGGCCGGGCCCCGTGATCAGCCCGATCCTGCGGTGTCCGAGTGCCACCAGGTGCGCCACGGCCAGCTCGGCGGCCTCCCGGTCGTCACAGGAGACGAAGGGGGCCGGAATGTCCGGCACGTAACCGTTGATCAGGACGATCGGCAACGGCCGGGCGAGCAGGTCCCGGTAGCGGGTGTGGTCGGCCGCGGTGTCGGCGTGCAGGCCGGAGACGAAGACGATTCCGGAGACCTGCCGGTCGAGCAGCATCTCGACGTACTCGTCCTCGGTGACGCCACCGGGCGTCTGGGTGCACAGCACGGAGGTGAAGCCGGCCTGGGCCAGCCCGGACTCGATGACCTGGGCGAAGGCCGGGAAGATCGGGTTCTCCAGCTCCGGCACCACCAGCCCGACCAGTCCCGCCCGGCTGCGCTTGCGCAGCCGGGCCGGCCGCTCGTAACCGAGGACGTCGAGCGCGGCCAGCACGGCCCGCCGGGTCTCCGGCGCCACGCCGGGGCGGTCGTTGAGCACCCGCGACACGGTCGCCTCGCTCACCTCGGCCTGGGCGGCGATGTCGGCCAGTCGTGCACGCATGGCCGCACTCTAACCCATTGGCAAGATCTTGCGCAGATCTTGCAAGCCCTTCCATTGCCTGCAACGTCTTGCTAACGTCCCCGCAACAGGCACCAGCAGCGGCGCGGGTACGCCGTCCGGCTTCTTCGGTCGTTCGCCGTCGTCCCCGGCGCCGGATGGAGACAACAAGACCCTTCCTTCGCCGACCTGACCGTCGTGCGCGGCCGGTCGGCTCGATAGACAGGAGTACCGATGCGCATCCGTAGCGCGGGTGTGGCCGCCGCCCTCGCCCTGGCGCTGGCCGCCGCCGGCTGTGGCGGCGACGACGAACCCACCGCCTCCGAATCTCCCAGAGCCGCCGGCGGCACGCTGGTCATCTGGGCCGACGACAAGCGCACCGCCGCCCTCAAACCCTTCGCCGAGAAGTTCGGCCAGGCCAACGGTGTCACCGTCGAGGTACAGGCCGTCGCCAACGACGTCCTGCAGAGCAACTTCGTCACCGCGTCGCAGCAGGGCAGCGGCCCGGACATCGTCGTCGGCGCGCACGACTGGATCGGCAACCTGGTGCAGAACGGCGCCATCGACCCCATCCAGCTCTCCGCGGGGCAGCGGGACGCCTACCACCCCACCGCGCTCAAGGCGGTCACGTTCGGCGGCCAGGTCTACGGCGTGCCGTACGCGATGGAGAACCTGGCGCTGATTCGCAACACCGAGCTCGCCCCGCAGGCTCCCTCGACGATCGAGGAGCTGGTCGCGACGGGCAAGCGGCTCAAGGCCGACCGGAAGGTCAGCGAGGTGCTCTGTCTCCAGGTCGGGCAGAACGGGGACGCCTACCACATCTACCCGCTGTACAGCTCGGCCGGCGGCACGCTCTTCGGCACCACCCCCACCGGCGACTACGACCCGAAGGTCCTGGGCGTCGGCACCCCCGACTCGATCGCGGCCTTCAAGAAGATCGCCGCCCTCGGTGAGAAGGGCGAGGGCGTCCTGAAGCGTTCCATCACCGCCGAGAACTCGATCTCCCTCTTCACCGACCGGAAGTGCGCCTTCCTCGTCTCCGGCCCCTGGGCGACCACCGACATCAAGAAGGCCGGCCTCGCCTACGACGTCACCCCGGTCCCCGGCTTCGCCGGCGCCGGTCCGGCGCGGCCGTTCGTCGGCGTGCAGGCGTTCTACGTGGCGGCCAAGGGCCAGAACAAGGCCGTCGCGCAGGAGTTCGTCGCCAACTACGTCTCCACCCCCGACCTGGCCGTGGCGCTGTACCAGGCCGACCCGCGCCCGCCGGCGCTGACCGCCGCCCTCGACCAGGTCAGGGGAGCCGACCCGGATCTGGCCAAGTTCCTCGACGCCGGCAGGGACGGCGCCGTGCTACCGGCGATCCCGGCGATGGCCGCGGTCTGGGACCCGTTCGGCAAGGCCGAGGCCGCGATCATCGGCGGCGCCGACCCGGCGGCCACGATCACCTCCGCGGGCAGGACCATCGCGGACCAGATCAAGTAACCCGCGGCCATGGACAACCACGAGCTCGGTGCGGGGCCGGCCGGTCCGGTCCCGCACCGGTCCGAGGACCCGACCGTGGTCGCGCCGGACGACGCGCCGCGCCGCCGCCCGGTCCGTCCGCACCGTCCCGCGGTGACGGCGACCGCCCTGGCCGTCAGGGCCGTCCTGCTCGGACTGATCGTCGGGATCGCCGTCTGGGCGGCCTTTCCGCTGGTGGACGCCGAGGCGTGGGTCGGGCTGGCGCTGCTGGTCGCCGCCACGGCGGGGCTCTGCCACCTCTACCTGACCCGACGGCACGTCCCGGCGAAGTACCTCGTGCCCGGAACTCTCTTCCTGCTCGCGTTCCAGGTGTTCCCGGTGCTCTACACCGTCGGCACCGCCTTCACCAACTTCGGCGACGGGCACCGGGGCAGCAAGCACGACGCGATCGTCGCGATCCAGACCGCGTCGGTCACCCAGGTGCCGGGCTCCCCCGAGTACGCCCTCGCCGTGGCCACCACCGGCGACCCGGCGACCGGTCCGCTCGTCTTCCTGCTCACCGACCCGGCCACCGGCGCCGTCTCGGCGGGCGACGCCACCGGCCTGCGACGGCTTCCCCCCGAAGAGGTCACGGTCGGCCCCGACGGGCGGGTCACCGCCGCCGAGGGCTACACGCTGCTCACCGTCGGGCAGGCCGGCGCGCGCAGCGAGGAGATCACGAACCTCGCCGTGCCGACCGCCGAGGGCGCGATCCGGTCCGCCGGACTCTCCCGCGCCTACGAGGGCAGGGCGCTGCGCACGTACGACGCCGACTGTGACTGCATCCGGGACGCGACGACCGGAAAGATGTGGACGGCCGACCCCGAGCTGGGTGCCTTCGTGGCCGCGGACGGGGAACGGCTGGCCCAGGGCTGGAAGGTCGGTGTCGGGTTCCAGAACCTGACCCGGGTGGTGACCGATCCGAACATCTCCGGACCGTTCCTGCGGACCCTCGTCTGGAACCTCTGCTTCGCGGCCGGGTCGGCCGGCGGCACCTTCGTCCTCGGCCTGCTCTGCGCACTGGTGCTGCACTCACCCCGGATGCGGGGCCGCACCCTCTACCGCGTGTTGCTGATCCTGCCGTACGCCATGCCGTCGTTCGCGATGCTGCTGGTCTGGCGGGACATGTTCAACACCGACTTCGGGCTGATCAACAACCTCCTGGGTATCCACGTGGACTGGTTCGGGGGTGCCTGGTCGGCCCGGGCGGCGGTACTCGTGGTGCAGCTGTGGCTCGGCTTCCCGTACATGTTCCTGGTCGCCACCGGCGCGCTGCAGGCCATCCCCGCCCAGCTCACCGAGGCGGCCGCGGTCGACGGGGCGTCACCCTGGCAGGCGTTCCGGCGGATCACCCTGCCACTGCTGCTGGTCGCGCTCTCCCCGCTGCTGATCGCCTCGTTCGCGTTCAACTTCAACAACTTCAACGCCATCTACCTGACCACCGACGGTGCCCCGTTCCCGGCCGACAACCCGACGGTCGGCGCGACGGACCTGCTGATCACCTACACGTACCGGCTCGCCTTCGGCGGGCAGGGCGCACAGTACGGCTTCGCCGCGGCGATATCGATCTTCATCTTCACCCTGGTCGCGCTCATCTCGGCGGTGACCTTCCGGCGTACCCGGCAGCAGGAGGAGGTCTACTCGTGACCACGACCGCGCCCCCGATCGAGGCGACCGACCGAGCGGTCGGCCGGGCCGCAGGCGTGCGCCGGGGCCGCCGCTCCTGGCTGCTGCAGGTCGGCTGGCGGCACCTGGTGGCGCTGCTCGCCGTCGCGTTCAGCCTCCTGCCGATCCTGTTCGTGGTCTCCGCGGCGGTGAACCCGCTCGGCACGCTCAGCTCGACCACGCTGGTGCCCAGCGGCGGGATCTCGGGGGAGAACTTCGTCGCGCTCTTCGAGCGGACCGCGTTCGGCCGGTGGTTCGTCAACTCGGTCCTCGTCGCCGGTCTGGCGTCGGCGGCCTCGGTCCTCCTCTCCACGCTGGCCGCCTACGCCTTCTCCCGGATGCGCTTCCGGGGGCGCCGGGTGGGGCTGCTCTCCCTGCTGCTGATCCAGATGTTTCCGCAGTTCCTGGCGATCGTGGCGATCTTCCTGATGTTCGGTACGGTCACCGAGCTCTGGCCGGCGCTCGGCTTCAACACGCCGCTCGGGCTGATCCTGGTCTACCTCGGCGGCGCGCTCGGGGCGAACACCTGGCTGATGAAGGGCTTCTTCGACACCCTGCCGCGGGAGATCGACGAGTCGGCCACCATGGACGGCGCGAGCCACGTCCAGGTGTTCCTCCGCATCCTGCTGCCGTTGGTGACCCCGATCCTCGCGGTCACCGCGCTGCTCTCCTTCATCACCACGATCAACGAGTTCGTGGTGGCGAGCGTCTTCCTCACCGACACGGAGGCCAAGACCCTCGCCGTCGGCATGTACGGGCTGGTCGACGGTGAACGGAACAACAACTTCGGGATGTTCGCCGCCGGCACCCTGCTGACCGCGATCCCGACCGTCCTGCTCTTCCAGTTCCTTCAGCGGTACATCGTCTCGGGTCTGGCGGCCGGGGCGGTCAAGGGCTGAGGCCGGCTCGGCCCGTGCGCCCGGGCCGAGCCGCTCGCCCCGTCCACCGCCTCCGGGCCGCCGGAGCTCGGGCGCGACCGGCAGACCCGTGGCACGGCGGTCACGCGACGGGTTGGCCGGTCAGCGAGCCGGCGGGCCGAGGGCCTCCCGCATCCGGCCGATCTCGACGGACTGCTCGAAGGCGATGTTCCGGGCCAGCTCCCGCACCTGCGGGTCGACCCCGGAGGTGAGCACCTCCTGGGCCATCTGGATGGCGCCCTGGTGGTGCTCGGTCATCATCCGGACGAACCTGCGGTCGAAATCGGTCCCGGTCGCCGCCGCGAGCGCCGCCATCGCCTCCGGGCTCTGCACACCGGGCATGGTCCGCGGATCGTGGCCGCCGTGTCCGTCCGCGTCGGGGTCGAGTCCGCGGTCGCGCAGCCAGCTTCGCAGGACCTCGACCTCCGGCTGCTGTACCGCCCTGATCCGGTCGGCGATGGCGATCACCGCCGCGCTGCCGGCCCGCTGCGGGGCCAGGGCGGCCATCGCCAGGGCCTGCTCGTGGTGCGGGATCATCATCTGGACGAAGCGGATGTCGGCGGCATTGTGGGTCGGCCCGGTCCCCGGGCTGATCTGGTCGGGCCGCAGGACCTCGGCGGACTCACCCGGTCGGCCGGGGCGGATCACCGGTGCCGTGCCGTCGGCCGGTGCCGGCGGGGTCGTCGGCGTCGGGTCCGCGACGGGGGTGGACCGGGCCGTCGGTCGCGGCTCCCCGGCGGTCCCGACGACCAGGACGACAGCGCCGGCCAGGAGCACCGTGACCACCTCGACGAGGACGACGAGGGTCGTCGCCCGCCGGCGGCCGGCCTTGGTCTCGTCCTCAGCCAACACCACAGCGTGACTCCCGTCCGCCGCCGGTCGTGCGCGGCGTAGCCAGGGCGTTCGCACCGGGGCGGGGTGCACCCCGGCGGTTGGCCGATGGTAGCCCGAGCCGGTGCGTACCCGAAAGCGTCGCGGCCTGCCGGAACGCCGCGACCAGGGGCGTTCCGGCGGGCGGGACGATGTGGACGTCCATCGTGGCCCGAACGCCGGCTGGGTGGGCCCGTCGGCGAGCCGGCGTCGCGACGCGTGGCCGGGGACCGGCCGGAACCGTGCCGCGCCGAGGCCGCCGGGTCCGCCTCCGCCGGCGGTTGGCGCCTGGCGGGCCCGTCCGGCGGCGGTGACGGGACGCCCGCGGAGGCCGGCGTACGCCCGGGTGACGAGATCGGCGAGCCCCGCCACCGGCCGGGGCAGGACGCGTCCCCGCCCCCGGGCGCGGCGGGCGGGGGTGCCCTCGGGGTACGCCGGCCCACGTCGGCGGGCCGCCGGGAGCGGCCCACCGCGGATAGGGCAGGATGGCCAGCGTGGAAGCGCTGCGACTGATACTCCTCTTCGCGCACCTGGTCGGCTTCGCGCTGCTGCTGGGCGGGGCCGTCGGGCAGTACGTCACCGGACGGATCCGGATCAACGCCCTCGTGCTCTGGGGCGCCATCATCCAGTTGGTCACCGGGATCGGACTTTCCGCACCGTTGCGGGACGGTAACGAACCGTCACCGGCGAAGCTCGTCACCAAGCTGGTGATCGCCCTGGCGATCTTCGTGATGGTCTTCTTCTCGCGTAAGCGCGAGGTGGTCAACCGCGGCCACTTCCTCGCGATCATCGGCCTGACCCTGGTGAACGCCGCCGTGGCGGTCTTCTGGCGGTAGCCGGAGCCCGGCGGGGCGGTTGCCGGGTGGGGAGGTCCGTGCCGCGTCCGAACCGGTAGAAACGACGTGCTTCGTCCGTGATCGGGCAGCCGGTCAGGTGATCTCTGCACGTCGAAGTTACGTAAGGGTAACGGGCGTTAAACAGTCGAGCACGATTGTCGGCCGGTGGGCGGGTGCGGGCGTACGCTCCCGTCGGTATACGTGGGACGCCGGCGGCACGTGTGCGGGCCGGCACAAGGGCTGCCACCGCGCTGGGCGGTGTGCAATGGGAAGGAGACCGTCTTGCGCTCTGCGCGTGGGATGCGGATCGTCTCGGTACTCGCGGTCGGCGGGCTCGCGCTCGGCGCCGCCGCGTGTGGCGAGGCCCCGGAGGAGAACGAGGCCGGCGGCACGACCGCCGACAAGTACTCCGCCTGCATGGTGACCGACGTCGGTGGTATCGACGACAAGTCGTTCAACACCTCGGCCTGGGCGGGTCTCGAGGCGGCGAAGGCCGAGAACAGCAACATCGACATCAAGTACGTGGCCTCCAAGTCCGAGGGCGACTACGAGCCGAACCTGACCCAGTTCGTCAACCAGGACTGCGACTTCATCCTCGCCGTCGGTGGCCTCATGGGCGACGCCACGTCGAAGATCGCGAAGGCGAACCCCGACCAGCAGTTCGGCATCGTGGACGCGAAGCTGCCGGAGAGCAACGTCTTCCCGATGCAGTTCGACACCGCGCAGGCCGCCTTCCAGGCCGGTTACCTGGCCGCCGGGATGACCAAGACCGGCAAGGTCGGCACGTACGGCGGCATGAAGATCCCGCCGGTGACCATCTTCATGGACGGCTTCGCCGACGGCGTCGCCCACTACAACAAGGTCAAGGGCACGAACGTCCAGGTACTGGGCTGGAACAAGGCCACCCAGAACGGGTCGTTCACCAACGACTTCGTGAAGCAGGACGAGGGCAAGAAGGTCAGCGACGCCCTCGTCGCCCAGGGCGCCGACATCATCATGCCGGTGGCCGGCGCGGCCGGTCTGGGGACCACCGCCGCCGCCCAGGCCTCGAACGGCAAGTTCTCGGTGATCTGGGTCGACGTCGACGGCTGCGAGAGCACCCAGAACTGCTCCGTGCTGCTCACCACCGTGGTCAAGAACATCAAGGGAGCCGTCAAGGACGCGGTCCTGCGGGCGGCCAACGGCGAGAAGCTGTCCCACGAGCCCGGCTACCTGGGCACCCTGGCCAACGACGGGGTCTCGATCGCCCCGTACCACGAGTTCGACAGCAAGGTTCCGGCCGAGCTGAAGGCGGAGGTCGAGAAGCTCAAGGCCGACATCGCGGCCGGCACGATCACCGTCACCTCCGAGGCCCAGCCGAAGTGACGAGAGGTCGGCCGCCCCGGCGAGGACGGGGCGGCCGACCGGGGCCGGCGTGACGCACTTGGCCGCTGCGGCGTCAGCTGCCGCCAGCCGGCCCGAACGGCGCGACCGCGGCCGTTCCGGCCCGCACGGAGCCGTCCTCCGGCGGGCCGGAACGGCCGGTTTTCGCACGGTTCCGCCGACAGCCGAGGGAGGCCGGTCGGCGGGTGTCGCCGGCGGGGCCGACGTGTCGCACGCCCGGTCCCCCGGCCGACCCGCGGCAGGACGGCCGCACCATCCGCCCGTACCACCCAGGAGGTAGCGCTGAGACTCGAACTGCGCGGCATCACCAAGCGGTTCGGTGACCTGGTCGCCAACGACCACATCGACCTGACGGTGGAGCCCGGAGAGATCCACGCGCTGCTCGGGGAGAACGGCGCGGGCAAGTCGACCCTGATGAACGTCCTGTACGGCCTGCTCCAGCCGGACGAGGGGGAGATCCTCGTCGACGGTCGGCCGTTACGGGTGCGCGGACCCGGTGACGCGATCGCCGCCGGTATCGGCATGGTGCACCAGCACTTCATGCTGGTCCCGGTCTTCACCGTGGCCGAGAACGTGATGCTCGGCGCCGAGCAGGTCCGCGGCGGGATCCTCGGCCTCCTCGACCGGCGGCGGGCCCGCCGCCGGGTCGTCGAGGTCTCGTCCCGGTACAACCTGCAGGTGGACCCCGACGCGGTCGTCGAGGACCTGCCCGTCGGGGTGCAGCAGCGGGTCGAGATCGTCAAGGCCCTCACCCGTGACGTGGAGCTGCTGATCCTCGACGAGCCGACCGCGGTGCTGACACCGCAGGAGACCGAGGAGCTGCTCGCCGTCATGCGGGCGCTCAGGGAGGCCGGCAAGTCGATCGTCTTCATCACCCACAAGCTCAAGGAGGTGAAGGCGATCGCGGACCGGATCACCGTGATCCGTCGGGGCCGGGTCGTCGGCACGGCCAGGCCGGACGCCAGCGAGGACGAGCTCGCCGCGCTGATGGTCGGCCGTACCGTCAGCCTGTTGGTCGACAAGGCTCCGGCCCGCCCCGGCGCCGCGGTGCTGGAGATCGAGGGGCTGGTCGTCGACGACGACCGGACGTGCCGGGCGGTCGACGGGGTCGACCTGACGGTCCGGGCCGGCGAGGTGCTCGGCATCGCCGGGGTCCAGGGCAACGGCCAGACCGAGCTGGTCGAGGCGTTGATGGGGCTGCGGCCGATCGTCAGCGGCACGGTGCGCCTGGCCGGCGAGCGGATCGACGGCTGGCCCACCAGGCGGGTGCTCCGGGCCGGCGTCGGCTACGTCCCCGAGGACCGCAGCGTCGACGGTCTGGTCAAGGAGTTCAGCGTCGCCGAGAACCTGGTGCTGGACATGTACGACCAGCCGCCGTTCGGGAACGGCCTGGTGCTCAGGCCCGACGCGATCGTCGCCTCGGCCCGGCAGCGGATTCCCGAGTTCGACATCCGGACACCCTCCGCCGAGGCGGCCGTCGGGACGCTCTCCGGCGGCAACCAGCAGAAGGTGATCATCGCTCGGGAGATGTCCCGGCCGCTCAAGCTCTTCGTGGCCGCCCAGCCCACCCGGGGCGTCGACGTCGGCTCGATCGAGTTCATCCACCGTCGGATCGTCCGCGAGCGGGACGCCGGCACCGCCGTGTTGCTCGTCTCCAGCGAGCTGGACGAGGTGATCGGGCTCGCCGACCGGATCGCGGTGATGTACCGGGGCCGGATCCTCGGCATCGTCGACCCACAGACGCCGCGTGAGGAGATCGGGCTGCTGATGGCCGGCGTCACCGGCGCGGAATCCGGCAGCGGCGAGACCGCCGCGACCCGGCCGACCGAGTCCGGCACGGCGCCGTCCGCCGGCACCACCACCGTCGACGAATCCGGTAACGAGGAATCCCGATGACCGACGTCAACGCCCCCGGGGCACCCGCGCCACGGAGCAACCCCGATCGGGAGCACACCGAGGCCGAGCACACCGACCGCGCCGGCGTGGCCGGTGACGACGCGCCGGAGCCTGCGGCGGCCAGGGCGTCCGGCGACACGCCGACGCCGGCCGACCAGGACGGCACGGCGACCCTGCTGCGGCTCTTCGTCCGCAACCTCTGGTCGGCGAACACCGTCACCGTCACCGTGCTCGCCGTCGTACTGGCGTTGGTGATCGGCGCCGTGCTGATCATCGTCTCCGACCCTGACGTGCTCGCCACCTTCGGCTACTTCGCCGCTCGGCCCTCCGACGCGCTGACCTCGAGCTGGGCGGTGGTCAGCGACGCGTACGCCAACCTGTTCAAGGGCGCGGTCGTCGACCCGGCGGCGGTGCGGGCCTGGGCCGACGGGACGGGCGGCTGGCAGCCGGTCTTCGCCCCGATCTCCGAGACCCTGACCTACACCACACCGCTGGTCTTCACCGGCCTGGCGGTCTCGCTGGCGTTCCGGGGCGGCCTGTTCAACATCGGCGCCCAGGGCCAGGCCACCATCGGCGTCATCCTGGCCGCCCTGGCCGGCTTCCTGCTGCCCCTGCCACCGGTCGTTCACCTGGTCGTGGCGCTGCTCGCCGGGGCGCTCGGCGGTGCGATCTGGGGATTCGTCCCCGGTTTCCTCAAGGCCCGGACCGGCGCGCACGAGGTGATCAGCACGATCATGCTCAACTACGTCGCCGTGTACTTCCTCACCTGGATCATCGTCCAGGACGGGGTGCACGCACCGGACCGGACCGACGCGATCAGCCGGTCCGTCGACGGCTCCGCCCAACTCCCCCGGCTACTCGGCAGCGACCTGCGGGTCCACCTCGGCATCGTGCTGGCCGTCGCCGCCACCTGGGCGGTCTCCTGGCTGCTCGACCGCTCCACCTTCGGCTTCGAGCTGCGCGCGGTCGGCGCCAACCCGGATGCCGCCCGGACCGCGGGGATCAGCGTCGGCCGGACGTACGTCCTGGTCATGGTGGTCGCGGGGGCACTGGCCGGGCTCGGCGGCTCGAACATGGTGCTCGGCAGCACCGCCTCCGCGCTCACCCCGCTGGTGGTCGCGCAGATCGGCTTCGACGGCATCCTGGTGGCGCTGCTCGGCCGGGTGAAGCCGTGGGGCGTCGCGCTCGCCGCGCTGCTCTTCGGCGCCCTGCAGGCGGGCGGCAACCGGATGCAGTCGTACGCCAGTGTCTCGCTGGAACTGGTCACGGTGCTCCAGGCGCTGATCGTCATCTTCATCGCCGCACCGGCCCTGGTGAAGGCGATCTTCGGGCTCCGGGCCGCCCGGGCCGCCCGGCTCCAGACAAGCATGGCGAAGGGCTGGTGACCCCGTGGGCGTGAGAGGCGAGCGGTCCGGAACGGTTCGCGTGGGACGCGGCCGCGTCGGGGTGCGCGGAGCGCTGGCGAGCCACGCGGTCGCGAACGGAGGGCTGCGCTGATGTCAACCGTGACCGTCGATGACGTCGCGGTCGCCGTACGACCGGGATTCTGGACCCGCGAGCGCCGGGTCGGCGCCGGGGCCGTGCTGCTCGGCGTCGTCGCCGCGGCGCTGTTCGGTTCCCTGGCCACCGGTGCGGACGCCCGGTTCACCTTCAGCGAGGACGCCGGCGGCGCCTCGGTCGCGGTGAACGGCACGCTCGGGGCGGTCCTGTTCGGGCTGGTCGCGGCGGCGGCCGGGGCGGCGTTGCTGGCCGGGCTGCGTGCCCGCTGGTTCATCCCGCTGCTCGGTGTCGCGGTGGTCGGCGTCGTGCTGTCGTTTCTCTGCTGGCAGGTCTCGGCGGCCCCGGCGGGGCAGAACTTCATGCCGCTGGTCAACATCGTCCGGGGCACCTTCATCCTCGCCCTGCCGTTGATCTTCGGCGCCCTCGCCGGCGTGCTCTGCGAACGGTCCGGCGTGGTGAACGTGGCGATCGAGGGCCAACTGCTGATGGGCGCGTTCTGCGGAGCCCTGGTGGGCACCATGACGGCCAACGCCTGGGTCGGGCTGGTCGCGGCCGCGCTCGGCGGCGCGCTGATCTCCCTGCTGCTCGCCGTCTTCACCATCCGCTACCTGGTCGACCAGGTGGTGATGGGGATCGTGCTCAACCTCTTCGCGCTCGGGTTGACCGGGTTCCTCTACGAGCGGCTGATGCAGCCCGAGGCGGCGAGGTACAACCAACCACCCAGGTTCGAGGCGTGGCCGATCCCGCTCCTGTCGGACCTTCCGCTGCTCGGCCCGGCGCTGTTCAGCGGCAACATCTTCCTCTACCTGGCGCTGGTCCTGGTCGTGGTGATCCACGTCGCGCTGTTCCGGACCCGTTGGGGGCTGCGCACCCGGTCGGTCGGGGAGCACCCGACCGCCGCCGACACCCTCGGGGTGAAGGTGCTCGCGCTGCGGTACCGCAACGTGCTGCTCGCCGGCATGGTGGCCGGGGTCGGCGGCGCCTCCTACACCCTCGCGCTCTACACCTTCACGAAGAACATGATCGGAGGGAAGGGCTTCATCGCCCTCGCCGCGCTGATCTTCGGTCGGTGGAGTCCGACCGGGGCACTGCTGGCCGCGCTCTTCTTCGGCTTCGCCGACCAGCTCGCCACGTACCTCAGCGCGATCAACAGCAACATCCCGAGCGAGTTCCTGGCGATGCTGCCGTACCTCGCCACCCTGCTCGCCGTGGCGGGACTGGTCGGCAAGGTCCGCGCGCCGGCCGCCGACGGCAAGCCCTACGTCAAGGGCTGACCGGTGACCGGGCAGGATGAGGACGTGACGGTGGACATCGACTGGGCGAGGCTGCGGGCGGCGGCGATCGACGCGATGCGCCGCGCGTACGCGCCGTACTCGAACTTTCCGGTCGGCGCGGCGGCGCTGGTCGACGACGGCCGCGTGGTCGTCGGCTGCAACGTGGAGAACGCCTCGTACGGGGTCACGCTCTGCGCCGAGTGCGGGGTGGTCTCCGCGTTGCACGCCTCCGGCGGAGGGAGGCTCGTCGCGCTCTCCTGTGTCGGCGCGACCGGTGAGCCGGTGATGCCCTGCGGTCGGTGCCGGCAGCTGCTCTGGGAGCACGGCGGCCCGGAGTGCCTGGTCGAGGCGGACCCCGTCCCGCTGCGGGTGGCGCAACTGCTGCCGTACGCCTTCGGACCGGCGGACCTGGAGGCGATGGCGGTGACGTCGAAGGTGCCCAGCGTCCCCGAGGCGCTGGCCGCGCAACGGGGCCGGGGAACCGTCTTCCTGCACCCGGACGTCTCCGGCGGTCGGCAGGTCTGGACCGGCTACTGGGAGCGGGCGGCCGGTGACACCGAGGACGCCCCGACCGGGGTGTTGGAGGAGGCGCCGACCTGGACCGACGTCGCCGACGCGATCGCCTGGGCCCAGGCGCGTACGCCCCGGGTCGTGGTGGTCGACGCCGACGGCGCGATGTTCTGGGCCGGCGAGGGAGAACCGCCGGCCGAGATCCCGCGACGCTGGGGCGGCTGAGCGGTCCGCTCGTGCGGCGTGGGTTCCGGGCCCCGGCGTGTGGAAGGCGGCGGGCGTCGCCGTGTCGTCGCCGGCGTGGGGCGCGGACAGGGCGGTAGGACCATGAGAAAGAAGGACAGGTTCGGGTGAGTGGGTTCACCGCGGTCGACGTGATCCGGACCAAGCGGGACGGCGGGGTGCTGTCCGACGCGCAGATCGACTGGGTGGTCGACGCGTACACCCGGGGCACGGTCGCGGACGAGCAGATGTCGGCGCTGGCCATGGCGATCCTGCTGCGTGGCATGACCCCGGGCGAGATCGCCCGCTGGACCTCCGCGATGATCGCCAGCGGGGAGCGGCTGGACCTCACGGGGGTGTCCCGGCCCACGGTGGACAAGCACTCCACGGGCGGTGTCGGTGACAAGATCACCCTTGCGCTCACCCCGCTCGTCGCGGCCTGCGGTGCGGCCGTGCCGCAGCTGTCCGGACGCGGCCTCGGACACACCGGTGGCACCCTGGACAAGCTGGAGTCGATTCCCGGCTGGCGGGCCGCGCTGACCAACGAGGAGTTCGTCGCGCAGCTGCGGGACGTCGGGGCGGTGATCTGCGCCGCGGGGGAGCGGCTGGCCCCCGCCGACCGGAAGCTGTACGCGCTGCGGGACGTCACCGGAACCGTGGAGGCGATCCCGCTGATCGCCAGCTCGATCATGAGCAAGAAGATCGCCGAGGGAACCGGCGCGCTCGTCCTGGACGTGAAGGTCGGTTCGGGCGCGTTCATGAAGTCCGAGGACGAGGCGCGGGAGCTGGCCCGGACCATGGTGGAACTCGGGACGGCACACGACGTCCGGACGGTTGCCCTGCTCACGGACATGTCGACCCCGCTGGGTCGAGCCGTCGGCAACGCCGTCGAGGTCGCCGAGGCCGTGGAGGTGCTCGCCGGCGGTGGTCCCGCCGACGTGGTGGAGCTGACCCTCGCGCTGGCCCGGGAGATGCTCGTCGCGGCCGGGCTGCCCGACGCCGATCCCGAGCGGGCCCTGCGGGACGGCCGGGCCATGGACATGTGGCGGACCATGATCCGGGCCCAGGGCGGCGACCCGGACGCGCCGCTGCCGAGCGCCCCGGAGGTGGAGGTCGTCCGGGCCGACCGGGACGGGTACGTCGGCGCCGTCGACGCGTACCGCATCGGCGTCGCCGCGTGGCGGCTCGGCGCGGGCCGGGCCCGCAAGGAGGACCCGGTGAGCGCGGCGGCCGGGGTGGTGCTCCACCGCAGGCCCGGTGACCCGGTCCGGGCCGGCGACCCGCTCTACGAGCTGCGGGCCGAGGAGCCGGACCGGATTCCGGCGGCCCGGGTCGACGCGGCGGCGGCGGTCTCGATCGCGGACGAGCGGCCCGGGGTGTCGCCGCTGATCATCGACCGCATCGGGTGAGCCGCGCCGGTGACCCCCGCCGCGCGGCGGGCCGCACCGTGCGGTGACCCGGCAACGGGCGCAGGAGACCTGGTGTCCTGCCTGGTGAGCCGCTATTCTCCCTCGCCAAGGGGTTCCTCGGGGCTGGCAGGACCCGGTCCGGGCCGCCCTCCGAGGCCGTGACGTGACGGCGCGACCAGACCCCGAACGGCGCCGGTCGATTCGAACGGCGCGATCGGCCTGACCGGACAGGATCACCAGCTGTGAGCGTGCCCGTGCCTGTTCCCGACCCCCGGGAGGTTCGCGCCGCCAACCTGGCCGAGATGAGCCGGCTCGGCCTGCCACTGCCGCCGGCGCAGTTCCCGCTGGTGTGGGAGCCCGGTGACACCGTCGAGCTGCGTCCCACCGCCGAACTGGAGGCCCGACTCGCCGTACTCCACCTGGTGTTGGCCCGCTGTTTCGGGATGCCGGCGGAGGCGGGCATGAGCTGGCTGCTCAGCTCCCACCTGGTCGAGGTGGTCACGCCGCCGGAGTGGCAGTTCGTGGCCGGGGACCGGGGTGACCACCGGTCGTTCGTGCTGCACCACGACGCGGTGTTCGCGTTGGCCTGGCTGCTCGGGTTGAGCCGGCATCTGGACCCGACCGCGCCGACCGACGAGCGCCTCATGGACCGCCTGCCGAACCTGCGCGCGGGGGAGACGTTCCCGCAGTGGCGCTCGCGTACGCTGACGGCGCCCCGGGACGCGGCGGAGGCCGCCGTCCTGCTCGACTTCTACTACTGCCTCGACTGGGGGTACCTGGAGGCCGAGCGGCGGGGGTTCCGACTGCCCGGCCTGATCGACAGCAACGCGATCGGCCAGCGTCGGTGGGCACTGGAGTGGGCGGTGGTCTTCCGGGGGCCGTTCCACGATCCGCCCGCCGGTTGGGAGGAGATCGACCTCTCCACCTGACCCGCGCGACCGTCCGGTGCGGAGGCGGACGGTGCACGCGCCCGGGTCAGCGGGGACGGTAGAGGGCGATGCGTACCGCCGCGGTGACCGGCACCGGTTCGCCGAGCGCCCTGACGCGCCCGTCGAGGCGGTCGGGGTCGGTGTGCCAGGCACTCGGGCCCATCCCGACCAGGGTGCGCACCTCGCTCGCGCCCAGGTGCAGGGTGTGGCGCCGCTCCGTGACATCACCCAGGGCGAAGTGCGGCCGCAGGCTGCCGGTCACACGTTCCTCCTTGGCCGGGTCCACCCTGAGCAGACCGAGCCGGTCGACCAGCTCGTGCAGGTGGTCCGCGGCCGGGGTGACGACCAGCAGCGCGCCGTCCGGGCGCAGGACCCGCCGGAACTCGGCACCGTTGCGGGGTGCGAAGACATCGAGCAGCAGGCTGGCGGTGCCGTCGGCCAGGGGCAGCCGGCGCCAGATGTCGCAGAGCACGGCACCGGCCCGGGGATGGGCGCGGGCGGCGCGGCGCAGCGCCGGCTTCGACGCGTCCAGCGCCAGACCCGTGGCGGTGGGCAGGGCGTCGAGGACCGCGGCGAGGTGCCGGCCGGTGCCGGCTCCGGCGTCGACGACCAGTTGCGGGTCCGTCGACGCTCCGGCCGTACCGGAAACGGTCGCGACGGCGAGCGCGACGAGGGCGGCGGAGATGAAGTCGTAGTGGCCGGCGCCGAGAAACGCGTCGCGGGCGGCGACCATCGCGGGGGTGTCCCCGGAGTGCGGTGCGCGCCCCGCCGTCAGGTTGACGTAGCCCTGCCGCGCGACGTCGAAGCTGTGTCCTGCCGGGCAGCGCAGCGCGGTCGCGGTGTCGGTGGGGGCCAACGGCTGGGTGCAGACCGGGCAGCGCAGGTGCCGGAGAGTCTCGGGAGGCACCCCCGCACGATAGTGCCGTCGCCGGCGGGTCGCGCCGCGGTGTGGCGGTCCGGCGCGAGGGCCCGGGCCCTGCCGGGGCGTGGGCGGTGGCGGGGCGAGCCGATCCGACCGGTGGCGGACCACTATCGTCGGCCCATGGCGGCAATCGGCTACGAAGACATCGTCAAGCTTCCGAAGGCGCTGTTGCACGACCACCTCGACGGTGGGCTGCGGCCGGCGACCATCATCGAGCTGGCCGACGAGGTGGGACACCCCCTGCCGACCACCGACGCCGACGAGCTCGGCCGATGGTTCGTCGAGGCGGCGGACTCCGGGTCGCTCGAACGCTACCTGGAGACGTTCTCGCACACCGTCGCGGTGATGCAGACCGCCGACGCGCTGCACCGGGTCGCTGTCGAGTGCGCCCTCGACCTGGCCGAGGACGGTGTGGTCTACGCCGAGGTCCGATTCGCGCCGGAACAGCACCTGGAGCGAGGGCTCAGCCTCGACGAGGTGGTCGAGGCGGTGCTGGCCGGGTTCGCGGACGGCAGTGCCGCCGCGGCGAAGGCCGGGCGTCCGATCCGGATCGGGACGCTGCTCACCGCGATGCGACACGCGGCCCGGTCCCAGGAGATCGCCGAACTCGCCGTACGGTATCGGGACGTCGGGGTGGTGGGCTTCGACATCGCCGGCGCCGAGGCGGGTTACCCGCCCACCCGGCACCTGGACGCGTTCGAGTATCTCCAGCGGGAGAACTTCCACTTCACCATCCACGCGGGCGAGGCGTTCGGCCTGCCGTCGATCTGGCAGGCGATCCAGTGGTGTGGGGCGGACCGGCTCGGCCACGGGGTCCGGATCGTCGACGACATCACCACCGGTGCCGAGCCGGTGCTGGGCCGGCTGGCCGCGTACGTGCGGGACAAGCGGATCCCGCTTGAGCTGTGCCCGTCGTCCAACGTCCAGACCGGTGCCGCGCCGTCGATCGCGGAGCATCCCATCGGGCTGCTGCGTGACCTGCGCTTCCGGGTCACGGTGAACACGGACAACCGGCTGATGAGCGGTACCTCGATGTCGCGGGAGCTGGCGCTGCTGGTCGAGGCGTTCGGCTACGGCTACGCCGAACTCCAGTGGTTCACCATCAACGCGATGAAGAGTGCCTTCATCCCGTTCGACGAACGGCTGGCCATCATCAACGAGGTGATCAAGCCTGCGTACGCCGCGTTGCTGCCGTGACCGGCTGTCGGACGGGTCGTCCCGGGCAGGCCGGTCGACCACGACTGCTCTGGTCGGCCGTTGTCGGGCCGACATCCGGTCCGAGGGCCGGAACCGGTCGGTCCGCCCCGGCTGACCACTCGTCCAATTGTCTGCACGGACTGCGTAATCCGGCATCTCGCCCTGCCTCGGACGCGCCACGGCGGCCGGCGCCCGGTCGGGACGACCTCCTCGCGGTGCGACCGGCACCGGCCGACCCTGCCGCAGCCGCCAGAAACGAGGGCCGTAGGGTTGGCGCATTTCCGGTACCGTTCGATGGGTCGCGGCGCGGACACCGACTCCGCCGGTGGGCAGCGGTTTCCGGAGCCGGACTCCAACGGTCGAGGCAACGTGGACAGGACAGTTGACTACGCTGGGTTACGCCGGAAGAGCAATGTGCTGCCAGACATCCGTGGCGTTCCGGCGGGCACCCGGTTGGTGACAACCTGGGCTTTCTCTTTGAGTTGTGGCGTGATGGAATCTCGGAGGTCCGACCCGGCGGGCTCGGACGATCAGCGATGCCCCCGGTCGTCGACAGGGCGCGGGACGGAAAGAAGGCGGTGACGTGAGCAAGCGGCCGAAGAAGTCGGGTGCGGTCCTGTCGCGTCTCCGCCTGCCGGTCGGCCGGCTTCGCGACATGCCGATCTGGTCGAAGCTCGGTCTCATCATGATCGCTCCGACCATCGCCGTCGTGGTCGTCGGCACGAACGGGATCGTCGATCACCTCCAGCGGCTCGGGGACGCGAACCAGGCAGCCACCCTGGCCGCGCTCTCCCAGGCCTCCGGCGAACTCGTGCACGGCCTCCAGGACGAGCGGGCCGGCGCGGTGCTGCTGCTCGGCGCGCGCAGCGAGGCGCAGCGACAGAAGTACCTCGACAACTACAACGAGGTGAACAGGCGCGTCGACGACGCCAAGGGGCCGTACTCCGGGCGCCGGGGTGAGTTGGACGGGCTGCCCGCCAACTTCGAGGCCCTGCTGAGCCGGATCGACCAGGGCCTCGGCGACCTGCCCGGAATCCGCAGCCAGGTCGTCAACGGCAGGCTCAAGCTGACCGACGCGGCGCAGTCGTACGAGGGTCTGATCAACGACCTGCTCGACATGCGCGACCTGGCCTCGCAGCTTTCCGGCGACATCGACCTGAGCGAGCGGATGCGGGCCGCCGCCGCGACCTCCCGCGCCAAGGAGTACCTGTCGATGCGCCGGGTGGTGGTGCACCGCGCGCTGATCGACGGCAGGTTGACCCCGGTTCTGCGCACCGACTACATCGCGACCGAGACCGGCCAGCAGCAGGCGCTGCAGAGCTTCGAGGCCGTCGCCAGCCGGGAGGAGGCGGACTTCTACCAGCAGGTCGTCGCCGGTGCCGACCAGCGCGAGGCCGACACCTACAGCGGCTGGGTCCGTGGCAAGACCAACGAGAGCATGGCCGACGCTCCGTTCGACGCGGACGACTGGGAGGCCGCGATGGTCGGCAACGCCCAGCTCATGCGCGAGGTCGAAGCCAGGCTCGACTCCGGTGTGCTCAGGCAGGCCCGCACACTGCGCGACGACGTACGGCAGCAGGTGTTCCTGGAGTCCGGACTGCTGCTCAGCATGCTGCTGGTGGCGATCCTCTTCGCGTACCTGGTGGCCCGCTCGATGGCACGGTCGCTGCGGGAACTCCGGCAGGGCGCGCTCGCCATCGCCGAGCACGGTCTGCCACAGGCCGTCGCCCGGCTGCGGGACCCGAAGCTCACCGCGCAGATGTCCCCGGTCCAGCTGGCCAGCCAGATCGCCGAGCCGATGCCGGTGCGGAGCAAGGACGAGTTCGGCCAGGTCACCGAGGCGTTCAACGCGGTGCACCTGGAGGCGGTCCGGACCGCCGCCGAGCAGGCCCAGCTGCGTGCCTCGGTCTCGACGATGTTCGTCAACCTCGCCCGCCGGTCGCAGATCCTGGTCGACCGGCTGATCGGTCACCTCGACCGGTTGGAGCGCGGTGAGGAGGATCCGGACCGGCTGGCTGAGCTCTTCCAGCTCGACCACCTGGCGACCCGGATGCGGCGCAACGACGAGAACCTGCTGGTGCTCGCCGGCGCCGACTCCACCCGCGTGCAGCGGGAGCCGGCCGCCCTGATCGACGTGCTGCGCGCCGCGCAGTCCGAGGTCGAGCACTACACGCGCATCGAGTTCGGGGTGGTGGACCGGGACATCGAGGTCCAGGCCCCGGCCGTCAACGACCTTGTGCACCTGGTCGCCGAGCTGCTCGACAACGCCACCGCGTTCTCCCCGCCGGAGTCGCAGGTGCTGGTCGAGGCACGCCGGATCGGTGACCGCGCGACGTTGTACGTCGAGGACCGCGGCATCGGCATCAGCCCGGAGCAGTTGCAGGAGCTCAACGAACGGCTCGCCAAGCCACCCGCCGTCGACGTGACCGTCTCCCGGATGATGGGTCTGGTCGTGGTCGCGCGGCTGGCGTCTCGGCACGGAGTCCACGTCGAACTGCGGCCCGGCACCGAGCGGGGCATCGTCGCGGACGTCACACTGCCCGCGTCGATCCTGGTGCCACGGGCGCTGAGCGGCCGTGCCGGGCAGGCGGGCGCTCTCCCGGCCGCCGCGCCGCAGCCGGCGCAACCGCAGCCCGCGCAGCCGCGGACGGCACGCTCGATGTTCGGTGCCCCCCTCGCGCTGGAGAGCGGATCCGGGTCATCGGCGTCCCGCCCCGGCGAACGGCGCACCCCGACCCCGTTCCGGGCGTTCGAACCGATCAACGGTGGGGCGGGTACCACCGAGTCGGCCGGCACGGTGCGGAACATGCCAGCCTGGTCGGACCTCACCGGGGCCCGGATGGGCCGTGGCGGCGGCGATCCGTTCACGCCCCGGATCCCGGCCAACCGCGACGTGGAGCCGCTGCCGCAGCGTCGGGCCACCACCGAGCAGGGCACCGAGGGGAGCCCGGCCGGTGGGACCTCGTCCGGTTTCACGGTTCCCCGGCAGCGTCCCGCGTCGCCGGAACCGCTGGTCACCGGCGCTCCGATGGGGTCGGCGCCCGCGGCGGCGCCATCGGAGCCGTTGGAGCCGTCGGCCCCTGCAACGCCGGCCCCGTCGGCGTTCGCCACGCCGCCGGCCCCGGCTCCGTCGCCGCTTGCCACGCCGCCCTCGGCGCCGCAGGTCTCCGCGCCGCCGTTCGGCGCCGCTCCGCAGTCGGTGACCCCGTCCGTGGATGCGTCGCCGATGACCACCCCGCCGTCGGTGACTGCTCCGTCACCGGCAGTCGCTTCGCCGGCCCCGTCACCGACGACGACTCCTGCCTCGTCGGCGACGTCCACGCCGGCCGGAGCACCGCCGGCCTGGCCGCCGGTCAACACACCCGAACGGGAGCCCGGCGCGCCGCCCGTGCCCGAGCGGTTGGCCGCCGCCCTGGACATGACCGCGGAGTTGCCCCGGACGGCTCCGAAGGCCCCCGAGGCGTCGACGACCGTGGAGCCTCGGCCGAAGTTCGCCGACGAGACAATGGAGCTGCCGATTTTCCGCGAGGTGGAGTCGGCCTGGTTCCGGACCCGTCGGAAGCCGGAAGATACACAGAACGGTTCCGCCGCGAGCTCGGTAGCCAGCCAGGTTGCCCCTGCCACCGGTTGGGCCGCGGGACAGACGTCAACCGCACCGACAGGCGGCGCAGCGATGGTGGAATCCTCGACGGCCGCGGGGCAGAGCCTCGCCGGCGGCAACACCGCTACCGGCTCCGGTGCCGGTGGACCGACCGAGACCGCGAGTGGCTGGCGGACGGCGGCCGACGAGGGCTGGCGGGCCGCGATGGCTGCCACCGTGGCAGCCAGGAACGCCAGTGCCCAAACCACCCGGGCCGGGTTGCCGAAACGGGTGCCGATGGCACAGTTGGTGCCCGGAGCTGTGGAGAGGCCGACCACCTCGATGCAGCGTCGTACGCCGGAGGCGGTACGTGGGCTGCTGTCCGCGTACCACCGTGGGGTGCAGCGCGGCCGCACGCACCCGACGAGTGACCAGTCGACCAGGCCGGGGGCGATCCCGGCCGGACCGGTCGACGTGGGCCCCGCGAACGCAAGCGGCCAGAAGGAGCATGAAGGATGACATCTACGCAGGATCTCAGTTGGCTCCTGGCCAACTTCGCCGATCGTGTGCCCGGCGTCGCCCATGCGGTCGCCGTCTCCGCGGACGGTCTGCTCCTGGCGGCGTCACGGGACCTGCCGCGCGACCGCGCGGACCAGCTCGCCGCGATCGCATCCGGTCTGGTCAGCCTTACCCAGGGTGCGGCCCGGTGCTTCGAGGGCGGGGCGGTGTTGCAAACGGTCGTTGAGATGGACAATGGGTTCCTGTTCCTGATGTCCATCTCGGACGGGTCGTCCTTCGCGGTGCTCGCCGCCCGGAACTGTGACGTCGGGCAGGTGGGTTACGAGATGGCATTGCTCGTCGACCGGGTGGGCGACGCGTTGACGCCTCCGCCGCGGGCCGCTGCGGGGATGCTGAGTTAGCGGTACACGGTTGGTGCGCGCTACCAGCCGGTGCGACGACAATGAAACGACGACGAACTCCACGGTTGGGGTCTCAGGTACGGCGAGGAGGGGGTGAGCGGCGATGATGGCCGAACGCGACGAGCCGACCGGCGCCCTGGTACGGCCATACGCTGTCACCCGCGGCCGGACCCGGCCGAGGCTCGACATCGCCCTGGAGGCGCTCGTCGAGACGACGCCGCGCGGTCGGACCGCCGGGAACGGCACTGGTGGCCAGGGCCGGGAGCATCAATACATCGCCGCGCTGTGTGATGGTCGACTGCAGTCGCTCGCGGAGATCGCGGCGCGGATGCAGCTGCCGCTCGGAGTGGCTCGGGTCCTGATCGCCGACATGGCCGCGGACGGCCTGGTGGCGGTGCATGAACCGACGTCTCTGGACGACTCAAACGACGCGGTGGGCACTGAACTGCTGGAGAGGGTGCTGAGTGGACTTCGCAGGCTCTGACATGTCACACCGCCCAACGGTCGGGCGCGTGACATCGGCGAAGATCGTCATCGCCGGTGGCTTTGGCGTCGGCAAGACGACACTGGTCGGCTCGGTCTCGGAGATTACTCCGCTGACCACCGAGGCCATCATGACGTCGGCTGGCGTCGGCGTCGACGACACACGGCAGGTTCCGGGTAAGACGACCACCACGGTCGCCATGGACTTCGGCCGTATCTCGATCGACCGGGACCTGATTCTCTACCTGTTCGGCACCCCGGGCCAGACACGGTTCTGGTTCATGTGGGACGAGCTGGTGCGGGGAGCCATCGGCGCCGTGGTCCTGGTGGACACGCGTCGGCTGGCAGACTGCTTCGCGGCGATCGACTTCTTCGAGCACCGCCGGCTGCCGTACCTCGTGGCGATCAACTGCTTCGACGGTATGCAGTACCACGACCCGCAGGACGTGCGGGACGCGCTGGCGATCTCGAACGAGGTCCCGGTGATCGCCTGCGACGCCCGGAACCGGGAGTCGACCAAGCACGTCCTCATCTCGCTGGTCGAGTACGTGCTCACCATGCGCCGCTCCCGCGCCGTCGCGCCGGCCTGACCGGAGCACGTCGCCGCACCGCACCACCCGCCCGCCGTGGTCGCTCGGGTCGCGCCCGGCGCGATCTCTTCTGCCCGTCGCGTGGTTCGCTCGCCGGCCGGTGTCGCCCTCCACCGGCCGGCGGGAAACCACCGCAGCGTCGTCAGCGGAGTTCGGTATCAGGACACCCGGCTCCACGCACCGCTGGCCACCGTGAAGACGCCGAGGGAATCCGGCTCCATGCCACCGTGACGCATCGAGGAGAAGGAGTACGATCCCGCGAGGCCCTCGGTCACCAGGGTGGCGAGATAGGCCCGGATCCGGCCACGGTCGACGCTCTTGGCGAGCCGGGCCGCGTCCGCGATCAGCCGGATGGCGTCCGCCCCGTAGGGGGCGAAGCCGCTGAACGAGCCGTGCGCGTGGAGATAGCGGTAGATGAAGTTCCGGCGGGCCAGCGCGGCGGTGGTGGTGTTCGTCAGCGAGGAACTGCTCAGCGAGACCGGGTGTACGACGTACACGCCCTCGACGGACGGGGTGTTCTCGGGGGAGAGGAACTCCTCGCTCACCGCGCCGGCGTCGAGGAAGATCCCGCCGGTGTAGCCGGTGCGCCGTAGCGCCCGGACCGCGGCCTCGGAATAGGGTGAGGTGCCCCAGACGATCACGGCCTGGGGATTCCGGGTCCGAACCTGCCGTGCCGCGGGGCCGAAGTCGGCGTTCTCGGCGCGCGGCAACCGAACCACCTCGACCAGGTCGCGGTCCATGCTCCTCAGCGCGGTCCGGACGGCCCGGACGCCGGAGTCGCCGTGTGGGCCCGCCGCGGCGAGCAGCCCGACCCGTTGGAACCGTTGTGCGCGGATCAGCCGTGCCAGGGCCCTCGCCACGTCGCGGGCCTCCGGGGTGAGCTTGTAGATGTAGGTCCGCTCGGCGAGCGGGGTCGTGAGGTTGTCGGCGGCGGCAAAGGAGATGAAGGGCACCTGTTGCTCCTGGGCCACCGGGATGATCTGCAGCGACGTCTCGGCGAGGCAGCCGCCGACCAGCGCGTGCACGTTCTCCCGCGTGGCCAGTTCGTCGGTCTGCGCGGCCGCGAGTTCCGGGTCACTCGCGTTGTCGCGGATGACCAGCCGGATGGTACGGCGTAGGTTTCCGACCGGTACGCCTTCCTCGTTGAGCGTGTCGGCGGTGATCCGCAGCGCGCGCTCCTGGAGTATGCCGAGGTAACGGCCGACGCCGGTGAGTTCGAGACTGGCGCCGATGACCAGTTCCGGGCTGCCGGGCGCCCCTCTGCCCGCCTGTTCGTCGTCCCGTCCGCAGGCGGCGAGCAGAGCGGTGGCCGCTGCCGCCAAGAAACCACGGCGGCCAAGTGTCCACCCTTCAGGCGCTCGTCCCGCCATCCCCTGTTGCCCTTCCCGCCCTGGTCATCAGGACCGCTGCTGGATCTTGCCGTATGGTCGCGACCACCACGCAGGTCGTCAACCACTGCCGGTGTGGCAAGAAACACCAGGTGGACAGCGGGAACTCACCGATTGGACGGTCAGCGGACCGGCACTCGTCCGGTCGGCGTCGCCGACCGGACGACCGGCGGGGCCGCGGGTGCCGGTATCGCGGCAGGGGACACCGGGCTGCCGTGTCCACCGCACGTCAGCCGGCCGGACCCGTACCCCCGCACCGTGCCGTGGCGGCACCGACGACGCCGAGGGCGCTGCCGCCGGTGGGGCGGCCGCGGTCAGGTTCGGTAGCCCGCCGAGCGGTACTCGAAATCAGGGGCTGGTTCCCGGTCCTCGTGGTCCCGGCTGAAGTCCCACCCGCCGGCGGCCTCCCGACCCGGGCGCCCGCCGACCGCGAAGCCACCGATCTCCTGGCCTCGCCGCCAGCCGCGGAAGTAGCCGGTCGTGTGCTCGGCGATCCGGGCGGGGTCGCGGACGATGCGCAGTGGTCGGTCGTCGCGCAGCGGTGAACCGGGCACCAGGTTGGCCTGGGGTACCCGCCGGGGCAACCCGGCGCTGGTCGACGCCCCGACCTGGGGCTTGGCGGCCTGCTCGGCTGCCCGCCATCCACTGTCGGCGGTGGACGACCAGTCGATGTTGGCGTTTTCCTTACGACTGGTGAACCACGCCGAGCGGGTCGCCGCGAAGATCAGCAGGTCGCCGTCGCTCCCGTCGTCGGCCACCGGGGGTGCACCCGGCTCGACGTCGCCTGCTGGCGTGCCCGGGTCCGAGTCCCCTGCCAGACGCTGTTGCGGGCTGTCGGCGGGTGGCCCGCCGTGCGGCGCCGAGTCCGAAAGCGTGGGTTCGACCAGCCGCAGTGAGGGCGGCTCCGGTGGCAGGTCATCCGCCTGCCACGGCGGGGTCACCCGGCCGTCGCCGGATGCCGGACCGGTCGGCTGGCTCGCGGCCGCGTCGCGGTCGGCCGCCTGGTCGCTCGGGTACGCCGGAAAACCGGCTGCCCGCTCGTCGTCCCCGGAGTTGACCAGCGGCCAGTTCGCCCGGGAGCCCGGGGGCGCGGGTTCCGGCCGGGTGGCCGGCAGCGAGACGGTGAGGCCCGCCGCCGAGATGGTGCCGGAACGTCCGGGGTCTCCGCCGGTCTTCGGCTTGGGCTGTGCCGCCGCGGCCCGTTGCCGTTCCCGCTCCTTGCGGGCGTTGTTGATCGCCGCGGTGGTGATGGGGGCGCGGAACGGTTCTCCGGCCTCGGCCGGAGGTATCGGGCGTTGGGTGGGTGGGGCCGGGGTGGCTCCCGACGGTGGCGGCGCCGAGACCGGCCGGTTCGCCCCCGTGTCACCCTGCCAGGCCGGCGGGGCCGAGGAGGGCGGCGTGACCCGGGAGTCCCGGGGTGGGCCGGACACCGGCGGCGAGGTGGCGAGCGCGGCGGGCGCCAGCGGCGCCTCGGGGGTCGGGCCGCCCGGTGCCGGTGTGGCGGGCGGCGTGCTCGTCGGTTGGGGCAGGGTGGACGCCGCACCCGCGGGGACCGACTGGTTCCGGCTCCGGGGACCCGGGGTGGTGCTTCCGTCCGTCGGTCCGGCGTTGAGCGGGGCCGTACCCTGCCCGGTCCGGTGACCGGCGTGCCGCGTGCCGTTCGCCGGTACGCCCACCCGGTCGGTCAGGGTGGCGATCAGCGCGGCGCAGCCGGCGTCGCAGGCGCGTACGGCGGCGACAGCCTGCCGGACGGTCTCGGCGGACGCGGCGATGAGGGCCTTGTTGTTGCCGTTCCGCCGTGGCGTTTCCGAGATGGCGACCTGCAGCGCGGTGACGGCCTGGGCGAGGGTCGCCTCCTCGGCCACCCCGTCCGCGACGAGGTGGGCGACGACCGCGTCCGCGGAGACGGCGGTGTCCCGGCCGCGCGCACCGGTGCCGGCCAGCATGCCCGGCTCGGGAAGCACGTCCAGGATGGCGAGGGAGACCGGTTCGGCCGGGTCCGGGTACGCCCGCAGCGCCGCCGGGTAGAGCTCCCGGAGCACCTCGCGCAGCGCCACGGCGGCGGCGTGCCGGCCGTTGGCGAGGGCCGCGTGGGCGGCGAGAACCGGGGTGACCGAGGACAGTTCCCGGGTGGGGGGTAGGGCGGCTGCCGAGAGCGCCCCGGCCTGCAGGGCCCGGGCGAGGCCGACCGCGCGTCGCTCCGCCGGGCCGGCCTCCCGCTCCTCCGGCGAGTCGTCGTCGGCGAACCGTTCGGCGAAGTCGTCGACCGAGTCGTCGTCGGCGATGGCCAGGGGGCGGCCTGCCGCGTTCAGCAACGAGGTGATCACGTGATCGTCGCTGTCTGCGGCGACCGCGGCCCCACTCGGTCCGCTACCCCGTTCGACGAGGATCGCGACGAGCCGAGCGTAGCCGGTGGGGTCGTCGGTCACCTCGCAGACATCGAGCAGTCTGCCTGCGTCGTCGACCACCGCAGAGGTCAGCGTCGAGCCGGCCGTAGCCGTTCCCTTCGCCGTGTCCGCAGAGGCCAGACCGCAGTACACCCGCACGAGCGCCACGGCGTCGTCCTCCTCCCGAGCACAGGTTGTGCCAAAGACTGATGGTCCCTGGTGAGGGGTCAGTCGCGCCAGTCCACAGCAGCAGAGATCTTGCCGATAATCGTGCGCCAACCGAGACTCGCGGTCTGCGCCCCGATCCTCCTCAACCGTCGCCGGCCCCGGAAGCCGCTCATCCACCCGCCGGCCACGGTCGCCCGCAGCGCCTCGTCGAGGTCGTCCAGACTGGAGCCGGGCGACAGCATGTCCAGCAGCGCCGGCAGCCGCAGCGCGTACGCCAGGTCCCGGGCGACCTCGCCGGCCTTGATCAGCAGGGTGGCGTCCCAGACGTCGTGGCCGCCGCGAAGGTTCTCCACCACGAGGTCGAGCTCGTAGGAGTCCTGGTCGAGCGGGACGATGTCCGCCGGCTCCACCCGCTCGACGAACTGCTCCCAGGTGTCGAGCTGGGTCAGGTCGTGCGGGGCGCCGGAGCGGATGAAGGTGACCAGCCCTTCCGGACTCTTGAAGAGCAGCAGCCTGCCGCGGTGGGTGAGGAAGAGGGGAACCTCCTCGACGTCGCCCTTCTGCTCTTTCTCCTTTTTCTCCGCCGCTGCCTCGTCCGTCGGTTTCTCGTCGGAGCCGGCCTTCGTGTCGCCGTCCTCCTCCGCCTCGTCATCGGCGTCGGCGAACTGCTCGGCGAGTTCCTCGTCGAGGATGACGACCTTGTCGTCGTCCTCGACCCCGGTGGTGCCGGACCGGGCGGCGAACGGGTCGTCGCCCTCCCGGTCGCTGATGTCGGTCGGGGTCACCACGTCCGCCGGGCGGTAGGCGCGCAGGGTGAAGCCGGATCCGGCGGGCAGGGCGATCTCGACCGGATCGATCCGAACCTCCTCCCACAGCGACCGGTCCGCGGGCGCGGGCCGCGCGGCCTCCTCGCTCGGGGCGGCGGCCTCCGGGGATCCGGCCTCGTCGCCGGGGTCCGAATCGATAGGGCTGTCGCTGTCGACCGGCCCGTTGCCGGGCTGGTCGGTGTCGGGCCGGTGGGACGACTGGCGGGCCACGCTGACCTCCGTGTGCACTCGGTATGGGCACCCCGACCCGGCGAGGGTGCCGGCGGATCGGTGACTCTGCGCACACACTAGTCGGCCGCCTCGGAACGCGGATGCCCGCACCCCATTGGTACACGTCGCGCCCATTAGTAGGCTTGCTACCTATGAACGCCCAGGCGCTGCACGGCCACCTCGACGCGCTGCTGCTCGCGGTCCTGGAAGGAGGCCCGCGGCACGGGTACGCGATCATCGAGGCGATCCGGACGCGCAGCGACGGCGTGCTCGACCTGCCGACCGGCACCATCTACCCCGCGCTGCGCCGGCTGGAGCGCGCGGGCTACGTCAGCAGCCTCTGGAGCACCGTCAACGGCCGCGCGCGGCGCACGTACGAACTGACCGACGCCGGGCGGCGTGCCCTGGCGGGCGAGCGGCACAACTGGCGGACGTTCAGCACCACGGTGGCCCGGTTTCTGGGACAGGTGGAGGAGACCCTGCGGGACGGCCCGGAGCCGCCCGCGGTGCCGGCCTGAACCGCCGCCAGCCGCGCCGGTACGGCCGCCGGGGACGGCGCCGTGAGCGTCCAACCCGGACCGGGGGTCGGCGACCGGACGGCTCAGCCCAGCAGGAGAGAGACGGGCAGGCCCACCAGCACCGCGGCCAGGAGCAGAGCGGCCAGCCCGGGCAGCCGGCTCGGCCGGCGGGTCGCCAGCAGCCGCTGAACCCGGGCGTCGAGGTGCCGGTCGGCCACCCCGAGCGCTCCCGCCGGGGTGATCCGGGCGCCGGCGGTGGCGAACCGCAGCAGCGCGGCGGCGAGCGGCCCCTCGGCGTGCAGCCGCCGGGCCTTGTCGTCCGCCCGCATCTCCACCAGCAGCGCGACGGTGTCGTGGGCGAACCGCACCCAGCGGGCCCAGGGCAGCGCCCGGCACAGCGCGGTGAAGGGCAGCAGGACGAGGTCGTGCCGCTCGTCGGCGTGCGCCCGTTCGTGGCTGAGCACGGCGGCGAGCTGGGCCCGGTCGAGCAGGTCCAGCGTGCCGGCGCTGATCACCACCTGTGGGCGTACCCCGGGAAGGCAGTAGGCGGCGGCGCTGGGGTGGTCGAGGACCAGCGCCCCGGGCACCGCGGGGTCGTCCCGGGCCACCAGGGCGAGCAGGGTGCGGTGCCGACGCTGGGCGCGCAGCGCGTCGAGCAGGCTCCGCGCCGTCGCGCCGAGCAGGACGGCGGCGATCCCGACCGCGACGCCGACCAGGGCGAGCTGCGGCACACCCAGGCCCGGCGGCAGGCTGCCGCCGACCAGGTCGCCGGCGAACGAACGGAGCGCCGAGCCGGTGCTCACGCCGTACGGGGCCAGCCCGAGGGCGAGCGGCACGCCGATCGCGGAAAGCCCGAGGGACAGACCCACCGCCTGCCAGCAGATGATCGCGATTCGCGGGCTGTACCAGGTCCAGGCGGCGCCGAGCCGCCCGGCACCGACCAGCGCCCGCGCGGCCACGCAACAGGCCAGGGCGGCGATCGCGAACTGCGCGGCGTCGACCATCGGCGCTCAGGCCCGCCGTTCCGACGTGGGTGGCTCGACCGCCGCCCGGTCGCCCGTCACACCGGTGGTGTCGCCGTCCGCCGCGGCCCCGCCGGCCGCCTGCTCGGCGAGGGCGGCGCGCAGGACCTCGGCCTCGGGACCGGTCACCGACCGCGCGAACCGGACCAGCGCCGCGTCCCGGCTTCCGGCCAGGTCGAGCGCGTCGAGCATCAGCCGGGCGATGTGCGCCTCCCTGCTGGCGGCCGGCCGGTAGCGCCAGGCCCGGCCGTCCCGCTCGCGCTCCACCATGCCCTTGCCGGCGAGCCGGTCCAGCACGGTCATCACCGTGGTGTACGCCAGTCTGCGGTCCCGCAGTGCCTCGGCGACCTCGCGGACGGTGAGTCCGGTGCCCGGGCTCTGGTCCCAGAGCACGTTCATCACGGCACGTTCGAGATCACCGAGTCGCGTCACGTGGCAAGTCTACGACGCTCCGTCGTATGTCCACATCGGGAGTGAGAACGGATCCGACGGGCCGGGGTCGACCCGGGGGAGTCCACCGGCGACCCGGATGTCGTGGGTTCTCAGACGCCCTTCGGGTGCCAGACCGTCTTGGTCTCCAGGAAGGCGGTCATCCGGCCGAGACCGGGATCGGCGTACCAGTCGACCGGCTCGGCCGCGGGACGGAGGACCCGCTTCAGGTTGCCTGCCGCGACGCGTTCCAGTTCGGCGGCGAACGCGGGATCGGTCACCCCGGTCAGGTCGAGGGCGTTCACGTCCATGTGGCCGGCCAGCCACGGTGCCGTCTCGGACGGACGGCCGGTCAGCAGGTTCACCACCCCGCCGGGCAGGTCGGAGGTGGCCAACACCTCGGCCAGGGTCACCGCCGGCAGCGGGGCGGTCTCGGCGACCAGCACCACCACCGTGTTGCCGCTGACGATCACCGGGGCCACCACGCTGACCAGCCCGAGCAGCGCCGGCTCGGCCGGGGCGAGCACTCCGACCACCCCGGTCGGCTCGGGGGCCGACAGATTGAAGTAGGGGCCGGCGACCGGGTTGGCGTTGCCGTACACCTGGGCGATCTTGTCGGACCAGCCGGCGTACCAGACCCACCGGTCGATCGCCTCGTCCACCTCGGCGGCCGGCACGCCGAGGCCGACGAACTGGTCCCGCCGTCCCTCCAGCATCTCGGCGACCCGGTAGAGCACCTGACCCCGGTTGTACGCCGTCGCACCCGACCAGCCCGCGAACGCGGCCCGAGCCGCCACCACCGCGTCCCGGACGTCCTTGCGGGAGGCCAGCGCCACGTTCGTGTTCTGCACCGGATACGACCGCCCCGACTCGCTGCGCGGGAACCTCCCGCCGATGAAGAGCTTGTACGTCTTGCGTACCGCCACCCGCTCAGACATCCAGGTACGCCTCCAGCCCGTGCCGGCCGCCCTCCCGGCCGTAGCCCGACTCCTTGTAACCCCCGAACGGTGAGGTCGGGTCGAACCTGTTGAAGGTGTTGGCCCACACCACCCCGGCCCGGAGCCGGTCGGCCAGCCAGAGTATCCGGGACCCCTTCTCGGTCCAGATCCCGGCCGACAGCCCGTACGGGGTGTTGTTGGCCTTCTCGACCGCCTCGGCCGGGGTGCGGAAGGTCAGCACCGACAACACCGGCCCGAAGATCTCCTCCCGGGCGATCCGGTGGGACTGGCTCACCCCGGTGAAGATCGTCGGGGCGAACCAGAAGCCGCGATCGGGCAGGTCGCACGGCGGGGACCAGGGCTCGGCGCCCTCCGCGACGCCGGCGTCGGCCAGCTCGCGGATCCGCGCCAGCTGGGTCGCCGAGTTGATCGCGCCGATGTCGGTGTTCTTGTCCAGCGGGTCGCCGACCCGCAGTCGGGCCACCCGTCGTTTCAGCGCGTCGAGGACCTCGTCGTACACCGACTCCTGCACCAGCAACCGGGAGCCGGCGCAGCAGACGTGGCCCTGGTTGAAGAAGATGCCGTTGACGATCCCCTCGACGGCCTGGTCGAGGGGGGCGTCCTCGAAGACGATGTTCGCGGCCTTCCCGCCGAGCTCCAGGGTGAGTCGTTTGCGGGTGCCGGCGACCGCCCGCGCGATCTGCCGACCCACCTCGGTCGATCCGGTGAACGCCACCTTGTCCACGCCGGGGTGTTCGACCACCGCCCGGCCGGTCTCCCCGTCGCCGGTGACGATGTTGACCACACCCGGCGGCAGGTCGGCCTGCTGGCAGATCTGCGCGAAGAGCAGCGCGGTCAGCGGTGTGGTCTCCGCGGGCTTCAGCACCACCGTGTTGCCGGCGGCCAACGCCGGAGCGACCTTCCAGGCCAGCATCAGCAGCGGGAAGTTCCACGGAATGACCTGGCCGGCGACGCCGAGCGGGCGAGGGTCCGGGCCGAAGCCGGCGTGGGAGAGCTTGTCGGCCCAGCCGGCGTAGTAGAAGAAGTGGGCCGCGACCAGCGGCAGGTCCACGTCACGGGACTCCCGGATCGGCTTGCCGTTGTCCAGGGACTCCAGAACCGCCAGCTCCCGGGACCGTTCCTGGATGATCCGGGCGATCCGGAACAGGTACTTCGCCCGGTTGCGGCCGGACATCGGCCCCCACACCTCGTCGTAGGCCCGGCGCGCCGCCCGGACCGCCCGGTCGACGTCGGCCGGACCGGCCCAGGTGACCTCGGCGAGCACCTCCTCGGTGGCCGGGTTGACCGACGTCCTGATCTTCGCGCCGTCGGCCTCGCGATCCTCGCCGTCGACGAACTCGCCGTCGATGAACAGCCCGTACGACGGCTTCAGGTCCACCACGTCGCGCGACTCTGGCGCGGGGGCGTATTCGAACATCGTCAGTCCAGGGTGACGTAGTCGGGGCCGGAGTAGACGCCGGTGCGCAGCCGGTTGCGCTGCATCAGCAGGTCGTTGAGGAGGCTGGAGGCGCCGAACCGGAACCGGTCGGGGTGCAGCCAGTCCTCGCCCGCGGTCTCGTTCACCACCACCAGGTACCTGATCGCGTCCTTGGCGGTCCGGATCCCGCCCGCCGGCTTGACCCCGACCTGCCGCCCGGTGGCCGCCCGGAAGTCCCGCACGGCCTCCAGCATCACCAGGGTGACCGGCAGGGTGGCGGCGACCGGGACCTTGCCGGTCGAGGTCTTGATGAAGTCCGCGCCGGCCAGCATCGCCAGCCAGGAGGCCCGGCGGACGTTGTCGTAGGTGACCAGTTCTCCGGTCTCCAGGATGACCTTGAGATGGGCGTCTCCGCAGGCGGCCCGCACCGCGACGATCTCCTCGAAGACCTCGAGGTAGCGGCCGGCGAGGAAGGCGCCCCGGTTGAGCACCATGTCGATCTCGTCCGCGCCGGCGGCGACCGCCGCCCGGGTGTCGGCGAGCCGGACCTCCAGCGGGGCCTGCCCGGACGGGAACGCGGTCGCCACGCTGGCCAGGTGGATTCCCGAGCCGCGCAGTGCCTCGGCGGCCACCGGCACCATGCTCGGATAGACACAGACGGCCGCGACCGCCGGGCAGGACGGGTCGGTGGGGTCCGGCCGCCGCGCCTTCGCGGTCAGGGCCCGGACCTTGCCGGGGGTGTCGGCCCCCTCCAGGGTGGTCAGGTCGACCATCCGGATCGCCAGGTCGATCGCCCACGCCTTGGCGGTGGTCTTGATCGAACGGGTGGCGAGCATCGCCGCCCGCTGCTCCGCGCCGACCTGGTCCACGCCCGGTAGACCGTGCAGGAACCTCCGCAGGGTCGCCTCGGAGCGGCCCACCTCGGTCAGGTCGGACTGGGCCGACACCGGTGTCGCCGTCATGCCGGCAAGCATACGCACCGGCGGGAAGCCGTGATCTTCGCCGTACACGGCCGGACGTCGTCGCGACGGTCCGCACGCACCGAAAACCCGGTGAGCGTTCGGGGACGCCCTACGAGTAGGTTGAGGCCCGTGGACGTTCTCGTCGTTGACCACCCCGTGGCCCGGACGCGGCTGACCGTCATGCGCGACGCCCGGACCGACCCGGCATCGTTCCGCGCCGCGCTGCACGAACTCACCACGATGCTGGTGTACGAGGCCGTGCGTTCGCTGCCGGTCGAGACCTTTCCCATCTCCACCCCGGTGGCGCCGACCCAGGGGTACCGGTTGGCGAACCCGCCGCTGTTGGTTCCCGTGCTCCGAGCCGGCCTCGGGATGGCGGACTCGGCGCTGGCGCTGCTGCCGGAGTCCTCGATGGGCTTCGTCGGGCTGGCCCGCGACGAGCACACGTACCAGCCGCGCGCCTACATGGAGTCGCTTCCGACCGACCTCACCGGGCGTCCGGTGCTGGTGCTGGACCCCATGCTCGCCACCGGCGGCTCACTGGAGCACTGCTGCCGGCTCCTCGCCGAACGTGGCTGCACCGACATCGTCGTGGTGTGTGCGCTCGCCGCGCCGGCCGGGATCGAGCGGCTGGAGCGTTCCGGTCTGCCGCTGCGACTGGTGACCGCGGCGATCGACGAGCGGCTGAACGACCAGATGTTCATCGTGCCGGGGCTCGGGGACGCCGGCGACCGCCAGTTCGGCGGCATGCCCCGGTTCTGACCGGCCGGACCGTCACGCCGGGGTCGACCACGACCGCCGGGAGCGGACCGACCGCCCCGCGGCCGTTCCGGCCCGGGCCGTCACCGCCCCGTCTCGCGTGACCACCCGGAGACCGACGCCGGGACCGGGGCCGGTACCGGTCACCATCGGGATACCCGGGGCCGGGACGCCTGCGCGACCGGCCCCGACCGGCTACCGTTCCGGGCCATGACTGGTGTTGGGCTGGCCGAAGAGTTGCTGCTGCTCGGCTACGACGACAAATCCGGCAGGGCGCTCGGGTCACGGATCGCCCTCGACCTGGGTATGGCCGCCGCCGTGCTGGTCGAGCTGGCGCTCGCCGGGCGGGTGGCGCTCTCTGACGGTTCGATCGTGGTCACCAACCAGACGCCGACCGGTGACGTGATCGCCGACGACGTCCTCGCCAAGATCGCGAACGACACCCCGCACACCCCGGCCTCCTGGCTCCAGCGACTTCGGCACGGGCTGCGTGACCGGATCCTCGACGACCTCTGTGCCCGCGGCGTGGTCAGGGACGTCGCCGAGACCCGGCTCGATCACATCCACGTCCATCGCTACCCGGTGCTGGACCCCTCGGTCGAGGCGGAGGTCCGGGCCCGCCTGGTCGACGCGTTGACCGGGGAACGGGCGCCGGACGAGCGGACCGCCGCGCTCGCCGCGGTGATGGCGGCGACCCGGGTGGAGCCGAGCCTGGGGCTGACCGGCCCGGCCGCCGAGGACGCCCGCAACCGGCTGCTGGAGATCGCCCGGGGCGCCGGCTTCGCCGACGGCGGCATCGACCCGGAGGAGTCGAGCGTCCGCCCCTCGGTGGCGCTGGTGGTCGCCGCGCTGTCCCGGGCCATCGAAACCGCGCTCGGCACCCGGGCCTGACCGCCGGGCGCCGTCGGAGCACCGCGCCGTGGACGGCACCGCCGCCGGGTGGCGGCGGCACGCCCCGGGCTCCGGCTACCAGACCCCCAGGGCCGCCGCCGTCTCGGTGCGCAGTGCGCGCACCGAGGCCGAGGCCCGCTCCCGGGCGGCCGCCACGTCGCCCCCGACGACCGGTTCCACCACCTCCAGGTACGCCTTCAGCTTCGGCTCCGTGCCCGACGGCCGGATCACCACCCGGGCGGTCTCGGTGCGCAGGATCAGGACGTCCGCCTCGGGGCGCAGGTCCCGCACCGAGACGACCGGCTCGTCCAACAGGGTGCTCGGGGTCCTGGTCCGGATGCGGGTCATCGCGTCGGCGATGTCACGCAGGTCGTCGACCCGGACCGAGAGCTGGTCGGTCCGGTGCACCCCGAACTCGGCCGCCAACTCGTCCAGCCGGTCGAGGATCGTGCGGCCCTCGGCCTTCAACGCCGCCGCCACCTCGGCGACGGTCAGTGCGGCGGTGATCCCGTCCTTGTCCCGGACCTGTCCGGGCGCGACACAGTAGCCGAGCGCCTCCTCGTAGCCGTACGCCAACTCGGCGTCACCCGCCTCCGCCCGGACGATCCACTTGAACCCGGTGAGCGTCTCGGCGTACGGCACGCCCCGTGCCGCACACAGCCGTCGGAGCAGGGACGACGAGACGATCGTGGTGGCGTACAGCCCCTGTCGGCCCTGCCGGATCAGATGGTCGGCGAGCAGTACCCCCACCTCGTCGCCGTGCAGCATCCGCCAGCCGTGGACCGGGTCCGGCACCGCCACCGCGCACCGGTCGGCGTCCGGGTCGTTGGCCAGCGCCAGGTCGGCGTCGACGGTGCGGGCCAGGGCGAGCAGCCGGTCGATCGCTCCCGGCTCCTCCGGATTCGGGAAGGAGACGGTCGGGAAGTCAGGGTGCGGCTCGGCCTGCTCCGGCACCACCCCGGGCACGCCGAACCCGGCCCGGCTGAAGACCGCGGTCAGCACCGCGGCTCCCACCCCGTGCAGCGGCGTGTACGCGATCTTCAGGTTGCGGGGGCCGTCCGGGGCGATCACCCCGGTGGCGGCGCGGACGTACTCGGCGGTGACGCTGTCGTCGAGCATCTCACCCGGTCCGCCGAGCGGTACCGCCGCCGGGGGCCCGACCGCCCGGATCGCCGCCTCGATCTCCGCGTCGACCGGGGGCACGATCTGCGCACCGCCGCCGCGGGCCCCGCCCAGGTCGGCACCGAGGTAGACCTTGTAGCCGTTGTCCCGCGGCGGGTTGTGGCTGGCGGTGACCATCACCCCCGCGACCGCGCCGAGCGCCCGGACCGCGTACGCGAGGACCGGGGTGGGCAGCGGCCGGGGGAGCAGCAGCGCCTGCCGCCCCGCACCGGTCGCCACCCGCGCGGTCCGTTCGGCGAAGTCCCGGGAGCCGTGCCGGGCGTCGTACCCGATCACCAGCGGGCCGGGCGCGTCACGGGTGGCGAGCCAGTTGACCAGCCCGGCCGCCGCCTGGGTGACCACGGCCAGGTTCATGCCGTTGGGGCCGGCCCGCAGCGGACCACGCAGGCCGGCGGTTCCGAAGGTCAGCGGTCCGGCGAAGCGGTCGGCCAGCTCGGCGGTGGTGTCGGGGAGCCGGTCGAGCAGCGCACGGAGCTCGTCCCGACTCGCCGGGTCGGGATCGTCGGCGATCCAGGCCTGGGCCCGGCCGCGCAGGTCGTCGAGTTCGCTCGGTTCTGCGGCCATCCCGACTTGATAGCACGTCGGGGTGCCCGCCGCCGTGCGCGGCCCCGGGGTTCACGACCGTGACGGGAGGTCGGCGGGGCGCGGCGGCCGGCGTACCGGCCGCCGCGCCGTGGCTCAGCCCGCGTTGGTGAGCTGGAAGGACTCGACCATCTCGTCGAAGATCGCCCGGCTCTCCGCGAACCGCTCGGCCGGGGTGGTCAGGTAGAAGGAGTAGACCTTCCCGTCGGCGACGACGCCCCGCCAGATGCCGTGCCGCTGGTTGCCGGCGGGGCCGCAGGTGTACTCCAGTTGCGCGGCGGGCCGGCCGGCCAGCTCCTCGTCGGTCAGCCCGAGCTGCCGGAACGGCTTGGCGCAGGACTTGCTCGTCTTCAGCCCACCAGCCGCGATCTCCGCCCACCGCCGGGAGCTCGTGCCCTTGAAGTCCTCGACCAGCACCCGCACCCGGCGGCCGGCGTCCTCCGGGTCGGTGTAGTCGACGTAGACCGCCTTCTTCGGCGCGGCCTTCTTCCAGCCCTTCGGCACGTTGATCGAGACCCCACGCTCGTTGTGGGTCTGGGTCGGGAACGCGGCGGCGACCACGTCCGGCGATGCGCCGGCCTGCACGGTCGGGCCCGGCTCCTCCGGGTCGCCGCCGCCGAGGGACGCGACCAGCACGCCGAGCAGCACCACCACGGCCAGGCCGCCCGCCGCCGCGAGCCGTACCTGCCGGGGCCAGCCCTTGACGGTGCGGATCAGGGTGCCGCCGGCCGTGGCGACGGCCCGGCCCAGTCCGCCGCCGCGGGCGACGTGGATGGTGCCGGCGCGTCCGTCGGGCCCCGGCATCGCGCCGGTCGGGGTGTCGAGCGGGCCACCGTGTCCCGGCATGGCGCCGGTCGGGGTGTCGAGCGGGCCACGGCCGGTGGCCGGCGTCCCCAGCCACCGGCCGGCACCGCCGGTCGGCATCGCTCCGGTCGGCACGTCGGCAGGGTTCGGGCCGGCGGTGCCGGCCCGGGGCGCCGTGACCGTGGCGCCGTGCCCGGCGCTGCGGGCGATCCGGTCGGCGATCGACTCGCCGGGAGCGAGCATGGCCCGCCCACCGACCTGCCCGGTCGGTTCCGGCTGGGGACGGTGCGGCGCCGGGGCGGGCGTGGCCGGTGCCGTCGGCTGCGCCGCCGTGGGCTGCGGCAACGTCGGAGGCTGGGGTGGCACCACCGCGTACGGGTCGGTGATCATGTGGCCGGTGGCCTTGCTGGCCAGCGGGCCGGCCAGCAGCTCGCGCAGCATGGTGCGGGCGGCGGCGACATCCAGCCGGCGTGCCGGATCCTTCTCCAGCAGGCCCATCAGGACCCGGGTCAGCGGCCCGGACCGGCTGGGCGGGGCGGGCGGGTCCTCGACGACGGCGTGCATCGTCTCGATCGGGTCGCCCTTGTCGAACGGCGGCCGCCCCTCCACCGCCGTGTAGAGGGTGACCCCGAGGGAGAACAGGTCGCTGGGCGGGCCGAACTCCTGGCCCAGCGCCCGCTCCGGGGAGATGAAGTGTGGGGAGCCGAGCACCATGCCCGGGGTGGTGAGCTGGACGTCGGTCGGCATCCGCGCGACGCCGAAGTCGGTGAGCACGCAGCGGCCGTCGGAGCAGATGAGCACGTTCGCCGGCTTCACGTCCCGGTGCAGGATGCCGTTCGCGTGCGCCACCTCCAGCGCGCCGAGCAGGGCGATACCGATCTTGGCGACGGCCCGGGGGGCGAGCGGACCGTCCTCGATCACCATGTCGGCGAGGCTGCGCGCGTCGAGCAGCTCCATCACGATCCAGGGCCGGTCGTCCTCGGTCACCACGTCGTAGACCTGGACGACGGAGGGGTGTTGCAGGGCCGCGGCGGCCCGGGCCTCGCGCAGGGTGCGCTCGTACATCGCGTTGCGGTCGCTGGAGGCCAGTCCAGGCGGGAAGACGACCTCCTTCACCGCCACGTCGCGGCGTAGCAGGGTGTCGGCGGCACGCCACACCGTGCCCATGCCGCCGTGGCCGACCGCGGCCCGCAACAGGTATCGGCCGCCGATGGTGATGCCGGGTGCCGCACGTCCGTTCGGGGGATTGACCGGTCCGCCACTCCACGTCGGGATCTGAGTCACAGAAGAGCCACCGAGAGAATCGAGGGGCATGGGACAGAACCCCCCTATCTTGCGGGTTCCGACCGCAGAAGGGAAAGACAACCGCCGGAGTCTCTCCGAACTCCACCGAACGTGGCGGTAGCCATACCCAGCGCTTGTTCCCGGTCGGCGCAACCCCACCCGGGCCCGGTGGCGTGAGAGATCGCTCATCCCGCCGTCGACGTTCTGGCCCGTACGATGCCGGACATGAGCGAACCCCGGTCGAGCGAGTCTGGATTCCCCGTCAAGACCGTGTACGACGCCGCCGACGTGGCGGGAGGGCTGGACGCGCGACTGGGGTCGCCGGGCGCCTTCCCGTACACCCGGGGCGTCTACCCGACGATGTACACCACGCGGCCGTGGACCATGCGGCAGTACGCCGGATTCGGCACCGCCACCGAGTCCAACGCCCGCTACCACCAGTTGCTCGCCGCGGGTACGACGGGCCTCTCCGTCGCCTTCGACCTGCCGACCCAGATGGGGTATGACTCTGATCACCCCATCGCGCACGGCGAGGTGGGCAAGGTCGGGGTGGCGATCGACTCCATCGAGGACATGCGGACCCTCTTCGCCGGGATCCCCCTGGACAAGGTCTCCACCTCGATGACGATCAACGCGCCCGCCTCGGTACTGCTGCTGCTCTACCAGCTCGTGGCCGAGGAGGCCGGTGTCCCCGGTTCGGCGCTCAACGGCACCATCCAGAACGACATCCTCAAGGAGTACATCGCCCGGGGGACGTACATCTTCCCGCCGAAGCCGTCTCTGCGGCTGGTCGCCGACACCTTCGCGTACTGCCGCAAGGAGATGCCGAGGTGGAACACCATATCGATCTCCGGCTACCACATGGCCGAGGCCGGGGCGACCCCGGTGCAGGAGATCGCCTTCACCCTGGCCAACGGTCTGGAGTACGTCCGTACCGCGATCGGGGCCGGACTGGCGGTGGACGACTTCGCACCCCGGCTGTCGTTCTTCTTCGTGGCCCGGACCACGCTGCTGGAGGAGGTGGCGAAGTTCCGGGCGGCCCGGCGGATCTGGGCCACCCTGATGCGGGACGAGTTCGGTGCCCGTGATCCCAGGTCGATGATGCTGCGCTTCCACACCCAGACCGCCGGGGTCCAGCTCACCGCGCAGCAGCCCGAGGTGAACCTGGTCCGGGTCGCGGTGCAGGCGCTCGCCGCCGTGCTCGGCGGCACCCAGTCGCTGCACACCAACAGCTTCGACGAGGCGATCGCGCTGCCGACCGAGAAGGCCGCGCGGCTGGCGCTGCGGACCCAGCAGGTGCTGGCGTACGAGACCGACCTGACCGCCACCGTCGACCCCTTCGCCGGCTCGTACGCCGTCGAGGCGATGACCGACGAGATCGAGGCCAGGGCACGGGAGCTGATGGACCGGGTGGCCGAGTACGGGTCGGTGGTGGAGGCGATCGAGGCGGGCTTCCAGAAGCGGGAGATCGAGGCCGCGGCGTACCGGACGGCGCAGGAGATCGAGTCGGGCGCCCGGGTGGTGGTCGGGGTCAACCGGTTCACCGTGGACGAGGAGGAGCCGTACGAGCCGCTGCGGGTCGACCCGGCGATCGAGGCGGCCCAGGCCGAGCGGCTGGCCCGGCTGCGTGCCGAGCGGGACTCCGCCGCGGTGGAGCGCGCCCTCGCCGAGCTGCGTGCCGCCGCCGGCGGCACGGAGAACGTGCTCTACCCGATGAAGGAGGCGCTGCGCGCCCGGGCCACCGTCGGGGAGGTCTGCGGGGTGCTGCGCGAGGTGTGGGGCACCTACCGCCCCGCCGACCGCTTCTGAACGCGGCCCCGCCCCCCCCCCCCCGGACGCGGCCCGGCGCCGACTCCCCGCCGCGGCCCTACTCCTGTCGCGGGTCCGCCGGGAGGCCGTGCCCGCGAGACGGGCCGGGGTCCTCGCGCCCCGACCTCTCCGCCGTGCGCCCCGGTCGCCCCGGGGCCGGCCCGGGCGGGTTCGAACGGCGGCGACGGACAGCGTGTCCGCACCGTCCCCGGCGCCACCTGTCAGGATGCCAGGCCCCGTCACCCTGCCCTCCGACGTGTCGGGTACGCCCGGCGTCGGTGCCTCGCCGCCCGAGGTGACAGACCGGGCCGGGCGACCGGTCGTCGAGTCCTGATCGTGACCGACGATTCCGTCACACGTTGTAGGAGATGTGGGGGCAGATGGCGGCGTCCGAAGGCGGTCTGAGCAGCGCTCGGTACGCCGGCGAACGCTCCTACCAGGAGATTCGTGACGTTGTGTCGTCTGATCACTACCAGAACGATGTTGCGCAGCGTCACCGTCGGCGGTCTACCCTGTCCGGGTCCCATCCCATTCACAGTGATCGAGAATTCGACGTGACGAGTGCGTTGCAACTGCCGGCCGGCAGCCGCCCGGCGTCGTCGGGATCACCGCGGTCGGAGTCGGCGGCGGGTTCTGAGACCGCCGGGCTCGCGGCGGAGGGATTCGAGACGACACCCCGGGCGGAACCCCTTCCCTTCGGGCTCGACCAGGCGCTGGACCTCCGGCTGCCCGACCTGATCGCGACGCGGCGGTTCCTGCACGCCCATCCCGAGCTGTCCGGGCAGGAGTTCGAGACGGCCGCGCTGGTCGCCCGGGAGCTCTCGGCGGCCGGCCTGGCGCCCCGGCTGCTGCCCAAGGGCAACGGGGTGATCTGTGACGTCGAGGGACGGTCGGACGGCCCGGTGGTCGCGCTTCGGGCCGACCTGGACGCGCTGCCCCTGACCGACCTCAAGGACGTGCCGTACCGCTCCACGGTGGACGGCGCCTGCCACGCCTGTGGACACGACGTGCACACCACGATCGTGCTCGGCGCCGGCCTGCTGCTGGCCCGCCTCGCCGAGCAGGGCGAACTGGACGGACGGGTCAGGCTCATCTTCCAGCCGGCCGAGGAGATCCTGCCCTGCGGATCGTTGGAGGTCATCGAGGCCGGCGGCCTGACCGACGTGAGCCAGATCTTCGCCCTGCACTGCGACCCGAATCTTCCGGTGGGCCGGATCGGGCTGCGGGTCGGACCGATCACCGCCGCGGCGGACAACATCACCGTGCGGCTCACCGGACCCGGCGGGCACACCGCCCGCCCGCACCTGACCGTCGACCTGGTCGACGCCCTCGGTCGACTCGTCACCGAGGTCCCGGCGCTGGTCAACCGTCGGGTACCGGCGAACAGCGGGCTGCTGCTGGTCTTCGGGCAGGCCTCCGCGGGCACCCGGTACAACGTGATCCCGAACGAGGCGATGGCCGCCGGCACGCTCCGGGTGCTCGACCGGGACACCTGGGAGCAGGCGCCGAAGATCGTCACCCAGGTGGTCCGTGACGTGGTCGCCCCGACCGGTGCCGCCGTCGACGTCGAGTACCTGCGGGGTCGTCCGCCGGTGGTCAACGACGCCCACGCGATCCGGATCCTCACCGCCGCCACCGTCGCCACCCTGGGGCCGGACGGGGCGGCCGAGACACCGCAGAGCATGGGGGGCGAGGACTTCTCCTGGTACCTGGAGCACGTCCCCGGGGCGCTGGCCCGGCTCGGCGTGGGCCGGGCGGCCGCCGACGTCGACCTGCACCGCGCGACCTTCGACGTGGACGAGCGCGCCATCGCGGTCGGGATCCGGCTGCTGGTGCAGACCGCGCTCACGGCCCTGGCCGGCTGATCGCGGCATCGTGCGGCCCCGGGCGGTCGGGCGCCGGGGCGGCGTGCCGCGTGTCCGGGGCGTGGAGGCGCCCCGGACACGGCCGTCACGGCGGACGGTCAGTCGGAGGTGTCCGCCTCCCGCGCACCGGCCGTCGGCGCGGCGGGTGCGGGCGTCTGCTCCCCGACCGCCGCGCCGCGGACGACGGAACCGGTCGGCGGGCCGGCGGGCGCCGGAATCGTGGCCGGCACCGGTTGGACCCGACGCCGCCAGCGCCGCAGGCGCCGCAGCAGCCACCGGATCCCGAGGGCGGGCAGCCCGAGGGTGACGAGCCAGGGCACCAGGGCACCCAGCACGGTCAGCATGATCCGCAGCGAGGCGAGGAACGCCTTCCAACCCCCCTCGACCCCGGCGAGAAACCCGGTCTTCGGCTCCTCCTCGTCCTGGCGGGCGTTGGGGCCGAGCAGGACCGCGGTGATCGTGGAGAGCGCGGTCAGGTCGGCCAGACGGCGCTTCTTCGCCTCCAACGAGGCCAGGTCCGCCTCCCGCCGGGCCAGCTCGCTCTCCAGCATCACCAGGTCCGAGAGGGACTTCGCCTGCGCCAACAGCCGCCGTCCGCTCTCCACCCGTGCCCGCTGTGTCGCGATCCGGGCGTCCAGGTCCAGGGTTTCCTCGGTGACGTCCTCGGTCTTGACGTCTCGACGCAGCTCGTCGCCGAGCCGGGCGAGGTCGTCGACGGCCGGATGGAACCGGTCGGCCGGTACCCGCAGCAGCAGCGTCGCCTCCGCGTGGGACGGGTCGCTACGCCGGGTGTCGCCACCGACGAAACCGCCCGCACCGGTCGCGATGGCGGCCGCCTGCGCCGCCGCCGCGTCGACGTCGTCGACCCGTATCGTGATGGTGCCCGTGTAGACGATCGCCCGCTGGTTGGCCGCCAGCGCGGTCGGGGTGTCGGGACTTTCGGCCGGCTGGCCCTGCGCTGCCCCGGGCTGGTCCCGCTCCGCCTGGCCCTTCCCCGCGGACTCCTCCTGCCCCGCCTGGTTGGCCCCGGCCTGGTCCGGCTGGGCTTCGGCCGGGGCCACGGCGTCCGAGGAGGCCCGGTCGCCGCCGCTACAGCCGGCCAGCGCCACCACGGCCGCCGTGGCCACCACGCCCAGCAGTACGCCCAGCCGTACGATCCGGCCCGACCGCCCTCTCCCTCTTGGCTCGCCCATCTCCCCATCCCGTGCAGTGTGGTCCCGACGGGTTCCCGTCGGATGTGGCCGATGTGTGATCCGTCAGACGGGCCGCGAACTCGCCTCGGTTCCGGCAGACTTCCCAGGGAACATCACGATTCGGCGACTGAGGAGACCCGATGCGACTGACCAAGTACGGCCACTCCTGTGTACGGCTGGAGGACGACGGTGCGGTGCTGGTCATCGATCCGGGCGCGTTCACCGAGCGGGCCGCCCTGGACGGCGTGGACGCGGTGCTGATCACCCACGAGCACGCCGACCACCTCGACGTCGACAAACTCGCGGACGCGCTCGCCAGGCGCCCGTCCGTGACGGTCTACACGCATCCCGAGGTGGCTCCCCGACTGGCCGCCCTCGACGGCGCGATCACCACGGTCCGGTCCGGCGACTCGTTCGAGGCGGCCGGGTTCCGGGTCCGCGCCTACGGAGGCTGGCATGCGGAGATCCATCCGGAGGTACCCCGGGTGGTGAACCTCGGCTTCCTGGTCAACGACTCCGTCTACCACCCGGGAGACTCGTTCGACGTACCGGAGGGGGCGCACGTGGACACGCTCTTCGTGCCGATCTCCGGCCCCTGGCTCAAGCTCTCCGAGTCGGTCAACTTCATCCGGGCGATCAAGCCGCGTCGGGCGTACGCCCTGCACGACGGTCTGCTCGGCGCCGCCGGGCTCACCGTCTACGACGCCAACCTGACCCGGCTGGCGAACTGCGAGTACGCCCGACTGGAGCCGGGGACCACCATCGACTGAACCCGTGGTCACCCATGGCCGGCGTCTCCCCGGAACTCGTGGCGCGGCTCTACACGACGCCTCCGGGCGGCTTCGTCGCCGCCCGGGCCGAGGCGGTGGCGGCGGCCCGCGCCGCCGGTGACGCGGCGGCGGCCCGGGACATCGCGAGACTGCGCAAGCCGACGGTCGCCGCCTGGCTGGTCAATCTGCTCGCCCTGCGCCGCCCCGAGCTGATGGCCGGGCTGGCGGAGCTGTCGGCGGACCTCCGTACGGCGCAGCGCGAGCTCAGTGGCGCGCGGCTGCGTGAACTGACCGCCCGGCGCCGCCGGATGGTCGCCGCGCTGGTGGAGCAGGCTCGGGCGCTGGCCCAGACGGCGGACCCCCGGCTGACGGCCGGCAGGCTGCCGCTGGCCGAGGTGGAGGCGACCCTCAACGCCGCGCTGGCCGACGCCGACATCGCCGAGCAGGTCCGGTCCGGCCGGTTGGTCCGGGCGGCCAGCTACGCCGGGTTCGGCGAGGTGCCGCGGCCGCGGTTGCGGCTGGTCGTCGGCGGTCCGGAGCACGCCGCGCCGAACGGGCCGGAAAACGGACCCGGGCCGGAAACCGGCCACGGGCGGACGCCGACCGGGTCGAGGGCCGGCCACGGGCGGGGCGACACCCCGGCACGGACGGCGACACCTGCCGAGCGGACGGCCACGCAGGCGCGGGGGTCTGGTGCCCGGTCCGCGCGGCGGCGCTCCCTGGAGCGGTCGCTGGCCCGGGCACGTGCCCGTCAGGAGCGGGCCGAGGCGGAGTTGGAGCGGGCCGGCCGGGCCGAGCGGGACGCCGCGGCCGCCCTCGCCGAGATCGAGGCGGCGCAGGCCGAGCTGCTGCTGCGGCGCTCCGCCGCCGAGCGGGAGGCGGACCGGGCCACGCGTGCCCGCAGGAAGGCCGAGCGGGGCGTCGTCGCCGCCCGGCGGCGGGTCGGTGAGGTCCAGGCCGCCCTTGAGGCACTGACGGTACGGGGTGGGTCGTCCGGCAGGGACCGGACGGAACCCGGAGGATCGGACGGACCGGTACGCGGGGCAGACCCGGATGTGTGACGTGGGCGGAGCACCGGCGGCCCGGACCGGCACGGGGTCCCTGCCGGGGAAGACCGCCGCCGTGGGCCGGCCGGGTGTGCCGCTGGGGCGCACCCGGGGTGATCCCCGGTCACCGTGCGAGACCGGCGGGTCGGGCCGGCCGGGCGAGATGTCGGCTCAGGTGGACGCGGTGCCGGTGGGGCGGGACCGCAGTTCGGCCACGTAGTCGTCCGGGGCGCCGGCCTTCTCCGCCGCGTTGGCGATCTCCGAGAGGTACCAGGCGGTCGGCAGCCCGCCCTCGTAGCCGGCGAAGACGTACACCCAGGCGGTCACCTCGCCGTCCAGGGTGCTGACCCGGACGTGCAGCTTGCGGTACGTGCCCGCGTTCACGCCCTCGACCTCGTCGAGCTGGGCGGCGTCCCACGGGTGCACGTCGTAGAGGGCGACGAAGACCCGGTCGCCGGGGGACTCGACGATGGTGGTGACGGCCCCCTCCCAGCCGAGCACCCCCTCCCCGGCGAAGGTGAGACGCCAGCCTTCGATCCAGCCGGTACCCACCATCGGCGAGTGCGGACAGTAGGCCCGCATCCGGGCGGGGTCGAGGTTCGAGCCGTACGCGGCGTAATGACGCACGGCGATGACGATAGCCTGATGAAGGGTCTGGGGAGAACACGACCGCGCGTGTCGGTCGGGTTGTCGGCAACATTGTCACTCTGAGTGGCCACGGAGGGCGAGCACGGTGAGCCGAATCGTGATCATCGGCGGGGGACCGGCCGGCTACGAGGCGGCGCTGGTGGCTGCCCAGCTCGGTGCCGACGTGACGGTGGTCGAGGCGGACGGGGCAGGCGGTGCCTGCGTGCTGCACGACTGCGTCCCGTCCAAGACCTTCATCGCCAGCTCCGAGGTCGTGACCGGCTACCGCGACACCGAGGAGTTCGGGGTCCACTCCGACGGCCTGGAAGCGATCACCGTCGACGCGGCGACCGTGCACGGCCGGGTGAAGCGGCTCGCCCTGGCACAGTCGGCCGACATCCACGCCAAGCTGGTCAAGGCGGGTGTCACCTTCGTACCCGGGCGGGCACGGCTGGGGGAGGACACCCTCGGCCACACCCACCGGGTGCTCATCACCCCGGCCGACGGCGGCTCGACGTACGCGGTGGACGCCTCGACGGTGCTGATCGCCACCGGGGCCACCCCCCGGGTGCTGCCGACCGCCGTACCCGACGGAGAGCGGATCCTGACCTGGCGCCAGGTGTACGACCTACCCGAGCTGCCCGAGCGGCTGATCGTGATCGGCTCCGGCGTCACCGGCGCCGAGTTCGCCAGCGCCTATCTCGCGATGGGTGTCGCGGTGACCCTCGTCTCCAGCCGCGACCGGGTGATGCCGCACGAGGACGCCGACGCGGCGATGGCCATCGAGCGGGTGTTCCGGGCCCGGGGGATGGAGATCCTCAGCAACTCGCGGGCCAGCGCGGTCCGCCGTACCGCGAACGGCGTGGAGGTGGAGCTCACCGACGGCCGGATCGTCCACGGGTCGCACGCGTTGATGGCGGTCGGCTCGGTGCCGAACACCACCGACCTCGGGCTGACCGAGTACGGGGTCACCGTGGCCCCGGGCGGCTACGTCACCGTCGACCGGGTGTCCCGGACCAACGTCCCCGGCATCTACGCCGCCGGTGACTGCACCGGGGTGTTGCCGCTGGCCAGCGTCGCCGCGATGCAGGGCCGGATCGCGATGTGGCACGCGCTCGGCGAGGCGGTGTCGCCGCTGCGGCTGCGAACCGTCGCCGCGAACGTCTTCACCGATCCGGAGCTGGCCACCGTCGGGGTGTCGCAGCACGACGTCGACTCCGGACGGGTGCCGGCTCGCGCGGTGATGCTGCCGCTGGCCGGCAACGCCCGGGCCAAGATGGCCGACGTGCGGGACGGGTTCGTGAAGCTCTTCTGCCGGCCCGCCACGGGACAGGTGATCGGCGGGGTGGTGGTGGCCCCGAAGGCCAGCGAACTCATCCTGCCGATCACGATGGCGGTGGAGAACAACCTCACCGTCGACCAGCTCGCCGTCACCTTCACCATCTATCCGTCGCTGTCCGGGTCGATCACGGAGGCTGCCCGGCAGCTGATGGGGCACGAGCGCGACTAGCCCGGGTGCGGCTTCCGGTCGCCCGGGAACGACGTCCCCCGGGCGGTCGGCGGAGGCGGTGGCGTGCGGCGTACCGTTGTCGGGGCGTGAGCCGTGTCTCGCCCGGTCTCCCGTTCCGCGGTGGTGAAGCGGTTCGACGCCGGGCCGCCGGTGGGTCCCGCTCCGGCGGCCCGTCCGACACCTCGCCGTCAGGCTCCGGCAACCCGCTCCGGGTCTCGCCGTCCCCGGGCCCGGCGTCGTGCGCCGCACCCGGTCGGCGTGGGCGGTACCCGACCGCCATAGGCCGTCAGGGGGTACGCGCGGATTCGGGACGTTCCGGAGGTGGTTGCCGCCGGCCGGCGGCGATCACCAGTTGGTCGGGATCGGCATCCCCTCGGTGAAGCCGGCGGCACTCTGCACCCCGATCACCGCGTTGGCGTGGAACTCGGCCAGGTTGCGTGCCCCGGTGTACGTGCAGGCACTGCGGACACCCGCCACGATCTCGTCGATCAGATCCTCCACCCCCGGTCGGGCCGGGTCGAGATACATCCGGGCGCTGGAGATCCCCTCCTCGAAGACCGCCTTGCGTGCCTGGTCGTACGGGCTGTCATCGGCGGTGCGGGCGCTGACCGCCCGGGCCGAGGCCATGCCGAAGCTCTCCTTGTAGCGTCGGCCGTCGGCGTCGGTGTAGAGGTCGCCCGGCGACTCGTAGGTGCCCGCGAACCAGGTGCCGATCATCACGTTGGCGGCGCCGGCGGCCAGTGCCAACGCGACGTCCCGGGGGTACCGCACCCCACCGTCCGCCCAGACGTGCCGACCGAGCCGCCGGGCCGCGGCGGCACAGTCGAGGACCGCGGAGAACTGGGGTCGGCCCACCCCGGTCATCATCCGGGTGGTACACATCGCGCCCGGTCCCACGCCGACCTTCACGATGTCGGCGCCGGCCTCGACCAGGTCCCGTACGCCCTCGGCGGTGACCACGTTGCCGGCCGCGACCGGCACCGGCGGATCAAGGGCCCGGACCGCGCGCAGTGCGCGGAGCATCCGCTCCTGGTGACCATGGGCGGTGTCCACCACGAGGACGTCGACCCCGGCCGCGAAGAGCGCGGCGGCCTTGCTGACGACATCGCCGTTGATCCCGATCGCGGCGCCGATCCGTAGCCTTCCCTGGTTGTCCACGGCCGGCCGGTACAGGGTGGCCCGCAGCGCCCCCTGCCGGGTCAGCACGCCGACCAGGCGGCCCTCGGCGTCCACCACCGGCGCCAGTCGGCGGCGGCTACGGGCGAGCAGGTCGAAACCGGCCCGCGGATCGGCCTCGGCCGGCACGGTCTGCAGCTCGGTGGACATCACCTCCCGCAGCTGGGTGAACCGGTCGACCCCGTCGGTGTCCGCCTCGGTCACCACCCCGATCGGACGGTTCGCCTCGTCCACCACGATCACCGCGCCGTGGGACCGCTTCGGCAGCAGGTGGATGGCGTCGCCGACGGTGTCGGTCGGGCCGAGCGTGATCGCGGTGTCGTGCACCAGGTGCCGCTGCTTGACCCAGGCGATCACCTCGGCGACGACGTCGATCGGGATGTCCTGCGGCAGGATGGCGATGCCACCGCGCCGGGCCACGGTCTCCGCCATCCGGCGACCCGCCACCGCGGTCATGTTCGCCACCACGATCGGGATCGTGGTGCCGGTACCGTCGTTGGTCGACAGGTCGACGTCGAGCCGGGACTCCACGGCCGACCGCACCGGCGTCAGGAAGACGTCGTTGTAGGTCAGGTCCTGCGGAGGCATCTTGGTGATGAACCGCACCCGGCCATCATGCCCGAGCCGGATCCGGCGGGGTGCCGCCGGCCGGTCAGCTGATCGTGCAGATGGTCTCACCGGCCCTGAGCACCGCGCCGACCTCGGCGGTGAGGCCGCGCACCACCCCGGCCCGGTGCGCGTACAGCGGCTGCTCCATCTTCATCGCCTCCAGCACCACGACCAGGTCCCCCTCGGCCACGGTCTCGCCGTCGGCAACCGCGATCTTCACGATCGTGCCCTGCATCGGCGAGGTCAACGCGTCACCGCTCGCGCCGGCGCCGCCGGCGGCACCGGCGCGACGGCCGTGCCGGGCGGGTCGCCGGGAACCGGTGCCGGCCGCGGCGGCCGGGTTCTGGGCCGCCCCCGCACCGTAGCCGGCCGGCAGGGTCACCTCCAGGCGTTTGCCGCCCACCTCGACCACGATGGTCTCCCGGGTGGCCGGCTCGGCTGCCGGCGCGGGCGCGGTGAACGGCGGGATGGTGTTCTCGAACTCGGTCTCGATCCACCGGGTGTGTACCCGGAACGGTGCGTCGGTGAAGGCCGGGTCCCGGACCACGAGCCGGTGGAACGGCAGAGCCGTGGCGATCCCCTCGACGACCATCTCGTCGAGGGCGCGCCGGGCCCGCTCCAGCGCCTCCGTCCGGGTCTCGCCGGTGATGATCACCTTGGCGAGCAGCGAGTCGAAGTTGCCGCTGACGACGTCTCCGGCGCTGATGCCGGTGTCCACCCGGACCCCCGGACCGGAGGGCAGGCGCAGCGCGGTGACCGTCCCGGGGGCGGGCAGGAAGTTCCGGCCCGGGTCCTCGCCGTTGATCCGGAACTCGATCGCGTGGCCGCGCGGCTCCGGGTCGCTGTCGAACCGCAGCCTCTCGCCGGCCGCGATCCGGAACTGCTCCCGGACCAGGTCGATGCCGGCGGTCTCCTCGGTGACCGGGTGCTCGACCTGGAGCCGGGTGTTCACCTCCAGGAACGAGATGGTCCCGTCCGCGCCGACGAGGTACTCGACCGTGCCGGCGCCGTGGTAGCCGGCCTCCCGGCAGATCGCCTTCGCGCTGGCGTGGATGCGGGCCCGCTGCTCGTCGGTGAGGAACGGCGCCGGCGCCTCCTCGACCAGCTTCTGGTGCCGGCGCTGCAGCGAGCAGTCCCGGGTGCCGACGACGATCACGTTCCCGTACTGGTCGGCGAGGACCTGTGCCTCGACGTGGCGGGGCCTGTCCAGGTACCGCTCGACGAAGCACTCGCCCCGGCCGAACGCCGCGACCGCCTCCCGGGTGGCCGACTCGAAGAGCGCGGGAATCTCGTCCATGGTCCGGGCCACCTTCAGCCCACGGCCACCGCCGCCGAACGCGGCCTTGATCGCCACCGGCAGTCCGTGGTCGACGGCGAAGGCCAGCACCTCGTCCGGCCCGCCCACCGGGTCCGGAGTACCGGGGACCAGCGGAGCACCGGCCCGCTGCGCGATGTGCCGGGCGGTGACCTTGTCACCGAGGGCGCGGATCGCCTGCGGGGTCGGGCCGATCCAGGTCAGGCCGGCACTGATCACCGCCTCCGCGAAGTCGGCGTTCTCGGCGAGGAAGCCGTAGCCCGGGTGTACGGCGTCCGCGCCGGACCGGGCGGCGATGTCGAGGATCTTGTCGATCCGCAGGTACGTCTCCGCGGCGGTCTCGCCGCCCAGCGCGTACGCCTCGTCGGCGAGGGTGACGTGCAGCGCGTCCCGGTCGGCGTCGGCGTAGACGGCGACGCTGGTCAGACCGGCGTCCCGGCAGGCGCGGACCACCCTGACCGCGATCTCCCCCCGGTTGGCGATGAGTACCTTGTGCACGCGGCTGCTCCTCCTCGTGTCGCGGATCGTGGACGCCGACCCGCTCCCAGGTGGCACGCGGTCACCGGGTGGGGGTGGCCCCGGTCGCCGGTCTCCGGCGGGTTTTGCCTGCACATTGTCGGTGACCGGGTCGGCCGTCGGCGGTGGGGGTGTCGTCGTCCGGCTCGGCGTTAGTCAAGTTTGGCTATTACGCTGTCTGCGTGTCAGCTACCCGGATGATGATTCTCGGCCTCGTGCGGTGGATGCAACCGGTGCACGGCTATGACGTGCGTCGCGAACTGCTGAGCTGGAGCGCGGACAAGTGGGCGAACATCCAGCCGGGCTCGATCTACCACGCGCTGCGGAAGCTGACCGAGGAGGGGCTGCTGCGGGAGGTGGCGACCGAGCAGGTCGGTGCCCGACCGGCCCGTACCAGCTACGAGATCACCGACAAGGGCGAGGACGAGTTCCACAACCTGCTGCGGGGCCGGTGGTGGAGTCTGGAGCAGATCGTCGACCCGTTCTTCGTCGCCTTCTCGTTCCTGCCAGCCCTACCTCGCGACGAGGCGTCGGCGGCGCTGCGCAACCGGGCGCGACTGCTGCGGACCGAGGTGGAGAGCCTGCGGGCGGCGATGGACTCGGGGTGGATGCGGCAGGGCAAACCGGCGTATGTGACCTGGCTGTGGCAGCTGTCGATCGCCCGGGCGGAGGGCGAGATCGCCTGGTGTGAGCGGATCGCCGACCTGATCGACGCCGGGGTGTCGTACCTGCCGGAGGGCTTCGTGGAGACCCCGGATGGGAGTGGTTCACCGCGCTCGACGGTGCGAACGCCCGGCCGGGGCGGAAGCCGCGGCGGATCGGAGGCGGCGTCGACAGACACGCAATAATCAAAGTTGACCAGATAAGTCATATCGCGATAGCCTTCCCCGGAAGCATGAGGGGTGAGGCGCCGTCTGGCGTGGCCCCGGGGGGATCGGCCGGCGCTGCTGCCGGCCCTGGCCAACCAGGAGCAGACATGATCGAGACCAGAGGGCTGCGCAAGTCCTTCCGTTCTCGTCAGGGCAGGGGACAGCAGACCGTCGACGCCGTACGCGGAGTCGACCTCGTCGTGCGAGAGGGAGAGATCTTCGGCTTCCTCGGGCCCAACGGCGCCGGCAAGACCACCACGCTGCGGATGCTCGCCACCCTCATCGAGCCCGACGGTGGCGAGGCGATCGTCGCCGGGGCCAACCTGCGGACCGAGCCGGGCGAGGTGCGACGCCGGATCGGTTACGTGGCCCAGGGCGGCAGCACCTGGGACGAGTCGACCGCCCGGGAGGAGCTCGTGCTGCAGGCCCGGATGTACGGCCTCAGCAAGGCCGAGGCGCAGCGACGCGCGACACGGGCACTGGAGGCGTTCCAGCTCACCGAGTACGCCGACCGTCGGTGCAAGACGTACTCCGGTGGCCAACGCCGCCGGGTGGAGATCGCGCTGGGCATCATCCACGAGCCGAAGGTCGTGTTCCTCGACGAGCCGACCACCGGGCTGGACCCGCAGAGCCGCGCACACATGTGGGACGAGATCCGCCGGCTACGCGCCGAGGGGATGACGGTCTTCATCACCACGCACTACCTCGACGAGGCGGACGCGCTCTGCGACCGGATCGCGATCATGGACCACGGCACGATCGTCGCCGAGGGCACCCCGGACGAGCTGAAGCGCCAGATCTCCGGTGACGTCGTGCTGGTCACCGTCAACGGTCCGGCCGCCGACGCCGCGAGGGTCCTGCAGGCCGAGCCGTACGTCAACCGCCTGGAAACCCTCGACGACGGCGGGGTACGGCTCTACGTCAACGACGGCACGCGGGAGATGCCCCAGATCCTGCGCACCCTCGACGCGGCCGGCGTCACGCTCAACGCCATCGAACTGCACCGGCCCAGCCTCGACGACGTCTTCCTCACCAAGACCGGGCGTTCACTGCGCGAATCCTGACCCCTGCCGGCCTGCGGTCCCGAGCGCCGCGGGCCGACCGGGGCCCCGGCCCCGCGGGCCGACGCTCCCAGGCCCAGCCGGCCCACGCCGTACGCCCGCGGGCCGTCCCGACCCGTGGCACCCACCGCTGCCCGCCCATGCCCACGCCTCACCAGGAGACCTGCCATGAAAACCGTCCGCGACACCTGGCTGATCTTCCAACGCCAGTTCCTGCTGCTGGTCCGCCAGCCGGCCTGGCTCTTCGTCGGCGTGTTCCAGCCGGTGATGTACCTGCTGCTCTTCGCCCCGCTGCTCAAGCCCGCCCTCGGCTACCTGGGCGTGACCACCGACGCCCAGGCGTACCAGATCTTCGTCCCCGGGCTGCTCGTCCTGCTCGCCATCTTCGGCGGGCTCTTCCAGGGTTTCGGGCTGATCGCCGAGCTGCGTGCCGGTGTCATCGAGCGGTCCCGGGTCACCCCGGTCAGCCGGCTCGCCCTGCTGCTCGGCCGCTCGCTGCGCGACGTGGTCTCGCTGATCGCCCAGGCGGTCATCATCACCCTGCTGGCCCTGGCCTTCGGGCTCTCGGTGTTCATCCTGGACCTGCTGCTGACGTACCTGATGCTCGCGCTCATCGCGCTGATGACGTCCGCGCTGTCGTACGGCGTCGCGCTCGTGGTGCGGAGTGAGGACACGCTGGCACCGCTGATGAACACGATCGCCCAGCCGGTGCTGCTGCTCTCCGGCATCCTCCTGCCGCTGGCCTCGGCCCCCGGCTGGCTGCAGGGCATCGCCAACTGGAACCCGTTCTCCTGGGCTGTCGACGGCGCCCGGGCCCTGTTCGCCGGAGACCTCGGCAACGACGCGGTCTGGCAGGGGCTCGCCATCATCGCGGTGGCCACCGTACTGGCGGTGGCCTGGGCCGCCCGCCAGTTCGCCCGTAGCGTCCGCTGACCGCGCGGTCGGGCGGGCCGGTCCCCGGCAGCGGCCCATGGCGCACGCCGGGTGTCCGCTGCCGGGGCACCGCGACAACGGGGAAACTTCGTCGCGGCCTCAGCCCGCGCTGCTCCCGTTTGCCGCCCCGGCTGTCCAGAAGTCCGTGATCCGCAGGTCGAACTCGCCGAGCATGCTCCGCAGCAGCGGCAGGGAGAGTCCGATGACGGTGCCGGGGTCGCCGTCCACCCGCTCGACGAACGGGCCGCCGAGGCCGTCGAGGGTGAAGGCACCGGCGACGTGCAGCGGCTCGCCGGTCGCCACGTACGCCGCGATCTCGTCGTCGGTGACGGCGGCGAAGTGCACGACGGTGGCGGCGACCCGGCCGAGCTCGCGGCCGGTGGCGACATCGATCAGGCTGTGCCCGGTGTGCAGCACCCCGCTGCGCCCGCGCATCCGTCGCCACCGGCGGACCGCATCGTCGGCGTCGGCTGGCTTGCCCAGGATCTCCCCGTCGAAGGCGAGGATGGAGTCGCACCCGAGGACGAGGGTGCGCGGCCGGTCGGTGACCTGCTTTCCGTTCTCCGTTCCGGCGGTCGTCCGTTCGGCGAGCCGGTCGGCGACGGCGGCGGCCTTGAGCCGGGCGAGCGTGAGGCTCAACGTCTCCGGCGTCGAGTGGTCGACCTGCGACTCGTCCACACCGCTGACCAGCACATCGGGCTCGATTCCGGCGGCCTGTAGGAGTTTGCGGCGGGCTGGGCTCGCCGAGGCGAGCACCAGGCGGGGCCGGATCGTCGTGTCCACGGCGGCCTACGGTACCCGCTGCCCCGAACCAGGGTGGCACGGCGGGATGCCACAGCCTGGCCCCGAGCGTCGCGCCGTGGGCGGCTGGTGAACGAGCCCGCGGCAGGGTGAGGCGTAGGGCCAGGCAGTCGACTCCAGACCTATGAGTGGTACGGCGGTGGTCTGGGGGTGGTTTTCTTGCGGCGGATGAGTGTGAGGGTCAGGAGGGTGGTGAGGAGGGCGAGGACGAACAGGGCGGTGCAGCCGGCGAGGGCGATGGTGGTGAGGATGGTGCTGGTGTTGTCTGGTTCGGGGTCGGTGTTGGTGTCGTTGTTGTCGGCTGTGGTGGGGGTGGGGTTTGGGTTCGTGGAGGTGCTGGGTGTGGCGTCGCCGGCCAGGGGTGGTACGTCTGCGGTGAGGGCGGCGACGATGTCGAGGACGCCGTAGCCGTATTCCTCGTCTCGGCCGGGTGCGCCTTTGTCGACGGCGGTGGAGGTCAGCCGGTGGACGACCTCCTTGGCTGACAGGTCCGGGTACCTGCTGCGGATCAACGCGACCGCCCCAGACACAATCGCCGTAGCACTCGATGTGCCTGAGGCTCTGCGGTATTGGCCGTTCCTGCCGGTGCTTTGGATGTCGACACCCGGCGCAGCGATCACAATCTCCTTACCGGTTCTGGAGTTTGGGGAGATTTCACCATCCCGCTTGATTGAACCGACGGCCACAACACCGTCCATCCTGGCCGGATAGGGAACCGCGAAGTCGTCGGAGTTGCCTCCCGCTGCCACAACGACGATATCGGCGTTGATGGCCGCTTCCACTGCGTCTCGCAATTCGGGTGTCAATGGGACGGCTGCGGAAACGTTGATCACATCTGCGTTATGGGAAATTGCCCATCGTATGCCCGCAGCAGTGTCCTCGGACTTGCCCACATACTTGTTTGGGCCGTCTTGCACTGGGAGTATTTTTGCTTTGGGTGCGATGCCGAGGACGCCGGAGTTTCCTCGGCCGTGTGCAGCGATGAGGCCGGCCATTGCGGTGCCGTGTCCGTCGGGGTCGCCGTCTTGTCGTCCGTCTCCGGTGCCGCCTGGGTAGGTGACGGTTCCGGGGAGTAGGTTGTTGCGTAGGTCGGGGTGGGGGTCGACGCCGGTGTCGATGACGGCGACGGTGACGCCTTTACCCTGGCTGATCTTGTGTGCTGCGGCGATGTTGAGGTAGCGCAGGTGCCACTGGTTGTCGCGAACTTGGTCGGCCAGGGCTGGGGTGCCAGGTAGGACGGCGGCGGCCGTGGCACACAGAAGCACCACGGCCGCACGGGTCGTACGCGATATCACCGGTTGTAACCAATCGCAGGACCTGGGTCGATCCGCCCTGCTTCGCGGCCGGGCAGCACCACTGGGGCCACGCCCTCGTCGGTCTCCCAGGGATTGTCGGGATCCCAACGCTGGCTGTTGTTCTCTTCGTCTCCAGTCCTGCTGCCGTTACGAGCACCCGGCGCTACACCGAATGGCTGACCGGAGCGGCCCAATCCGGTGCCGGGCCGTTGTCCGGAGCCGCCGAGCGGACCCGTGCCCGTGCCGTTTCCTCCGCCAATGACGCCACCGACCGGATTGATCCGTCGAGCTGTTCCGGCGCCCGGAGCCGGCTGCCCCAGCCCAGTTCCAGGCGTGCCGCCGATCAGCCCGCCAGGCGGCATCGCCCGGGGTGGTAGCCCGGCGGTTGGGCTCAATCCAGGCTTGACCGTGCCCCCAGGGAGAGTGGTCGATCCGCCAGGGAGGGTGGTCGAAGAAGGCCCTGGGAAGCCGGACTTGCCGGGCATGCCGACCGGAGGCGGGATCGGCGGCAGCCCTGGACCGGGTGTGGGAGATGGAGGCGGGGTGATCACCGGTGGCGGCGCCGGCGGTGCGGGTGTAGGTGCCAGTGGCCCGGTGCCGCCGAGGATCGGTCCAGTCGGTGCGGGCGCGATGGGGTTGATGACCTGAGGCGGCGCGACCGACGGCGGTCGAGGAAGCGAACCACCACCACCACCGGCGGCGGGCGGAAGGGACACAACCGGGGGTAGGACCGGAGGACTTCCACTGAATCCGCCGCCTCCAGCGGCCGCTCCATCGGGATCTTCTCGGCCGGTTCTAGTTGTAGGCCGGTATTCCGGAGGCTTCCTAATTTGCATCTGGGCCAGCCCGATTTCGTTGCTCAGGCTGTACATGAGGCGTCGTGCCTCGTTGGTCAGCCTGTCCAGATCAGCCTGGGTCGCGGGCGGGTCGCCCCGGAACGGGTTGGGAATCGGCCATTTCTTGTCGGCTTCTAACTGTTTTTCGTACTCCTTCTTGGCTGCCTCTTTGGCGACGTATTCGTCGTAGAGCTTCTTGAGCTTGGGCTTGGCGTCACCGATAGCCAGGGCGACGTTCTTGACGGTCTGGTAGTTGGCGACCGCCGTGTCGTAGATTTCCTGCACGACGGCCATGAGGTAGTCGAGTCGTTCGACGTACGCGCGGGCCGCCTCGTTCTTCTCCGGAGGCCACACCTCCGTGAGGCGGTCGCGGTACATCTTGAGGCGCGACAGGTGGGTCGAGCTCAGCTCATACGTCTTCTTCCACTGGCTGGCCCGTTGCCAGTAGCTGTTCGTGTCCTGGTTAACCAGCTTGGCCCACATCTGTTCGATGTTCTGTTTGAGCCAGTCGGTCTTGCCGGCGTAGCCGCTGCCCCCACCCGCCTCAAGCATCAGGACACCCCCGAGTTGTCTGTGTAACCGGTCGTTGGCTCGCTACCGCTCGTCGGCGGGCTCTGGTCGCCGTCGGTCTTCGGCGGCGGAGCCACGCCGGTTCGGTCCAGCGCCCGCTCGACCTCCGTGACCCGTGCGTAGGAGAACGCGTCGGAGTTGGCGTAGTTCTGGCTGACGAGCTTGGCGGCGTTGGCGATCCGGCCCGTGCCGTCACCGACGCCCCAGACGCTGTCGGACGCCAGCTGCTGCGCGTCCCGGTGCGCCTCCATGAAGGACTTCAACTCCTCGAAGTCACCGGCCACCTCGGGGCGGTCGGCAAGCAGCTCCGCCTGGAGCTCCTCCATGTGCGGCACGTAGTTCTTCCGCACCTCGGCCGCGAGGCTGGCGGCGAACTCTTCCATTCGCTGTATGTCGACCTCGATGCTGCCGTAGTCCCGCAGCCAGGCAGGCCCCCGGTCTTCCTCAGGTATCAACGGATCTCCCCAGGTGCTACGTACTGCCCCCAGAAGTAGGTTAGTGGGTCGATACAACGTGGGCAGCCCCGTTCAGGGGCAGAGGTCACGACGGGGTGGTTGTCGGACAGTGCCCGGGGCCGTCGTCAGCGCGGGAGGCCGGAGATGCGCCACGCGTCGCCGCCGACGCGAGCCGGCAGGCCAGAGGCGGAGACCGTACCGGGCCGGCTGAGGCGGGCCCAGGTCGATGCGTCGGCGAGGCCGGCCGCGGTGTCCGGTCGGGGACGCAGCAGGATGGCCCCCACCAGCGCGGCCACTTCCTCCGCGGTGGGAGCGCCTCGGACCACCCGCAGGAGCGGCTCTGCCTCAGCCATGGCCCCGAGCATACGTCTGACGGTTGGCGGATGTCTCAGATGGGCGTGCCGACGGTGTGCTGCGAAACGACGTTCGGTACCGTCCATAGGTGTCCAGTGCGCCCCCACAACTGATCGGTAACCGCTATCGGCTTGTCGAGCCGCTCGGCCAGGGCGGCATGGGTCGTGTCTGGAAGGCACGCGACGAGGTGCTACACCGCGACGTCGCGATCAAGGAGTTGGTGCCGCCGCCCGGACTGACCGAGGACGAGCGCCGCGAGATGCGAGAGCGCTCGCTGCGCGAGGCGCGGGCGATCGCCCGGCTCAACCACGCGAACGTGGTCCGGGTCTTCGACGTGCTGCGGACGGATGGCGATCCGTGGATCGTGATGGAGTACGTCCCGTCCCGGTCGCTGCAGGACGTCCTCACCACTGACGGGCCGGTGTCGCCGACCCGGGCCGCCGAGATCGGCCTGGGCGTACTGGGGGCGCTGAAGGCCGCACACCGGGCCGGCGTGATGCACCGGGACGTGAAGCCCGGCAATGTTCTGCTGGGCGAGGACGGCCGGGTGGTGCTGACCGACTTCGGTCTGGCGACGGTGCCGGGGGATCCGAACGTGACCCGTACCGGGCTGGTGCTGGGGTCGCCCGCGTACATCGCCCCGGAGCGGGCCAGGGACGGCACGTTCGGTCCGGAGGCCGACCTGTGGTCGCTGGGCGCGACGCTGTACGCGGCGGTGGAGGGCCAGTCCCCGTACGCCCGGCCGTCGGCGATCGCGACGCTGGCGGCGCTGGCCACCGAGCCGCCGCCGGTGGCGCGCCGGGCCGGTCCGCTCAAGGCGGTCCTGGCCGGGCTGCTGCAGAAGGACCCGAAGCTTCGTATCAACGCCGACACCGCCGAGCGGCTGCTGCGCCGCGCCGCGGGTCGACGTGGCCGCCCCGGCCTGTCGCTGCTCGACGGCGTACGTCGGGCGAATCCGCTCGGTTCGCGCGAGTCGGGTGAGCCGCGTACCCGGATCGTGCCGTTGCCGGCTCCCCGGGCGGGCCAGGAACCACCGGCCGCGCCCACACCGGACGCCGCGGCCCTCGCGGCCGAGCCGGCGGCCGCGTCACCGCCGGCCGCGCCCGACGACGCCCCGGTGCCGGCCCCGGCCGAAACCGTGAAGCTGTCGGCGGCGGACAGCGACCTGTCGGCGCCGGAGCGGCCGGCCGAGGAGGAGAAGCCACCGGCCGACTCGTCGGCCGAGACGCCGTCGCCCGGGCCGACCCCGTCCGTCGAGCCGACGGTGCTCGTTCCGGCAGGCCGCGCGGCGGCGGAGCAGGTCACGTCGGTCCCGGCCCCGGAACCGGCCCCGGCGAGACCGGAGGCGGGGCCCACCGAGGTCATCGCGTCTCCCGCGCCGTCGGTCGGCCGGGGGTCGATCCCCGTGGCCGCGCCGGCGGGGTACGACGAGGCGCGTGCGCGCCGTGACCTGCTGACCGCGGTGACCAGCGACCGCAGGTTGTGGCTGGTCGGCGGCGTGGTCGCCCTCGTGCTGCTGATGCTCGTGGTGATCGTGCCGCTGACGCGTGGCGACTCGGGCGACGGGGGTACCGACGGCACCGACCCGGTCGCGGACGCGACCAGCCAGGCGGCGGCGCCCGCGCCGTCCGCCCAGGCGACCAGCGCGTCGCCCACGCCTTCGCCGACCACCCCTGCAGCCCAGCCGTCCGTGACCCCGACCGGCCAGCCGAACGGGCAGCTGCCGCCGGGCTGGCGCCTGCACCGGGACGAGACCGGCTTCTCCGTGCCGGTGCCGGAGGGCTGGCGGATGATCCGGGAGCGGTGGGGTAGCGGATGGGACGAGGTGCGGGTCCGCTTCCGCGATCCCAACAGCCCGAGAGCTCTCCTCATCGACCAGAACAACAGCCCGAAGCCGGACCCGGTCGCCGACTGGCAGGCCCAGGAGAAGGCCCGCAAGGGCAGGTACCGTGACTACCAGCGGGTGACGATTCGCAGCGTCGACTATTTCGACACCGCCGCCGACTGGGAGTGGATCTACACCGACAACGGCGTCCGGATGCACGTGCGTAACCGGGGCTTCGTCACGGCCAAGGACAAGGCGTACGCGATCCGCTGGGACACCCCCGCCGACGAGTGGGACGAGAACCTGGCCAACTTCCAGATCATCGCGGATGGCTTCCGGCCCGCACGGGACTGACCGGAGCAGCCCCGGCAGCCGGGTGTCGGCCGCCGTTGTGGCGGCGCGGTGTGCCGCGCGCGTCGCGGTGCGGGCTGTGCCCTGCACACCGGCGTCGACCGGGATCGCCGTTTCGTGAACTAGGCTCGCTCAGATGCCGCTGGACGCCGTGACCGAGCTCTGGGGCCGACTCGTCGGGGCGCAGCCGGATCCGCCGCCGTTGCTGGTGCTGCTGACCGGGCTGCTGGCCCTGGCCGTGGTCGTGACCCGGCTGCCGTGGCGGATCGGACGCAACGCCATCACCATCGCCCACGAGGGCGGGCACGCGCTCGCCGCGTTGCTGACCGGCCGGCGACTTCAGGGCATCCGGCTGCACTCGGACACCTCCGGGCTCACGCTCTCCGCGGGCCGACCGACCGGCCCGGGGATGGTCGTCACCCTGCTCGCCGGGTACGTCGCCCCCTCGTTGGTCGGGCTTGCCGCGGCCGCGGTACTCGCCGGCAACCGGATCACCCTCCTGCTCTGGGTGGCGGTGGCGCTGCTGCTCGCCATGCTGGTGATGATCCGAAACGTTTACGGCGTACTGTCCGTTGTGGTCACCACGGCGGTCGTGCTCGGGGTGTCGTGGAAGGCGTCGCCGCAGGTGCAGGCCGCGTTCGCGTACACCGGGGTATGGTTCCTGCTGATCGGCGGCGTCCGGCCGGTGGGTGAGCTGCAGGCGCAGCGCCGGCGCGGGCGGGCGCCGCAGTCCGACGCCGACCAGCTCGCCTGGCTGACCGGGGTGCCCGGAGCGGTCTGGGTTGGCCTCTTCGCCGTGGTCAACCTGCTGGCCCTGCTGGCCGGGGCAGCCCTGCTGGCCGGGCCGGCGCTCGACACCGTCAGCCTGCCGGGCTGACCCGTACCACCAGAGGATCCCATGCGCTACCTGATCGTCGGTGCCGGCGCGGTCGGCGGCACCATCGCCGTACGGCTGCACCAGGCCGGCCGGGACGTCGCCGTGGTGGCCCGTGGCGCCCACCTGGAGGCGATCCGGGCACACGGCCTGACCCTGCGGACCCCGGACGGCGAGTACACCGCGAAACTCCCCGCGTACGGCGATCCGGCGTCCCGCGACGCCGCGGCGGACGAGCCGACCCTCACCCCGGACACCGTGCTCGTGCTCGCCGTGAAGTCGCAGGACACCGAGGCGGCGCTGCGCAGCTGGGCCGGTCTGCCGGTGGCGGGTGGCGGTGCGGCCGCCGAGCGGCTTCCGCTGCTGACCGCCCAGAACGGGGTCGCGAACGAACCCGCCGCCGCGCGGCTGTTCGCCCGGGTCCATCCGGTCTGCGTCTGGCTGCCCGCGACCCACCTGGAGCCGGGCCGGGTGGTGGCGACCGGTCACCCGTACCTCGGCATGCTGCACCTTGGCACGTATCCGCGCGGCTCGGACGAGACGACCCGGCGGATCGCGGACGACCTCGCCGCCGCCGGTTTCCTCGCCCCGGTCCGCGACGACGTCATGCGCTGGAAGTACGGCAAGCTGCTCCGCAACCTCAACAACGCCGTCGAGGCGCTCTTCGGGCGCGTGTCCGACACCGGGCCGACACGGGAGCTGTCCGAGGCGGCACGGGCCGAGGGGGAGGCCGCGCTGCGCGCGGCCGGGATCGCGTTCACGTCGGTCGCCGAGGAGACGGCCGAGCGGGGCGACCAGGTCCGCTCGGTCCCGGTCGACGGGGCGGAGCGGCAGGGCAGTTCGACCTGGCAGAGCCTGGCCCGGTCCGCCGGCTCGGTCGAGACGGACTACCTCAACGGCGAGATCGTGCTGCTGGGCCGGGTGCACGGCGTGCCGACGCCGGTGAACGCGGCCCTGCAGCGGGCGATGCGCCGGGCGGTCCGGGAGCGGATCCCCGCCGGCGCCTTCCCCGTCGCCGACCTGGGACTCTGACCCGGCCCGCGACCGCCCGGGGCGGCGGCCCGGCCGCGGCCGGGCCGGTTGGCCACAGTGGCCCGGGCCGGTGGTCAGAGCGGGATGTTGCCGTGCTTCTTCGGCGGCAGGGTCTCGCGCTTGGTGCGTAGCATCCGCAGCGCCTGGACGATCTGGCGGCGGGTCTCGGCGGGGCGGATCACCGCGTCGACGTACCCGCGCTCGGCGGCGATGTACGGGTTGGCGAGGGTGTCCTCGTACTCCTGGATCTTCTCGGCGCGCAGCGCGGCCGGATCCTCGGCGGCGGCCAGCTCGCTGCGGTAGAGGATGTTCACCGCCCCCTGGGCGCCCATCACCGCGATCTGCGCGGTCGGCCACGCGAAGTTCAGGTCGGCGCCGAGGTGCTTGGAGCCCATGACGTCGTACGCCCCGCCGTAGGCCTTCCGGGTGATCACCGTCACCTTCGGCACGGTCGCCTCGGCGTACGCGTAGATGAGCTTGGCGCCGCGTCGGATGATCCCGTCCCACTCCTGCCCGGTGCCGGGAAGGAACCCGGGCACGTCCACGAAGGTCAGCACCGGGATGTTGAAGGCGTCGCAGGTGCGGACGAACCGGGCGGCTTTCTCCGAGGCGGCGATGTCCAGGCAGCCGGCGAAGTGCATCGGCTGGTTGGCCACCACCCCGACCGGACGTCCCTCGACGCGGCCGAAGCCGACCACGATGTTCTGCGCGTACAGCGGCTGGATCTCCAGGAACTCGCCGTCGTCGAGGACGTGCTCGATGACCTGGTGCATGTCGTACGGCTGGTTCGCCGAGTCCGGGATGAGCGTGTCCAGCTCCCGGTCGGCGTCGGTGATCTCCAGGTCGGCGACCACGTCGGTGAGGGCGGGCGGCTCGTCGAGGTTGTTCGACGGCAGGTACGACAGCAGCGTCTTGACGTACTCGATCGCGTCGGCCTCGTCGGCGGCGAGGTAGTGGGCGTTGCCGCTGCGGGTGTTGTGGGTCCGCGCCCCGCCCAGCTCCTCCATCCCGACGTCCTCGCCGGTCACCGTCTTGATCACGTCGGGACCGGTGATGAACATGTGCGAGGTCTGGTCGACCATGATGGTGAAGTCGGTCACCGCGGGGGAGTAGACCGCCCCGCCGGCGCAGGGGCCCATCACCAGCGAGATCTGCGGGATGACCCCGGAGGCGCGGACGTTGCGGAAGAAGATCTCGCCGTACAGGCCGAGGCTGACCACGCCCTCCTGGATGCGGGCGCCGCCGGAGTCGTTGATGCCGATCACCGGGCAGCCGATCTTCATCGCCAGGTCCATCACCTTGACGATCTTCTCGCCGAAGACCTCGCCCAGAGAGCCGCCGAAGACGGTGAAGTCCTGGGCGAAGACGCAGACCTTCCGGCCGTCGACCGTGCCGTAGCCGGTCACCACGCCGTCGCCGTACGGGCGGGTCTTCTCCAGGCCGAAGTTGGTCGACCGGTGTCGGGCCAGCTCGTCCAGCTCCACGAAGGAACCCGGGTCGAGGAGCATCTCGATCCGCTCGCGGGCGGTCTTCTTGCCCCGAGCGTGCTGCTTCTCCACCGCCCGGGCCGATCCGGCGTGCACCGCCTCGTTCACCCGGCGCTCCAGGTCGGCGATGCGTCCGGCGGTCGTGTGCGGGTCGGGCTCCCGGCGCGGGTCGGCTCCGGTGCTGGTCTGCTGCGCGGTCACGCCCGTGATCGTAACGATGCCCCGTACGCTGGCCTGATGCCAGGATCGCCGTACACGGATCTGGAGCGCCCGCCGCTCGACGCGGGACGGTTGCGCCGGGCCCTTGTCGTCCCCGACGGCCTCTGGACCGGGTTGGTGCTGCACACCGAGACCGGTTCGACCAACGCCGATGCGGCGGAGGCGGCCCGGTCCGGCGCGCCGGAAGGGCTCGTCGTGATCGCGGAGCGGCAGACCGCCGGTCGGGGTCGCCGCGGCCGCTCCTGGGAGTCGCCGGCACGGGCCGGGATCGCGGTCAGCGTGCTGCTGCGGCCCGGGGTGGCCGTGCCGGACCGGGACTGGCCGGCGGTGCCGGCGGCCCGGCACGGCTGGTTGCCCCTGCTGGCCGGTGTCGCGCTCGTCGAGACGGTGAGCCGACTCGCCGAGCTGCGCTGCGCCCTGAAGTGGCCCAACGACCTGCTGGTGTGGCCGCGCCCGCCGTCGTCGGAAGGCGAGGCGAAGTGTGCCGGGATCCTGGCCGAGGGGGTGACGACGGGCGGGGAGGAGCCCGCGGTGGTGCTCGGGATCGGGCTCAACGTCACGTTGCGCTCCGACGAGCTGCCGGTCAACCCCACCGGTCTGCCGGCCACCTCGCTGCGGCTGGCGGGCGCGGCGACCACCGATCGGGACCCGCTGCTGCGTGAACTGCTGCGCGGCGTCGAGCGCTGGTACGGCCGCTGGCGCGCCGCCGGCGGGGACGCCCGGGGATGCGGGCTGCACGAGGCGTACGTGCGCAACTGCGCGACCCTCGGCCGCAGGGTGCGGGTGCTGGTGCCGGCCGGGAACGACGTGGTCGGTGTTGCCACCGGGATCGACGTGGACGGTCAGCTGGTGCTCGACACCGCCGCCGGGGAGCGTCGGTTGGCGGCGGGCGACGTGCTCCACCTGCGCTGAACGGCACCGTCGACCGGGGCGGGGCGTCGCGGTGCTCGCGGTGTGGCGGTGAACCCCGACAGCGGGTCGTGCCACCGGAGGTCCGCGCGGTCCCGCCGGGGCAGCCGGCGGGTGCCTGCCGGAGCCGACGCCGCCGGGGCGGCCGACGTCCACCGGATCGGTCCCGCGGGATCGGCGTCGGGGCCGGACGTCCGCCCGACCGGCCCCGGTCAGGGGGTCGGTAAAGACTCGGTACCGGTTGCCGCCACCGCGGGCGCGCAACAGCTACGGTCACCGCGGACGTTCGTGTATGGACGAGGAGGTTGGGGTGGCGTTCCCCGAGGACGTGCTCACCTCGGATGAGCATGTCGTTGCACATCTGCACCCGCACTGGAAGGCGCTGGTCCGACCGGTGCTGGTGCTGGTCGTGGCGGTCGCGGCCGTGGTGGCCGGTTTCGTGTTCCTGCCGTCGGACGGCCTGGGCGCGATCGCCCGGTACGTCGTCGTGGCGCTCGCGCTGGTCGCGGTGCTGGTCTTCAGCGCCTGGCCGTACCTGGTCTGGCGTACCACCCACTACCTGTTCACCAACGAGCGGGTGCTGCTGCAGAAGGGCGTCTTCTCGCGCGACCGCCGGGACATCCCGTTGAGCCGGGTCAACGACCACTCGATGAGCCAGCGGTTCATCGAGCGCCTGTTCGGCTGCGGCACGCTGACGATCGAGTCGGCCGGCGAGCGGGGCCAGTCGGTGCTGGTCGACGTCCCGAACGTGGAGAAGATCCAGACGACCCTGTACGAACTGGTCGAGGCGCTGCACGACAAGCACTCGCTGGGTGACGGCGAGATGCGCGAGATACTCGCGGACATGGTGGAGGGCAAGCCGCTGCGCGAGCAGCAGGCCCGGTAACGGAGGCCGGGTAACGGGAGGCCACCAGGCGGACACCGGCCGGGCGGTGGGTCAGGGCCACGCACCGGCCGGCCCGCGCGGGGCCGGGTCGTCCGCCGGGCCGCACCTCGTCGTCCTCCGGCGGCTCGTGCCGGCCGCCGCGCCGCAGGTCGAGGCCGGCATCGGGTCGGGGCGTGCCGGCGTCGGGCGAGCCGTGCCGTGGTTGCCGGATCGGCCGGGTCGCCGTCGTCGACCCTGGCGGGCCGCTTCTCCAGCCGGTCGGATCAGCGAACCGGCGGCCGGGCGGTCGCCTTCAGGTCCGCGACGTCCAGCTCGGTGGCCAACTCCGTCTCCAGCTCGGCGTCGAGGGTCTGGGCGAGTTCGGCGACCGGGTCCAGTGCGGTGAGCTCCTCGCCGTCCCGGCGGGTGGCGGCCTGGTTCGGAGCGTCCGTTCCGCCGGTCGACGTCGCCGTGGGAGGCGGCGCAACCGTGTGGTCGGGGGAGTCGGCACCCGGCACCGACCGGCGGAACACGAACGTGCGGTACGTCCAGAACCGGAAGATCGTGGCGAGCGCCACACCTATCGTCTTCGCCACGTTCAGCGCCAGCAGGCTCCTGAACTCGAGCCCGTACTTGGCCAGGGCCAGCACCCCCAGCTCGATGGCCAGACCGGTGGCGTTGAACAGGAAGAACAGGATGGTCTCCCGGTGTATCGCCGACTTCGGCCGGTCCCGGTACGTCCAGTGCCGGTTCATGAGGTAGGAGGTGCAGGTGGCGACGATGGTCGCCACGACGTTCGCCTTCAGCTGCCCGTCGGCGAAGACGGTGAGCACGAGCGCGTTGAAGACCGCGTAGTTGACGACGGAGTTGATGCCTCCCACGGCACCGAACTTCAGTGCCTCCCGGAGGAACCGCTGCCAGCGTTCGGGCAACATCCGGACGAAACGCATTCGAACACCTTAGGGCAGTCAGCTGGGCCGGTCTCGCCGGCTGTTCGGGGCAGGTCGTGGCAGATGGCAGATGGTGGGTTACGGACTCCGGTGTCCCTCGGTGATTATCTCTGGGGCGTCGGAGGCGGCCGGACCGACGAAGACGAACCGCCGGTACGACCAGAAGCGGAAGAACGTCCCCAGAGCCGCGCCGACGACGTTGCCCGCGATGTTGTCGGCCACCAGGGACTTGAACACGCTCGGCCAGAGGCTGCCCAACCCGTAGTGGCTGACGGCAAGGCAGGCCAGCCCGATTCCCAGGCCGACCGCGTTGAAGAAGAAGTAGAGGGAGTACTCCCGGGCCATGCCGGAGCGCTCCCGGTGCCGCCAGGTCCAGAACCGGTTGCCGACGAAGGCGACCGTGGCGGCGGCCACGGTGGAGAAGGTCTTCGCCGTCAGTGTCTCCCAGCCGAGGCTCGCCTTGGCGAGGTTGAAGAAGGCGAAGTCGACCGCGAAGGCGATCGCCCCCACCGTCCCGAACTTGCCCAACTCATGAACAAGATGGCCGAAACGGTCCCACAGGTGGAGAAGGAGGCCGCGCCGGGTGCCCGGGGATGAGGGCTGTTCGCCGGTGGCGGTGGAGGACACGGGTCTGAGCCTACCGGTTGCCGGGCGCGGCCACGTCCCCACCGGCCGACTGCCGTCGCATCGCGCCCAAAGAGCCGAACGGTCGGGGTGGCCCGGTCCCGTCACACCGGGCCGGGCCCGGGCGGCTGCCCGCCCACACCCGCGGCGGCGTCGCCGCCCCCGTCGCGCCGGTACGGCTGGGACGTCCGGGATTGTCGGGGCTGTCGGAGAAGATGTGCGAACCGTGACAGGATGAAATGTCCTGGAAAGACCTGCGCGAATCTGCGCGTGGGAGCGAGTGAAGCAGCGGCTGTCACGCACCGCGGTCGCGTGTCGAGCAGTTCTTCACGTCAGTCTGGCTGTCCCGAACGGCTGATCGGTTTACGCTGACGGAAATTCCATGCTTTCACCGGCGGCGCCGTCGCCGGTTCGTTCGGCACCGCACGATCGGTGAACGGTCAGCGTCGACCAAAAGGAGAACTGCCATGGCCGCTCCGGCTACCATCCGGGGTCTCGATCAGGCTCCGACCCGCCACTCGAAACTACTCGACTGGGTCAAAGAGGTCGCCGAACTGACCACTCCCGACCAGGTCGTCTGGGTGGACGGCTCCGACGCCGAATGGCGACGTCTCACCGACGAACTGGTCGAGGCCGGCACTCTGGTACGGCTGAACCCTGACCGTAAGCCCAACTCCTTCTGGGGACGTACCGATCCCTCCGATGTGGCGCGGGCCGAGGATCGTACCTTCATCTGCTCGGTGAACGAGGCCGACGCCGGGCCGACCAACAACTGGATGGCGCCGGCCGAGATGAAGCGTATCCTCACCGACCTCTACCGCGGGGCGATGCGCGGGCGCACCATGTACGTCATCCCGTTCTGCATGGGACCACTCGAGGCGAAGAAACCCATGTTCGGGGTGGAGATCACCGACAGCCCGTACGTGGTGGTGTCCATGCGCATCATGACGCGGATGGGGGCCAAGGTGCTCGCCGGCATGGGGGAGGACGCCGACTTCGTCCGTTGCCTGCACTCGGTGGGCGCCCCGCTCGAGCCGGGGCAGCCGGACGTCCCCTGGCCCTGCAACGACACCAAGTACATCTCCCACTTCCCGGAGACCCGGGAGATCTGGTCGTTCGGCTCCGGGTACGGCGGGAACTCCCTGCTCGGGAAGAAGTGCTACTCGCTGCGGATCGCCAGCGTGATGGCCCGCGACGAAGGCTGGCTCGCCGAGCACATGCTGATCATCAAGGTCACCTCCCCCGAGGGACGGGTGCACTACATCGCCGGTGCCTTCCCGTCGGCCTGCGGGAAGACCAACCTCGCCATGCTGGAGCCGAGCCTGCCCGGCTGGAAGGTCGAGACCATCGGCGACGACATCGCCTGGATGCGCTTCGGCTCCGATGGCCGCCTCTACGCGCTCAACCCCGAGTACGGGCTGTTCGGGGTCGCGCCCGGCACGGGGTGGAAGACGAACGCCAACGCGATGCGCACCATCGACCGGGGTAACTCCATCTTCACCAACGTCGGGCTGACCGACGACGGCGACGTCTGGTGGGAGGGGATGGGTGAGCCACCGGCCCACCTCACCGACTGGAAGGGCCGCGACTGGACGCCGGAGAGCGGGGAACCCTCCTCGCACGCCAACAGCCGGTTCTGTACCCCGATCCAACAGTGTCCGATCCTCGCCGAGGAGTTCGACGACCCCAACGGCGTACCGATCGACGCGATCCTCTTCGGCGGCCGGCGCAAGGACACCATTCCCCTGGTCACCGAGGCACGCAACTGGGTGCACGGGGTCTACCTGGGGGCGACCCTCTCCTCGGAGACCACGGCGGCGGCCTCGGGCGAGGTCGGCGTGGTCCGTCGCGATCCGATGGCGATGTTGCCCTTCATCGGCTACCACGCCGGTGACTACTTCCGGCACTGGATCGAGATGGGCAAGGGCGCCAACGGCGGCGAGTCGAAGCTACCCAAGATCTACTACGTCAACTGGTTCCGCAAGAACGCCGCCGGCGACTACATCTGGCCCGGGTACGGGGAGAACGCCCGGGTGCTCAAGTGGATCGTCGAGCGGATCGAGGGGCGGGCCGAGGCGGTCGAGACCCCGATCGGTTTCGTTCCCGCCCCGGGTGCCCTCGACGTCGAGGGGCTCGACATCAGCCCGGAGGACCTGCGCATCGCCACCCGGGTCGACGTCGAGGAGTGGCGCCAGGAACTACCCCGGATCAGCGAGTGGTTCGAGAGGTTCGGCGACCGGCTGCCGGGGGTTCTCTGGGCCGAGCTGGACGCGCTGCGGGCACGCCTCGACGAGGAGGCGGCCAGACGGTGACGGGCCGACCGTGACGGGGCGCGGTCGCCGAGCCCGGCGGTAGCGGAGATCCGGCCGCCGGGCGCGCCGGCGGTGGCCCGTACCGGGCATCATCGTCGGCATGACGACGACGGCCGCCGGTACGAGCACGAAGCGGCCGCCCGCCGTCCGCGTGCTGCTCTGGTTGCTGGTCGCGACCGCCGCGGCCACCGTCGTGGTCGACGTCCTCAACTGGCGGTACGCCCCGGACCGGGGCGTCGGGCTCGTGGTGCGGACCGGCTGGGCGCTGCTGCGGTCACTCGGGTTCCTGCTGCTGATCTGGCACGTGCGGCGCGGGCGGGCCGCGGCCCGCCCGCTCGGGCTGATCCTCGCCGTGACCACCGTTTTCGCGGTGGGACGGCTGATCGTGCCCCGGGTCGGGGTGCCACCGGCGCCCGGGCTGCTCGGCTTCGCCGTCCTGGCCGCGCTCTGTGCGGCGGTGGTCTGGCTGCTCTACCGTTCGCCGGCGGTACGGGCCCACCTGGTGCGGCACCCCAACCGGCTCGTCCTCCACCGCCGGGGCATCGCCTGGCGGGAGGCCGCCCCGCGTCGGCCCATGGTCACCGGTTGGCTGCTCACCGCCCGGGTCGCCGCGCTGACGTACGGGCCGCTGAGCCTCGTGCCCTGCCTGGTGGCAATCGGCACGATTCTCGACGGGCGGCTGCTCGTCGCGCCTACCGTGGTGCTGTGGTTCGTCGTCGGCGTCGCGGTCAACTACGCGGTGCTGTTCGTCAGCTTCTTCCTGCTCCGGGGCCGTCGGTGGGCCGCCGGTCTGCTGGTGCTGCTCACCGCCCTGGTGCTTCTGGTCGACCTGCCGCTGTGCTGGCTGCTGCTCGGCCTCGACGGCCTGGTCCGGGACGGTGCGCCGCTGCTGGTGGCCGCCGCGACGACCCTGTACGCGCTGCGCCGCGCCGCCCGGGTCGGCGGGACGGAGGACCGGCGGGCGGACGGTGCGGCGGCGGCCGCCGGTGTGCCGGTGACCGCCCCGCCGGGGTGAGGTGAGCGTCGGCCGTGGAGACCGTCGACGTGGCGGTGGTCGGCGCGGGGCCGGCAGGCGCCTGCGCCGCGCTGGCGGCCCGCCGGCTCGGCGCGGACGTGCTCCTGCTGGACCGCGCCGACTTCCCGCGGGACAAGGCCTGCGGGGACGGCATCGCCGCGCACGCCCTCGACGTCCTGGCCGGCCTCGGCGTGCCGGACGCGGTCGCCGGCTACCGTCCGGTGTCCGCGCTGCGGCTGGTGGCGCCCGGCGGCAACCAGGTGGCGCGCCCGCTGCCTCGCCCGGCGTACACGGTGCCCCGTACGGTCTTCGACGCCCGGCTGGTGGCGGCGGCGCTGGCGGCCGGCGCCGGGCTGCGCCGGCACAGGGTACGCCGGGTCGAGGTCACCGGCGATCGGGTGGTGCTCGACGACGTTGTCGCTGCTCGGGCCGTGGTCGGGGCCGACGGCGCCGGTTCGGTGGTCCGCCGCGCCCTCGGGCAGGGCGCCAACCCGCGGGGGCACGTGGCGCTGGCGATCCGGGGCTACGCCCCGGCTCCGGCGGGCCTGGCCGAGCAGCGCATCGTCACCTCGGCCGCGCACTGGCCAGGCTACGCCTGGGCGTTTCCCATCGGTGACGGCCGGGCCAACGTCGGGTACGGGGAGGTGCTGACCGGGCGGCCGCTGCGCCGCGGCGACCTGCTCGACCGGCTCGCCGCCCTGCTTCCCGGCGTCGACCCCGGCACGGTCACCGGGGTGCGGGCGCACCACCTGCCGCTGTCGACCCGCCGGCCGGTGCCGGGGCGGGGTCGGGTCGTCCTCGCCGGAGACGCGCTGTCGCTGGTCAATCCCTTCACCGGCGAGGGGATCTTCTATGCGGTCCTGTCCGGTGCCCTCGCCGGGGCGGCCGCCGCCGGCTCGCCGCACGCCGCGGCCGACCGTTACGCCGCCGCGTTGCGCCGCCGGCTGGGCCGGCACCTGCGGCACAGTTCGGCCGTGGCCGGGCTGGCCCGGTGGCGGCCGGTCGTCGACGCGGTGGTCGGGGCCGCCGCCCGGGACGCCCGGGTGTTCCGGACCCTGGTCGAACTGGGGCTCGGTGACGGCCGACTGGACCTGCGCACGGTGGCCGGGATGGTTGCCGCCGCGCCGGGCGTCCTCCGGCCGTACTTCCGCTGACGACTCTGATCGGTACGCTGCAGGGGATGAGCCTGCGCGACCTGATTTACTCCGTGTACGAGCGGCGTCTGACGGCGAAGCTCGCGGGTAAGCCCATACCGCGACATGTCGGGGTGATGTGCGACGGCAACCGGCGGTGGGCCCGGGAGATGGGCTTCGTCGACCCGAACGACGGGCACCGGGTTGGCGCGGCCAAGATCAAGGAAGTACTCGGGTGGTGCGACCAGGCCGGAATCGGGCACGTCACGCTCTATCTGCTCGCCACCGACAACCTGCGCCGCCCGGCCAGCGAGTTGGATCCGTTGATGCAGATCATCGAGGATCTCGTCGTCGAGTTGGCCGAGGAGGGCAACCCCTGGCGGTTGCGGATGGTCGGGGCGCTCGACCTGCTGCCGGCGCAGACCGCCGCGGCGTTGAAGGCGGCCGAGGAGCGGACCCGGGACCGGACCGGCGGGGCCCAGGTCAACGCGGCGGTCGGATACGGCGGTCGGCGGGAGATCGCCGACGCGGTCCGGTCGCTGCTGTGGGAGTTCGCGGCCGCCGGCGGGACCATCGAGGAACTCGCCGAGATCCTCGACGTGGAGCACATCGCCAAACACCTCTACACCCGGGGACAGCCCGACCCGGACCTGGTCATCCGGACCAGCGGCGAGCAGCGCCTCTCCGGCTTCCTGCTCTGGCAGTCGGCGCACTCCGAGTTCTACTTCTGCGAGGTCAACTGGCCGGACTTCCGCCGCATCGACTTCCTCCGGGCCCTGCGCTCGTACGCCAACCGCCAGCGTCGGTACGGCCAGTAGCGTTCTCGCGTCGCACCAGCCCGCCGGCCGGGCCCGACGGGCTCGGTGCCGCGCGCCGCCGACGCCTGCCCCGGCCTAGCCGAGCCGGTGCAGCGCCTCGGTGAGGAAGTCGCCCAGCGCCTCGGGGGACTCGACGGTCAGATCGGCCGCGCTGGAGACCTCGTCGCCGGTCTCCGGGTTGGCCACGGCGACACAGACTCCGAAGAAGTCCGGGTCGGCGGCCTCCCGGGCCCGGAGCGCGGCGAAGGCTCTCAGGTCCGACACGTCGTCGCCGAAGTACCAGGCGCATCCGGCGGAGCGGACCGCCTCGCCGATGACCATGCCCTTGTCCCGGTCGACCGGTGGCTTGAGTTCGAGCACCATCCGCCCGACCTGCAGCCGCAGGCCGAGCCGGTCGGCCTGCTCCCGGCCCCACCGCTCGATCTGGCGGGCCAGTTGCGGGGCGGTGCGGTAGTGCAGAGCGACGGAGAGCCGCTTGTACTCCACCAGCGTCCCGTCCGGCAGCTCGTCCCGCGCCCGATCGGCCAGCCCGGCCATGGTCGGAACCCAGGGCAGGGCCGCCTCCTCGGTGACCGTCTCGCCCGAGGCGAGCAGGTGTTCCAGACCGTAGAGCCCGTAGATGTCGACCCCGTCGAGGCTGGCGAGCCGGTCCCGGAGAAACTCGACCGGTCGGGCCGAGACGATGGCCACCCGCCGCACCACCGCGGTGAGGGCATTGATGGCCGCCAGTGCCTTCGGCGCGGGTTCCACCGCCGTGGGATCGTCCTGCACCGGCGCCAGGGTGCCGTCGAAGTCGAAGAAGAGGAGACAGCGGTCAAGGCGGTCGGCAGTGACCCGCCATGCCTGCTCAGCAGTCAGGGAACGGGTCGGGGGACCCTGCCCCGCATTGATCGGCCGCACGCGCGTCAGCGTACCTCGGAGCGCCGCCGCTGCAGATGTCGAAATGAAAAGCTTTCGGTGGGTGTCGGTTGGTGACCCGTTACGGTGGGTGACTAGTCCTCGCCGCCGATCATCGTTCGGCGTCCGCGCGTCCTCGACCCGATCGGCACGACCCCGGACTCCTGCGCCCGACTCAGCAGATAGCCCTCGACGAACGCGGTGTTGGGGTCGTCGGCCTTGCGGTCCAGTTCGTCGAGCCGGGCGACGAGGAAGTCGGTGAGCGCCGTGATCCGCGTGTCGAGCCGCTCGTGAAGGCCGGCGACGACGGCCAGGACGGTCGCGGTGCCGGCGACCGTCAGGGCGAGAACGTTGACGAGCAGCGGCGCGGGGCCGCCGTCACGGACGGTGCCGGCCACGACGTTCATGGTCACGAACAGGGTCAGGGACACCGCCGCGACCACCACGGCCAACCACTTCAGGGTCATGGCTCGACCCCTCCTTCTGTCCCGCAGGGCTGGGTTCGGCCTTGTCCCGTCCCCCGCCGACGACGAGCCCAAGCAGTACGAAGAGGCACGTTAGCGCGACTGTTTGGTCACCGGAGGTGGTTGGATGGGTGGCATGCGCAAAGTTGCACCATATGAGTAACTAGCCCGCGCGCTTCCGTCCCCTCCGGGTCTCCACCGGCAGGGGTGGACGGTACGCGAGGTAGCGGATCGTCTCTCGAATGTGGAACTTCTCCGCGTCGGAGACGTTGGGATCGACGAGCCGACGCAGCAGCGCCTCGACGTCCGGGTCCATCGGCGGCGCACTGGGCGCCGGGCGGGCGGATGCCGTCCGATCCCATCCCAGGACGCCGAACGCCACGCTCGGGTCCAGACCGAGGCCCTCGCAGAAGGCGACGACACGTTGGGGTTCGGGGTCGCTGGCCCACTCGCCACGGACCCAGCGGTTGATGGTCTGGCGGGACACCCCGGTACGGCGCGAAACCTCGGTACCCGTCCACGCGCGCGTGGTGCGGGCGTCTTCCAGTGCCTTGCGTACGAATGCGGCGAAGGCGATCTTCCGTCCCTGAGCGCGATCCGACACCTGACGACGGTACGACCAGTTGCCCGGCTTCGGGGGGTCCGAGCGGGCTTTGTAATGCATGCGTGACAACTGTTCGCGTTTTCGTCGTGCCCCGGCGTGGCTTGTGTCGAGGGGTACTACGTGAAAACAATAGGTGTACGTAGGTATGGGGGTAATCGGACGAAGGGCTGATACTGTCACGCGCATGGGACGATTTACCGTGTGTCTCGCACTTGAGACATTCTTTGTCTGAGAGGGTCACGCCCTCGTGACGGGAGGAGTCGGGTGACCGAACTAGCAACCCGAACCCGGGCTCTGATCGTCGACGGCGTCGCCGCCGGTCTCGTCCGGCGATCCGACCTCCTTCGACGCGGAGGGGCCACGTGCAGATCGGGGTGGACGTACACAGGAGAGGAACGTCGAGCGGGGGCGGTCAGCGGATCGGTCGGGGTCGGGACGGGGTGAACCGGTGAGTCCGTTCTTCGTGGTCTTCCTCGTCCTGCTGCTCGCGTCCTCCAGCTACGCCGTGGGGCGGTTGCACGGGCAGCTCAGCTACCGACTCGGATACCGGTTCGGCTATCGACAGGGGTACTTCGACGGTGACCGGGGGGCCTGGAACCGTCGACGTCGCGAGGCGCAGGCGGCGATCGCCTCGGTGTTGGCGGTGCCGTCGCCCGGCGTACCGCACAACGGCCACACCGTCGTCGGTCAGGGAACGACGTACACGGGCGCCTCCTTCGCGGGGACCGCGACCAACGGCGGACGGCACTCCACCGCACCCTCGCCGGTCGGAATCTCTGACCGGCGCGTGGTGGGGTGAGCGGTCACCCGCGAGCGCGGTGCGCAGGTCCGTCGCGGACGCGCACCGCCCGGGGCCACCCGAGGACCGGCGACGGTGGCCCCCCCGCCGGCCGGGATGCGCGCAGGGGGTACGCATCCCGGCCGGTCCGCCGGCTCTCGGTCTTCCGCGTCGGCGTGGACCGGCGGCGTGCCGTCGTCGACCCGGAGGGCGCGCGCCGCGTCGGCCCCGGGACGGACGTGCCACGCCGGTCCGGGGCCGTACGGTGCCCCGTCGACGCCGACCACCGGCAGCCGGCGGCCCGGGAGCACCAACTCGAACATCGATGCCCTAGCCCAGGCCCGCGTTCTCCGGTTAGCGTCTATGCATGGCGCGGGGTCGTCCCGAGCCAGCCGGACGGCCCGGATCTTGCGACCGCATGCACGGGGCCCGCATCCGACCCCGTGTCTCCGGGCTCCGGAGGAGGCGGACCGCGGGCGGACGGGTGCACGCCCGCCGGAGCAGGCCTGTGACGACTCGCCGAAGCAACCCTCGGGCCGACGACCAGAACGTGACCGCCGTCAGGACGGCCCCGGGCCGGGCCCGGAGCGGACGCCGGAGCATGGCGGTCCAGCCGACCGAGACCGTGGAGCCCGCGCCGTCCACCCGGGCGTTCGTCCTGGACACCTCGGTGCTCCTGTCCGATCCCGGGGCCTTCCACCGGTTCGCCGAACACGAGGTGGTCCTGCCGCTGGTGGTGATCTCCGAGCTGGAGGGCAAACGCCATCATCCGGAGCTGGGCTGGTTCGCCCGACAGGCCCTCCGGTTCCTCGACGACCTGCGGGCCCGGCACGGGCGGCTCGACCAGCCGGTGCCGGCCAACGAGCAGGGCGGCACGCTGCGGGTGGAGCTGAACCACAGCGACGACGCGGTCCTGCCGCCCGGGTTCCGCACCGACACCAACGACGCGCGGATCCTGTCGGTGGCGCTCAACCTGGCGGCCGAGGGGCGGGCGGTCACGCTGGTGAGCAAGGACATGCCGCTGCGGGTCAAGGCGGCGTCGGTCGGGCTGACCGCCGACGAGTACCGGCACGGCCAGGCCAGTGATCCCACCTGGACCGGGATGGCCGAGCTGGACCTGACCGAGGAGCAGATCGACCGGCTCTACGAGGACGTCTGTCTCGACCTCGACGAGGCCGCCGGCCTGCCCTGCCACACCGGTCTGGTGTTGCACTCGCCGCGCGGCTCCGCGCTGGCGCGGGTGCTGCCCGACAAGACGGTGCGACTGGTCCGGGGCGACCGGGAGGCGTTCGGCCTGCGCGGCCGTTCCGCCGAGCAGCGGGTGGCCCTCGACCTCCTGCTCGACGACTCGATCGGCATCGTCTCACTCGGCGGCCGGGCCGGGACGGGAAAGTCGGCGCTGGCGCTGTGCGCCGGCCTGGAGGCGGTGATGGAGCGGCGCCGACACAAGAAGGTCGTCGTCTTCCGACCGCTGTACGCCGTGGGTGGCCAGGAGCTGGGCTACCTGCCGGGCACGGAGGCGGAGAAGATGTCGCCGTGGGCGCAGGCGGTCTTCGACACCCTGGGCGCGGTGGTCCACGAGAACGTGGTGGAGGAGATCCTGTCCCGGGGGATGCTCGAGGTGCTGCCGCTGACCCACATCCGCGGGCGGAGCCTGCACGACGCCTTCGTCATCGTCGACGAGGCCCAGTCACTGGAACGCGGGGTCCTGCTCACCGTGCTGTCCCGGGTCGGTCAGGGTTCCCGGGTGGTGCTCACCCACGACGTGGCGCAGCGGGACAACCTGCGGGTCGGTCGGCACGACGGTGTGACGGCCGTGATCGAGGCGCTGAAGGGCCACCCGATCTTCGCGCACGTCACGCTCACCCGCTCGGAGCGGTCGCCGATCGCCGAGGTGGTGACGGACCTGCTGGAGGACATGCCGCTGTAGGGGTTGACTCCTGCGTGGTATGCCCGAATCGACGGTGATTTGCGGCGTGATGCATGTCACAAAAGCCGTCACTGGTTTCCCTGCCGGCGCACCGTACGCAAGGGTGTCCTGCGAGCGCCCACGCCACCCGGGCGTTGCCGATCATCGCTCGGCCCGGGTCGGCGGTCCGACGACCACCAGTCGGTCGGAGTACACGACCCGGCCGGGTCTGGGCGCTCGCGGCGTGAACGGGAGACCACATCGGGTTTTCCGTGTGCCGCGTCCCTGTCCCCGACGAAGGGAAAACCGTGTGAGTCGGCTGTGGAGCCGGTTCGGTGTCCGGGGTCTTGCCGTCGCGTTGCTCCTCGGGGGCGTCGGCGGCGGTTACCTCCTCGGCGAGGACCGAAAGGCACAGCAGCGGAGCATCGAGGCCCAGGCCGTCTACGAGGCGCAGCAGGCCGAGTGGGACCTGCTCCGTCGGCAGCGGGCGGCGCACCTTCTGGCCACTCTCGACCAGCGGGCCGCGCAGCGGGAGGCCGCGCGCAAGGCGGCGGAGCTGGCCCGGTCCGCGGCGGAACGGGCCAGACAGGCCGACGAGGCGGCGAGCCGCAAACGGGCACGCGAGCGGGCGGCGCAGGAGGCGGCCAAGCCCTACTCCGGCCCGATACCGGACTCGTGCCAGGAGTACAGCGGGAACCGGGCGATCGGGTGCGCGCTGCTGCTCGACGCGGGCTTCAAACTGGCCGAGATGCCCTGCCTGGACAAGCTCTGGACCAAGGAGAGCGGCTGGAACCACAGGTCCTCGAACCCCTCGACCGGTGCGTACGGCATCGCGCAGGCGAACCCGGGCGAGCGGATGGCGAGTGTGGGATCCGACTGGAGGACCAACCCGGCAACCCAGATCAAGTGGGGTCTGGGTTACATCAAGGGGCGTTACGGCACCCCCTGCGGCGCCTGGACGTTCTTCCAGAACAAGGGCTGGTACTGAGGCGAGGCGATGACCGGGGGCGCGGAGGCCGTCCGCGCCCCCGGCTCCGGCGTCGGGGTCGGCCCGCCGGCCTCGGTGGCGGGCGACCGCCGAAGCTGATAGCAACGTGAGGGTGACGTTCGACCCGTACTCCCGTGACCCGAACCGGTTCGGGACGGAGGCGTTCTACGCCTCGCTCGGCCGGGCCTTCGTCGCCATGTGCGCCGTCGTGCCGGTGCTCTTCGCGATCGAGGCGGTCGACGTCTGGCTGCACGCGGGGCTCGACGCCCGTGCCGGGATCATCCCCCGCAACATCGAGGGCCTCGACGGTGTCTTCTTCAGCCCGTTCCTGCACCACGGCTGGGACCACCTCTACGGCAACAGCGTGCCGCTGATCCTGCTCGGCACCTTCGTCCTGTCCGCCGGAGCCCGTCGCTTCGTCTACTCCACACTGGTCATCATCCTCGTCAGCGGGCTCGGGGTCTGGTTCACCGGCTCGCCCCGGACGGTCGTCGTCGGGGCGAGCGGCGTCGTCTTCGGGTATCTCGGGTTGCTGCTGATGCGCGGCATCGTCGAGCGAAGCTGGTGGAACTTCGCGGTGGTGCTGCTCGTCGGCCTGCTCTACGGCTGGCAGCTGCTCGGAGTGCTCCCGACCGACGAGCTGATCTCCTGGCAGGGCCACCTCTTCGGCCTGCTCGGCGGCATGCTGGCCGCGGTGCTCTTCCGGCGGCGTCGTCCGCGCGACGACGACCCGTACCGGTCGGAGTTCACCGTGACTCTGCCCTGACCAGGTGTGTCGTTCTTCCGGACGGGTTGTTGCCCGACGTCCGTTTCCCGCCTACGGTCGAGGCAGTGAGCCCGCGTCCGCCCGTGACCGGAGAGCGACGGTGAGAACATGCGCGAGGTTGACGTCGCGATAGTCGGGGCGGGTCCCACCGGGCTGTTCGCCGCGTACTACGCGGGTTTCCGCGGTCTGTCCGTGATGGTCGTCGACGTGTTGCCCGAGCCGGGTGGACAGGTCACCGCGATGTACCCGGAGAAAATGATCTACGACGTTGCCGGGTTTCCGTCGATCAGGGGCCGCGACCTGGTGGCCAACCTCGTCGACCAGGCGTCCGCCTCCGATCCGGACTACCGGCTCGGGGTACGCGCGGAGAAGCTGTCGTACCTGGACGGCCGTCCGGTGCTGAGCCTCGCCAACGGCGAGGTGTTTCGGTGCGGCGCGGTCATCGTCACCGCCGGCCTGGGCAGCTTCACCCCGCGTCCCCTGCCGGCGGCGGAGAACTTCGTCGGCAGCGGCGTGGTCTACTTCGTGCCGGATCCCGCCGAGCTCGCCGGGCAGGACGTGCTGATCGTCGGCGGCGGCGACTCGGCCTTCGACTGGGCACTGGCGTTGCAGCCGTTGGCCCGCTCGGTCACCCTCGTCCACCGTCGGGACCGTTTCCGGGCCCATGCCGCCACCGTCGACCGGGTGCGGCGACTGCCGGTCCGGATCGTGGTCGACGCCGAGGTGACGAGGCTGCACGGCGACACGGCGGTGACCGGGGCCGACATCACGGTACGGGGCGGCGGCGTGGAGACGCTGCCGGTCGGCACCGTGGTGGCCGCGCTGGGGTTCACCGCCGACCTCGGACCACTGGCCGAGTGGGGTCTGGCACTGGACAAGCGCCACATCCTGGTGGACAGCACGATGCTGACCAACCTGCCACGGGTCTTAGCCGCCGGTGACATCACCGAGTACCCGGGCAAGGTCCGCCTGATCGCCACCGGGTTCGGCGAGGCCGCGACCGCGGTCAACAACGCCGCCGTCACGATCGACCCGGCCGCGCACCTCTTCCCCGGCCACTCCTCCGACGCGGGCTGAGCCGACCGGCCGCGTACCCGGCCGCCCTCGGGGCGGTCCGGGCACCCCGGACGGCGGTGGAGCCGCACCGGCGGGCCGGGAGAACCCCGACCAGGCGGCGCCGGCGGTTACGCCTGCTCGGCGATGGGGCGGCCGTCGAAGTCGACGGCGGAGTACAGCGCCAGCTTCTCCAGGCGGTGGTACGAGTCGATGACCCGGATCGTGCCGCTCTTCGAGCGCATCACGATCGACTGGGTGTACGCCCCGCCGGCACGGTACCGGACGCCGCGCAGCAGGTCCCCGCTGGTGATCCCGGTGGCGACGAAGAAACAGTTGTCACCGGCCACCAGGTCGTCGGTGGTGAGCACCCGGTCCAGATCGTGACCGGCGGCGATCGCCTTCTCCCGCTCCTCGTCGTCGCGGGGCCAGAGCTTGGCCTGCATCATCCCGCCCATGCACTTCAGCGCGCAGGCGGCGGTGATCCCCTCCGGGGTGCCGCCGATCCCCATCAGCACGTCGACGTCCGACTCGCCGCGAGCGGCGGCGATCGCCCCGGCGATGTCGCCGTCGCTGATGAACCGGATCCCGGCACCGGCCTCACGGATCTCCCGGACCAGGTCGGCGTGCCTCGGCCGGTCCAGGACGCAGACCGTCACCTCCGACACGCTGGAGTGCTTGGCGCGGGCGATCCGGCGGATGTTCTCCGCGACCCCGGCCTCGATGTCGACCACGTCCGCGTAGGCGGGGCCGACCGCGAGCTTCTGCATGTAGAAGACGGCGCTCGGGTCGAACATCGCGCCGCGCTCCGCGACCGCGAGCACGGCCAGGGCGTTCGGCATGCCCTTGCTCATCAGCGTGGTGCCGTCGATCGGGTCGACCGCCACGTCGACCTCGGGTCCGGTGCCGTCGCCGACCTGCTCGCCGTTGTACAGCATCGGGGCGTTGTCCTTCTCGCCCTCGCCGATCACCACGACACCCCGCATCGGGATCGAGTTGATCAGCTTGCGCATCGCGTCGACGGCGGCGCCGTCCCCAGCCTCCTTGTCGCCCCGGCCGACCCACCGGCCCGCGGCCATCGCCGCCGCCTCGGTCACCCGGACCAGATCGAGCGCCAGGTTGCGGTCGAGGTTCTGCGGTACGCGGGTCCGGGTGTTGGTCATGTCGGTTCCTCCTCGCGACGCTGCGGGTGTGGCCGGCTGTGTCAGGGATACTGACACGTTGGTGAACCTAACGCTGGTTCGGGGGGCGGGTGGCCTGGATCGCGGAACCGGTTGGGCTGCCAAGATGGGTGGGTGAGCACCCAGTCGACCGGCCCCACCCCGTACCACGGCCTGCCCGACGAGTCCGGCGCGAACGGGCCGGATCCGCGCGCGGCGGTCGGCCCCGACGGTCCGGCGGATCCGCCCGGGACCGGGGCGCCGGCGGTCGACCCGGAGGACGCCCGGCAGCAGGTCGTGCAGGTCGCGATCCGGTCACAGCGAACGACCAGGGACATGGTCGTCTCGCTGCTGGTGCTGCTGGTGCCGATCGCGCTGCTGGTCGGTTTCGGCCGGGTCTTCCTCGGTGCCGACACGCCGACCGAGGTCGATGCCGCGCCGGCCCTGCAGCGGGCCCGGGCGGCCAACGCCTTCCCGGTCAGCGAACCGACCGGGTTGGGCGACGGTTGGCGCACGGTCCGTGCCGACTTCCGGCAGGGTGACACCGGGGCCACCCTGCGCATCGGGTACCTGGGTCCGGACGGCGGCGGGCTGCAACTGGTGCAGAGCAGCGTGGCGGCCGAGGAGCTGCTCCCGGCCGAGCTGACCGCGGCGGGCCAGCCGCAGGGCACGGTCGAGATCGGCGGCCGAGCCTGGCAGCGATACACGGCGCGCCCCGGTGAACGGGCGCTCGTGCTGCTGGAACCGGGCCGGACGGTGATCGTCGTCGGGCAGACGCCGGAGGAGGAGCTGCGCCGGCTGGCCGCGTCGCTCGGCTGACTCCGAACCGTACGGCCGCCGTCGGATGGCCGGTCGCGGGCGGGGCCGCGGGTCGCCCGCCGGACAGCCGGGGCGGTCGGATCAGGCCGACGCCGACGTTTCGCGGGCCCGGCGGGCGGCGTCGATGCGGGCCCGGGCTCCCTCGAGCCAGCTCTGGCAGATCTCCGCCAGCCGCTCGCCGCGTTCCCACAGTGCCAGTGACTCCTCCAGCGAGGCGCCCCCGGCCTCCAGCCGCTCGACCACCGACGCCAACTCGGCGCGGGCCTGCTCGTAGCTGAGCCCGCTGTCGGCGTCGTTCGTGCGATCTTCTTCGTCCGTCATGGTGATCCCATCTCAGCACACCGCGTGGGGGTTGAGGTTGGCGCACATCCGGGCCAGCGTGTCGACGGTCGTCCGGTAGCTCTCGGGTGTCACGCCCGCGGTCACCTTGGCGCGCGTGGCGTGTACCCGTGCGCGCAGGTCCTCGAACGCGCGACCACCGTGCTCGGTGCGGGCGAGTCGGCCGTCGGCGTCGACGCGGAGCCATCCCCGGGTGCGCAGGTCGGCCAGGACCGGCTCAAGATCGGCACCCGGCCCGTGGGTGTCGCCACCCGGTCGGTCGTCGGTGCCCCCGGGGGAGGCCAGGAACGGTGCCAGGGCCTCCCGCAGTGCGACTGCGGTGGTCGGGCCCGAGTCGAGGACGTTGAGCACCTGCCAGTGTCGTCGACCGAGTCCGGCCTCGCCGATCGTGCGGTCGAACTCCTCGTCGATCAGCCGGTCCAACAGCTTGATCCAGTATCCGATCGGTCGCGGTGACATGCATGCTATTGTACATAGACATGGAAGAGGTCGACCCCAGCATCGCGGAGATCGAGCGGGCGATGACCGCGATCCGGCGCAGCCAGGCACGACGGAGCCTCGCCCGCCTCGCCGCCGAACACGACCCGGCGGTGTTCGAGGTGCTGGACGCCGTGATCGGGGCGGAGGGGGAAGGGCTGCCGGCGACCGTGACCGTGGTGGCCGAGCGGCTGGGCATCGACCAGCCCCGGGCCAGCCGGTTGGTGACCCGGACCGTCGACCGCGGCCTGCTGGGCCGCGAGCCGGATCGGGGCGACGGCCGGCGGGTTCGGTTGGTCAGCACCGAGCGGGGGCGGGAGGAGTTCGCCCGCGCACGCCGGTTCCGGCAGGCCGTCTTCGCCCGGGCCACGGCTGGCTGGTCGGCGAGCGATCGCGCCACCTTCGCCCGGTTGCTGACCCGGTTCGTCGCCGACCTGGCCCGCGAGACCCGGCGCGACGCGCGTGGGCCTCGGCACGACGGCACGTCGGCACCGCGGCCGGCCGACCCGGCCGGGTCGGCCTAGCCGACGGCGGTCGCGGTCAGTCCTCGGCGACCGCGGTCAGTTCGCCCTCGGCGAGGCGTACCCGAAGCCGGTCCCCGGCGCTCACCTCGTCCGGCGCACGTACCACGTGGCCGTCGGCGCGCTGCACGACCGCGTACCCCCGGCGCAGGGTCGCGGCCGGGGAGAGCGCGCGGAGCCGGGCCACGGTGTGCCGCAGCTCGTCGGTCGCGAGGCCGACCCGGTGCCGGACGCACCGGTCGGCGCGGTCCCGCAACGCCGCCACCTCGGCGGCCCGCTGTTCGACGATCACCTGCGGCCGGGCCAGCGCCGGCCGCGACCGCCAGGCGTCGAGGCGGTGCTGCTCCCGCTCGACGAGGGCGACGACCGCCCGGTCGAGCCGGTCGCGAGCCAGCCGGAGCAGCCGGATCTCCTCGCCGAGGTCGGGGACGATCCGCTTCGCGGCGTCGGTCGGGGTGGAGGCACGCAGGTCGGCGACGTAGTCGACCAACGGCGTGTCGGTCTCGTGGCCGATCGCGCTGACCACCGGGGTACGGCAGCCGAAGACCGCCCGGCACAGCGCCTCGTCGGAGAACGGGAGCAGGTCCTCGACGCTGCCCCCGCCCCGGGCGAGCACGATGACGTCGACCTCCGGGTCCGCGTCGAGCACCCGGAGCGCGTCGATGATCTGGGGAACCGCCGTCGGCCCCTGCACCGCCACGTTGATCGTGCGAAACTCCACCGCCGGCCAGCGACGCCGGGCGTTGGTGAGCACGTCGCGCTCGGCCGCCGAGGCCCGGCCGGTGATCAGGCCGATCCGGCGGGGCAGGAACGGCGGGCGGCGCTTGCGGGAACGGTCGAAGAGCCCCTCGGCGGCGAGCAGCCTTTTCAGTTTCTCCAGCCGGGCCAGCAGCTCACCGAGCCCGACCTGCCGGATCTCGTCGGCACGCAGGCTCAGCGTGCCCCGGGCGGCGAAGAACTCCGGTCGGGCGTGCAGCACCACCCGGGCGCCCTCGGCCAGGTTCGGGGCGCCGGTGTCCAGCACGTCCCGGTTGGTGGTGACGGTGAGGCTCAGGTCGGCCGAGGGATCGCGCAGGGTGATGAAGACCGTGGCGGTGCCGGGCCGTCGGGTGATCTGTGCCACCTGGCCGTCGACCCACACCCAGCCGAGCCTGCCGATCCAGGCGCTGAGCTTCTGGCTGACCACCCGGACCGGCCAGGGCTCCTCGGGGGTGCTGCGCGGGGTTCCGGAGTCGGTCACCCGGCCAGCGTACGGGGCCGGCCCACCGACCGACGCCCAGCCGGACCGGCCGTCGGGTCGAGTCGGGCGGTACGGGCCGTCGGTGCACCCGGCCGGGCCGCCCGGTACGTCGAGACGGCGCGGCGGCGGCGACGGACCGTAGACTGGCCGGGTGACCGAGGCTCAGGCGACACCCCAGACCGGCAAGCGCGTCCTGTTGGCCAAGCCGCGTGGCTACTGCGCCGGCGTCGACCGCGCGGTGCAGACCGTGCAGGAGGCGTTGAAGCTCTACGGTGCGCCGATCTACGTCCGCAAACAGATCGTCCACAACAAGCACGTCGTCGCCACCCTGGAACGCCAGGGGGCCGTCTTCGTCGAGGAGAACGAGGAGGTGCCGGAGGGCGCCATCGTGATCTTCTCCGCGCACGGGGTGGCGCCGGAGGTCTACGAACAGGCGAAGGCGCGGTCGCTGCGGGCCATCGACGCGACCTGCCCGCTGGTCACGAAGGTGCACCAGGAGGCCCGGCGGTTCGCCGCCGAGGACTACGACATCCTGCTCATCGGCCACGAGGGTCACGAAGAGGTGATCGGCACCTCCGGTGAGGCGCCGGCGCACATCCAGCTCGTGGACGGGCCGGAGGCCGCCGACCGGGTGACCGTCCGGGACCCGTCGAAGGTGGTCTGGCTGTCCCAGACCACGCTCTCGGTCGACGAGACGATGGAGACGGTGGCCCGGCTCAAGCGCCGGCTCCCGCTGCTGCAGTCCCCGCCGAGCGACGACATCTGCTATGCCACCCAGAACCGGCAGCAGGCGGTCAAGAAGATGGCGCCCGACTGCGACGTCGTGATCGTGGTCGGCTCCCGCAACTCCTCCAACTCGCAGCGGCTGGTGGAGGTGGCGCGCGACGCGGGCGCCCGGGCCGCCCATCTGGTCGACTACGCCTCGGAGATCGACGACGGGTGGCTGGCCGGGGCCGAGACCGTCGGTCTGACCTCCGGTGCGAGCGTGCCGGAGGAACTCGTCCAGCAGGTCCTCGCGCACCTCGCCGCGCGCGGTTTCACCGACGTGACCGAGGTGACCACGGCCCAGGAGCGGCTCACCTTCTCGCTGCCGCAGGAACTCAAGCGCGACATGCGGGCCGCGGCGGCCCGGGCGGAGGGGAACGAGCAGCGGGCCGCGGCCGTCTGATCGACATGACCCCGCCGCGGATCTCCGTGCCCGTGCTCGTCGCCGTCCTGGCGCTCGCGGCGTGCGGCCAGGGCGAGCCGCAGCCACCGACCGCGCCGCCGGGAGTACCCGTGACCTCGTTTCCGCAACCGGGCCCGACGGGGCCCGACGGTCCCAGCCCGGCCGGTTCCGGCTCCACCGCGCCCGGTCCGGCCGGTCCCGATCCGACCACGCCGGGGCCGGCTGGTCCGACCACGCCGGGGCCGTCCGGCCCGGCCCGGAACGCCCCGCCGTCGCCGGGGTCGCCGACGACGCTCAGCGGCGTCGTCCGGGAGGGCGTCGAGCCCGGCTGCTACCTGATCGACAACTACCTGCTGGTCGGCGGCCCTCGTGAGGTGATCAGGGCAGGCGGGCGGCTCACCGTGACCGGTCGGGTGCAGGCCGACCTGATGACCACCTGCCAGCAGGGCGTTCCGTTCGTCGTGGAGACGGCCACCCGGGGCTGAGCCGTCCCGGCCCGGCCACCCGGGCCGGCCCGTGGCGGTCGGGTGCCCGGCCTCCGCCGCCTACCGCGGCCGGGCCGGCCTACGCCTGCCGCGGCGCGGGATCGAGCAGCTCCGCGGCCTGGGGCTGCCGGGGTGCGGTCTCGACCTGCGGCGGGGTGGGCAGGTCGTCACCGGTCACTCCCAGCTCGGCGAGCCTGCGGGCGCTGACCAGCACCCGCGCCTCCAGCGAACCCACCGCCCGGTTGTAGGCGGTGACCGCGTTGCCGAGGGCGGTGCCCAGCTTCGAGACGTGCTCGCCGAGGGTGCCGAGCCGGCCGTACAACTCGCGGGCCAGGGTGTGCACCGCCGCCGCGTTGCGGGCCAGTGCCTCCTGCCGCCAGGAGTAGGCGATGGTGCGCAGCAGCGCGACCAGGGTGGCCGGGGTGGCGAGCACCACGTTGCGGGCGAACGCGTGCTCCAGCAGCGTCGGATCGCGTTGCAGTGCCACGTCCAGGAACGGGTCAGCCGGGACGAAGAGGACCACGAACTCGGGGGACTGCTCGAAGGCGGCCCAGTAGGACTTGGCCGCCAGGGCGTCCACGTGCGCCCGCAGGTGCCGGGCGTGCGCGTCCAGGTGCCGATCCCGCCCGGCGTCGTCGCGGGCCTCCATCGCGGCCAGGTACGCCTCGAACGGCGCCTTGGCGTCCACCACCACCGACCGGCCGCCGTGCAGCCGGACCACCAGGTCGGGGCGGACCCCCTTGTGGTCGGTACTGGCGCTGACCTGCTCGGCGAAGTCGCAGTGCTCCAGCATGCCCGCGGCCTCGACGATCCGGCGGAGCTGGTGCTCGCCCCACCGGCCCCGGACCTGTGGAGCGCGCAGCGCGGCGACCAGCTGCTTCGTCTCGGTACGCAGCTCGTTGGAGACGCGGGTCATCGACCGGACCTGCTCGCGCAGCTCGGCGTAGGCGTCGACCCGATCGCGTTCCAGCTCGGCGACCCGCTGCTCGTAGCGGCGCAGCGTGTCGTGGAGCGGCGCGACCGCCCGGGCCACGGCCTCCTGGGAGCGCACGGTCGCCTCGTAGGACAGTGCCCGCATCGACTGCTCCAGCCGGCTCTCGCTCTCCCGGGCGGCGCGCACGGTGGCGTCGAGCCGGGCGATCTGGGCGCTTGACCGCGCGGTGGCGGCGAGCCAGCCGACGGCTCCACCGGCGACGAGGCAGAGCACCACCACAGCTACCGTCGCGAGGTTCACGTGACGAAGCATGCCAAACGGGCACGGCCGGGGTGCACCCACGAGGCGTGAGCTGGGCGGATGGCCGGGGCTGGGTACCGTGGAGCAATGGTCGGGATGATCGGGGTACTGCTGCTGGTGGTCCTGGTGGCGGGCGGTGCGGCCTGGTGGCACTGGGAGAGCACGCACCGCCGGGAGCGGGAGCTGGCCGACGCCCGGGCCGAGGCACGCCGCTGGTACGAACGGCTGGGCGGACAGCTGACGAACCTGCACGGGGACGCGCCGGCGGTACGGCAGGCGCTGGCCGACGCCGCGGAGCGCTACACCGCCGCCGGCAGCCAGCTCGAACAGGCCCGTTCCGTGCGACAGTACGAGCTGGTCCGGGAGACCGCCCTGGAAGGGCTCGCCTACATCAGGGCGGCCCGGGTCGCGCTCGGCATCGATCCCGGGCCCGAGCTGCCGCCGCTGGCCGCCGCCCGGGGTGCCGGCGCCATCACGGAGCCGCGCGAGGTCCGGGTCCGGGGGGAGACGTTCCGGGCCGGGCCGCAGCCGGGTGCCGCCACGCCCTACTACCACCCCGGCGGCTGGTGGCGGGGACGGCCGGTGCCGGCCGGGTGGTACTCCACGCCGTGGTGGAAGACCGGGCTGGCGGCGGGTGCCGGGGTGCTCGGCGGCATGCTGATCGCCGACGCGCTCCTGTCGCCCGCGTTCGCCGACTCCCACGGCCACGACGACGGATGGGACGGTTTCGTGGACGCCGCCGACCACGGCGACCTCGGTGGCATGGATGTCGACCTCGGCGACCTCGGTGGCCTGGACTTCGGCGGATTCGACGTGTGACCGCCTCCCGGCCCGCTGATCCGGCTGTGCGGTGTCGACGGCCGGCCATCCCTCCTGGCCGGCCGTCGACTGTTCCGCTGGTCCGGATCAGCACAGGCGTCCGTCGGGGCCGGCGCCCTCTCCGGCGTGGTGACGAGCGCCCGAATACCCCCAGCCTATGAGCGATCCTGCCGCGTCGCGCGGGTCTGGGCCGGCAGCGATTTTGGCGCCGTTTTCGTTACACCGACCCCCGGGTCCGGCAGGCACGGTGTGCCGCCCGCCGACCCGGGTCCCGTTGCCCCAGGCGGTCGGGCGAGCTTGTCCGCCGGTGGTGGCGGCGGGCACACTGGAGCCGTGGACGTCCACAGGGTCTGGCGACGGTCGGCCCGGTTCGCCGCGCCACTCGCGCTCGGGTTCAGCACGGTCGCGCTGGTGCTGGCCACGGCGGCGCTGTCCATCTCGGCCCGGCGTGCCGACGGCGACGTCGACCGCGACGTCCGGGAACGGTTCACCGCCGCCGTCGAGCTGCTCGGCTCGCCCTCCGACACGGTACGGGCCGGCGGAATCTTCGCCCTGGAGGGCGTACTGCGGGACGCGCCGGCGGAGCAGCCGACCGTGACCGCCGTCCTCGCCGCGTTCGTCCGGCAGCACGCCACCGCCGCGGCCGGTGGTTCCACCGTGGACGACGGCGGGGCGCGGCGTCCGCCGGTGGACGTCCAGGCGGCCCTGACCGTACTCGGCCGGCGGGACGCCGACCGGGATCGTCCGGGTGAGCGGCTCGACCTCTCCGGCGCCGTGCTGACCGGCGCGTCCCTGCGGGACGCGCAACTCGCCGGGGCGGTGCTCACCGGGGCCCGGCTGGACGGTGCCGACCTGCGCGGTGCCCGGCTGGACGGCGCCGACCTCGACGGCGCGGACCTCGGCGGCGCGGACCTGGACCGGGCCAGCCTGCGGAAGGCCACCCTCAGACGGGCGAACCTGACGAAGGCCCGGATCAACCTGTCGATTCTCGACGGCGCGACCCTCAGCGGAGCCCAGATGCCGGGCGCCGGGCTGGACGGGACCGGGCTGGTCGAGGCGAACCTGGTCGGCACGAACCTGCGCGGGGCGCGGCTGGACGCCACCAACCTGTCCGGCGCGAACCTGACCGACGCCGACCTGAGCGACGCCTACCTCGGCTACGTCACCGCTCCCGGCGCGGATCTGACCCGGGCGAGGCTGGTCGGCTCGAACCTGATCGACATCGACCTCACCGATGCCCAGCTCACCGGGACGAATCTCAACCGGGCGCTGCTGCACGGCGCGACGCTGAACCGCACCCGCGTCACCGCCGACCAGATCAGCTGCGCCGTGTTGAGCGACCGGACCCTCCTGCCGGCGGCGATGCCGGTTCCCACCCGACCCGCCCCGACCTGCGCCGACTGACGCCGTCGGGTGGGCTCACCCGCGGCGGCGGGTGTCGAGTCCGTCGAGGAGCGCGTCCAACGCGTCCAGCTCCGCCCAGCCGTTGACCGCGATGCCGCCCGAGGCGTCGACCGTGACCTCCAGTCGGTCCGGGCCGGCGACCAGTTCCGCGACGGAGTCGGCGATCCGGTTGGTGAGCAGCACGAACTCCTGGTTGGTCGAGCCGACCCAGGGACGTACGCGGTCGATCCGGTCGGCGAGGAACGGGCCGGCGACCAGAAGGTCCGTCTCGGCGAGCAGCGCGGCCACGTCGGCCCGGCCGGCGTCGACAGCCCGGTGCAGTTCGTCGGTGGTGTAGCCGGTGAAGGTCATCACGGACCTGCCGGCCGCGCGTACCCCGGCGGCGACCCGGGCCAGGGCGGCGGCCTGGTCGAACGGCTCGCCGCCGAGCAGGGTCAGCCCGGCCGTGCCGGCGTCGAGGACCCGGGCGACCAGGGTGGCCGTGTCCACCCGCTCGCCGCCGCGGAAGCCCCACATGTGCGGGTTGAAACAGCCGGGGCAGCGGATGGTGCAGCCCTGCACCCAGATCGCCGTCCGCTCGCCCGGCCCCTCGGCCCGGGTCGAGGCGAGGAAGCGGGCCACCGAGACGACGTCGGGCTCCGCGGTGGCGGCCGGGACGCGGGCGTGCTCAGACATCGAGGACACGGCCCTGGTGCGGCGGCCGCCAGCCGTCGTCGTCGAAGCCGTGCCCGCCCGCCGGCCCGCCGCCGTGCCCGAACGCCGGCGGACCGTCCGGCCCGAGCGGGGGAGCGGAGACCGGCCCGACGGTCTGACCGGGGCGGGGCGGCGGTGCGCAGACCAGCCGGTCCCGCAGCCGGGCGAACTCGTGCGGCGCCAGCCCGGCGACGGCGGCGAACTCCTGCACGCTGCCGAATCCGCGCTGTGCCTGGCGCTGCGTGAGCACCCGCACGGCACGGTCGGGATCAAAGCCCGGCAGCGCCACGAGCTGCTCGTAGCTGGCGGTGTTGACGTCCAACGGCGCCGGAGCGCCGGCCCCGCCGCCGACCGGGGTGGCCTGGGGCGGTCCGGGCACCGACGGCGACGGTGGCCCGGCGGTCGACGGGGCCGGCGCGGCGCCCGGGGGAACGGACGGC
>Ga0310834_100187_pt1 | contig 99531 bp, 79 predicted proteins | sample SM_ome_2_FD_201314 | JGI IMG/M metagenome (GOLD analysis project Ga0310834, IMG submission 201314) | Sorghum-adapted microbial communities enriched on stacked mutant (SM) sorghum from Joint BioEnergy Institute, Emeryville, California... ...
GCCCGGTCAACGTCGACATGGCCACCTACAAGTCCGAGTTCCTGGCCCACCACTACCAGGGCCGGCTACGACCGGCGTCGCACTACTCGATGGGCTGGCTTCCGCTCTGGGCCGCGCTCGCCGCCGCTGCCCCCGAGGCGGTCAACGCGCTGGCCCAGGCGCCGGGAGTCAGCCGGCTGGTCAAGAGGCTGGGCGGTATCGACAGACGTCGAGGCATCCCGTCGTTCGCGCCCGAGACGTTCCAGGCCTGGTTCGCCCGCCGCGCCCCGGCTGGCGACGCCCGCCACGGAGAGGTGCTCCTCTGGCCGGACACCTTCACCAACCACTTCCATCCAGCGATCGGTCAGGCGGCGGTCGAGGTCCTCGAGGCGGCCGGGTGGCGGGTTACGGTGCCGGCCGGGCCGGTGTGCTGCGGCCTCACCTGGATCTCCACGGGACAGCTCGGGGTGGCCCGTTGGGTGCTGCGCCGCACCCTCGACACCCTACGCCCCTATCTCGACGCCGGCGTGCCGGTCGTCGGACTCGAGCCGAGCTGCACCGCAGTGCTGCGCAACGACGCCCGCGACCTCTTCCCCGACGACCCCGACGTGCAGCGCCTGGGCGACCAGACTCGCACGCTGGCCGAGCTGCTCCACGACCGCACACCCGACTGGCAGCCGCCCGCCCGGCCCGGAAGGGCCATCGTCCAGACCCACTGCCACCAGCATGCGATTCTGGGCACCGACGCCGACGCGGCGGTCCTGGCCCGCATCGGCGTCGATGCCCAGTTTCTTGACTCCGGTTGCTGCGGCCTGGCCGGCAACTTCGGGTTCGAGCAGGGCCACTACGACGTCTCCGTGGCGTGCGCGGAACGGGTCCTGCTGCCCGCAGTGCGGGACGCCCCCGAGGAAACGGTGGTGCTCGCCGACGGCTTCAGCTGCCGTACCCAGATCGACCAGGGAGACGCCCACGGACGCCGGGCCATGCACCTCGCCGAGCTGCTCCGCGCGGGTCTCCACCACGCTCCGCCCACGCCGCTGCCCGAGCGCCACTGGGCCCGACGCCCCGAGCCGCCGTCCCGGCGCGCGCGCCTCGCCGCGCTCGCGGCGGTCGCCGGCGGGCTGGCCGGGTTCGGCGGCCTGGTGGCCTACGCCGCCCGGAGAGCAACCCGCTGGGGATAGCCACATGGATCTGACCGCGCGGGCTTACACGATCCCTACCGATGCGCCCGAGGGCGACGGCACCATCGCCTGGTCCAGCACCACCATGGTCCTGGCCCAAGCCAGCGCCGACGGAGTTACCGGTATCGGCTGGACCTACGGCCCGGCGGCGGTCGCGTCCGTCGTCACCGACCTCCTCGCTCCCGCCGTCGAGAAGATCGATCCCGATGACACACCGGCGGCCTGGCTGGCGATGCAGCAACGGCTGCGCAACGCCGGCCGGCCGGGCATCGCCGGCCTGGCGCTCTCCGCCGCCGACAACGCCATCTGGGACCTCAAGGCCCGTCGCCACACCATGCCGCTGGCCCGGCTCCTCGGCACCGCCCGCCACCGAGTGCCGGTGTACGGCAGTGGCGGATTCACCACCTACGACGAACAGCACCAGCATCGCCAGCTGGTTGGCTGGACGGAGCAGGGCATTCCGCGGGTCAAGATCAAGATCGCCGAGTCCTGGGGGAGCGACGAGGCGCGGGACCTGGCCCGCATGGCGGCGGCCCGCCGGTCGATCGGTGACCGGACCGAACTGTACGTTGATGCCAACGGCGGATACGACCGCAAGCAGGCCATCCGCGTGATGCGCGCCGCCGCGGACCTCGACGTGCGGTGGTTCGAGGAGCCGGTCAGCTCCGACGACCTCGACGGGCTCGGCCTCGTCCGCGACCAGGTCACCGCGGACGTCGCGGCCGGAGAGTACGGCTACGACCTGGACTACTTCCAGCGCATGGCCGGGTACGTCGACTGCCTGCAGGTCGACGTGACGCGGTGCGGCGGGATCAGCGAGTTCCTCCGCGTGGCCGCGACCGCCGCCGCCACCGGCCTCGACGTCTCGGCGCACGGTGCACCCCACCAGGTCCTCGCGGTGGCCGCCGCCGTGCCGAACCTGCGGCACATCGAATGGTTTCACGACCACGTACGGATCGAAACGATGTTCTTCGACGGCACGGTTTCGGCGGCCGGAGGCTCGGCGGCGGTCAACCTCGTCGACCCGGGAACCGGACTCACCTTCCGGGCGACCGCCGCCGAACCGTACCGAGTTCGATAGGCATAGGACTGTGTCAAGGGAGGGCTCATGAGCCGGCACCAGCAGCCGCGCGTCGCGGTCGTCACCGGCGCCAGCGGTGGCGTCGGTCGGGCGACCGTCCGAAGGCTCGCCCAAAGCGGCATGCGGATCGCCCTGCTCGCCCGCGGCTCGACGGGGCTTCAGGCGGCGGCGGACGAGGTCCGGGCGGCCGGTGGGGTCGCGCTTCCGATCCGGACGGACGTCGCCGACTACCGCCAGGTCGACGCGGCTGCGGCCCAGGCCGCCGCGGAGCTTGGCCCCATCGATGTGTGGGTGAACAACGCCTTCACGACCGTGTTCGCCCCGTTCACCGAGATTTCGCCGGAGGAGTACCGCCGGGCCACTGAGGTGACCTATCTGGGCTACGTCCACGGCACGATGGCGGCGCTGCGCCAGATGCTGCCGCGCGACAGCGGCACGATCGTCCAGGTGGGGTCGGCCCTGGCGTATCGTTCGATCCCCCTGCAGTCTGTCTACTGTGGAGCCAAGCACGCCATCGTCGGGTTCACCGAGGCCCTCCGGTGCGAACTGCTCCACCGGAAAACCCACGTCCGTGTCACGATGGTGCACCTGCCCGGCCTCAATACCCCGCAGTTCGACTGGGTGCTGTCCCGGCTCCGCCGGCACCCCCGGCCCGTTCCGCCCGTGTACCAGCCCGAGGTGGCGGCCCGAGCCATCGAACGGGCGGCCCGCCGGCCCAACCGCCGGGAGTACTGGGTGGGCGGCATGACGGTGGCGACGATCCTGGCCAACCGGGTCGTTCCGGGACTGCTGGACCGGTACCTGGCTCGCACCGGCGTCTCATCGCAGCAGACGGGCGAGCCGGCCAGCCCGGTACGCCCGGCCAACCTGTGGCAGCCAGCCGACAGCCCGAGCGGCTGGGACTTCGGGGCACACGGGTCGTTCGACGATGAATCCCATCGCTTCAGTGCCCAGGAGTGGCTTTCCGAGCACCGGACCGGGCTGACGGCCGGCGCGCTGCTCACCGGCGCGGCCGCCGTCGCGACCAGAATCGCCCGCCGCCATCGATGATGAGGCCGTCGGCCACTGTCCGCCGCCACGATCGAGCGCTGGGGGAGCGTGGTGAATCGACCAGGGCGCGAGGTCCGGGCGGGTGAGCCGTCGGACCAGCCGCGGGCGAAGGGTGACCGGGCCCCGACCGCCCTGGTGGTCGCGGCCCTCGGGGTGGTCTTCGGGGACATCGGCACGAGCCCGATCTACACGTTCCGGACGGTGTTCGATCCGCGGGCCCCACGCCCGGTTCCGGCGACCACCGAGAATGTCTTCGGCATCGTCTCGCTGGTGTTCTGGTCGGTAATCATCATTGTGATGATTACCTATGTGTTGCTTGCCATGCGGGCTGACCACGAGGGCGAGGGCGGCCTGCTCGCACTCATCACCCAGGTGCGGCGGTTCGGCGCCCGAGCCCGCGGGCAAGTCGTGGCCGGGCTGACCGCGGTGGGTGTCCTCGGCGGGGCGCTGTTCTTCGGCGACAGTATGATCACGCCGGCCATCTCGGTGCTGGCCGCCGTCGAGGGTGTGGAGGTCATCCAGCCCGCCCTCGCGCAACTCGTCCTACCGGTGACGGTAGTGATCATTGTCGCGCTGTTCGCGCTGCAGCATCGGGGGACCAGCACCGTGGGGCGCTTGTTCGGACCGGTGATGGTCGTCTGGTTCGTGGCCATCGGCGCTGCGGGCGCGTGGAGTATCGCCAAGGAGCCGACCGTTCTGCGGGCACTGCTGCCGAGCTACGCCATTGGCTTTTTCGTGAACAACGTTTACGTCGCCTTCTTCGCGCTCGCCGCGGTCGTCCTCGCGGTCACGGGGGCGGAGGCGCTCTATGCGGACATGGGTCACTTCGGACGGCGGGCGATCACCCGTGCCTGGCTCATCCTCGTCTTCCCGGCCTGTATCGCGAGCTTCCTGGGGCAAGGCGCGCTGATCCTCCGCGACCCGAGCCGGGCGAGCAGTCCGTTCTTCCTGCTCGCGCCCGATTGGGGACGGGTCCCGCTCGTAGTGCTGGCCACGGCCGCCACCGTGATCGCCTCCCAGGCCGTCATCAGCGGCACGTACTCGGTTGCGGCGCAGGCCGCCCAGCTCGGTTACCTTCCCCGACTGCACCTGGCCCACACCTCGGAGTCGCGGATAGGTCAGATTTACCTACCCGCCGTCAATTGGCTGCTGATGGTCGCGGTGCTCGTGCTGGTTCTCGCTTTCCGTCGTTCGACGGGGCTCGCGTACGCCTTCGGAATGGCCGTCACCGGCACGATCACCATCACCACGCTGCTGTTCTTCGCCGTCGCGCGGCTGCGGTGGCGTACGCCCCGGTGGCTTCTCGCCGTCGGGGCCACGCCGCTGCTGCTGGTCGACCTGCTCTTCTTCTCGGCCAACCTGACCAAGCTGTCCCACGGCGCGTGGATTCCGCTGGTGGTCGCGGTCGTCACGTTTACGGTGATGATGACCTGGCAGCGGGGCCAGGCGGTCGTGACGGCCGAGCGCCGTCGACAGGAGGGATCGCTGGAGGAATTCATTGCCCGGCTGCGCCGCGAACCAGTCGACGTCGTCGATGGCACGGCGATCTATCTCAACCAGGGCAAACAGACAACGCCGCTGGCGCTGCGGATCAACGTCGGCCATCAGCACGTCCGACATGAGCGCCTGGTGATCGTCTCGGTCGAGACCGAGCCGCTGCCACACGTACCGACGGACCAGGCCGTCGTCATCGACGACCTCGGTCCGGTCGACGATGGCATCGTCCACGTCAGTGTCCGGGCCGGTTACCGGGAGGAGCCGGATCTGCCGGCGATGCTCAGCCGGCTTGACCCGGCCATCACCGGAGGCCCTGCCGCCCTGGCTCAGGCGACCTACTTCCTGTCGCATGTCGAGCTGGAAGAGGGGGACGCGGCGACGATGGCTCGCTGGCGAAAACGCCTGTTCATCGCGACCTCACGGGCAACCGCCGATCCCACCGACCACTTCCACCTTCCCCGGGACCGCACGACGATCGTGGGATCACGAATCGCCGTGTAGGCCAGGGCGTTCCGCGCCTCGCACCGCTCGCACGAACCGGATCCCGCGACCCGCACCGGTCTGCTCGGTCCGGCCACCGCGGGATCTGGTGCGGCAGCCCGCGGCGGTCACGAGCGGCTGAACCGGTGGGTACGGCGGCGCAGGTGCCGGAAACCGGCCGCCAGAAGGGTGGCCACCGTGGGCGACGGTCGGCGGCGGAAGAAGAGCCGCTTGCCTGCCTCCGGGGCCCGAGTGCAGCGCCTGCGCGGCCTGCTCGGCCCGGAACTCATAGACGAAGCTCGACCGACAGGCCGCACCTCGTCAGCCGGCCGGGCCGCGGCGGCGGTCACCGGCAAGGTCGGCGCGCCGGCCTCCTCGGCCTTCGCCCCGCCGCGGTGCCGCCAGCCCCACCTCATCACCCCGAGCCATCACACCACGGCGGCCCGACCAGCGGCATCGAGATCGCCGGACGTCATGCCGGCGGACCACGCCGGCCGATCCGCCGCCGCGGGGCGTGCGATTGCCCCGGCACGGTTGATGGTTGTTGAAATCCCGACCCGGCCCGCTGCCGTATCGTCCGATCGACCCGACGGCAATGCATCGCCCACCCGGCCGACGAGCTCCGTGTGAGGATCGGGGCATGGCCGTGGTGAAGATCAACGCGATTCACGTCCCCGAGGGCGCCGGCCCCGAGCTGGAGAAGCGGTTCGCGGCCCGCAAGCGCGCAGTGGACAACCAGCCCGGGTTCCTGGGGTTCCAGTTGCTCCGCCCGGTCGCGGGCGACACCCGCTACTTCGTGGTCACCACATGGGAGAGCCAGGAGGCCTTCGAGGCCTGGCGTGACGGTCCGGCCAAGGAAGCGCATGGCGGCGGCCGACCGCCGGTGGCCACGGGCGCGGACCTGCTCGAGTTCGAGGTGGTCGACCTGGACTGAGCGGGTTTCGGACGATCGCCATCGGCCGTACGCGGCCTGACCTCCGCGGCCCGTTACCCGCTGCCCGTTTCCGTGTCCCGGCCGCCGTCCGGGCGGTCGTAGTACTGGAGAGCTACGTCCGAATACCACCTGCGGCGGGACGCGGACCACGCCCGCCGATCCGTACCGTCGGAAAGCCAGAGAGGATCTTGGCTGAGGACGGTGGACGTGGCATCCCGGACACCAGCGTCATCCTGGAGACCCGCGCGCCGGCTGGACTGGCCGGCCCAGGCCGCCGCGTATCGGGCGTCGTCGTTCGGTGACCGGAGCACCGACCCCAGGGAGGGTCGCGGTGCGTGAGCTGGTGACGCGGATCGAGGCGGCCACGCCGGCAGGCCGGGACCGGGCCGTGGATGCGCTGCGAGCCTTCGCCATCGCCGGGGTCGTGCTCGGGCACTGGCTGGTCACGGCCATGGTGGTCGAGGACGGCGCCATGACCGACGTGAGCCCGCTGCAGTACCTGCCGCTGTGGACCCCGGTGTCCTGGGTGCTGCAGACCCTCGCGGTGTTCTTCCTGGTCGGCGGTCTGGTCGCGGCCAAGGGTTACGAGCGGGCCCGGGCCGAGGGCGTCCCGTACGGCCGGTGGATCACCGCCCGGCTGGTCCGGCTCTCCCGGCCGGTGGTCGCCGTGCTGGCGGTGTGGTCGGTCGTCACCGTGGGACTGGTTCTGTCCCACGTGGACTCACTGACCGTACGCACGCTGGTGCGGTTGGTGGTCTCGCCTCTGTGGTTCCTGTTCGTGTTCGCGGTGCTCACCGCGCTGACCCCGCTCGTGGCCCGGCTCCACCCGGGGTGGCCACTGGCCGTGGTCGTGGTGGTCGACGCGCTGCGGCTCGGTTTCGGCGTGGAGGGCATCGGCTGGGTCAACGTCCTCGCCGGCTGGCTGGTCCCGTACACCCTCGGCGCGGCCTGGGCCCGCGGCCGGTTGCGGGACAGGACGACCCTGCGGATGCTGCTGGGTGGCGGCGTCGTGGCCACGGCCGCGCTGATCATCGGGGCCGGATACCCGGCGTCGATGGTCGGCGTGCCGGGCACGGGCTTCTCCAACCTGAACCCGCCCAGCCTGGCCGCGGTCGCCTTCGGCCTGGCCCAGTGCGGGGCCGCCGGACTGCTGATGGGTCCGCTGCGCCGAGCCATGGCCCGTCCCGTCGCCTGGGCCGTGGTCGCGGTGGTGAACCTGTTCGCGATGACGATCTTCCTGTGGCACCAGACCGCCATGATCGGCGTCACCTCGCTGGGCCTGCTCGCGGGCGAGCCGCTGTTCGGCCTGCACACCGTGCCGGACGGGCCGGGCTGGGTGGCGGCCCGGGTGGCGTGGCTGCCGGTGTTCGCCGTGGCCCTGCTGGCCTGCTGGGCGGTGTTCCACTCGGTGGAGCGCCCGACGGCCCGGGTGGTCGGTTCGCCACGGCCGTTCGCCCCCGAGACCGGGTCGGGCCTGACCGATACCCCGGTCGCCGTCAACCGCGGCTGAGTCGTGAGCGTCGAGGGAATCGTCGGCTAGGGCGGAGTCGTCGGCCGGTGCGGAATCATCGAGCGAGCCTGAATTACGCGGTCGCCGGCCCCCGCGGCTAGATTGCTCGCGATGAGCACAGATGGCGGCCGGCGCACTCTGCGGCGACTGAGGACCGACGCTGTGCAGCGACTGAGGATCGGCCTGCGCGCCGTGTCCCAGGCTCTGCGGTCCGATCTGCGGCGCGTGGCCGCTGACCCGCTGCCACCCCTGGCGTCGCCGCGCTGGCTGGCCCCGCTGCCGCACATCCTCGTGGTGCTCTACGCGGCGCTGTCGTTCGTGGCGCTCCGGGGCGACAGCCGGCCCGTCATCGTCCTCAGCGCGGTGCAGGCGGCCGCTGTCGTGGCGGCCATGCTCTCGCCGGTGCTGGCGTGGTGGGTGGTCACCTCCGTCATGGTGGTCGGCGCGCTGGCCATCGGCGCCCCCTATCCGTGGAGCGGGGCCACGATCGCCGCCCTGGCCGGGGTGTTGTTCCTGCTCGCGCTGCGGGCCCGCCCGGCGGTCGTGGTCGCGGCGCTGACGGCGAGCATGGCGGCCGGCCTGACCACCGCGCTGGCCGACATCCACAACCACAGCCCGGGCGCGCCGTGGACCGTGGCCGTGTTCTATACGAACATTGGTCAGGTCGTCACGATCTGTGGCATCGCCGCATTGCTCGGGGGTGTCCGGCGCGTCCGGCGGCTGGCGCACACCCGGCTCGCCGCGCAGGAGCAGATCTCAGCCGAGGAACGAGCCCGGCGGACCCTGCTTGAGGAACGCGCCCGGATCGCCCGGGAACTGCACGACGTCGTGGCCCACCACCTGTCGGTCATCTCGATCCAGGCCCAGGTCGCCCCGCACCTGGTCAAGGACCCGCCCGAGGAGCTGCGACAGACCCTCGCCGGCATCCGCGGCAACGCCCTGGCCGCGCTCGTCGAGTTGCGGCGGGTGCTGGGCGTGCTGCGGGTGGAGAGCCCGCCCTCCGACGGTCACGTGCCGCAGCCCACCCTGCAGCAGCTCGATGAACTGGTCGGCAACGTCCGCGACGCCGGGCTCGTGGTCACCCTGAAGACCACCGGTGAGCCGCGTTCGCTGCCGCCGGGCGTGGAGCTGTCGGCGTACCGGATCGTGCAGGAGGCGCTGAGCAACGCCATCCGCCACGCGCCCGGCGCCGAGGTCACCGTCGAGCTCACCTACCATCCGACCAGCCTGGTCATTCAGGTCCGCAACACTGCGCCGACCCGGGCCGCGCCGCCCTCCGGTGGCGCCGGTCACGGTCTGTTGGGTATGCGGGAGCGGGTTGCGATGCTCGGCGGCACGCTGATCACCGGACGTACGCCGGACGGCGGGTACGAGGTGGTCGCCCGCCTGCCGGCGCCTGCGTACACGCCACCCGTCGAGGAGACGGCATGACGACGATCCGGGTCCTGGTCGCCGACGACCAGATGCTGGTGCGCCAGGGCTTCTCCGTGCTGCTCAACGCCGAACCCGACATCACGGTGGTCGGCCAGGCCGTCGACGGCCGCGACGCGGTGGCCAAGGTCGCCGAGCTCAAGCCGGACGTGGTGCTCATGGACATCCGTATGCCCGTGGTCGACGGCATCGAGGCGACCCGGCGTATCACCGCCCCGGCCGACTCGACGGTGAAGGTCCTGATCCTGACCACGTTCGATCTGGACGAGTACGTGTACGAGGCGCTGCGGGCCGGTGCCTCCGGCTTCCTGCTGAAGGACGCGTCGGCCGCCGAGCTCGCGCACGCGGTCCGGGTGGTCGCGGCCGGCGACGCCCTGCTCGCCCCCAACGTCACCAAGCGGCTCATCGCCGAGTTCGCCCGGCTGGCCAGTGGTCCCCGCGCCCCGCTCAAGGAGCGCGTCGGCGAGCTGACCGAGCGCGAGACCGAGGTCCTCGCGCTCATCGCCCAGGGACTGTCCAATGCGGAGATTGCTGAGCATCTGGTGGTGGCCGAGCAGACGGTCAAGACGCACGTGAGCCGGATTCTCGCCAAGCTCGACCTGCGCGACCGTACCCAGGCGGCGGTGTTCGCGTACGAGGTCGGGCTCGTCCGCCCCGGCGGCGCCTGAGCGGCGACAGGAGGAGGAGCACGCAGGGTGGATTCCGAAGCTTCGTCGATGTCCGTCGACCGACCGGGGCCGACCGAGCCGGCGCTTCCCGCTCGTCACGCGCCGGTGCTGGGCGTGGTCGCGGCCGGTGGCGTCATCGGGTCGCTGGCCCGGTTCGGTGTGCAGGAGGCGTTTCCGGCGGACCCGGGCCAGTTTCCGTGGGCCACGTTCGCGGTCAACGCGTCCGGGTGTCTGCTCATCGGGGTCCTCATGGTGCTGATCGCCGAGGTGTGGCCGAGCCGGCGCCTGCTGCGCCCCTTCCTGGGCGTCGGGGTGCTCGGTGGATTTACCACCTTCTCCGCCTACGCCGTCGACGTCGAGCGGGCCGTTTCGGCCGGCGCCGCCCGCACCGCGCTGCTCTACCTGGGCGGCACCCTCCTCGCGGCGATGCTCGCCGTCTGGGCCGGGGTCGGCCTGACCAGTGCGGCGATCCAAACCGTACGGCGTACGCCCAGCCGGCGTCCCCGGACCGAAGCCCCGTACGCCCGCCCCTACGGGCCCCGGCCTGAAGGGCCCCGACCAGACGGGTCGCACGCCGAAGGACCCCACACCGAAGGGCCCCGCACCGAAGGGCTCAGCACTGAAGGGCATGGTGCGTCGTGACACCGATGATCGCCGTACTGCTGGTGGCGGCCGGGGCGGCCGTAGGCGCGCCGCTGCGCTACCTCACCGACCAGGCGATCCGGGCCCGTCGCGACACGCTCTTCCCCTGGGGTACCGCCATCGTCAACGTGGCCGGATCACTGCTGCTCGGCTTCCTGATCGGGCTGCCCGCCAGCGACCCGGTCCTGCTGCTGGCCGGTACGGGCTTCTGCGGCGCCCTCACCACCTACTCCACGTTCAGCTACGAGACGCTGCGGCTGGTGCAGACGCGGGCCTGGCGCGTCGCGGCCGTCTCCGTCCTCGTCAACCTCGGGGCGGGGATCGGCGCCGCCTTCGCGGGCGCCGCCCTCGCCGGCGCGATCGTCCGATGACCGTCGCGACCCACTGATCCGTTACCGCCGTTCCGGAGAGTCGGCCAGCAGCGAGGTCACCTCGGCCGCGACCTCGGGCGGCAGCGGCCCGTGGCGCAGCGCTCCGATGTTCTCTTCGGCCTGGGCCGGGGTCCGGATGCCGGGCAGCGGGATGATCGCGGGGTCCACCGCCCACAGGTAGCTCAGGGCTTTCTGGACCAGGGACCGACCACCGGTGGTCAGCGACGGCCCGGCGCACCTCGTCGTCCGCATCTGCGGCGACCTTCGGGATTTGTCCGTCTTGTCTGGTTTGTCAGCACGGGTGGTGGTCTGGCGGGCCGACCGCGGGCGGCGTCGCCCACAATGTGAGCCGGGCGCCGTCGCCCACACCGCGAGCCGGGAACCGTCCGTGAGCGTGGTCGGCGGACGCGTCAGCGGGTCGACGGTAGGGACGCGGCATGGTCAGGTTGGACCGCTTGGTCAACGTGCTGGGCGGCTACGGCGTACGGCTGGCCGGCGGCCGCGTGCCGCGCTCGACCGAGCTGCGCCACGTGGTCCTCCCCGAGGCGCTCGGCGGCCGGCCGGTCACCGGCGACGTGCTCCTGGCGATCGGGGCCGGATCGGTGGCCGAGGCGGTGCGCTGGGCCGAGGCGGCCCGAGCCGTGGTCGTCATGGTCAAAGTGGACGAGGCCACCGACCCGGCAACGGGCGACGACGCGGGGGCGCGGGCCGGCGACATCGCGGTGATGACGGTCGATCCGGCTGTCTCCTGGAGCGAGCTCGCCGGGGTCGTGTTCGGGCTCGTGCTGGAGGGGCGGGAGACCGAGTCGGGGCGGGGCCCCACCGACCTGTTCTCGCTCGCCGACAGCGTGGCCGAGGCGATCGGCGGTGCCGTGACCATCGAGGATCCTCAGTCCCGGGTGCTGGCCTACTCGGGCCTGCAGCAGCACGCCGACCGCGCTCGTGTGGAGACGATCCTGGGCCGGCAGGCGCCCGAGCGGCTGCGCCGCCGGTTCGAGGCGAGTGGCGTCTTCGCTCACCTCTCCGCCTCGGACGAGCCGCTGTTCATCCCGCCCGACGACGAGCACGGGTTGACCGGGCGGATGGTGGCCGCCGTCCGGGCCGGACGCGAGCTGCTGGGCTCGGTGTGGGTGACCGCGGCCGCCCCCCTCGACGGGTCTCGGCGTCAGGCCCTGCTCGACGCTGCCCGCACGGTGGCCCTGCACCTGCTGCGCTCCCGGGTGAGCGCGGACCTGGAGCGGCAGATCGAGTCGGACCTCGTCACCCAGCTCCTGGCCGGTACCGCCGATGCGGCCACGATCATGAGCCGGCTGGGGCTGCCCCCGGGACCTCTGCGGGTGATCGCGGTGCGACCGCGGGGCGAGCGGCAGGCGGCTCTGCTGCTGACGTTCGAACGGGCCACCACGGGCTTCGGCTGGTCGCGGCCGGGCCGCAGCGGTCTGGACGGCACCACCGTCTACACCCTGCTGCCCGGGGAGCCGGCCGACCCGGCCCGGCGCTGGACCGAGGCGTTGGCCGGGGCGCTGCCTCCGTCGCTGGCGTTGGCCGCCGGGATCAGCGCCGCCGCGACCATGACCGAGCTGCCGGCCGCCCGGCAGGAGGCCGACGAGTGCCTGGCCCTGCACGAACGCCGGCCGGCCGACACCCCGCCCCCGGTCTACGACGAGTCGTGGCCAGACATCCTGCTGCAGCGGCTCCGGACCGCCGCGCGGACCGGCCGGGCGCCGGCCCGGGGCCCGATCGCCGAGTTGCGGCGCCACGACCGCGAGCACGGGACGCAGTACGTCGAGACGCTCCGGGCGTGGCTTCAGGCCCAGGGCGACCCGGCCGTGGCCGCCACGCAGCTCGGGGTGCACGAGAACACGGTGCGAAACCGGCTGCGCCGGATGACGACCATGACGAGCCTCGACCTGCAGGACCCGCGCCGGCGGCTGGCCATGATGATCGAACTGGCCGCCGACGATCCGTCCCCGGAGAACCGGCCGTCCGAGTAACCGGAGAACCGGCAGTCCCAGGAGTACAACTTCAGCCCGTACTGTTGTCGAACCACCACACCCCGGCCCCGGGTTTCGTGGACGATGCTGGCATCCGTCATTCGCAACGGTGCGATGAGGAGGTGCCGCGGTATGGGCGGCGAACGGATAGGTAGCCCGCGGTCGGCGGTCGTGGTCGGGGCGGGCATCGTGGGACTGTCGACGGCGTGGTTCCTGCAGGAGCACGGGGTCGAGGTCACCGTGGTCGATCGCACCGGGGTGGCCGCGGGCGCGTCCTGGGGTAACGCCGGCTGGATCTCGCCCGGCCTCACGATTCCCCTCAACGAGCCGGGCGTGCTGCGGTACGGGCTGCGCTCGCTGCTGAACCCGGCGGCGCCGCTGCACATTCCGGTGACCGCGGACCCGTCACTGTGGTCGTTCCTGCTCCGGTTCGCCGCGAACTGCCGGTGGTCGGTCTGGACTCGGGCCGTGCATGCCAACCGGCCCTTCAGCGAGGAATGCATCGAAGCGTTTGACGTTCTTACGTCCAATGGCGTGGCGGCTGAGACGGTCGCGGCGCCCATCACCGCGGCCTTCACCGGTCGCCGCCCGGCCGAAGGGCTGCTGGCCGAGCTGCGACGGCTGGCCGACGCGGGGCAATCCGTCGACTACACGGTGCTCACCGGCGACGAACTGCGCGAGCACGTCCCACTCGCGGGGCCAGGGTTGACGGTCGGCGTACGTATTGAAAACCAGCGTTACGTCGATCCTGGTCGCTTCGTCCACGCACTCGGCCAGGCGGTGACGGCCCGGGGCGCCGTGATGGAGAAGCGTACGGTCACCGCGGTCCGGGCCGACGGCTCCGGGGTACGCGTGGAGACCGCGGACGGCCCGACCTTCACGACGGATGTGGCCGTGCTGGCCGCCGGAGCGTGGCTGTCCCGCCTGGCCGCCCCGCACGGGGTCCGGGTGCCGGTGCAGGCCGGCCGCGGCTACTCGTTCACGGCGCCGGTGCGGCGACCGGTGCCGGGCCCCGTCTACCTGCCCGAGGTGCGGGTGGCCTGCACGCCCTACCAGGGCGCCCTGCGGGTCGCCGGCACGATGGAGTTCCGCGGCCCGGACGAGCCGGCGGTGCCGGCCCGACTCGAGGCCATCGTCGCCTCGGCCCGGCCGCTGCTCGACGGCGTGGCGTGGGACGAGCGCACCGACGCCTGGGTGGGGCCGCGGCCGGTGACCACGGACGGCCGCCCGCTCATCGGGGCCACGCGTACGCCCGGGGTCTATGTCGCCGGCGGCCACGGCATGTGGGGGCTCACCCAGGGCCCGATCACCGGGCGGCTGCTGGCCGAGCAGATCACCACCGGCAAGCCGCCGGCCGCCCTGCACGACGTCTCGCCCCTGCGCTGACCGCCGCAATCGGCGCCGCCGCCTCGGGACGAAGCCGGGGCCGGCGACCCGAGGGCGCGCGGGTCTCCGTGTCCCACGTCACCGACGGGCCGGGCGCTCCTCCGCTTGACCAACTTTGCGATTCAAAGTACTTTGGCTTTGCGTTGCAAAGTTGTTTGTGAGGATGGAGGAGCCGCGGTGGTGGACGAGGACCCGGACGAGCGGCCCCCGGCCAGCCCGGAGGAGACGCTGCGCCTCATCGAGGCGGCCCGGGCCGCGGCCCAGCGCGACATGCAGCCCGACCCGCGGCTGACGTACATGCCCTGGGGCGTGGCCTGGCTCGTGGGATTCGGTCTGCTCTTCCTGCGCTTCGGTCCGGGCGGCCGGGTCCTGGTCGAGATGCCCAACTGGGTGCCGCTCGTGGTGCTGTACGTCCTGCTGACCGGGGCGTTCGTGCTTTCCGCCCTGTCCGGCATCCGGGCCGCTCGGCACGTGCGGGGCGTGTCGTCGGTGCAGGGCCTCCGGTACGGCCTCAGCTGGGCCGCCGGGTTCGCGGGGGTGGTGGTCATCGCGAGCCGCTACAGCGCCCGGCTGCCAGACCCGGAAGTGGTCCTGCTCTGGTCCGGGCTGTCGTTGGCGGTGGTCGGCCTGCTCTACATCGCGGGCGCGGCGATCTGGCAGGCGCGGGACATGTTCGTGCTCGGCCTCTGGATCACGCTGGTGAACATCGGCGGGTTCCTGGCCGGTCCCGGCTGGCACGCGCTGGCCACCAGCCTCGCCGGTGGTGGCGGCATGCTCGTGGGCGGGTTCGTGGAGTGGCTGCGGTGGCGCCGGGGTCAGTGCTGATGAGCGACGAACCCACCCGGGGCGCCGCTCCGGACCACGAGCTGGACCCGGTGATCCACGCCCAGGCGCGGCTGCGGGTCATGGTGGCGTTGTCGGTGCTGCGCGAGGGGGATCGGCTGGCCTTCCCGCGGCTGCAGGAGCTGCTCGGCATGACCGCCGGCAATCTCTCCATCCATCTGCGAAAGCTCGAAGAAGCCGGATACGTCGAGGTGGTCAAGACCCATCAGGGCCGCACGCCCACCACGCTGATCGGCCTGACCCGCCGGGGACGCCTCGCCTTCGAGGAGTACACGGCGGCGGTGAAGGCGCTGCTTTCATTGACGGAGGAAGAATGATTCTCGCGCAGATGCGCAACGTGACCCGCTGGTACGGCGACACGGTCGCGCTGGACGGCGTCGACCTGGCGATCCGGGCCGGCGAGGTGGTCGGCGTGCTCGGGCCCAACGGCGCCGGGAAATCGACGCTCATCAAGCTGTTGGTCGGCCTGCGCCGACCGACCTCGGGTACGGTCGAGCTCTTCGGGGGTTCCCCGCTCGTTCCGGCCAACCGGCGCTACATCGGCGTCACCCCGCAGGAGACCGGTCTGATTCCCACCCTGCGGGTGGGGGAGTGCATCGACTACGTGGCCCGGCACTACCCCGACCCGCTGCCCCGGGACGAGGTGCTGGCCCGGTTCGGCCTGGAGGACCTGGTGCGCCGGCCGGCCGGCAGTCTCTCCGGTGGCCAGCAGCGCCGCCTCGCGGTCGCGCTCGCCTTCGTGGGCCGGCCCCGCCTGGTGTTCCTCGACGAGCCGACCACGGGTCTGGACGTCGAGATCCGGCACGTGCTGTGGGACGCCATCCGGGCCTTCCACGCCGAGGGCGGGACGGTCCTGCTGACCAGCCACTACCTGGACGAGGTCGAGGCCCTGGCCCAGCGGGTCGTGGTCATCGCCAACGGCCGCGTGCTGGCCGACGACACGGTCGCCGCGGTCCGCGGGCTGGTGGGCGTGCACCGGGTCAGCCTGGCCGCCATGCCCCTGCCGCCCCTGCCCGGCGTGGTCGCCACGTCCGAGTCGGACGGGCGCGTGCACCTCCTGACGCCGGACGCCGACGAGCTGGTCCGGGCGCTCGTCCATTCCGGGGTGCCCTTCCGCGACCTGGCCGTCCGACCCTCCACATTGGAGGAGGCCTTCCTCCACCTCACCGCCCGCCGACCGAGCGCCGACCAGACGTTGACAGGAGCGAACGCATGAGCGCGCTGACGTTGACCCACGCCCGGTTCCTGCTGCTGGAGACCATCCGGGTTCCGGTGGCCCTCATCGGGACGCTGTTCTTCCCGGCCGTGGCGATGCTCTTCTTCGTCGTACCGTTCGCCGGGGACGACCCGACCGCCGCCACGTACGCGACCGCGTCGATGGTGACGTTCGCGGTCATGACGAGCAACCTGTTCGGGCACGGGGTCGGGGTGTCTGCCGACCGCGCCCTGCCCTGGGATGCGTACACCCGCACCCTGCCGGCCGGTCCCGGGCCGCGCTTCGCCGGGCGGCTCATCGTCGGTCTGATCATGACCGTGGCCTCGCTGGTGCCCGTGGTGGTGATCGCCGCCCTGCTGACCGAGGCGTCCACCACCCTGCTCGGCCTGCTGCTGGGCGCCGGGGCCGCGCTGGTCGCCGCGATTCCGTTTGCGCTCATGGGCCTGGCCGTGGGGTACGGGCTGCCCATGAAGGCGGCGCTGGCCGTGGTTCAGGTGCTGTTCTTCCCGATGGCGTTCCTCGGTGGCCTCATGTCGTCGCCGGTCAACCCGCCGGCGATCGTGGAGATGGTGGCGCCCTACCTGCCGACCCGGGGCGCGGTCGAGCTCATGTGGGCGGCCGTGGCCGACCACTCGCCCGACCCGCTGGCGCTGGCCATGCTCGGGGCCTGGACCGTGGTGCTGGCCGGGCTGGCCGTGCTGGCGTACCGCCGGGACCAGACCCGACGGTTCCGCTAAGCCCGGCGCCCGTCGGGCCCGTGCACGGCACCGGTCGGGCTGTCCACCGAGGAGACCTCCGGGTAAGTGTGGATCCGCTGACCGTGACCGCACTCAACCCGGAGGTCTTTACGTGCACGCCCAGGCGACGCTAGAAGGGAATGGCGTCGTCCCCGGGGGTGGGGGATGGCTTCGTAAATAAAGAAACCGGCTTCGATTCCTGGTATGGTTCCCAGCATCGGCGTTTGGGTGCGGGTTCGGCCGGTGGCTTACCGGGGCGGGATCGCAGGTCGCTGGTCAGGCAGGCGGTGGGGGAGGCGGCGTCCCCGGGGATGGTGGGTAGGTTGGCGGGGGTTTGCTGCCGACGAGTTCTTGGTATTCGTCGTCGGTCAGGGGGCGGAATCAGTCGTGGTCGGGGCGGCACAGGTGGGTGAGGTTGGTGTCGATGGTGGGGCCGCCTTTGGTGTAGTCGATGGTGTGGTCGACGTCGGTGCGGTGGCTGGGTACCCGGCAGCCGGGGAAGGCGCAGCGGCGGTCGCGGATGGCCAGGAAGCGGCGCAGGCCGGCACTGGGAAAGCGGTCGGTCGGGTCGCCGTTGGGGGCGTCGGCGGGCGTGTTGACGATGCGGTGGGCGATGTCGGTGATGTTCGGATCGACACGCCGCCGCGCCCGAAACTTAACTGCGATTACGTCGTGGGGCACTACTGTCCATAGTAGACCAAACAGTCGGTGCGGCCGCCGGATACCCAGCTCGTGACGTAGGGCAACGTGCCCAACACAGTGGTACGTGCCTATGGCTACCTAACCGCAAGGCCGGTACGCCCCCGGACAATGCGATTGCGATGGACTGTCCAGCGTGGAGTGACTCACGGCGTCGTATGGTCCGACCGTCCGCCTGCCGGCGTAAGGTTGACCGTCGGCTCGACGGCGTACGGTCAGCCGACCGATTGGTCGGCGAAGCCGTACGGTCAGCCGGCCGACTGGTCGGGGACGGGACAGATGTCGTCGCCGAGCCAGGTGATGCCCTCCCGGATGATCCGGGCCGGCGTGCCCGCGACCGCGGTGTTGGCTGGCACCTTCTGCCCACGCACGAGGCTGCGCATCCCCACCACGGCCGACTCGCCGATCTCGACGTGTCCGGTGATGATCGCCTCCCGGCCCAGCCACACGTGCCGGCCGATCCGGATCCGCCCGCCGTACGGGTTGAACCGCACCCCGGTGGCGAGGTCGACCAGGCTGTGCATGTCATCGGTGGCGATGTAGACGCGGGCGGCCCACAGCTGGTCGCGTTCGGCCACGATCGAGCCGCCGTTGCGGGCGTCGAGCTGGGCCTCGCCCGTGGCCACGACCTGGCCGTGGAGGACGACGCTGGAGCCGCCACCGCAGTAGATCTCGCCCGCGGTCAGCTCGCTGTCCGGCCCCACGAAGACGGTGGCCCCGTCGCCGCCCACGAGCAGGGAGAGCGAGTCGAGCCGGCTGGCCAGCACCACGAGCGCGTTCGTGAACGGGTACGTCATGAGGCGGCCGGGGATGCGCGGGGGCATGGCCAACCCCTCGGCCAGGTAGAACGCGTTGCCCTGGGCCGCGAACTGTTCCGGCAGCTGGTCGCCGACCTCGCGCAGAACCAGCCCGTCCAGGATCTCGGCGGGCACCCCGGCGTCGAGGAGACGCTTGCGGTGCTCGGCGGTCAGCGACGGTCCGATCATGGGACGAGGGTGCCAGGCCGGGGCCGGCTTGCGGAAGCCCCGCGGGCGGCAGCTCACAGCCGGCGGCGGGTTCTCCCCGTCGGTCGGGTGCGGCGATCCGTCGGCCGCGAGCGCGCCCGGCGGGACGTACGCCGGCGGCGGGGCGTCAGGGGAGCTTGAGGTCGGCGATGCGCTGCTCGGGGTCGTCCATCAACGCCTTGAGCACCGCCACGTAGCCCTGCAGGATCTCCCGCACCAGGCTGGCCGGGTACATGGTCGGGTTGCCGCCCATGACGGCCGCGCCCCCGTCCAGGTCCACGGTCAGGCCCGGGGCGTGCCGCCTGGCCCACAGCCACAGCAGCGCCGCGTCGGGTTCGACCGGCGGGGGCCGCATGCGGGTGACCCGGTGCGCGGACTGGGGCACGGCGAACGCGGCGCCGTGCATCCACGCGTGGTAGAGGTGGAAGAACGGCCAGGGACGCATGGCATCGAAGTCCGGGTTGGCCGCCCTTGCAATCTCCCAGAACGACGCCTGGTTCCGCATGGCTTCGTAGACGCCGGCGCGCACGATGGCGATGGCGTCGGTGAGCGTGGTCTGCAGATCAATCGTGGTGGCTAGGTAGGTGTTCTGGGAGAACTGCCCGATCAGGTCGTCACCGCCCGCGGGCAGGGACTCCCGGCCGGTGGACGCGGTGGCGACGATCACCCGGGACCAGCCCGTCCGGACGGCGAGGTAGATCCGGTAGGCGGCCAGCAGCAGCACGAACGGGGTGGTCCGGTGCCGGCGGGCGAACGCCCGGAAGCGGGTAGTGACGTCGGCCGGGATCGGTACGGCCAGATCGCTCTCGGCGCTGACGTCCAGGCCCGGGCCGTCCAGGATCGGCGGGTAGGGCCACTCGGTCGGGAGCGGGGTGAGGCTGCGCCGCCAGTACTCCTGCCGCTGGCGCAGTTGGGCCTCGTCGAGCGCAAGCGCGGCCTGCGCCGCCGGGTAGGTCAGCCGCAGCGGCGGCAGCGGCGGTCCCTGACCGCCGCGGGCCAGGTAGGCGGCGCGCAGGTCGCGGAGGAACACGTCTGCCGACCGGCCATCGGAGATGACGTGAGTCATGGTCACCGCGACCACATGCTGGGACTCGCCCAGCCGCAGCAGGGTGGCCCGCCACAGCGGACCGGTGCGCAGGTCGAACGTGCGGGCCCGCTCGTAGGCCAGGATGCTGGACTGCATGACCGCCCGCCGCTGGGCCGGCACATCGGTGAGATCGGTGTAGTTGATCGTGGTGTCGACCTCGGGCGCCACCCGGATGCGGGGGTCGAGGCTGGTGTCGGTGAAGACGATGCGCAGCGCGTCGTGGCGACGCATAACCTCGTCGACTGCCGCCTGGAACCGATCGCGATCAACCGGGAAGTCCCAGGTGGCGATCGCGAAGACGTTGTAGGCGGTGCGGCCCGGGTCGGTGGGGGAGAAGGCGCACAGAAGCTCCCACATCGCCTCCTGGCCGCGGGCCAGCCGCCCCGCCGCTGGATTCACGGTTAGGCAGCATCGGCCTTTCCCGGCCGTCGTGTCAAGCGATCTTCATTCCTATATTCACAGCTTGCAAGACTCCGATGAAAGATGCATCATCCTTACGACGACTCATCGAACGGTCGTTAATGATCTGGATATTGAGAGATCGGCCTCGACAGGGACGTGACGCGGCCCCTATCATGGCGCCGTGTCGCGCGTTGGCTGGCGCCCCATTCGAGATGGGGCAGCGCGGGGAGTAGTTCTCGCTATCGACTTCACCGTGGCCAAGGTTCGCGGCCAGGCCAGCTTCGCCGACCTGGCCCCGCAGCTCCCCGAGGGGTTCGGGATGTGGGGCACCGACGAGGAGGCCTGGTCCGGGTCGGGCGATCTGCGTACTCAGCTGGACGCATGGCTTGATCGCGGGTCTCCCGCGGACGGGCCGGTGCGAGCAATCTTCGGATTCTGCGGGGCCGCCGCGCTGGCGTGCGCGCTGGCCCGCCGTCTCGCCGCACCGCAGCCCCCGGCCGTGGTGCTGTTCGACCCCGTGGAGGTCGGCCCGCGGAACATGCTCGCCCAGCTGACCGATTCGTTGCGCCAGCTCGCCGGGGGCCGGGACTCCGAGTTTGATGTTGGTATATCAGAGGACGACATCGACCACCGCGATGTCGGTGAGTTGGCGGAAACACTGACCAAGCACTACACGGTGCGCGCGGCCGAGGTGGGTGCGGCCAAGTCGATCCGCCCGGCCACGATGGCCGACCTGTGTCGGCGGTTCGAGGCCTACCTGCGCTACCTCGCCCTGTGCACGACGGCGTGGTCGCTGGAGCGGGTCCCGCCCAGCCTGGTCGTGCTGGCGCGGGGGCACGTTGTGCCGACGGAGATGGTCGATGTGCCGGTGGCCCACGTGGACGTGACGGAGCACGTCCTGCTCGGCCACCCCGAGACCGCCCGGGCCGCCACCGAGGTGCTGGTCGGCGCGACGGGAGGCGATTGATGGCCCAGGTGGTCCCGGATCTGTTGCGACGCAGCGCGGCGCTCGTCCCCGACCGGCCGGCGGTGATCCTCGACGGGCAGGACACCCTGACCTTCGCCGAGCTCGAGGCCCGGTCCAACGCGTTTGCCCGCGGTCTGCAGCAGCGGGGCATCGGTCACGGAGACCGGGTGGCGCTGGAGTACACCGGGGCCGACTGGCCCCGCTACGTGGTGGCGTACTTCGGCGTGCTCAAGCTCGGCGCCGTGGCCCTGCTGACCGGCACCCGGTTCACCGAGGCGGACCTGGCCCGGATCGTCAGTGGGTACCGGGTCGCGGCGGTGGTTCGGGCTCGCGGGGTGACCGTGCCCGCGGTCGACTGCCTGGTGCTGGACGACGAATCCATCGACGCTGACCAGCCTACGGAGGAGTTTCCCATCGCGGCCACACCGGTCGACGCGGCCGAGGTCGTGTTCACCTCGGGCACGACCGACCGGCCCCGCGGGGTGGTGGCCACCCACGCCAACCTGGTCGGCGCCCAGGCGGCCTGGCCCACCGCGATCCGGGCCAACCAGCCCTGCGCCCACGCCCTGCCCCTGGGGTCGGTGGCGGCCCAGGCCGTGCTGCTCACCTGCGTGGGCAACCAGCACACGCTGCTGGTGGCGTCCCAGTTCACGGTGAGCGGGTTCTCCGCCATGGTGGACAAGCACCACGCGGTCACGGTCTGCCTGGTGCCGGCCATGGGCCACTGGCTCGTGCGCGACGGCGCCGAGCAAGCCACGCCGATGCCCACGGTGAAGGGCGTGAGCTTCTCCGGCGCGCCGTTGCCCACCGCCATCCTGCCGGACCTGCCCCGGGTCTTCCCCAACGCATCGTTCTTCAATTTCTATACCTCGACCGAGACCTATCCGGCTCGGCTCGCCACCCGGGTGGACCCGCAGCGCCCGGAGTCGGTGGGCCGGCCTGTGGGCACCAGCGCCGTCCGCGTGACCGGCCCGGACGGCACCGAGCTGCCACCCGGCGAGGTGGGCGAGGTGTGGCTGCGGGCCGGCGGAGCGCCGCCCCGTCAGCTGCTCGACGGCAGCCCCACGGACGTACGTGACGGCTGGACCCGCACCGGTGACCTCGGCTACCTGGACGCCGACGGCTACCTGTTCCTGACCGGCCGGAGCACCGACATCGTGATCGTCGGCGGGATCAATGTCTCCACCGGTCGCGTCGAGCAGATCCTGCGCCGGCACCCGGCGGTCGCGGAGGCGGCCGTGTGCGGGGTGGCACACCCGGTGCTGGGCGAGGTGCTGGCCGCGTTCGTGGTGGCGCGGGACGACGTGACCGTCCGGGATCTGCGCGCTCACGCGGCGGCCAACCTGGCCCGCCACGAGCTTCCCGCGATCATCCGCATCGCCGACGACCTGCCCCGCAACCCCGCGGGCAAGGTGGTCAAGTCCGAGTTGCCACGCCTGCTCGAGGTCGGCGAGACCCCGTTCGAGGCGCCGGCCACGCCCTTGGAGCAGCAGGTGGCCGCCGTGTGGGCCGAGGTGCTGGACCTGGGTACGGTTGGGCGGACGGACAACTTCTTCGACATCGGCGGTGACTCGCTCGCGGCGAACCAGATCGCCGCACGCCTGCGCGACCAGCTCAACGTGGCGCTGGACGCCGTCGCCGTCTTCGAGGCGCCTTCGGTGGCCGAACTGGCCGACTATCTCGCGCCACTGATCGGGGAGTCTGCATGACACATGCACCAACCCGTCAGGTCACTCTCGACCTGATGGGGGATAGCCCACAACGCGGCAAGTCGATAACGATTTCCATCGACGATGTCCGTCCATGAGGTCGTCCATGTGTGGAGGAACCTCGTCCCAATCGAAGCTTCGTCCCTACTGAGCCTGGCCGAGAACCAGACGTCATTGATCGAGGAGTACGCATGACCGCAGTGCCGCCCCCACCGGCTGTATCCGATCTGATCGAAGATCACCCCGACGTTGTCGCCTCGATAACGTTCTCTACGAGCCGAGAGCCGGCCCGGCGCGTGGCCGCCGTGGTTCTGGCCCCGGGGGCGAGCGTGGTCGATCTCCGCGACCACCTGTGGGAGACGGTGGCGCCGGAGAACCTGCCGGATGCGCTGGTGGCCCTGCCCGACCTGCCCCGCGACGCCGCCGGCGAGGTCGACGCGGCCAGCATCGAGGCCGAGGTGCTGGACCGGCCCGGCACGTGGACGTTCCGTCCGCTGTCCACTCCGACTCAGGAGGCGGTCGCGGCCGTATGGCGCGAGGTCCTGGGGCGGGCCCGCATCGGGGCCGACGACAACTTCCTCGACCTCGGCGGGGACTCCATGACGGCCGCGCTGCTGCTGGACCAGACCAACGACCGGCTCGGCGTCGACTTGACGTTGGGCGACATGTTGTCCGCGCCGTCTCTGGCCGCCCTGGCCGAGATGATCGACAGCCGAAACAACAAATAGGTAAGTTCTTGATGAAATTGGTAGGTGTGGCCGAGCGCGCCATCGCCGGCCTGGCCAGCCCCCAGGCTCGGCTGATCGACGCAGCCACCGGCGCGGTGTGGTCCGGCGACCGGCTCCGGGCCGTCGTGGACACGGTCGCCGCGGCCTTGGCGCCGCTGCCGCCCGGTCCGGTCGTGTGCCTGACCGGCAACGACGTCGCCTCGGTGGTGCGTTACCTGGGCGTGCGGGCCGCGGCCCGGCCGGCAATGCTCATCGACGCCGGCCTGCCAGCGGTCGAGGTGGCCGACCTCGTCGACCGGTTCGAGCCGGCGGCGGTGGTCGGCCTGGCCGCCGGCGGGACGAAGGTGGGTGGGGTGCGTCCCGACCGTCCGCCGGCCGGGTACGCGGCGGCCGACGGGGTCGACGTGGGTCCAGTGTGGACGCGCGAAACGGCCCCTCGGCACGTGCCCCACCCGGACCTGCGGCTGCTGCTGGCCACCTCGGGCTCGACTGGCCGACCCCGTCTGGTCCGCCAGTCGGAGCGGTCGGTACGGGCCAGTGCGGCCGCTATCTGCGCCGCGTTGCGGATCGACGAGGGCCAGGTGGCCATCACGGCCCTGCCGCTGTACTACACGCTCGGGCTCAGTGTGCTGCACAGCCACCTGTTCGCCGGCGCCACGGTCGTGGTGGAGGCCCGGGGCGTGCTGGACCGCGGGTTCTGGGACAGCGTCGACCGGTACGGCGTCACCAGCCTCACCGGCGTACCCCACACGTACGAGCTGCTGATCCGCCAGCCGTGGCGACCCACCGACAACCCGACCGTACGGCGCCTGTGCGTCTCCGGCGCCCGGATCCGCGACGCCGTCGCCCTGCATTTCCATACGGAGATGCAGCGGCACGGCGGCGCCTTCTACGTCATGTACGGCCAGACCGAGGCGGGCTCACGAATCTGCGTGCTGCCCCCGGAGGACCTGCCGGCCAAGCTCGGGTCGGTCGGCCCGCCCATTCCGGGCACCCGGCTGTCGATCGAGTCCCCCGGCCCCGACGGCGTGGGCGAGGTGGTGTGCCACTCCGACACCGTCATGATGGGGTACGCCGAGTCGGCCGCCGACCTGGCCCGCGGCGACGACCTGGCGGGGACTCTGTCCACTGGGGACCGTGGCCGGCTGGACGGCGACGGCTACCTGTGGCTGTCCGGACGGGCCAGCCGGATCGGCAAGGCGTACGGCGTCCGGGTGAGCCTGGACGCGGTGGAGCACGTCGGCTCCGCGATCGCGCCGACGGCGGCCGTCGCGGGCGACGACCGCGTGCTCCTGTGGTGCGAGGGCATCGGTCAGGAGCGCGTGGCCGAGGTCGCCGCGCTGGTGGCCCAGAAACTGCGGATTCACCGCACCGCCGTGATCGTTTCGGCGGTGCCGGAACTGCCGCGCCGCCCCAACGGAAAGGTGGATTACGATGCGCTTCCCGTCTGACCACCCTGCGGCTCCCGACGCGTCGGCCGACCGTGCCGTCGCCACGGCCATTTTCGACGGGCGCCCGCCGGGCGATGGGGCCTCGGTCGGCGACCAGGCCGAGCCGGGCGGGGCGGCCGAGGCGCCGTACGAGGCTCCCCGCACCGACGGGGAGGCTCTGGTCGCATCGGTGTTCGCCCAGGTGCTCGAACTGGACCGCGTCGGTGTACACGACGATTTGTTCCGGCGCGGCGGAAACTCGCTGCACGCGGTCCAGGTGATCAGCCGGATCAACGATGCTACCGGCCTCGATGTCCCCGTCAGCCTCATCTTCGAACATCCGACCGTGGCCGAGCTGACCGAGGCGCTGGAGAAGCTCGCCGAGGCCAGCACGCCCTGAGCGTCGATCACCGAGCGTCGTTTTGCCCTGACTGACGACGCGTCCACCCCGCGCCCCAGGAGGCACCGTGACCGAGGCACCGCCCCGCACCTCGGCGTTGGCCCGCCGCTGGCGGACCGATGCGCCCGCCCAGCCCGACCAGCTCACCCGGCGACCGCCGGACGAGGCGCCCCCGCTGTCGTACGCCCAGGAGCGGATGTGGTTCCTGGAGCAGTACGTGCCCGGCACCGCCGCCTACAACATGTGGCTGGCGTTCCGGCTGCTCGGCCCGCTGGACCTCGCCGCGCTGGAGGCGTCGCTGACCGCGCTGGTCGCCCGGTACGAGAGCCTGCGGATGCGGTTTCTGACCACTCCGGACGGTGACCCCCTGGTCGAGGTGGATCCACCGGGGCCGGTGCGGTGGCGGGTGTTCGACGTGACCGGGGCGGACGACCCGGTCGAGGCCGCACGGTCGACCCTGGAGCCGGTGGCGGCCGAACCCTTCGACCTGGCGACCGGGCCGTTGTTGCGCCCGCTGCTGGTCCGGCTCGGCCCGGACGACCACGCGGTCTGCCTGGTTGTGCATCACATCGTCTGTGATGGATGGTCGGCCGAGCTGATGCGCGACGAGCTGCTGGCCGGCTACGAGGCGGCCCGGGCTGGGCGGCCGGTCGACCTGCCGCCGCTGCCGGTGGACTACGGCGACTACGCGCGGTGGCAGCGGCAGCAGTTCGACCGCGGACGGTTCGAGGCGGGGCTGGAGTACTGGCGCCGCAAGCTCACCGGGGTGCCCGCCCTGCGGCTGCCGACCGACCGGCCCTATCCGGCGGCCCAGACCGTCAACGGGGCCAGCCACGTGTTCCGCATCGACGCGGAGTTGTGCCAGGCGGTCGAGCGTCTCGGCCGGACCCACCGGGCAACCTCGTTCATGACGTTCCTGGCCGCCTTCGAGACGCTGCTGGCCTGGTGGTGCGACCAGGACGACTTCGGGGTGGGCGTGCCGGTGTCGGGTCGCGACCTGCCCGAGATCGAGCCGCTCGTGGGGCTGTTCGTCAACACCCTGGTGTTCCGGGCCGATGTGAGCGGCGACCCGACCTTCCGGGATCTGCTGCTGCGCGTACGCCGAGAGGCGGTCGAGTCCTTCGCCCACCAGCAGGTGCCGTTCGAGCGGGTGGTCAGCGAGCTGCCGCTGGACCGGGACGTGCGGCGTCCGCCCGTCTTCCAGGTCAGCTTCGCGATGCAGAACTACATTCCCGAGCGGGCGCGGATGGCCGGCGAGCCCGGCTCGCTCACCGTGGCCCCGTTCGGCATCGACACCCCGGTCACGCGGCACGAGCTGGTGCTCTACCTGTATCCGGAAGGCGACGAGCTGTCCGGTGTGGTCAACTACAACACCGACCTCTTCGACGAAGCGACGATCGCCACGCTCTTCGAGCGGTACGTGGCGCTGCTGCGCCAGGTCGTGGCCGATCCCGACATCCGACTGTCCGATCTGGACCTGCTGACCGAAGCGGAGTACGCGACCCTGCGCCGGTTCGGCGACGGCGAGCCGGAGGCCGGGCCCGCGCCCAGTTGGCGGCTGCTCACCGACCCGTTCGACGAGTGGGTGGCTCGGACACCGGACGCGCCGGCCGTGGTCGGTGACGGCCAGCAGCTGTCGTACCGGGAGTTGGCTGACCGGGCCGACGCGCTGGCCCGGCGGCTGCGGGCCTTGCGCGTGGGGCCGGACCGGCGGGTCGGCATCTGCCTGGAGCAGTCGCCGGACCTGGCCGTGGCGATGCTGGGGGTGCTCAAGGCCGGCGGCGCGTACCTGCCGCTGGACCCGGAGCAGCCACCGGCCCGCCTGGCGTTCCTGCTCAGCGACGCCTCGGCCGACGTGGTCATCACCTCACCGGAGCTGACCGGGCGGCTGGGCGGCTACCAGGGTCACCTGGTCACCGACCTCGCGGGCGGCGACGACCCGCCCGGCCTGACCGCGTCGCCGGCGCCCGTCGAGCCGGACCACCTGGCCTACGTCATCTACACCTCGGGCTCGACCGGCACGCCCAAGGGGGTGGCCGTCCAGCACCGGCAACTGGTGAACTACCTGGCCGGCGTCCGGGCCCGACTGGGCATTGTGGATGGTTCCCGGTTCGCGCTCGCGCAGTCGCTCGCGTTCGACTTCGCCGTCACCATGTTCTACCTCGCCCTGGCCACCGGGGGCTGCATCCACCTCATCCCGCGGCGGTCGGACGGGCGGCAGGTGGCCGACTACCTGGCGAAAGAGCAGATCGACTACCTCAAGGTCACGCCCTCGCACCTGGCCGCGCTCGCCCTGGAGGTGCCCGAGCGGGACCTGCTGCCGCGCCGGGCGCTCATCCTGGGCGGGGAGGCGTCCCGGCTCGACTGGACCCGTCGGCTGGCCCGCCTGTCGTCGGCCCGGGTGATCAACCACTATGGACCGACCGAGGCGACGGTCGGGGTCACCACGTACGAGGTGGATCCCGACCGCGACCCGGGCACGGTGACCACGCCGATCGGCCGGCCGCTGCCGTTCGCGCGGGTGCAGGTGCGGGACCGGGCCGGCCGCCTCGTCCCGGTCGGCGCGGTCGGCGAGATCTACCTCGGCGGCGACCGGCTGGCCCGGGAGTACCTCAACCGTCCCGAGCTGACGGCCGAGAAGTTCGTGGTCGACGCGACGGGGGAGCGGTGGTACCGCACGGGCGACCTGGCCCGCTGGCTCCCCAGTGGCGACCTGGAGTTCCTGGGACGACGGGACAACCAGGTCAAGCTGCGCGGTTACCGGATCGAGCTGGGTGAGGTCGAGGCGGCCCTGGCCGGGCTGCCCGAGGTCGCCATGGCCGTGGTGACCGTCCACAACCAGACGCTGTGCGCCTACCTGGAGCCGACCGAGCCGACCATTCGCCCCGGCCTGGCCCAGCTGCGCGAGCGGCTGGCCCAGACGCTGCCGGAGTACATGCTGCCGGCCCGCGCGATCTGGCTGGATCGCCTGCCGTTGATGGCGCACGGCAAGGTCGACCGCGCGGCGTTGCCCGCCCCCACGGACGATCGGCCCGACCAGGCGGTCGCCTACGTGCCACCGGCGGGCCCGGTGCAGGAGGCGATCGCGGCCGTATGGCAGACGGTGCTGCAGGTCGACCGGGTCGGGGCCGACGACGACTTCTTCGACCTGGGTGGACACTCGCTGCTGGCCGCGCAGGTGGTCAGCCGGCTGCGGCGGACGCTGCCGGAAGGCGCCCGGCCCATCACCTTGATGGACATCTTCAAGCATCGGACCGTTCGGGCGCTGGCCGCCGTGGCCGAGGCCCCGGAGGCGGCCCCGGCCGGGATGCTGCACGAGCTCACCCGCCCGCCGGCGTCCGGCGAGCGGCGGCTGTCGCTGGTCTGCGTTCCGTACGGCGGGGCCAACGCCGTGGTCTACCAGCCGTTGGCCGATGCCCTGCCCGACGGGGTCTCACTCTATGCGGTGGCGATGCCCGGCCATGACCTCAGCGAGGCGGATCTGGCCGGCCGCGACCCAGCGAGCACCGCCACGTTGCCCGAGGTGGCCGCCGCGCTCGCCGCCGAGGTGCTGGAGCGGGTCTCCGGCCCCCTCGTGCTCTACGGCCACTGTGGACCGGGTGGGGCGCTGACCGTCGAGCTGGCCCGCCGGCTGGAAGCGGCCGGACGAAAGCTGGAGGCCGTCTATCTCGGCGGCATCTTCCCGTTCGCCCGCCCGACCGGGCCGGTCGGCCGGCTGGCCAAGCGGCTCCGGCTGGAGCGGCTGCGCAGCGACACGGTGTACGCCAACTGGCTGCAGTCCCTGGGGGCCGACCTCGGGTCCCTCGACCCGGCCGAACGGCGTCACCTCATCCGGACCATGCGCCAGGATGCCCAGAACGCGGAGGACTACTTCACCGAGCTGTTCTCCCAGAAGGTCGAGCCGCTGCGGGCCCCGATCATCTCGGTCGTGGGGGAGCGGGACCCGGGTACGGAGTACTACGCCGAGCGGTACCGCGAGTGGGATTTCCTCTCCCCGCGCACCGCTTTAGTGGTCATCGACGAGGCCGGCCACTACTTCCTCAAGTACCGGGCCGACGAGCTGGCGACGATCCTCACCTCCGTCCACCCCGCACTGGCCACCGGCGGGGTGGCGCACCTGCACCGGGCCGGCCGACCGGACGCCACCTGGTGGCTGCACGACCCCGGGGACGCGTCGGCGAAGCCGACCGGTCCCGCGCCCAGCCTCGGCCGGTTCCTGACGGTCGCGGCCGGCCAGATGGTGTCCATGACCGGCACGGCATTGACCGAGTTCGCCCTGCCGATCTGGGCCTATATCGATACCGGGTCGCTGCTGCGGTTCGCGCTGTTCTCAGTGGCGGGGCTGCTGCCCGGCATCCTGGTGGCGCCGGTGGCCGGGGCGCTGGTCGACCGGAGCGACCGGCGCAAGGCGCTGATCGGCAGCAACCTCGCCGCGGCCGTGCTCCTCGGTCTGCTCATCGTCCAGGTGGCCGGCGGTGGCCTCGGCTCGCCGCTGCTGTACGGCACCCTGGCCGTGCTCTCGGCGGTGCTGAGCGTGCAACGACTGGCGTACATGTCGGCCGTACCACAGTTGGTCCCCAAGCGCTACCTCGGCCACGCCAACGGGGTGCTCCAGTTCGGCACCGGCACGGCTCAGTTCCTGACCCCGCTGCTCGCGGTCGCCCTGCTCGAGGCCGTGGGCCTCAACGGCGTGCTGGGCGTCGCGGTGAGCAGCTACGTGGTGAGCCTGGCGATCCTGCTGGTGGTCCGGTTCCCGCAGACCATGGCCTGGCGTCGCCGCGAGCCCGTGCTCGTGGAGATTCGCAACGGCTATCAGTACTTCTTCCAGCGGCCGGGCCTGCGCGCGATGCTGATGTTCTTCGTCACGCTCAACGCCCCGCTCGCCGCCGTGATGGTGATGCTCTCCCCACTGGTGCTCAGTGTGGGTACGTTGAGCAACGCCGGCCAGGTGTCGATGGTCACCGCCGGTGGGGCGATCGCGGGCGGGTTGCTCATGGCCTTCTGGGGCGGGCCGCGTCAGCGCCGGATGCGGGGCATGCTGTGGACCTCGGCCTGGCTTGCGTTCTTCGCCCTGGTCATCGGCGCGCGTCCGTCGCTGCCGCTCATCGCGGCCGGTGCGTTCGGCTTCTCGTTCGCGCTGACGATCGTCAATGGCATCTGGCTGACCATCATCCACACGAAGGTGCCGCAGCGGTTCCACGCCCGGGTGATCGCGCTCAACCAGATGTTCGCGCTCTCGGTGGTCTGCCTCGGGTTCATACTCGCGCCCCTGGCCGGTCGGGCCTTCGAACCGCTGATGGCTGAAGACGGGCTGCTGGCGGACAGCGTCGGCGCGCTGATCGGCGTGGGCGCTGGGCGGGGCATCGCCCTGCTCGACCTGCTGTGCGGCCTGGGCCTGGCCGTGGCGGTGGCGGTCGCCCTGTGGCGGCCGGTGCTGGCGAACTTCGACCGGGACGTGCCCGACGCCGAGCCCGACGACCTCGTGGGCCTGGCCGCCCTGCGGGCCCGGTCGGCCCAGCGCTGACGCCCAGCCGCGCTGACCCCACGTCACCGTCGGGGTCGGACGGTCACCGGACGAAGGCGCCGGCCCGCGCGGCCACGGTCGCCGCCCGGGCCGACCGGTCGGCTAGGCGCCGGGCCACCGCGCGACGGCGGAGCACCAGCTCGAAGTAGAGCGGCGCTGTGGCGGCGACCAGCAGCTGGTGCGGGTCGGTCCGGGCCGGTATCTCACCGCGGTCGACGGCGCGCTGCACGACGGCGACACTGCGCTCGTACCGGTCGGACCAGAAGGCGGCCAGCGCCTCGGCGGCGTGCGGTGACCGGAACGAGGCGGCGATCAGCGCGGTCGTGACCGGCGGATCGGCCGTCAGCGCCGCGTAGACCTCGCGGTTGAGCGCGACGAGGTCCCCCTCCAGCGAGCCGGTGTCGGGCGGGCGCCAGTCGTCGCGGCTCGCCTCGTGCAGCACGTCGGCCAGCAGCCCGCCCACGTCGCGCCACCGGCGGTACACCGTGGTCCGGTGCACACCGGAGCGCTCGGCCACGGCGTCGATGCTGAGCGCGTCGAAGCCGTGCTCGACCAACTGGGCCGCGGCGGCGTCGAGCACGCGACGGCGCACGCTCGCGCTGCGTCCGCCGGGCCGTCGGCGCGGAGGCGTCGGGTGTTCCGGTGCCGGCGGCGGGCGGGACGGTTCCTCGGAAAACCGGGTCACGGCCACCCATCTTATCGCTACACTCGTCGCGTTTAGCGCGCCACCCCTGACAGGAGCCTGCCGTGACGCCCGATCCCCTGACGCTTCACCCGCTGCCCGGCCACGAGCGCGTGGTGTTCCTCAAACCGCTGGTCACCTCGCCAAAGATTGTGGTAGGTGAGTACACCTATTACGACGACCCCGACGACCCGACGGCGTTCGAGCACCGCAACGTGCTCTACGGGTACGGTCCGGAGCGGCTGATCATCGGTCGGTTCTGCGCGATCGCGGCCGGCACCCGGTTTCTTCTGGCCGGCGCCGAGCATCCGATGCTGGGCGTGTCGACGTACCCGTTCACGATCTTCGGAGGGGAATGGACCGCCCGGACCCTCGACCTCGTCACCGCGATGCCCAGTCGCGGGGACACCGTCGTGGGCAACGACGTCTGGATCGGCTACCAGGCCACGATCATGCCGGGCGTGCGGATCGGCGACGGCGCCATCATCGCCGCGAAGTCCGTGGTCACCAGCGACGTGCCGCCGTACACGATCGTGGGCGGCAACCCGGCCCGGCCGATCCGGTCGCGCTTCGATTCGGAGGACATTGATCGACTTCGCCGCGCGGCCTGGTGGGACTGGCCGGTCGACCTGATCACCGCGCACGCCCGCACGATCATGGCCGGTACACCGGCCGAGATCGAACGCATCGCCCGCGAGAACGGATTGGATTGATCACCGTGATATTTATTGAAGAGTATTCAGTCGCCGATGCGGCCGACGGGCCGTACGCCGTTACCACCGGCCCCGACGACGCGCTGTGGTTCACCATGGTCCACAGTGGTCAGATCGGCCGGCTGGTCCCCGGCGGAGTGCCCACCCGCTTCCCCCTCGACCCGGCCGGCCAGCCGACGATCATCGTGTCCGGTCCGGACGGGGCGCTGTGGTTCACCGAGTACGCGGCCCATCGCATCGGCCGGATCACTCCCGGCGGCGCAATCACCGAGTTCGCGCTGCCCACGCCGGAGGGTGGACCGTTCGGCATCGCCACCGGCCCCGACGGCGCCCTCTGGTTCACCGAGACCGCGGCCGACCGCATCGGCCGGATCACCACGGACGGCGACATCACCGAGTTCTCGCTGCCCGTCGCCGGGGCGTTCCCCTCGGCAATCACCGCCGGCCCCGATGGCGGGATGTGGTTCACCCTGAACCAGGCCAACGCGATTGGGCGGATCGGGCTGGATGGAGCGATCAGCGTCCATGCGATCCCAACCCCGTCCGCCGCCCCGGTCGGCATCACGGCGGGTCCCGACGGCGCCGTATGGTTCGTCGAGATCGCCGCCGGTCAGATCGGGCGCATCACGCCCGATGGCGCCGTGGTCGAGTTCGCGCTGCCGGATCGCGACGCGCGGCCTCACGCCATCACCGTCGGCCCCCACGGCGACCTGTGGTTCACCGAGTGGGGCGGCAACCGGATCGGACGGATCACGGTCGAGGGCAGGATCGAGGAGCACGACCTGCCCGCTCCCGGGTCCGAGCCGCACGGCATCACCCGCGGCCCCGATGGCGCCCTGTGGGTCGCCTTGGAGACGGGTGCTCTCGCGCGGGTCGCCGCCGGCCCACCCCGCCCCACCCGGTGAGCTCATGGCCCCGGCACCGGGGTAGTCGATCATGGTCGGTGGCTCCGGTCCGGCGCTACCCTTCGAGCCTGTGAGGTGGGGGTGGGTGCCGCTGGCGGTGGGGGCGATCAGCCGGATCGCCACCGCGCCCAAGCGTGTCCCGCGGGCCGACGAGGTCGACCGGCCCATCGGGGTGGCGGATCTGCTGCCGGCCCCGGTGACGGCGGTCACCGACGAGACGGTTCGGTTCGCCGTCCCCGCGGGCGTGACCGTCGTCACCACCCCCGACCCGGTGGCCGAGCGCGTGGGCGCCCTGGTGGCCGAGCTCGTCAACGGGCGCCCGCCCCGACCCGGAGATGCGCGACCCGCGGGCGGCATCGCGCTGCTGCTCGACCCGGCGCTCGACGCCGAGGCGTACGCGCTCGAGGTCGACGGGGCCGGGGTGACCATCCGGGCCGGCGGCGGGGCTGGGTTGTTCTGGGCGGCCCAGACGCTGCGCCAGCTCCTGCCGGTGGCCGGTCCGGCCGTCCTGCCCGGGGTGCGCATCACCGACGGGCCGCGCTTCGCCTACCGGGGCGTGATGCTCGACGTGGCCCGCCACTTCGTCGAGGTCGCCACCGTGAAGCGCCTGATCGACCTGGCGGCGCTGTACAAACTCAACCATCTACATCTTCACCTGTCTGACGACCAGGGGTGGCGGATCGCCAGCGACGCCTGGCCGCGGCTGGTGACGGTCGGCGCCGCCACCCAGGTGGGCGGCGGCCCGGGCGGCTGGTACACGGCCGACGAGTACCGCGAGATCGTGGCCTACGCCCAGGAGCGGTTCATCACCGTGGTGCCCGAGATCGACCTGCCCGGTCACACGAACGCCGCCCTGGTCGCCTACCCGGAGCTGGCGTACCCGGGCGTTCGGCCCCGGCCCTATACGGGCACCCGGGTCGGGTTCAGCGCGTTGTGCCCGCACCGGCCGGCCACCGACGCGTTTCTAGCCGACGTGCTCGGCGAGGTCGCGGCGCTCACCCCGGGGCCGTACCTGCACATCGGCGGCGATGAGGCGTTCCGGATGCCGGCCGCCGATTACGCCGCGGTCGTGAGGCGGGCCCAGCAGATCGTGGCCCGGCACGGGAAGACCGCCATCGGGTGGCACGAGCTGGCCGAGGCACCGCTGGCGGCCGGCACGGTCCTGCAGTACTGGGGGATCGGCCCGCGAGCGCGGCGGGTGGCGGCCGCGGTGGCACAGGGCCACCGGGTCATCCTCTCCCCGGCCGACCGCACCTACCTCGACCAGCGGTACTCGTGGCGCGGCCCTGGGCGGCTGTGGGCCGGGCCGATCAGCGTCGAGCGGGCCTACGACTGGGATCCGGCCAGCTACCTGGCTGGGGTCGACGAGGCGGCCGTCCTCGGCGTCGAGGCTCCCCTGTGGACGGAGGCGGTGTCCACTCGGGACAGCATCGAGTACCTGGCGTTCCCCCGCCTGGCCGCGCTCGCCGAGATCGGCTGGTCGCCCCGCGCGACCCACGACTGGGCCCGGTTCCGCCACCGTCTCGGGGCGCAGGCGCCCCGGTGGGAGGCGCTCGGCGTCGCCTTCGCCCGAGTACCCGAGGTGCCGTGGGTCCGCCTCCCGCACCCGGGGGCGACGCCGGTACCCGGCCCACGCCGAGGGTCGGAACCGCCGGTGGCCGAGCAGGCTCAGTCCGGCCAGTCGGCCGCGCCGGTCAGGCCGGGCACTGGCAGCTGAGCCGGGCCTCGATCTCGTCGGTGGTCAGCACCAGCGCGAAACCCTTGCGGAGCACGGCGAGCTCGTGCTCCTGCCGTGACTCGTCGTCGGTGGCCGTGGTGTCCGCGCTGAAGACGACGTAGTAGCCGCGTTCGTACGCCTGGCGGGCGGTGGTGCCGCAGCAGTAGTTCGTGAGGGTGCCCGTCACGATGACGGTGTCCCGCCCGAGGTTGCGCAGGATCGTGTCCAGCGGTGTGTCGTAGAACGCCCCGTACGACGGCTTGCGGATGAGCACCTCGTCCTCGCGGTACCCCATCTCGCTCCAGACGGCCGCCGGGCCGGGACGCTTCCAGTCGACGGTCCCGTGGGCGAGGCTGTGCAGCGACCGAGGGCGATCCAGGTTGTGATGAGTGTCATCGAATATCGTCCAGATCACGGGCACCCCGACGCTGCGGGCGTGCTCGATGAGACGCCGCAGCCGCGGGGCCATCCGCGTCGCCGCCGGCACCCAGAACGGGCTCCATCCGGGCCGGACGAACTCGTCCTGCATGTCGATCACGAGCAGAGCCGTCCGCGCGGGATCGATCGAGAACGTGGCGGTGCCCCGCTCGTAGGCCTCCTTGGCCCGCGCGATCACCCATTCCTCCGTGTACTGCTGGGCGTTCTCCGCGGTGCCCTGCTCGTCCCGGTCGGGCTGCTGGGCCTGGGGAAGGTCCGGGGTGACCACGGTGATGAACCTCCAAGGATGCGCGACAACCACGAGGTTGGTGCCGAGCTGTCGATGGTCCAGCCGGCGCCAGTGTGCTCCTGGGTGGACTAACTATCCACCCGACGTCGGGGTGATCCTGCGCGCTCGGTAGGCGGCCACGGCCGCGCGGTTCCCGCAGCCGGCGTCGCAGTACCGCTTGGACCGGTTCTTCGACAGATCGACCACGACGTTCTCGCAGCCGGGGTAGTCGCAGATTCGCAGCCGGCTCAGTTCCCCGGTGCGGACCACGTCCGCGAAGGCCATGGCCGCCTCCACGGCCATGCGGCGGGCGAGCGGCGCGTCGGGGGGCGTGGCGTGCAGGTGGTACGGCTCGTCGTCGTGCCTCACCAGTTGGGGCAGGGCGCGCTCCTCGCGGAGCAGCGTATTGACGATCGTCACAACCCCGTCCTCGTCCTCGTACCAGATCCGGCGCAGCCGGGATCGTAGCCGCCGGACCGCTCGCAGCTCGGCCTCGGTGCCGTCGTGGCGGCCGGTCCAGCCGTAGGTCTGCAGGAAAGTGGCCAGCGCCGCGACGTCGGGCAGCTTCTCGCCGTCGCTGCCCTCCGTGTTGACCAGCGCCGTGGCCGCCACGAGGGCCAGCTCTGTGTCATGAGCAAAAACCACCTTGACTCCTGTCAGCCCGTCGTGCTGTCATGAGCGTACTTGAACTTTGCCCATGACGCGGCCCCGAGCAGGAGGTTCCGTGGCGTACGGTCGTGCCACCGGCGTCGGGCTGGGCTTGGCAGTGGTGTCCTCCCTCACCTTCGCCACCTCCGGCACGTTCGCCCGTTCCCTGATTGACGCCGGCTGGTCGGCCGAGGCGGCGGTGGTCGTCCGGGTCGGCCTGGCCGCGCTGGTCCTGGCCGTGCCAGCCGTCTGGTCGTTGCGCGGCAAGTGGTCCGTGCTCCGGCGTAACCTCCGCACCCTCGGGCTCTTCGGGCTGCTCGGGGTGGCGGGGGCCCAGGTCGGCTTCTTCAACGCGGTGCGGTATCTGCCGATCGGCGTGGCGCTGCTGCTGGAGTTCTTCGGCATCGTCCTCGTGGTCGGGTGGATGTGGGTGGTCCACCGGCAGCGCCCGAGCCGGCTCACCCTGGCCGGCGCGGTGGGCGCCATCATCGGTCTGCTCTTCGTCCTCGATCTGAGCGGGTCGGGTGGCTTCCACCCGGTGGGCGCGGTCTGGGGTCTCGTGGCCGCGGTCGGTCTGGCCGGGTACTTCGTGCTCTCGGGGCGCAGCGACCCCGCCCTCCCGCCGGTCGTGCTGGCCACCGCCGGCATGGCCGTGGGCGCGGTGGCCCTCGTCCTGTGTGGATTGATCGGCTTGCTGCCGCTGCGCGCCAGTTTCGGCGACGTGGAGTTCGCCAGCCACGTCGTGAGCTGGCTCGTGCCCGTGGCCGGCCTGTCCCTGGTCGCCGCCGTCGTGGCCTACGTGACCGGCATCGGGGGCGCCCGGATGCTGGGCCCGCGGCTCGCGTCGTTCGTGGGCCTGACCGAGGTGGTCTTCGCCTTCCTGATCGCCTGGCTCGTCGTCCACGAGGTGCCCACGATGATGCAGCTCGTGGGTGGAGCCCTGATCGTGCTGGGTGTCGCCCTGGTGCGCCTGGGCGAGACCCGTGCGGACGCCCCGTCGGCCCCGGCCACCCCGGCCGAGCCGGTCCTCGCCGCCGACGAGCGGTAACGCTCCATAGTGGAGCGTACGACCGGCGGTGGCTGGTTCCTGGGACGCCGTCTTCGGACGTTTGCCCGACGTACGCACCGTCGGCGGCCGATGATGACGACGTGCAGACGTTCCTGCCGTACCCCGACTTCGCCCAGTGCGCCGCGGTGCTCGACCCGCGCCGGCTCGGCAAGCAGCGGGTGGAGGCGCTGCAGGTCCTGCGGGCGACCTCGGTCCCGGGGTACGGCTGGCGCCACCATCCGGCGGCCAAGATGTGGACCGGGTACGCCGAGGCGTTGGTCTGCTACGGGCTCGCGATCTGCCGGGCCTGGATCGCCCGGGGTTGGGCCGACACCGTGGCGGTGACCCTGGTCGCCGACTTCGGTCGCCCGCCGCGCGAGCAGGCCGAGCTGGCCGCGGCCGGCGAGCTGCCGAACTGGCTTGGGCTGGCCGAGCTGCACCGCAGCCACCAGTCGGCGCTGATCCGTAAGAATCCCGACCACTACCGCCCGATCTTCGGCGAGAACGTGCCGGACGACCTGCCGTACGTGTGGCCGGTCTCCGACCGCTGGCCGGGGTCACCGGAGGCCGGGCGAGGCGACGGCGGAACCGGGCGCCCAGGGTGATGAGGTGACCGGGCGACGAGGCGGCGCGGCGATGGCGTGATCGGGTGGCGAGGTGGTGGAGGCTACGCCGCGGAGGCCGGCCCGGCCCGACCCGGTCGGGCGCGATCGACCCGGTACGTCTGGGCGGAGACCGCGCGCACGATCTCGTCGGCGCTGGTCGGCCGGCCGTAGAGGTACCCCTGGCCCATGGCACAGCCCAGCCGCCGCAGGATCTGGTGGATCGCGTCGTTCTCGACTCCTTCGGCCACGACCGCGAGGTCGAGCGCCCGCGCGAGGTCGATGATGGACCGGACGACGGCGCGGTCGCCGGGGTTGTCGGCGATGGAGCGGACCAGGCTTTTGTCGATTTTCAACTGGTTGAGGCGCAGCTGCCGGAGGTGCTGCAGCGACGCGAACCCGCTGCCGAAGTCGTCGACCGCGACCTGGATCCCCGCGGCCGCCAGGCGGTCGACACTGCGGCGGACCAGCTCGGGGTCGCCGATCACCTCGTTCTCGGTGACCTCGATGATCAGTTGGCCGGGCGCGACCCCGACCCGGTGGAGCCGGTCGAGGATGTGGTCCACCAACCAGCCCTGGTGCAGGTCGCGCACGGTGACGTTCACCGAGATGTGCAGGCGGATGCTCCAGTCGTCCCACTGGCGAAGCTGGTCGATGGCGGTCTCGATGGCGAGCCGAGTGATGTCGTGGACGAGCGGGGTCGGCTCCACGACCGCGAAGAGGTCACTCGGGCGGACGGATCCGCGGGTCGGATGCGTCCACCGCAGGAGTGCTTCGACCCCCACCACCTCGCCGGTGTCGAGCCGGACCTGGGGCTGGTACGCGAACTCGACGCGTCCGCTGTCGGGCTCGCCACGCAGGGCGGCGCTGAGGTCGGACAGCAGGCTCAGCCGCCGGTTGATCTCCTCCTGGGGCCGCGGGGTGAAGGCGGCCACGCGCGTCGTGTCGGAGCGGCCGTAGCGTATCGCGGTGTCGGCGTACCGCAGCAGGGTCGGGAAGTCGTTGCTGTCCTCAGGCGCCCGCGCGGTGCCGATCGTCGCGTGGGCGTCGAAGAGCAGACCGCCCAGGGAGACGGGCTCGTCGACCAGCCGATTGATCGTCGCCACGACTGAGTCGACGGGATCGGGCTCGGCCTTCGGCGCGCCCCGAGGCACGAGGACGACGAGGTCGTCGGTGTCGGGACGCCCCACCGTAGCCCGGCCGTCGAGGGCCGCGGCGAGGCGGTGCGCCACGTGGGTGAGGACACGGTCGACGACTGGACGGCCGAACGCGTCGTCGAGGTCCCGCAGGCTGTGCAGCCGGATGAGCAGGAGAGTGTACCGGCCCGGCTCCCGTCGGCGCTCCCGGCCCAGGTCGGCGGCCACGTCGGCCAGCCCGCGCTGGTTCAGCAGTCCGGTCACCTCGTCGCGACGCAGGGACACCGCCTGTCGGGTGACGAGATCGGAGAGCCGGTTGAGGGCGAGCAACGGCAACAGCAGGAGCGCGAACGTCCAGCCCCGCGGTTCGGCCACGACGATGGGGGCCAGGAACAGCAGGGACGCGCTGGTCAGGATCTCGACCCCGATGCCGCGCCGGATGGTCCGCCAGGTCTCGTGTCGCAGCTCGGCCACGATGGCCGGGGCGTAGTAGACGACCAGCCAGACGACGATGGTCGCGAGCAGATCGAGAAGGAACGAACGGTCGATTCCTTCGGCGCGGCGAATTGCGCCGAATCCGACGAGCGAGACGACGGCGGCTGCGGCGGCGGTCGCTGCGGCCGTCCGGGCGATCAGGAAGGCCGCGGCGGACAGGGTCAGCCGCGAGCGCACGGCGGCGACCACGCTCGCCGCCACCTGGGCGGGCAGGGCCAGCCAGAACCCCCAGATCAGCAGGATCGCCAGGCTGGTGCAGGCGGAGAGGTAGACGCCGCCTCGTTGGCGCCGGCTGCCGCCGGCGAGCGGGCTCAGTTCCCCGACGATCCCGATGGCGACGAGGATCCAGTATCCGATGGGCACTCGCATGTCGCTGCCCCGTCAGACCGCGTCCGGCGTCGGGCAGCTGCACCCTCGCCCCTGCCCCATGTCGGGGACGTTAGCCAACCGGCGGGCGCCGTACGCCGGCATCGGGCCCACGTGGCCGCATCGGGCGTACGGACCGTCCCCCGATCGGGGTGGTCCCACCCACGAAAACGGCGCCCAGTCTCGTGACCTTGGAGGCCGATACCCCCTATCGGGGGTCCAGACTTCCAAGATCTCCATGTGTGAGTGTGAGGTCGGGCGGGTGGGCCGCAGGGAGTAGCGTAGGGGCGGTAGCGAGGACAGCGGGCCGGGAGGCGAGGAGATGTCGGACGTCGGACGCCGGTGGTCCGAGGTGGGGGAGCGGATCGAGGCGCTCGCCCTGAAGCTGAAGCTGCACTACGAGCAGGCCGGGCAGCCGGAGGAGGCCAGCGATCCGCTGCGGAAGATTCGGGATTCGGTGGTCGACGCGTTCGAGGCGGCGGGCAACGCGGTCCGGGACGACGCGGTGAAGGCCGACGTACGCGACACGGGCCGGCTGTTCCTCGAGGCGTTGTCGGCCTCGCTGGCCAAGGCGGCCGAGAGCCTGCGCGACAAGTCGCAGCCCGCAGACTCCCCGTAGGAAAGCCCCCCAGATTCCTCAGAGCAAGCCCGCAGATTCCCGGCAGCGCGGCCGGCGCAAAATCTTGGGGAGGTATGACCACGCGGGATCTGACGCCCGCGGGTATGGGCGGTCGCGCAAGCGATACCGGTAGGCCGCCGCGTCCGCCGTGCCGCGGCTGGCTAGGTCGGCGACGTTAGGCATCGAGATTGATCACCTCATCGGCCACGGCCGCCGTCAGTGCAGCGTTGTGCGACGCCACCAACACCGCCGTCCCCGACGCCTTCTCGCGCAGCCGGCGGTCGGCCAGCCACTCCCGGCCGGCGGCGTCGAGACGCCGCTCCGGCTCGTCGAGGACCAGCCGGCGGCGCGGGCCCGTCGGCCGCCGAGAAGCTCACGCGATCGAGGACCACTAGGCTGCCGAACCGGCGGCTCAGGTCGCGCGCCCGGAGGACCTCCATGGCCCCCATCGTAGGGTGTGCCCGCCGGCCCCGCCGGTCGCAAGTTCGTCGGCGGGGCCAAGCAGCAACCGCGGTGGCTGGTGCGTCTTGGAGAGCGTGTCTGGCGTCATGACGGCGGGAGCCTGGTTTGGGAACTGAGGCCGACCGCGACTTCGCGGCGTTCGTGGCGGCCCGATCCCAAAAGCTGTTCGGCATCGCGATGGCTTTGACGGGCCACCGCCAGCAAGCGGAGGACCTGCTGCAGACGGTCCTCACGCGGGCGTACCGGCGGTGGAGCCACATCCGGGGTGAACCGGAGGCGTACGTGCGCCGAGCGCTCTACCACGAGCAGGTGAGTCGGTGGCGCAGCGCGGCGCACGGGCTGGAGATGCTCACGGACCAGACACCGGAGGTCGCGCGCGCAGCCGAAACCGATCGGGTGGACCTCAGCCTGGCCCTGCGGGAGGCGTTGCGCCGCCTGGCGCCCAAGCACCGGGCCGTGCTGGTGCTGCGGTACCTGGAGGACCTCTCCGACGAGGAGATCGCCGACGTGCTCGGGTGCCGTCCGAGCACGGTGCGGAGTCAGATCACCCGGGCCCTGCAGCGATTGCGCCAGATGTGTCCCGATCCAATTGATTTGTCCCTGGTGAGGAGATAGCGATGGCATCCGAGCTCGATGCCGAGCTGCGCGAGGTGCTGCGGCACTTGGCGCAGACCCCCGCCCCGGCCGGCCTCGCCGAGGCGGCGATGCGGCGGGCGCGACGCCAACGACGGGTGCGGACGGCTGTCGGGGTGGCGGCCGCGGTGGCGGTGGTCGGCGCCGCCACGCCGGTGGTGCTGACCGCCTGGGCCGCTGGTGACGGCTCCCCCTCGCCGCAGGCGGCATCGCCGCAGGTCGTCACGCCAGCGGAGCAGACCCGGACACGGTACGTGGTGATCGCCTACGGAGACCCGTGGGCGGATTCGTTTCGGCTGCTCGACCCGGACACCGGGGAGTACGTCGACGTACCGTACAGCGGCGTGCTGCTGTCGGCGGATGGTATGCAGATGCTGGTTCAAGGCGGCCTCGGCTCGCCCGCGGATCCCTACCGGATCGGCGTGTTCGATCGTAAGACCAAGGATGTCGGATGGGTCGATGGCTACACCGGGCCGGCGAGCTGGTCGCCCGACGGGCGGGAAATCCTGGTGACCAGGTCGAGCCAGAGCGGCGGAACAGGCTTCGCCATCGTTGACGTCGAGACGCTCGCATCCTTTGATGTATCGTTCCCGCTCAACGGCAACCCGCTGGTGTGGACGCCGGGCGGTGACCAACTGGCGATGACCGTCACCGAGGCCGCCGGCGACGAGCGGTTGCCGGATCGTCCGGTAGCGATCAACTTCTACGACCGGACGGGGCAGTTGTTGCGCAGCATTCCGGTCGGCGCGGCGCTGCACGCCACCAGTGACTTCTCGCCCGACGGCACGTCGATCGCGCTGTATAACTACTTCGACACCACCGTGACGATCGTGGACGCGGCGAGCGGCACTGTACTCCACGAGATCGCATTGATCGACCATGTCGCCGACAGCCTGGGCTGGGTCGACGACTCGCACCTGCTGCTCCTTCTCTCGCCGGGACTCGATCAACCGAACTACCTGGCCTTCGTGGATCTGACCGGCACCATCGTCAAGACCGTGGATCTGCCCGAGCCGATGGCGCGGGCCGGCAAGGTCTGGGTCGGGCCGGCCGGGAGCCTCCGCGAAGAGGCGCTGGCCTTCTGACCCTGTCGGGTCCTTCTGACGCTCTCGCTTCCCCGGTCGCCCCAACGGAGTGGCGCCCTCGCCAAGCGCTACTCCGGCCTTCCCATCGCGATCTTCCGATCATTGGATTTTTATGGATCGGTGAGCAGCAACGGCCGTGGGCAGCGCGTCGATGGTGGTAGGCATCCGAATGCCAGCAAGCCTTGAAAGGAGAATCGCATGCGGGTGCGACAACTGCTGGCGACCGGCCTGTCGGTCGGTGTACTGGTGACGGCCGGGGGCGTGCTGGTTGCGAACGCGACCGCGCAGCCGGGCACCGGGCAGCCGTCCAGCACCGTTTCCGCGGGGCCGGGGGCCGGCGGTCTACCTCAGACGGTCGTGCTCATCACGGGCGACCGGGTTCAGGTCAATCCCGACGGCAGCGTGGTTCCCCGGCCGGCTCCGGGTCGGGAGCACATCACCTTCACGACCAGCCGCAGCGACGACCGCGTCACGGTCGTGCCCAGCGACGCGGTGCCACTGCTCGCCGCGGGTCGGCTGGACGAGCGCCTGTTCGACGTCACCACCCTGCTAGCCAATGGCGTGGCCGAGCGGGGGGAGCTCCCTCTGATCGTGCAGTACTCCCGCGGGGCCCGCGAACGGGCGCGGAGCACGGTCACCGAGCGGGGGGCCCGCGTGGAGCGCGAACTGCCGGCCATTCGGGGGTACGCGCTGCGCGAGAACCGCAGCAACGTCGGTGAGCTGTGGCGCGGCTTGACCGACCAGGCCCGGGCCACCGCCTCGGCGCGGGGCGGCGTCGGCCTCGATGGCATTGACCTCGGCGGCGTGGAGAAGGTGTGGCTCGACGGCCGTCACAAGGTCGCCCTCGCCGAGAGCGTGCCGCTGATCAATGCGCCCGCCGCCTGGGCGGCCGGGCTGGACGGCACCGGTGTGCGGGTCGCCGTGCTCGACACGGGGATCGACCTCACGCATCCCGACCTCACGGGGAAGGTGGTAGCGCGAGTCAACCTGACCCAGGGGTACGAGGACGACCTTGACCGATTCGGCCACGGAACCCACGTCGCGTCGATCCTGGCCGGCTCCGGCGCAGCCAGTGGGGGTCAGTACCGCGGCGTGGCGCCCGGCGTCGAGTTGCTGGACGTCAAGGTCTGCGTCCTCGATGGATGCGCCGAGTCATGGCTGATCGCCGGCATGCAATGGGCGGTCGAGAACGGCGCCCAGATCGTGAACGTGAGCGTGGGCGGGCTCGACCGGCCCGGCCTCGACCCGGTCGAGCAGGCTGTCAATGAGCTGAGCGCGACGCACGGCGCGCTCTTTGTGATCTCCGCCGGCAACGCCGGCCCGCGTCCCGGCACCATTACCTCGCCGGGCGTGGCCGCCGCGGCACTGACGGTGGGTTCCCTGGAGTCGGTTGGTGTCGTCGACGTCTTCTCGTCTCGGGGCCCAGCCATCGACGGCACGCTCAAGCCGGACATCCTCGCCCCGGGCGTGGACATCACCGCGGCCCGGAGCAAGGACGGAATGATGGGGGCTCCGGGCGAGCAATACGTGACGGAGTCTGGGACATCGGCCGCCGCACCCCATGTGGCCGGGGCGGCGGCGATCCTCAAACAAAAGCATCCACAGTGGACTGGCGAGCAGATCAAGGCGGCGTTGATGGCCTCCGCGGTGCCGTTCGCGACCGCGGGTGTTTTCGACCAGGGTGCGGGCCTCGTCGATGTGCAGCGGGCCCTGTCGCAGACGGTCGTGGCCGATCCTCCGTCGGTCAGTTTCGGCCGGGCAGCCTGGCCGCACGACGATGACCCGCCGGTGACCACGGTCATTACGTACCGCAACGTCGGCGCATCCGACGTGGTCGTCTCCCTGGACGTCGTCACGGTCGGCCCCGATGGACAGCCCGCCCCGGCCGGAATGTTCACCGTCGACGCCAGCCAGGTCACGGTGCCGGCGGGCGGAACGGCGACCGTCCGGCTCACCGCGTCACCGCGGGAGGGCGCGGTCGATGGGCTGTTCGGCGGCTGGCTCGTCGCGACAGGTGACGGTGCCGAGGTACGCACCCCGTTCGGTCTGGACCGTGAGATCGAGCAGCATGACGTCACCATCCGCTTCACCGACCGCTCGGGCGCACCGGCGGAGAGCGCGTACGCGTATATGTTCGCCCCGGGGTCGGACGACTTTTACGAGTTCTACGGGGACGCTGAGGCGACGGTGCGGGTGCCCGCCGGACAGTACGTCTTTTTCTCCCAGACACTGGGCGAGACACGGGTGCTGCTGGCGGCCCCGCAGGTCACCGTGGACCATGACCTCACCATCGACGCCGATGCCCGCCTGGCTCAACCGATCTCGGTGACCCTGCCCGACCAGCGGGTCCAGCCGGTGTTCGCGACGGCTGTCGTCAGCTTCGGGACGCCGGAGAGTGGGCACGGGTTCGCGGTCAGCGGCACGGACTGGTCCAAGATCTACACCGGTCGCATTGGTCCGGACGTGACCGTGCCCGGGTTCGCGTCGATACTCGCGGGCACGTGGGCGCGTACCGACGCCAACGGGACGCCTCACAACAGTCCGCTGGTCTACCAGCTGGCCTGGGCCAGCGAGGGCAGGATGGAGTCCGGGCTGACCCGCTCGGTCACCGCCCGGCAGCTCGCCCGGGTCAAGACCGGGTACGCCCGCCAAGCCGAGAACGTCATCGGCGAGGCGTACAGCTACCCGTCGACGGCGTCGGTGGCCGCGTTCGCCACCCCGGTGCCGCTGGACCTGCCCGGTGAACGCACGGTCTACTACAACTCTGAGCCCGGCATTCGGTGGAGCAATCAGTTCGTAGAGGCTGTACCCAACGGCACGCCGTGGCCCGATCCCGTCAGCTTCGCCTCGGCGCCGGCCACGACCTACGAGGCGGGCCGGACGTACACCGAGTCGTGGAACCAAGCGGTCTTCGGCCCCAAGGTCGGCGGCGACGCCGGGGAACCCAGGCCGTCGGCGATTCGCAGCGGCAACACCGTGGAGCTGTCCGTCCCGTTCGCGGACGGCGGCGGCCGGACGGCCAGTACGACGATCGACGTTGGTCACCTGCGGCTGTTCCGCGACGGGACGCTGGTAGGGGAGAACGACTACATCGGAGGCCTGTTCACCGTGCCGCCCGAGCCGGCGCAGTACCGGGTGGAGATCGAGATGGAGCGCGGCGAGCCGCACGTCCTGTCGACCCGGGTGCAGGCCGCGTGGACGTTCACCTCCGCCTCCACCGAACAGGCCGTCGCGCTTCCCATGCTGAGCGTGCAGGTGCGTCCCCCGCTGGACGAGACGAACGCAGCGCGGCGCAACCAGACGCTCACCATACCGGTGACCGTCACGGGGCAACCGGGATCGGAGGCGCACGCCACCCAGGTGCGGGTCGAGGTCTCGTACGACGACGGGGCGACCTGGCGACCGGCCACGGTGCGCCGGACCGGACCGGGGTGGACCGCCACGGTGAGACACCCCCACCAGGCCGGCTTCGTGTCCCTGCGCGTCACCGCGACCGGGCCGGACGGGACGTCGGTGGAGCAGACCGTGATCCGGGCGTACCGGATTCGGTGAGCGCTCCGGCTGGGGGAGCGGTCGGCCGCCGACCGCTCCCCCGGTTCGGCGGCGGCCCGCGGGGCCCGCTGCCCGGTCAGGCCGACTCGCGGATGATCAGCTCGGTGGGGAGGACGACCGAGGAGGTGATCTCCTCGCCCGCGGCCAGGCGCAGGACCATGCGGGCCAGCTCGCGGCCGATCGTGAGGATCGGCTGCCGGACCGTGGTGAGCGGGGGCTCGGTGTACCGGGCCACCTCGATGTCATCGAAGCCGACGACGGCGACGTCGTCCGGCACCCGTCGGCCGGCCTGGCGCAGGGCCCGCAGCGCGCCGTCGGCCATGAGGTCCGAGGCCACGAAGACGCCGTCGATGTCCGGGTCGCTGTCGAGCAGTTGCCGCATGGCCGCGACCCCGGACTCGCGGGTGAAGTCGCCGACGGCGAGGATGGGCCGGCACTTCGTGCCCTTCAGCGCGGTCCGGTAGCCGGCGAGGCGATCGATGCCGCCCACCATGTCCAGCGGTCCGGCGATGGTGGCCACCCGGGTTCGCCCCGAGGCCAGCAGGTGCCGGGTCGCCGCCTCGGCCCCGCCCACGTTGTCCACGCCCACGTAGGGCACGCTGGTGCGGCCCAGCGGCCGTTCGTTGCAGACGACCGGGACGCCCAGGCGGGTGAGCGTGGCCGGGAGCGGATCGGCGCCGTGCATGGAGACGAACATGACGCCGTCCACGTGGCCGGCCATGGCGTAGCGCTCCACCCGGTCGTGGCTGGTGTCCGAGTTGGCCAGCATGAGGACGAGCTGCTTGTCGGCCTTCTCCAGCTCCTCGCTGACGCCCCGGATGACGATCGAGAAGAAGGGATCGTCGGAGAAGACCCGGTTGGCCGGTTCGGGCACCACGAGGGCGTACGAGTCCGTCCGCTGGGTCACCAGGCTGCGGGCCGCGAGGTTCGGCACGTAGCCCAGCTCGGCCACGGCCCGCAGGACCGTCTCCCGGATCTCGGGCGCCACGGTCGGGGAGCCGTTGACCACCCGCGAGACCGTGGCCCGGGATACGCCGGCCCGGGCCGCGACCATCTCCAGCGTGGGCCGTCGTCCGCCCGCTGCGCTGACCGGACCGCCCGACGCGGCCGTCCGGCGCGTGGCGGCGGAGCGGCGCGCTCCCACCCGGTGTCTCCTTCCTCGGTCAAGCCCCGTGAACTCCATCAGGCCCCGTCGACTTTGGTCAGGCCCCGTCAACACTGGGCCGTGGCCCGTCGACTGGGTCAAGCCCGGTCGACGGGGACAGGTCCGTCGACGGGAGTCAGACTCCGTCAACGGGCCCGTTGCGCTCGATCACGGATCGGTACCAGTGTGCGCTGTCCTTGAGTATCCGACGTTGCGTTCGGTAGTCCACATAGATGAGACCAAATCGAGGTCGGTATCCCTCCGCCCACTCGAAGTTGTCCATCAGGGACCAGACGAAGTATCCCCGCAGGTCGGCGCCCTGGGCCACGGCGTCGGCCGCGGCTCGGATGTGGGTGTTGAGGTAGTCGATGCGTTGCGGATCGGCCACGACGCCCGCGTCCAGGTCGGGCTTGTCCGCGAAGGCCGCCCCGTTCTCGGTGACCATGAGCGGGACGCCCGGGTACTCGCGGGCCACCCGGGTCAGGATCTCGGTCAGGCCCCACGGCTCGATCGGCCAGCCCATCTGGGTCACCGGTCCCTTGGGGGCGGGGAACTCGATGTCTTCGGAGCCCGGGTAGGCCGGGTTGGCGGCGGCGCCGGGCCGGGCCGTGAGGGTGGTGGGGAAGTAGTAGTTGACCCCGAGCAGGTCGATCGGCTGGGCGATGATCACCTCGTCGCCGTCCCGGTGGAACGTGCCGTCGGTGTAGCGGTCCCGGACGGCCAGCACGTCCTCCGGGTAGGTGCCGCGCAGCAGCGGGTCCAGGAACTGCCGGTTCAGCAGCCCGTCGATGAGCCGGGCCGCGGCCTGGTCGGCGGGGTCGTCGGGCCGGACCGGGACGACCGGGCCGAGGTTGAGCGAGAGGGAGACCGTCGCCGGCCCGGCGGCGCGCAGCGCCTGGGTGGCCAGGCCGTGGGCCAGCAGCAGGTGATGAGCGGCGGCGAACCCGGCCCACGGCTCGCGCAGGCCCGGCGCATGCACGCCGGCCGCGTAGCCGAGGAAGGCCGCGCACCACGGCTCGTTGATGGTGAACCAGGTGGCGATCCGGTCGCCGAGCCGGGCGTGGACCATGGCGGCGTACTCGGCGAAGCGCTGGGCCGTCGTGCGCTCGGTCCAGCCACCCCGGTCCTCGAGCGCCTGGGGCAGGTCCCAGTGGTAGAGCGTGGCGTACGGCGCGATCCCGTGCCGCAGCAACTCGTCGATGAGGCGGTCGTAGAAGTCCAGCCCGCGCGGGTTGACCGGCCCGCTGCCGTCCGGCTGGACTCGGGGCCAGGCGATCGAGAATCGGTACGCCCGCAGCCCCAGCCGCGCCATGAGCGCCACGTCGTCGGCGTAGCGCGCGTAGTGGTCGCAGGCCACGTGTCCGGTGTGTCCATTGTGGACCCTGCCCGGGGTGCCGGCGAAGGTGTCCCAGATGGACGGGCGACGGCCGTCCTCGCTGGCGGCGCCCTCGATCTGGTACGCCGCCGTGGACACGCCCCACACGAAGCCTTCCGGCAGGGTCATTCGAGCCCCTCCTCGACGTCAACGGCTGCCTCGGGGTGAGTGAGAGAGCGCTCTCTCACTCCGGGAGAGCGTTCCGCGCGGCCGGGCGCTTGTCAACCCCGGATCGCGGCTAGTTTCGGTTGCAGTGAACAAAGCGATCAAGCTCATGACATTGACATATGCCTGCGCATCGGCTAGACATGGCGCTCAGAGAGCGCTCTCACACGTCCCGCGCCACCCGCCGACACCCTCCGTGGCCGGCCTCGGCTTCGGCCGAGGCCGCTCGGCCCCGTGCGGGTGGCTGCCGACCAGAGAGAGGCCATCGATGAGCAATTCCAACCCGTCCACCCGCCGACGGCTCCGCCGCGGGTTGATCGTCGCCGCCGCGGCGGTCGCCACCGCCGGCGCCTCGATCGCGGTGGCCCTGAACGCCAACGCGGCCCTGCCCTCCACGCCCAGCGGCTGGACCCTGGTGTGGTCCGACGACTTCACCGGCGCCGCCAACACCCTGCCCTCGTCGGCCAACTGGATCATCGACACCGGCACGTCCTACCCCGGCGGGCCGGCGAACTGGGGCACCGGCGAGATTCAGACGTACACCAACAGCACCGCCAACGTGCGCCACGACGGCAACGGCAACCTCCTGATCACTCCGATCCGCCAGGCGAACGGAACCTGGACGTCGGCGCGCATCGAGACCGTACGCTCGGACTTCAAGCCCGCTCCCGGCCGCATCCTGCGCATCGAGGGACGTATTCAGATGCCCAACGTCACCGGTCAGGCTGCGCTCGGCTACTGGCCCGCGTTCTGGGCGCTCGGGTCGCCCTACCGGGGCAACTACCAGAACTGGCCCGGTATCGGCGAGTTCGACATCATGGAGAACGTCAACGGGCTCAACAGCGTCTGGGGTGTACTCCACTGTGGCGTGGCCCCCGGCGGTCCCTGCGACGAGTGGAACGGTCTGGGCGCCAGCACGGCCTGCCCCGGCTCGCCGTGTCAGGGCAACTTTCACACGTACCGCTTCGAGTGGGACATGACCAACCCGTCCGCCCAACAGCTGCGCTGGTACGTGGACGGTCAGCAGTACCACACGCTCAACCAGAGCCAGTTCGACGCCACGACGTGGAACAACATGACCGGCCACGCCGGGTACTTCCTGCTGCTCAACGTGGCCATGGGCGGCGGCTTCCCGGACGGGGTGTCCGGGATGACCACGCCGGTCGCCGCGACCCAGTCGGGTGTGCCCATGGTGGTCGACTACGTGGCGGTGTACCAGTCCGGCTCCGGCGGGCCGACCACCCCGACCACACAGAGCGCCTACTCGACCATCCAGGCCGAGTCGTTCGCCCAGCAGAGCGGCATCCAGACCGAGGCGACCACCGACACCGGCGGCGGCCAGAACATCGGCTGGATCGCCAACGGTGACTGGGCCATGTACCCGAACGTCGACTTCGGCTCGACCCCGGCCACGACCTTCAAGGCCCGGGTGGCGTCCGGCGCGCCCGCGGGGGTCTCCGGCCAGGTGCAGGTGCGGCTGGACAGCCCGACCGCGCCCGTGGTGGCCCAGTTCACCATCTCCAACACCGGCGGCTGGCAGTCCTGGCAGACCGTCTCCACGTCGGCCAGCAACATCACCGGTGTCCACAACGTCTACCTGACCTTCAGCAGTGGACAGTCGGCCGACTTCGTCAACGTCAACTGGTTCACGTTCGAACGGTCGTCGTCGAACCCCGGCGGGCAGAGCGCCTACTCGATCATCCAGGCCGAGTCGTTCGCGGCGCAGAACGGGATCCAGACCGAGCCGACCAGCGACACCGGTGGCGGGCTGAACATCGGCTGGATCGCCAACGGTGACTGGGCCATGTACCCGAACATCGACTTCGGCACGACGCCGGCGAAGACCTTCCGGGCCCGGGTGGCCTCGGGCGCGCCGGCCGGAGTCTCGGGCCTGGTCCAGGTGCGGTTGGGTAGCCCGACCGCACCGGTGGTGGCGGAGTTTGCGGTCGCGAACACCGGTGGCTGGCAGTCCTGGCAGACCATCCCCGGCGCGGCCAACAACATCACCGGAGTGCACGACGTCTACCTGACCTTCACCAGCGGTCAGCCGGCCGAGTTCGTCAACGTCAACTGGTTCACGTTCTCGACGACCTGACCGCCGCGACGAGCCGACACCGTGGGGACGGTGGGCGTGGGGTTGGTGCTCCCGGGCGCCAACCCCACGTCGGGCTCTGCCGGCCCGGCCACCGTGACGGTACCGTCCTCGTCGTGACCGTTGCCAAGTCGATCGTGCTGTTCCTGCTCGCCGCTCTGGCCGAGATCGGCGGGGCCTGGCTGGTCTGGCAGGGCTGGCGGGAGCAGCGCGGCCTGCTGTGGATCGCGGCGGGCGTGCTCGCGCTGGGGGCGTACGGATTCGTCGCCACCTTCCAGCCCGATCCGAACTTCGGCCGGATCCTCGCCGCCTACGGCGGGGTCTTCGTGGCCGGGTCCCTCGCCTGGGGCGTGGTCGTGGACAAGTTCCGCCCGGACCGGTGGGACCTCATCGGGGCGGCCATCTGCCTGCTCGGCGTCGCCGTCATCATGTACGCCCCGCGCGACCCGGTAGCGTGACGGTCACCCGCAGGCCGCCGCCCGCGCGGGGCGCCGCCACCACCCGGCCGCCGTGCCCGCGGACGATCGCGGCCACGATGGACAGGCCCAGGCCGAAGCCCCGGTCGGAGCCGGTCCGGGCGCCGTTGAGTCGCCGGAACGGTTGGAAAATCGTCTCCACCTCGTACGGAGCCACGACCGGCCCGGTGTTGCTGACGACGAGCTCCGCCTGATCACCCACTGTGCGCGTGGTGACCTCGACCCAGCCACCGCTGGCGACGTTGTGCCGGATGCCGTTCTCCACCAGGTTCTGCACCAACCGCTCGAGGAGGACGGGGTCGCCGGCCGTGGGCGCGGGGGCCAGCCGGGAGCGCAGGTCGACGGAGCCCGTCTGGCTGGCGCCGAGGACGTGCTCGGCGACGTCGGCGAGGTCCACATCGGAGTGTTCGGTCACCGGGTTCTCGCTCTCGGCCAGCATGAGGAGACCGTCGATGAGTCGCTCGTGCCGGGCGTTGATGGCCAGCAGGGACTCACCCAGCTGCCGGGTCTCGTCCGAGGCGCCGGGGCGGCTGACCGCCAGCTCGATGAGAGCCCGGTTGATGGCCAGGGGTGTGCGCAGCTCGTGGGAGGCGTTGGCCACGAACCGGCGCTGCCCGTCGAACGACCGGTCCAGCCGTTCGAGCATGGCGTCGAAGGTGTCGGCCAGCTCGGTGATCTCGTCGCGCGGCCCGGTCAGGGCGATCCGCTCGTGCAGGCTGCCTCCGGCGCCGCTGGCGGCGGCGATCCGCGCGGCGGTCTCGGTGATGCGATGCAGGGGGCGCAGCACGCGTTCGGCCATCAGCCACCCGAAGCCGACCGCGACGACCCCGACCACTCCGAGCGCGATGGAGCCCTGGGTCAGCACCGAGTTGAGGGTCTGCTGCCGGAACTCCTCCTGCTCGCGCCGGATGGCCTCCTTCAGGTTGGCCACCGCCTGGGGGTCGAACCCGGCGCGGACCACGCCCGCCAGTTGCTCCAAGATCCGGCCCTCGCCCGCGTCGAGGCGGGGAGTGTCGATGCTTTCCCGGACCAGCACGTACGTGAGCCCGAGCAGGACCGCGCCGGCGAGGAAGAACAGCCCTCCATAGAGGACGGTGAGCCGGACGCGGATCGTCCAGTGTCGCGGGGTCACGGGATCCGGTACCCCACGCCGGCGACGGTTTCGATGACGGGCGGCTCGCCGAGCTTGCGACGCAACTTCATGATCGTCACTCGTACCACGTTTGTGAACGGGTCGATGTGCTCGTCCCAGGCCCGCGCCAGCAGGTCTTCGGCGGAGACGACTGCGCCATCGGCTCGCATGAGCTCGGTCAGCACGGCGAACTCCTTGCGGGCCAGGGCGATGGGCCGGCCGTCGCGGATCACCGCCCGGGTGGCCGGCTCGAGCCGGATGCCGGCGCGCGTCAGCACGGGCGGGACAGCTGGCCGGGCGCGCCGCACCAGGGCATGCACGCGGGCCGAGAGTTCGGCGAAGGCGAAGGGCTTGGTCAGGTAGTCGTCGGCCCCCAGCCCCAACCCGGCGACCCGCTCCCGCACCGACGTCGCCGCAGTGAGCATGAGGACCCGGGTGTGGGCGTCGGAGTCGACGATCGCCCGGCACACCTCGTCCCCGTGCACCACCGGCAGGTCCCGATCCAGCACCACGACGTCGTACTCGTTGACGCCCAACCGCTCCAGCGCGGCGTCGCCGTCGTACGCCACGTCCACCGCGAACGCCTCCCGCCGTAACCATTCGGCGATGGCGTCGGCGAGAACCTGTTCGTCCTCCACGACCAGCACACGCACACGTCCATCCTCGCGCGGGCCGCCTAACCACGACATAACCACCTCGGGTTACGGCCGATTTACCGCTGATTTGGTGGCATACGGCCGTGGTGGCGTACGGGCGCAAATCCGCGTCGGGAGGAGAATGATCATGAAGGTGGTGTCATGACGGCGATGCCCAGGAAGGCGGTTGTGGGCGTCGTGGTCGGGCTGCTGCTGGCGGTCGCGGCCGCCTGCCGGTCCGGGGAGGAGGCACCGGGTGTCGCCAGCGCCGGTGGCGTACCGGTCGCGGGCGTCCCCTCGCCGGGCGCCGCGACCGATCGGGATGCGGCCCTGCGGGACTTCGCACAGTGCATGCGCGACAACGGCGTTGACCTGCCCGACCCGCAGCCGGGCGGCCGGACCGGCGGAGCCTACGGGACGCTGCTGCGCGACAACAGTCCGCTGGTGCGGGAGGCGTTCGCGGCCTGTCGGTCGCGCCTGCCCAACGGGGGCGAGCCGCCCCGGCTCGACCCGGAGAAGATGGAGACCTACCGGGCGTTCGCCGGGTGCATGCGGGACAACGGCGTGCCGATGCCCGACCCCGCGCCCGACGGATCACTCCAGGGCGCGCTGATCGGGACGATCGACCCGAACGACCCCGTCCTCCAGGCGGCGGTCGCGGCCTGCCGGGATCTCCTCGCCGGTCTGCTGCCCGACGGAGGGCGCCGATGATCCGGGACCGGCGGCTCCTGGTCGGCGGACTGGCCGTGGTGGTCGTCGGCGTGATCGTGTCCGCCTGGTACGGCGTCGACTTCGGCGGGTCACCCGGGACTGCGTCCGGCCCGGCGGGACCGCGGGCCACCGCTCAGGTGACGCGAACCACCCTGGTCGAGACGGTCAAGGTCAGCGGCACGCTCGGCTACGGCGGCGCCACCACGCTCGCCGGGCGCGGTACCGGCACGATCACCTGGCTGCCCGCGCCCGGCACGGTGGTGGAGCGTGGCCAGGCGGTGTACCGCGTCGACGAGAAGCCCGTGCCCCTGCTCTACGGCCCGCTGCCCATGTACCGCGTGCTGGCCAACGGGGTGAGCGGCCCCGACGTGCGGCAACTCGAGGAGAACCTCGTGGCCCTGGGCTACCAGGATCTGACCGTCGACGACTCGTTCACGTGGGAGACGCAACAGGCCGTGCTGTCGTGGCAAGCCGACCTGGGCATCGCGCAGACCGGGCGCGTCACGCCGACGGACGTCGTGATCGCGCCGGGACCGATGCGGATCTCGGCCCTCGCCACGACCCTGGGCAGCCCGGCCACCGGACCGGTCCTGTCGTACACCGGCACCACCCGGGTCGTCTTGATTGATCTCGATGTGAGCCGTCAGCATCTGGTCGCTCCCGGGGTTGCCGCGGTCGTCACGCTGCCGAACGGGGCCACCGTCGACGGCGAGGTGGCCAGCGTCGGCACCGTCGCGAGGTCCGCGACCGGCGGCGGGCCGAGCGGTTCCACGACCACCACCATCGAGGTCACCGTCACCGTGGCCGACCAGGCGGTGCTCGGCTCGCTCGACGCGGCGCCGGTCACCGTGGCCCTGGAAGCCGGGCGGGCCGAGGACGTCCTGACCGTTCCGGTCGCGGCCCTGCTGGCGCTGGCCGAGGGCGGGTACGGCGTCGAGGTCATCGAGGGGTCCGCCTCGCGCTATGTCGCCGTGTCGGTCGGGATGTTCGCCGGCGGTCGGGTCGAGATCAGCGGCGAGGGCATCGTCGAGGGCACCGTCGTCGGGATGCCGGCGTCATGAGCGGGCCGGTTGTGGAACTCGTCGGCGTGAGCAAGGTCTACGGGGAATCGGTGATCGCGGTGAGGGATGTATCCCTGTCCATTGATCCCGGCGAGCTGGTGGCGATCGTGGGCCCTTCCGGGTCGGGAAAGTCCACCATGCTCAACCTCATCGGCACCCTGGACCAGCCCACCACCGGCCGCGTCCTCATCGAGGGGCACGACGTAGCCCGGTTACGGGACAACGAGGTGTCGGCGCTGCGGGCGCGGCGGATCGGCTTCGTGTTCCAGCAGTTCCACCTCGCCGTCGGCGTGAGCGCGCTGGACAACGTCGCCGACGGGCTGCTGTACGCGGGCGTGCCCCTGCGCCAGCGCCGGGAACGGGCGGAGGAGGCGCTGCGCCGGGTGGGGCTGGGCCACCGCCTCCACCATCGGCCGCATCAGCTCTCCGGGGGCGAACGGCAGCGGGTGGCGATCGCCCGCGCGGTGGTGGGCGGACCGATCCTCCTGCTCGCCGACGAACCCACCGGCAACCTCGACTCCGCCGCTGGCGCGGACGTCATGGCGCTGCTCCGGGAGCTGAACGATGCGGGTACGACCGTCGTCGTCATCACCCATGACCGGCAGATTGCCGCGAGCCTGCCGCGACAGGTTCACCTGCTGGACGGCCGCATCGTCCACGATGGACAGCCGCGGGATGGACGAGCCGACCCGCGGCCCGGGGACCACGGACCGTACGACTCCGGAGGACAGGCATGACCCAGCCACTCGTGCCCGCCCGGTTGCGGCCCGCGGACGTGCTGCGGGTCGGCGCGTCCGGGCTGCGGACCCGGCCGTTGCGGGTCGTGCTCGCCGCGCTCGGTATCGCGATCGGGATCGCCGCCATGGTGTCGGTGGTCGGCATCTCGTCGTCGAGCCGGGAGGAGTTGGCGCGCCAACTCGAGGCGCTCGGCACCAACCTGCTGCGGGTGGCCCCGGGCCAGAGCCTGTTCGGCGACCCGTCCCACCTGCCGGACGAGGCGATCGGGATGATCGGCCGGATCGGTCCGGTCACCTCGGTCACCGCGGTCGCCCTCGTGCCCGGGGTCCACGTCTACCGCACCGACCTGATTCCGAGCGGCCAGACCGGCGGGATCGGTGTGTACGCCGCCCGGCTCGACCTGCTCGACACGGTCGGGGCGAGCGTGGTCAGCGGCACCTGGCTCAACGAGGCGACCGCCCAGTACCCCGCGGTCGTGCTCGGGTCGGTCACGGCCGAGCGGCTCGGCGTGCCCGCCGCCGGCCCGGAGCAGCAGGTGTACCTGGGTGGTGAATGGTTCACGGTGGTCGGCATCCTCGGCCCCGTGCCGCTCGCTCCGGAACTCGACGCGGGGGCGCTGGTGGGCTGGCCGGTCGCGCAGAGCCGGTTGAGCTTCGACGGGTATCCGACCACTGTGTACACCCGGGTCCGCGACGGCCAGGTCGAGGCGGTGCGGGCGGTTCTCGCCGCGACCGCCAATCCGCAGCACCCCGACGAGGTCGAGGTGTCCCGCCCCTCCGACGCGCTGGCCGCCAAGCAGGCCACGGACGAGACGTTCACCGCGCTCCTGCTCGGCCTCGGACTGGTAGCTCTGCTGGTCGGGGGCATCGGGGTGGCCAACACCATGGTGATCTCGGTCCTGGAGCGACGCGCTGAGATCGGTCTCCGCCGTTCGCTCGGGGCCACGCGCGGGCAGATCCGGCTGCAGTTCCTCGTGGAGTCGCAATTGCTGTCGGCGCTGGGCGGCGGGGCCGGGGTGGTGCTGGGCATCGCCGTGACGTCGGTGTACGCCGCCACGCAGGGGTGGCCCTCGGTGGTGCCCCTGTGGGCCTCGCTCGGCGGCATCGCGGCCACCCTGGCCATCGGGGCGGTGGCGGGCCTGTATCCGGCCGTCCGGGCGGGCAACCTGCCCCCCACGGCGGCCCTCAGTTCCACCTGACCGGCACCTCACGCGGCGGTCGGGGAGCGACCGGATCGGGTGGGCTGGTGTCGCTGCCGCAGCACCAACCCATCCGATCACTGTCGGCGGCTACAGGAACTGGGAGCTGGGGACGGGGCCGGGCGACCACACGCGGTCCCGGGGCCCGGTGGCGGGCCAGCCGCCGCCCAGGCCCCCGACGAACGCGACCAGATGCTCCGGGGTGTCGTCGGGCAACGTCTCGACGGCGGTGGACGCATCGGCCGCGGCCGCGACGATCTCGGCGGCGAGCTCCTCCTCGCTGCGGCCGTCCGGGTCGGTCCACCGGGCATCCTCGCCGGGGCGGGCGAGCAGCTGCTGTCCCCACGGGGCGACCACGTACTGGTGCAGGAACCCGACGACGTCCGCGGCCACGACCGGCGGCTTGGTCCAGCAGCTCGCGTGCTCGACCAGCACCGAGCCGGGTGCCCGCTCGTGCAGTTCCATCACGATGTCGGGATCGACCTCGGACAGGTCGTACGCCACCACGACGGCCCCGTCGAGCTCGCCACCATCCATCGTGGACGGCCAGGGTCGCGCGGGCAGGTCCAGCAGGTGGGCCGCGGCCAGGCCGAGGATCCGGCTCGACCGGTCCGGCAGCAGGCACACCGACGAGGCGCCGGGTAGCACGGCCCGCAGGCGGGTGAGGGTCGTCGCGCAGAGCTCCGGCGTGTCCTGGATGAACCCGTACCGGCCGTTCATGCCCTCGTCGTATCCGTAGGGCGAGAGCATGGCGAGCACCGACGCGTTCAGCACGTAGTGCCACAGTCGCAGCGGGGGAGCGTCGAGCCGCTCCAGCACCGCGGTCCGGTCGAGCATGCCGGCCAGGCGCTGCTGGGCGTGCGCCCACGTGTCGTCCGGGGGCGCCAGGCGGGCCGCCCAATGGCGCGCTTTGGCGACGTCGCCGGACATGAGCGCGTTGAAGGCGAGCAGGTACCGCTCCGGCCAGTCGCGCAGGACCGACTCGTTCGCCTCCAGCACACCCACCGCGTCCTGGTAGCGGTAGTTGTCCTCGTACGCGATCGCCAGCTCGCCGATGATGGGCAGCGTGCCGGGCGCCCGGTCCAGGGCAGCCGCCAGGATCGGCACCGCGATCGCGGAGACGCCTCGCTCGACGCAGGCGTAGCCGAGCCGGTACAGCCCGGCCGGGTCGTCCAGCTGCGCGACCACGGCCCGGGCTGCCTGGGCGAGGTCGTCGAAGCCGGCCGCCACCCCGGCGCGCTCCAGGAACGCGGCGAGGCGGTCGAGGGGCAGCCGTTCGGCGTAGGCCCGCAACAGGCCCACGGCGCCGCCCAGGTTGCCCTGGGACAGCTTTTCGTCGATATCGGTCAGTACATCGTCCACTGTCGACACGCGAGCAGGCTAGCCGGTGCCCGTCGGGCCCGCGACCCCGGTCCCGCGGGGACGGACGCTCGCGTAAGCCAGCGCCCGCCCCCGCGGGTGGGCCCGGCCGACGGCCTACCGCCCGCGCTGGCCCAGGACCCCGGTGTCGTGCACGATCTCACCGTTGACGATGGTCATGATCGGCCGGATGGTCCGCATCTCCGCCTCGCTCACCGTGAAGTAGTCCTTGTCGAGCACCACGAGGTCGGCGAGCTTGCCGGGCTCGATCGAGCCGAGCTCGTGCTCGCGGCCGAGGTACCAGGCGTTGCCCCGGGTGTACAGGTGCAGCGCCTGCTGGCGGCTGATCTGCTGACCCGGGTTGATCTGCTGCCCGGCGACATTCAGCCCCGTCGTCGCGTAGTGCAGGGCGAACCACGGGTTGTGTGGGGCGATGTGCACCCCGTCCTCGTGCAGGCCCAGGGGAATGCCACTGTCGACGAGCTGCGGGAACAGGGGACCGACGGGCAGGCCGTCGGCCCGGGGCTGCCCGTTCAGCCAGCGGAAGCCCGAGGTCGACACGCCACAGCCCAGCGCCTTGAGCCGGGCGAGCTGCTCGGGCGTGGCGTGGTCGGCGTGCTGCAGGCCCCAGCGCAGGTGCTTGATGCCGAACTCCGCCTCCATCTGCTCGTAGGCGGCCACGACGACCTCGATGTTGGCCGGGTTGCCGGGGCTGCCCGCCTGCGCGTTCTCGTTGCGCCAGCCCGCCCGGGCGATGAGCCGTTGCGCCTCGAGCCAGACGGCGTGGCCGTCCGGATTGGACGGTGCCGCGAACGGCGCGCCCCACTCGCCGATGCCGTACGTGCGGACCATGTCGTCGCCGAAGTTCGGGAACTGGGTGCGCAGGCGCTCCCGCAGCTCGGGCAACTGGTTCTCCAGCTCGCCCAGGGCCGGGATGTGGCCCTGGTTGTGCAGGAAGTTGATGTGCAACCGGACGAAGGCCCGGCCCTCGGCGTGCAGGGCGAGCCACGCGTCGTACATCCGGTAGTGGTTGAGCTGGAACAACGCGTGGTTGGGTTGCGGCTCCAGCAGAGATGGATCGAACGCCCCCGATGCCCACGCGTTGGGTGGCGGGAGCACCTGGTCGAGGTTGGTGGTGATGCCGACCTGGGCTGAGAACGCCATGGCGTCCAAGGCGCTGCGCTTCTTGTCCTCGAAGGTCTGCCGGATGCGCAGGTGGTAGAGCGCCGCGTTGGCGTTGGCACCGGTGAGGGAGCCGTCCTCGGCGACCGTCACCGTCGGGTTGCTCACGGACTCGAAGAACTGCTTGCCCAGCGTGTTCACCCGGGCCGGGCCTCCGCCACCCTGGTAGAGGAAGACCGGGCGGTCGTTGATCACCGCGTCGATCTCGGCGAGGGTCGGCAGCCGGCGTTCGGCGAACATGTTCGGCGTGCCGGCGCCCATGGCCGTGATGAACTGGCCCTCGGGCACGCTCGGCCGCCGGGCCGCGAGGAAGGCGAGGACCTCGTCGACGTTGCTGGCCAGCTCCCACTGGGCCACGTGGTACCCGGGCCGGTTGGCCAGGCTGATGAAGTGGGTGTGGCTTTCGATGAGGCCGGGCACGACGGTTCGCCCGCGCAGGTCGATCCGCTCGGCCTGCCCGCCGGCCTTCTGGGCCTCGTGTCCAACCGCGACGATCCGATTGCCCTGGATGCGGACGGCGTGGACGACCGAGGCCTGGTCGTCCATCGTGTGGATCTTCCCGTTGATGAGGAGCAGGTCGCGCTCCGCCTCGTTCTCCCGAGGCTTGGCGTAGGCCACGGGGCGCCCGCTCGGGGTCGCGGCGGACGCCGGCCCTCCCGCCAGAACGCCCCCGAGCGCGGAGGCCGCGACCGCGGCGCCCCCGCCCAGGATGAGCCCGCGGCGGGAGACCCCGGAGCGCGTGGTGGAGTCATCGTCGTGTCCGTGCTGGTGGTGCTGGTCCCCGTGCTCAGGTATGTCGTCCATGGATGCTCCTGATCACGTTGCTGCAGGCCAACCTGCATGTAGCGATGTCTGTATCTGTGCGCATCCCGGGGCGCGGTGGTACGGCGGGGCCGCCGGTCGAGGGGACGGACCGGCGATCCAATGGGCGTCGAACGACTCTGCACGGGAGCGTAAGCTACAGATGTACGCTGTGCAATAGGCCTGTTGCTAGTAGTGTCGTTCCTGCCTGTTGAACAGTTCTACTCAACAAGGCCCGACAGTCCGCTCCGGCTCGATAAGCAGTACTGAAAATCGCAGTGGGTGGGGCCGGCCCCACTATCCTGATGCCTGCGATGGATGAGACGGGACAGAGCGATACCGAACACAGCGGGGCCGAACCCGGCGGCACTGGACCAGGCGTCACTGAATTCAGCGTTGCTGAACCCACCGTTGCTGAACCGAGCGCTGTCGTACGCGTCGTGCAGCCAGACGCCGCGCGGTCGGTGGAGAGCGACACGGCGCGGTTCGCCCAGGTGGTGGCGGTGGGCGACGTCTTCGACGGCCACGGGTCCCGCATCGACGCCGATCTCGTCCGCGAGTTCTGCGTGCACCGGGCGGGCGAGGTGGATCCCCGGGGAATCCGGCTGCGGAACGTGCACGTGGCCGGTCAGCTCGACCTCACCGGCGTCCAGGTGCCGTTCGCGCTGCGCTTCGAGAACTGCACCTTCGACGAGGCGCCGATCCTGCTCGGCGCCAGCGTCCGGGAGCTGGCCTTCCTCGACTGTCCTGCGCTGCCCGGTCTGATCGCCAACGGCATCACCGTGCAGGCCGACCTCGCGGTGACCGGGTGCCGGGTCGTGGGGAGCCATCGCACCAGCGCGAGCATGTCACGCCGGGCCGCCGTCTGGTTGTGCGAGTCGAGTATCGGCGGCCGGCTGCTCTGCATCGACACGGTCATCGATCCGCAGGGGGAGCGGGCCATCCAGGCCGACCGTATGCGCGTGGGCGGCACCGCGCGATTCATCAACTTCTCGGCCACCGGTGAGCTGCGCCTCGTCGGGCTGCAGGTGGACGGCTCGCTGGACCTGGCGGGAACCCAGGTGGCGGCGCCCCGGGGCCTGGCGCTCGACCTGGGCGACGCCGCCATCGCCGGCAACATGTACGTGGCGCCGTCCGAGGCGGGTCGGCGGCCCGAGATTCACGGACGCATCCACCTCGGCAGCACGCGGATCGACGGCACCCTGCTGATCCAGGACGCGACACTGGTGCGGCCCGACCACGAGGAGGGGCGCTACCACTCGCCCCGGTTCCACGGCAAGGCCATGGTCGGGCTGCGGCTGTTCGTGGGCGCCGAACTGTCCATCGAGGGAGCCACCACGATCACCGGCAGTGTCGACCTGTCCTCGGCCGAGCTCGGCCGCTTCGCCCTGGCCTCGCCCGGGACGATCGTGGCGCCCGGGCAGGCCGCGCTCGACCTCACCAACGCCGAGATCCGGTCGGGCGTGACCGTCGACGACGGCGTCCACATCCGGGGCGCGATCCTGCTCGTGAGCGCGCGGATCCACGGTCGGCTGGTGCTCAGCGGGGTGGTGCTGACCGATCCCGAGGCGCACTCGCTGCTCAAGGCCGAGGGAACGGTCATCGACGGCGACGTCGACCTGCGCCGGATGCGGGCCACCGGCGGGCAGCTGAAGTTCTGGCGCTGCACGATCGGGGGCGGCTTCGACGCGGCCGAAGCACTGGTGGAGAACCCGGCGGGCGGGACCGTACGGTTGCACCAGTCCGAGGTACGCGGGTCGGTCCGCCTTGTCCGCGGCTTCAGCTCCGTCGGGTGCGTGGTGCTCAGCCGCAGCGTGGTCGGTGGGCGGCTCGACCTCGACGGCGGGCGCTTCCACTGCCCGACTCCGACCGACTTCAACCCGGAGCAGGCCGCGATCCGGGCCGTGTCGGCGACGTTCTCCGGCGGCATGGACCTCGGCTGGGACCAGATATCGCCGGCCATCAACGTCACCGACGTCAGCACGACGGTGGTGCAGGACGACCCGCGGACCTGGCCCAACCGCAGCTACATCGCCGGCTTCACCTACGAGCGGTTCGACGCGGTCCGCGGCGCGGCCGCCGGTCGCCGGATCTGGGACTGGCGCGAACGGCTCGCCTGGCTGCGCAAGCAGCCCGAGTTCGACGCCGGACCGTACGAGCAGGCGGCCCGGGTGTTCCGCCAGCACGGCTACGCGCAGGGGGCCGAGCACCTGCTCATCGAGCAGCGCAGCGACGCGCGCAAGGCCGAGAAGAGCCGGGCGTTGTTCCGCAACCTGCTGGAGTGGGTGTACGGCTGGACGGTGGCGTACGGCTACCGGCCGAGCCGGGTTCTGTGGCTGCTGGTCGCCCTGCTCGTGCTGGTGAGCGCGACCCTCACGGTTCCCGGGGTGCAGCACATCATGCGGGCCAGCGACGAGGGGATCGTGTTCACGGTGGACGGTCCGCTCAACCCGGAGGACGACGCCGACTACATCGACCCGTGCGGCGGCGGCCGCGTCCGGTGTTTCAACCCGGTGCTCTACGCGGTGGACACCGTGATTCCGCTCATCGCGCTGGACCAGCGCTCGACCTGGTACCCCGACCGGTTCGTGCCGGGCGGCGTAATCATCGAGTGGTATCTCAACCTCTCCACCGTGGCCGGCTGGTTGCTCTCCTCGGTCTTCCTGCTCTCCTTCGCCCGGCTGGCCCGCAACACCTGACCCGTCGCACCACCTGATCCGTCGCACCACCTGACCCCGGGTACGGCGACCCCGGGCACCGCGACCACGGGTAAGGCCACGCCAGCTCAGGCCACCGCGGGTCAGGCCGCCACGGGCAGGACAATGACGGCTCACGCCACCCTGGGCATCGCCGACCGCGCGACCTCCGGCCGGAGACGCAGCCGGTGAACGTCAATCAGAAGTTTTGCTTAACAGTTCCATCGAATTAATTACTACTGCTGAAGGCCGGGTCGGGTCACGATGGCCGGGTGAGTCGTCGTGCCTGGCTGCTGTTCGCCGCCGCATCGCTGCTGTGGGGCTTTCCGTACTTCCTGATCAAGGTCGCCATCGTCGACCTGTCACCGGTGTTCGTCTTCTTCGGCCGGGCCGCCATCGCCGCCGCCGTGCTCGTGCCGGTCGCCGCGCTGCGCGGTCTGCTGCCGGCGCTGCGGGGCCGACTGCGGTTCGTGGTGGCCCTGTCGTTGGTGCACATCGTCGGCCCGTTCCTGCTCATCACGTACGGGGAGCTGTACGTCACGTCCTCCCTGGCCGGCCTGATCATCGCGGTCGAGCCGGTCGTGGTGGGGCTCATGCTCGCCCGGGCCGAGCCGTTCACGCCGACGCGGGTCGTCGGGCTGGTGCTCGGCTTCGGCGGTGTCGCCGTGCTCACCGGCGTCGAGTTGGGTGGCGGGGGACCGGCCGTCATCGGCGCGGCCCTGGTGCTGCTCGCCACCGTGGGGTACGCCTACGCCACGATCATGATTCAGCGGCGCGGGTCGGACATCCCGCCGACCGCGCTGGTCGCCGGCTCGATGCTGTCGAGCACCGTGCTGCTGGCCCCGTTCGCCGCCTTCGCCCTGCCGACGCCGCCCGTGCGGTCGACCTCGTGGGCCTCCCTGGCCGCGCTCGGCTTGTTCTGCACGGCCATTGCGATGATCGCGTTCTATGCTTTGATCGCTGACGTCGGCCCCAACAAGGCCGGGCTCGTGACCTACGTGAACCCGCTCGTGGCCGTGCTGCTCGGTGTGGCGCTGCTGGACGAGCCGCTGCGGTGGAGCCTGCCGGTGGGTGCCGTGCTCATCCTGGCCGGCTGCTGGCTGTCGACCCGCCGGCCGCGGCCCGCCCGGCCGGCCGAGTCCGCCGAGGCGGCCCCGGTTGCGTCAGCCGCGTCGGCCCAGCCGGTTGCGTGGTCCCGGTCGGTTGCGCCGACCGAGCCGGCCCGGTCGGTGACGTCGGTCGAGTCGGCCCAGCCGGTCGCGGTCGAGAGCTCGTGAGGTCGGTTACGGTTCGACCATGCGCATCGTCTTCGGGGCTGACGACGAGAACGAGACCACCCGGGCCGTCCTGGACTTCCTGCGCTCGCGGGGCGAGGTCGAGGTGCTCGCCCCGCCGAGCTGGCCCGACCTCGGGGCCGAGGTGGGGCGAGCCGTGGCGAGCGGCCGGGCCGACTTCGGGGTCGTGATGTGCTGGACCGGCACGGGTACGGCCATCGCGGCCAACAAGGTGCCCGGGGTGCGGGCGGCGCAGGCCTGGGAGCCCTGGATCGCCCGAAACGCTCGCTTGTGGAACGACGCCAACGTCCTCGCCCTGAGCCTCAAGCGGCTCGCCCCCGACGTCGCGGTCGAGACCGTCCAGGCGTTCCTGGACCAGTCCGAGCCGGACCCGGAGGAGGCGGCGGCGATTGCCCGGCTCAAGGGGTTGGACGCCGAACGCCCACCGTCGCCGTAGCCGCGCGGCCGGTGGCGTCGGGGGTCCGGACCGGAGACTCGATCGCGGATTGGCGTATCTCCTTATATATCGAGTTCTTGGTGTCCCTGTATGTGCGTCGATCGTGGCCCACAGGTCACGGTGAACTGGGGCGACGGAATCTCGTCGTACGAATGGGTGTACGTCATCCCGCCCGAGCGCCTACCGGCCCTCCGCGAGGTGGCCGGGGTGGCCCCGGACACGGATCCGCTCGAGGCCGTCGCACAGCTGTACATGCGGGTCCGCGGCCGGCTCTACCAACCGCTCACCGATCCCCCGGTCAGCGCGATCTTCGACAACTGGCGCAGCTGAGCCGGCGCGGTCACACCGGTCGGCGTCGGTACCATCGCTCGGTGCGAATCCGTGTCCTTGCAGCGCTGCTCGTCGTCGGTGCCCTCCTGACCGCCTGCACCGGCGAGCCCACCGTCCCGACCGAGCCGAGCGGCGAGGCGGTCGCGAGCGAGACCGTCGACGTGACTCCGTCGCCGGCGCCGCGGCTGCAGGCCGGCAACCCGGACGGCCGGGCGCCCATCCCGCCCGAGGCCCAGCCGGAGGACACGTCCCGGCCCGACCACGTGATCGGCGACGGCACGCCGACCAGCTGCACGTCCGAGGCGGTGGTGGCGGCGGTCGCCCAGGGCGGGGTCATCACCTTCGACTGTGGACCGGATACGGTGACCATCACGATGACCGCGACCGCGAAGATCCGCAACGCCTCCGGGCCGCGCATCGTGATCGATGGCGGTGGCCTGGTGACGCTCAGCGGGGCCGGTCAGCGCCGGATTCTCTACATGAACACGTGTGACCGCGAGCTGGGCTGGACCACGCCGCACTGCGACAACCAGGACCACCCGCAGCTGACCGTTCAGAACATCACATTCGTCGATGGCGACGCGACCGGGGCCGGTGCCGGCGGTGGACCGGACGGCGGCGGGGCCATCTTCGTCCGCGGCGGCCGGTTCAAGGTGTTCAACGCCGCGTTCCTGCGCAACCGCTGCGACAGCACCGGTCCTGACGTGGGTGGGGCCGCGATCCGTGTGCTCGACCAGTTCGAGGACCGCCCCGTCTACGTCGTCAACAGCACGTTCGGGGGCGCGCCGGGACAGGGCGGGCAGTGCTCCAACGGCGGGGCCCTGTCGAGCATCGGCGTGTCCTGGGTGGTGCTCAACAGCGTGTTCAGCCACAACTCGGCAATCGGCTACGGCGCCAACCCGGCTCGCGGCGGCACGCCGGGCGGCGGGAGCGGCGGCGCCATCTACGCCGACGGCAACCGGTTCACCATCCACATCGCCGGCAGCCTCATCGAGCACAACGACGCGGCCGAGGGCGGGGGCGCCGTCTTCTTCGTCAGCAACAACCGGACGGGCACACTGTCCATCGAGGACTCGGTCCTGCGCAGCAACCGCAGCGGTGGCTTCGAGACCCGCGGATATCCCGGCATCTTCTTCCTCGGGGCCGGTTCGCCCACGGTCAGCGGCTCAACCCTGTCGCCGTGACGACGCGCGGCCCGTCCGTACGGCCCACCGCAGCGCCCCCTGTCGTCACCGAGGCTGACCGTCGTCGTTAGCTTCCGCACAGGCGTACGCAGGCTCGCGTAACGGTCGCCCCCGCGGGCAGGGATGGTTCGTGCATTGCGGGAGGAGGCGTTGCGGTGACAACCACCCTCGGGCCGCCTCCGGCGCTGATCGGGGCCCCGACGCCGCGGGCGATCCGGATCCGGACCCGGTTCTGGCGGCTCGCCCTGGTGGTCGTGGGCGCGGCGGCCGGGTTCGCCGTCGTCTGGACGCATCCCGATCGCGGCCACGAGAGCTGGTACGCCTGGGCGGCCCTGGGCACCATGCTCGGCGGGGTCTCGGGATGGTCCTTCGGCAGCGGGATCGCGCGGTACCGGGACGTCGTGGCCCTGCAGCCGGTGCGGGCGATCCGGATCTTGCCGGCGCTCGTGCTGATGGGGTTGTCCGTCGGCGTGGCGCTGGCGCTCTATTTCGTGGTCGTGGGGCCGAGTGTCATCGCCCAAGGGCTCGCGCTCGCCGGGGTGTCCGGCGTAGGGGCACTGCCGGTCGGGGCGGCCGTTGTGGCGATCCGGGTGCTCTCCATCGACGGCGTGGTCGGGACGGCGGGGCGGCGACTCGACAGCCTGCTGCGGCTGCGGCGCCTGCTCTCCAGCCTGAACGCGATGTTCGGGATGCTCGTCGTCTCGGTCACGCTCTACATGGCGGCTCAACGCCTTCTGGCCAGCGAGAAGGAGGTACCGGCGTCGCTGGTCATCTACACCGGCGTGGCCGCGGCCGTGGTGGTCGCGTCGGTCTACCTGCCCACGGCCGCCGTGCTGCGCCGACGCTGCCGGATGTTCATCGACGAGGAGTTCTCCCTCGACAACGTCGACCGCGAGCACCTGATCCAGGCCGCCGAGGATCGGCACCGGTTGGAGGTTCTTCTGGGCCTGCACCGCACGACCCTGGCTGAGTTGCAGAACGCCCTGGTCATCGTCGCCCCGTTGCTGGCTGGCGCCGGTTCCGCGCTGCTGTCCGTCTTCTAGCCGCGCCCGCCCGGCCCGCCGGCCGGATGTTGCCAGCGCGGTCGGCCTGCCGGCCAAGGTGGCCCGTGCGGTCGGCTTGCCGGCCGAGGTGGCCAAGCACAGTCAGCCCGCGCGGGTCCGGGCGGGCAGGCGGAGCCACCGCGGCCAGCTCAGGCCCGTCCGGGCCAGCGTCTGTCCAGCGAGGACACCGAGGAGCACGAGGACGATGCCGACCATCTGGCGGCCGGAGAGGTGCTCGCCGGCCGCCAGGGTGCCGAGCAGGACCCCGGTGACCGGGTTGAGCAGGCCGATGACGCCCACGGTGCCGGCGGTGAGGTGGCGCAGGCCGGTGAACCAGGCCGTGAAGGCGAGGGCGGTCGCGACCAGGGTGAGGTAGGCGTACGCCGGAACGGTACGCGCGTCCAGCGGCGGCGGCGCCCCCTCGACCGCCACGGCCACCGGGATGAGCAGCAGGGCACCTGCCGTGAGTTGCCAGGCGGTGCTCGCGAGCACGTTGACCGGCTGCGCCCCGGGTCGGGTCGTCCACTTCCTGGTCAGCACGTAGCCCAGGGAGGCCATGAGCATCGCGGAGAGCGAGGCGAGCAGCCCGGCCGGGTTGAGCCGGACCGGCCCCGTGAAGGCGGTGAGCACGACGCCGACGGCGCCGACCAGCGCGGCCCCCACCGTGACCAGGTGCGGGCGTTCGCGCAGCAGGGCCCAGCCGAGCAGCACCATGGCGATGGGCGAGGTGGCGGTGACCGTCGAGGCGACGCTGCTCGGCAGCAACTGCGCGGCCACGTAGATCAGGGCGAAGAACGCCCCGATGTTCAGCAGGCCGAGCACCGCGCTGCGCCACCACCAGACGCCTCGGGGGAGCGTCCGGCTCAGCGCGAGCAGCAGCAGGCCCGCCGGCAGGGCCCGCAGCACCGAACCGTAGAGCGGGTACTCGGCGGGAAGGAAACGATGGGTGACGTAGTAGGTGGAGCCCCAGGTGACGGGGGCGATCGCGGTGACCAGGGGCCAGCGCCACGCATTACGCATTGATCGATCATGCCACGGTAAGGACCGGTCCATTGCCGGGTCCTTGCGCGGTCAGCCTCCACTGGCGACACATGTCTGTGGATATGCCCAACCATGGTGGGCCGGTCCGGCCCGCGGTCGGTGGGACGGGTGGGATCGACGTGACGAAGGACATACCGCGACGCGCCGGGGAAACGGGCCAAATGTGTCGTCGCGATCCGGTCGGCTGGCGTATCGTCGCGGACGTTTGTCGGTCGAACAGGGCCGCGTGACCCGCGGTCAGGCGCGACGAGGAGTGTCTACCGGATGACGACTACAAGCCCACCGCCGCCGGTGGCCTCCGACAAACTCGACTCCGGCGTCCTTCGGGTCGCCGGAGTCGTCGTTCTCGGGGCCATCATGGCGATCCTCGACGCCACCGTGGTGAGCGTCGCCCTGCCGACCTTCCAGCACGAGTTCCACGCGACGTACGCCACCGTCGCCTGGACCATGACCGGTTACACGCTGGCTCTGGCCACGGTGATCCCGCTCACCGGATGGGCGGCCGACCGGTTCGGGACCAAGCGGCTCTATCTGACCGCGCTGGCGCTCTTCGTGGTGGGCTCGGTGCTGTGCAGCCTGGCGGACAGCGCCGGCCAGCTCATCCTGTTCCGCGTGCTGCAGGGCATCGGCGGCGGAATGCTCGCGCCGCTGGGCATGACGATCCTGACCAAGGCGGCCGGACCGCAGCGGGTGGGCCGGGTCATGGCCGTCATGGGCATCCCCATGCTGCTCGGCCCGATCAGCGGCCCGATCCTCGGCGGCTGGCTCATCGAGGCGGCGAGCTGGCACTGGATCTTCCTGATCAACCTGCCGCTCGGCGTGGTCGCCATCCTGGCGGCCCTGCGCGTGCTCGCCCCCGACCAGCCGCGGCCGTCCGAGTCGTTCGACTTCGTGGGCATGCTGCTGCTTTCGCCCGGCCTGGCCCTGTTCCTCTACGGCGTCTCGTCCATCCCCGAGGAGCAGACGGTCGCCACGCCCAAGGTGCTGGTGCCCGCGTTGATCGGGCTGGCCCTGGTCGGCGGCTTCGTCGTCCACGCTCGGGGCCGGGCGCACGCGCTCATCGACCTGAGCCTGTTCCGCAAGCGGAACCTCACCATCGCCACGGTCACGCTGACGGTGTTCGTGCTGTCGTTCATGGGCAGCATGCTGCTGTTCCCCAGCTACTTCCTGCAGGTGCGCGGCGAAGGCACCCTCGAGACGGGCCTGCTGCTTGCGCCGCAAGGGCTGGGCGCCATGCTCACCATGCCGATCGCCGGCCGGCTGACCGACCGGATCGGCCCGGGCAAGCTCGTGCTGACCGGTATCGGGGTCATCGTGGCCGGCATGCTGGTCTTTACGCAGATCGATGCGGGGACGTCGTACGGTCTGCTGTTGCCGGCCCTGTTCGTCATGGGCCTGGGCATGGGCATGACGATGACCCCGATCATGAGCGCCGCCATGGGCAGCCTCCAGCAGCGCGAGGTCGCGCGGGGATCGACCGCCATGAACATCGTGCAGCAGGCCGCGGGCTCGATCGGCACCGCTGTGATGTCGGTGCTGCTCACCAACCGGGTTCTCGGCGACCCGGCCGCGGCCGCCTACATGGGCGTCATGCAGGGGCAGGTGCCGGCCGACGCGGTGCCGCCGCCCGTGCTGGCGGCCGGCGTGTCCGGGCTGGCCGGCGCCTTCGGGTTCACCTTCACGGTGGCGACGATCCTGATCGTGTGCTGCCTGATTCCGGCGTTCCTGCTGCCGCGCAAGCCGGTTGCGGGTGCCGTGCCTGAGTCCACCCCGACGCTGACCCACTGAAGACGCGTCCGGTCGCCGGCTGGGCGTACGGTCTGAGACTGGGCGCGTACGGCGTGGCCGCCTGACGCGTGCGGGCGGGCCGTGCGCCCACGGTCGGCGACCGCGCACGTACGGTGCGGCGGCCCGCGCCTGCGGCCGGAGGCGGGGCGCGTACGGTCGGCGACCGGACGCGTACGGTTGGTGCGTCGGGCCCGCGCGTCTGTCCACAGACGACGGATCCCTCGGTGACCGCCCGTTCCCGTGTCCTGTTGATCGCCCTATCCTTTGTCGGTGCTCACCACGGACGGCCAACCCGCCCCGGCAACCCCCATGGCCGACCCCGACCCGTATGCGGTGCTGCAGCTGGGAACCCGGGTCGGTGACGAGCTGTTGGCGGCCGGTATGTCCGCCAACGACGTGGTGCTCTTCATCCTCAAGATCACCCAGGCGTACGGGCTGACGGGCGTCCACGTCGACGTCACCTACACCGCCATCTCGGCCTCGTACCTGCCCGACGCCGGCCGCCCGCCGGTGACCGCGATCCGGATCGTGCGCCCAGCCGAGCCGGACTACACCCGGGTCCGCCGGCTGCTGCGCCTGGTCAAGCAGATCGAGCGCGGGCTGCCGCTGCCCGAGGCGAGCGAGGCCCTGCGACGGATCCGGACGGCTCCTCACCCGTACCCGCGCTGGCTCGCCCTCATGGGCAACGCCGGGGTGGGGCCGGCGGTGTCGTTGCTGTTCACCACCAACTGGAAGGTCCTGCTGCTCAGCTTCGCCAGCGGCCTCGTGGTGGACGTGCTCGTCGACTGGTTCGACCGGCGCCGCGTGCCCCCGTTCTTCCGGCAGTTCTTCGCGGCCGGGGTCATCACGCTCGTGGCGGCCGGGATCACCCACGCCGGGCGGCAGGGCGTGGCGTTCTTCGTCGGTCTGGACCCCACCCTGGTCGTGGTGGGCGGCATCGTCATGCTGCTGGCTGGCGTCATGATGGTCGGCGCCGTCCAGGACGCCATCGACCAGTTCTACGTCACCGCCTCGGCCCGCGTGCTGGAGGTGTTCCTGCGGACCGGCGGCATCGTGGCCGGCATCGTGAGCGGCCTGGCTCTCGCCCAGTACCTCGGCGTGCCGCTGTCCATCTCGGCCGAGCCGTTCCACCCCAGCCCGCCCGAGGCCCGGTTCGCCGCAGCCGGCCTCATCGCCGTCATGTTCGCCATCTCGGTCTACGCCGACGCGGTCACGATCCTGCTCTCCGCCACCATGGCGCTGGTCGGCTGGGCCGCGTACACCCAGGCCGTGCAGCTGGGGGTGGCCACGGTCCCGGCGAACACCATCGCGGCGCTCATCCCGGCCGTGCTCATCGCGCTGATCGTGCGGCGGACCCAGGTGCCAGGGTTCGGGCTCATCACGGCCGCGGTCCTGCCGCTCGTGCCGGGCCTGGCGATCTACCGCGGGCTGCTCCAGCTCGTCGGGACCGAGCCCGGGTCGGGTGACCCGTCGGCCGCCGGGTCGACCCTGCTGCTGGCCCTCGGGGTGGCCGTGGGCATCGGCGCCGGCGCGAGCCTCGGCACCTACCTGGGCCGGCCGATCGCGGCCACCGTCCGGCGGATCACCTTCCGCTCCCGCCGCCGCATGGAGTGAGGTGTGGGTGCCCGCTTGGGTGTCAGGAGGGACGCCCGCTTGCGCTTTTTTGCCTAGGAAGGACTCCCTCCTGACATCCAGGCAGCGGGCTCAGTAGCCGAAGCGGTGCTCGGTGGGGCGCCGACCGGAGCCGGCGACCGCGATCGCGGAGATCTCCACGACCATCTCGGGGGAGGCGAGCGCCGAGACCCCGACGATCGTCCAGGCCGGGTAGGGGGCGCGGATGAACTCGTCCTTGACCGCGCGGAAGCCGTCCAGGTGCGACATGTCGGTGTGGTACGTGGTCAGGCACACGATGTCGTCGAGGGTCGCGCCGGCCTCCCGCAGCGTCCGCTCGAGGTGACGGAAGGCGACCCGGGCCTGGATCATCGGGTCGCGGGCGATCTGGTCCCGCTCGTCGTACCCGCGCTGCCCGGATACCCAGATCGTCCGGCCCACCCGGTTCGCCTCGGCGAAGTGCCAGGTGTCGTACGTGTCCGGGTTACGGATGATCGCTTCCCGATCCATACGCTGCCGTCCTCTGTAGCGGTACTCCGACGCTGTCGACCATTGTCGGACGTTGACCCGGGTCGCGATGGGCGGGGCCCGGCCGGGTGAGCAGGTCGTACGCCGGGCGACGGCCGGGCTGGGCCGGCGACGGGCCGGCCGGCGTACGGCCCGGGTGGCCGCAGTCGGTACGCCTGGCGGGGCCGGGTCGCCGGACGCGGGACCACGAAACGTTGTCCTGTATGCGACTCTCGATGTCGTCCATTGTGGATTTTGAGGCGCTGCCTCGCCGTCCGCACAGGCACTCCGCGTGGGCACGGTGTTGTGCATGCAGAAACATCCCGTTACAGTGCGACGGTCAGACATCGCCGGAGGTGGAAGTGGGGTGACCGATGTCCCTCGCACTGCACGAAGCCTCCGCTGCGTTCTTCGCCCGGCTGGGTGGCGTCGTCACCGAGACGACGGTCGAGCCGCTGGAGCCTGAGCCCGACGTCGACACCGCGGCGTTCGCCGCCACGGTGACGGTCGAGTTCGACAACGCGGGGCTGTTCGGTGATGCGAAGGCCGACATCTACGACGACGTGTACCCGCGCTACCGGGCCCTGCGCCGCGAGTGGTGGGAGGCCCTCCGCGCGGTCGCGACCGACGAGACTCCGTGGCCGCGCCCGTACCTGCTGCCGGTGCCGGCGCCCGGCGCCCCGACGGGTCCGGCTCGGGACGGCGCCCGCCCGGTCCGCCCCGAGGTCGAGGTCGTGTCGTTGGAGTCCGTGCCGCGGTCGTCGTACGTCGACCGGATGCGTCGCCAGTTCGGCCTCGAGTACGGCCTGCGCGGCGCCAGTGGGCAGTTGCTCGACCTGGGTGAGGGCCTGCTCGTCGCCGTCCGGGCGGCCGTCGACGCCATGCCGGACCCCGAGTCGGTGGTGGAGCTGGGCGCCAGCACGGGGGCCGCGACCGGGCTCGTGTTGCACCGCGCCCGCCCCAAGCGCGTGCTGGTGCACGACGCGAGCGAGGCCGCCGGGCGGCACCTGCGCGAGCACCTGGGCGCGGTCGCCAGCCAGTCCGGGGCGTCGCTTCAGGTGGTGACCGAGGACTGCCGGGATCTGCCCTTCGACGAGCCGATCAGCCTGCTCATCGTCAACATCCCGTTCGCCCAGCTGCCGAGCCTGCTGGCCCGGCGGGGCGAGCAGATCCGCGCGGCCCTGGGAGAGGAGGGCATCCTGGTCGCCGCCTCGTCGGCCGTGGGCATGCGGTTCTACCAGGCGCTGACCGACGGTTCCGAGCCGCGCCTGGCCGACTGGCCCTGGTTCGTCCCGGGACGCGCCCTGCCCGACCTGTTCGCCAGCGGGGCGGCCGTCCGGATGCGCAACCTCGTGGTGAGCGTCGCGTCGGCGTCACCGCAGCGGGTCGACGCCACCCTCGCCGGCATGGTGGCCCGCGGCGGCGAGATCCTCAGCTGACCCTTCGGACGGAGCCCCGGACACGCGGTGCCCAGAAACGCGCGGTGTCCAGGACACACGGCGCCCGGAAAGTGACTTTCTGGGGGTGTCGGGAGCGCCGTAGGTGCCCAGAACGTGACTTTCTGGCGAAGGGCTTGGGCCGGTGTCAGGGGTGGTCGCGGTGGATCGCGTAAAGCGCCGCCGGTACCGACGCGGCCACCACGAAGGAGTCGGCCAGGCCACTGGCCTCCAACTCCTGACGGACAACCGGCGTCAGCGCCGCCAGGGCCAGGCGTCCGGCCCGGGCGCGCAACCGGGAGTTGATCTGGGCGAATACTGACACGCCCTCCGCGTCACACGAGGTGAGACCGCTGGCGTCGACGATGATGTCGCGGGCACCCTGATCGATGAGGGTCACGGCCAGGGTCGCGAGTTGAGGGGCCGTGGTCGCGTCGAGGCCACCGGCGAGCACGAGCACGGGGCGCTGGTCCTGCTCCTGCCGGGTGATGGTCAACGACGTGGCGGCTGGCGAACTCATCGATCCTCCGACTCAGGCGCTGGCGGTGTTCCCGTTCCGGAGCCGAGCGCCCACGGAAGGGCGCGTTCCGCAGGGTGTCGGTCTCGGCGCCGGCCATCGCCCCCCGCGGGTGTTGATCGTACTGGTTGTTACGGCAACCTTCTCGATGAGACGAGGGACCACTCCGGTCCGCAACTCCTTGTCATCACACGGTTTCCGTCGGTTACTGCTGTCCATAGTGGACGCTCGATCCGGGCCGCGGTGATCAACCCGGTTGGTCCGCATTTGTGATCATGGACAGAGTCAGTCGGTCCGGGTAGCCGGAACCGTTCGCGCTTTGCGTCTAGCGCTGTGAAAGCTTTCGCACTACTGTGAGGCATGTCACAAGGGCTGGATGGTTTAGCCAGCCCAGTCAGGGAAAGCCGAGGGCTACCGGCGAGGCACGGGGAAGGGCCGACGCCGGTGGAACATCGCCCGTACGACGGAGGGGCGCCGTCGTCGCGGGTGGTGCCGGGGTCGGGTCCGCTCGCCCCGGCCAGCGTCGTTCGGGGCCGGCCGGATGAGATCGTCCGGGCGGCCGGACGGGATCATCGCCACCGGTCCCGACGGCGCGTGGGGAACGCGCCCGGGTCGGTTGTCGCCGGATCGGTCGGCCGTCAGGTCAGCGGTCGTCAGGCCGCCCGGCGTCAGGCCACCGGTTGAGCGGGCCGGCCGTCCAGGGACGCCCGCTGGCCGCCGTAGACGTGCGGGGCGAGCAGGGCCGCGCAGCGCAGGTTGCGGTAACGCCCGCCGTAGTCCAGGCCGTACCCCACGAGGATGCCGTCGGGTGCGTCGAAGCCGATGTAGCGGACCTCCTCGGGCAGCTCGGCGATCGTCGGCTTGCGGAACAGCGCGCAGAAGCGCACCGACGCCGGGCCGCGCGAGCGCAGGTTGGACAGCAGCCAGGAGGCGGTCAGGCCGGTGTCGATCACGCCGTCGACCACCAGCACGTTGCGCCCCGCGATGTCCACGTCGAGGTCCTTGCGCAGCCGGACCGCGCCCGACGCGCCGATCGTGCCCGGGCCGGCGCGGTACGACGACAGCCCCATCCAGCTGATCTCCACGTGCCGGTTCAGGGCCCGGGCCAGGTCCGCGGTCATCATGGCCGCCCCGCCGAGTACACCGACGAGCAGCAGGTCGAGATCGGTGCCGTCCTCGTCGCGGTAGTCCGCCTCGATCTGCGCGGCGAGTTCACGCAGGCGGGCCACGATCTGCTCCTCGGTCCACAGGACCGCCGCCAGATCACCCGCGACGTGCTCTGGCTTCATTCGGGATCCTTTCGCTGGGACGGGGAGAGTCGGGACTGGCCTACGGTACGACGCGCTCGTAACCGATCCCGCGCGACCTGCCGGGGTGGCGTGACAAAGATCCCGCGTCACGGGCGCCGGTACGCGAGCGGTTGACCGGCGACCGCGTGACGACCCGGGCGTCCGGGGACGACCTGGACATCAGGCGACCGGGGATCTCGGCATCAGGGGATGAGCAGCAGTTTGCCGGTGGTCCGGCGCGACTCGAGGTCCATCTGGGCCCGGGCCGCCTCGGCGAGCGGGTACCGGTCGTAGATCCGGACGTCGAGCCCGTCGGCGATGAACCGGAACAGGTCGTCGGTCCGGCGGCGCAGTTCCTCGGGCGTCGCGGTGTAGTGGCCCAGCGTCGGTCGGGTCAGATAGACCGAGCCGGCCGCGTTGAGCCGCTGCGGGTCGACTGGCGGGACCGGACCACTGGCCGCCCCGAAGAGCGCCAGCACACCGCGGGGGCGCAGGCTGGCCAGGCTGGCGTCGAAGGTGGCGGCGCCGACCCCGTCGTAGACGGCGGCCACGCCGTGCCCGTCGGTGAGGCGGCGTACCTCCGCCGCCACGTCCACCCCGTCGCCGTACCGGATCACCTCGGCCGCGCCGGCTCCCCGGGCCAGCCGCTCCTTCTCCTCGGTCGAGACCGTGGCGATCACCCGGGCGCCCAGGCGGGTCGCGATCTGCGTGAGCAGCAGGCCGACCCCGCCAGCGGCCGCGTGTACGAGGATGGTGTCCCCGGGCCGGACCGGGTACGTGTCGAAGAGCAGGTAGTGCGCGGTGAGCCCTTGCAGCATCACGGCGGCCGCCGTCTCGTCGCTGACCGACTCCGGCACCGGCACGACCTTCTCCGCCGGCGCCACGGCCCGCTGGGCGTACGCACCCTCCAGGTACGCGGACACCACCCGGTCGCCCACGCCGATGCCGTCCACTCCCGGACCCACGGCGACCACCCGGCCGGCACCCTCGGAACCGAGGATCCGCGGCACCGGCCCGGGGTAGCGCCCCGTGCGGTGGTAGATGTCGATGAAGTTGACTCCGGTGGCGGCCAGCTCCACCAGCACCTGGCCCTCGCCCGGCACCGGCTCGGGCACGTCCTCGAAGACCAGGTTCTCGGGCCCGCCGAACGCCTTCAGCACGATCGCGTCCACGCCGAAGAGAATGGCACACCCTGCGGGGCTCTCCACCGATGGTCACCCGGCGTACGGACCGGCCAGCTGGCGTACGGATTGGTCAGCCGGCGTGCCCGAGCGCGGCCGCCTGTTCGCGCAGCGCCGCGACCAGCGTCTGCACCGCGACCCGGCGACGTACCCCGGCCCGCGTGGCCAGCCAGATCCGACGCTCGCCCAGCCCGTCGACCCGGGCCGACACCACGGCGTGCCGCTGCTCGTGGAACGCGAGCTTGGGCAGGATCGCCACGCCGAGCCCGCACTCCACGGCGGCCGCGATCAGATCGACGCTCGTGAAGCGCCCCCGCACGATGGGCTCGAAGCCGCTGCGGCGGCACAGCGCGGGAACCAGGCGACCGAGATACGTACCCTCCCGGTCCAGCGCCCACGGCTCGTGGGCGAGCTCGGCCAGCGAGACGGTGGGTCGGCCGGCCAGCCGGTGGTCGCGGGGCAGGAGGACGAGCAGGGGATCGCGGGCTAACGCCTCGCCGACCACCCCATCGGTCAGCGCGGGGCCGCCCCCACCCTGGTCGAACGTCATGTCCTCCTGGTCGAAGGTCACGGCCACCTCGCAGTCCCCGCGCCGGACCGCCTCGACGCTCTCGTGCGGCTCAAGCTCGAGCAGCTCCAGGGCCAGGCGGGGGTGGCTGCGCGACAGCGCGACCGTGGCCGGGAAGACCAGCGACGTCAGGGCGCTGGCGAAGCTGGCGACTCGGATGTGACCCACCGGCTCGTGGGCCAGTTCGGCGAGCTCGGATTCGATCGCGTCCATGTGGTCGAGCAACTCGCGTCCCCGGGCAGCCAGCAACCGGCCCGCGGGCGTCAGTCGCAGCCGGCGTCCCGACCGCTCGACCAGCGCCGTCTTGACCTCGGCCTCCAGCAGCGCCAGCTGTTCGGACACGGTCGACGGAGCCAGCCGCTGCTCCTCGGCCACGGCCCGGACCGTGCCGACCCGATCGAGCGCTTCGAGCAACCGCAGCCGCCAGGGGTTGAGCGTCACAGCCCGGAACCCTAGCCGTTTGTTCGGTTGTCCCGAACATGCTGGTCGGTAACACTCGCTTTTCACGGACGTACGCTGCCCCTACCGTCGGCCGTATGGCGTCGCTGAAGCTCGATGAGTTCCCCCGGTACCCGCTTCTGTTCGGGCCGTCGCCGATCCATCCACTCGACCGCCTCAGCGCGCACCTGGGCGGGGCGCGCATCTGGGCCAAGCGGGAGGACGTCAACTCCGGCCTCGCCTACGGCGGCAACAAGGTGCGCAAGCTGGAGTACCTGGTAGCCGACGCGCTCGCCCAGGGCGCGGACACCCTGGTATCGATTGGTGGCTATCAGTCGAACCACACCCGTCAGGTGGCCGCCGTGGCCGCGCACCTGGGCCTCAAAGCCGTGCTCGTGCAGGAGAACTGGGTCGACTGGCCCGACGCTCTCTACGACCGGACCGGCAACATCATGCTCTCCCGGATCATGGGAGCCGAGGTGCGCCTGGATCCGGCCGGCTTCGGGGTGGGCTTCAAGCCGAGTTGGGAGCGGGCCATCGAAGACGTCCGGGCGCGGGGCGGCAAGCCGTACGCCATCCCGGCCGGCGCCTCGGACCACCCGCTCGGCGGCCTGGGCTTCGCGCGCTGGGCGTACGAGGTGCAGCAGCAGGAGCGCGAGCTCGGCGTCTTCTTCGACACGATCGTCGTCTGCTCGGTCACCGGCTCGACCCAGGCCGGGATGATCGCCGGTTTCGCCACGCAGGACCGACCGCGGCGGATCATCGGCATCGACGCCTCCGCGAAGATCGATGAGACCCGCGACCAGGTGGCGCGCATCGCCCGGCGGACGGCGGCGATGATCGGGCTCGACCGCGACCTGCGGGACGACGAGATCGAGGTGCTGCCGGGCTGGGAGGGACCGGCGTACGGGATTCCCGGGGAGTCGACGCTCGAGGCCATTCGACTGCTCGGTCGCCTCGAGGGCGTCATCACCGACCCCGTGTACGAGGGCAAATCCATGGCGGCCCTCATCGATCTCGTCCGGGACCGGACGATTCCGGCCGACTCCACCGTTCTCTTCGCCCACCTCGGTGGTCAGCCGGCCCTGCCCGCCTACGCGGCCCTCTTCCGCGAGTAGCCCGGGCGTACCCGTCGGGACCGCTCCGTGCGCGACTCGGGCGTCCCGAGCGACGGGTCGCGCACGCGTCGGGACTGCCCGGCGTCGGCACCGCCCCGCGTCGGGACCCGTCCCCCGCCCCGCGGGCGGCGGAAACGCAGCCCGTCCCGACGCGCCGAGCCCATGATCGCCGTGAGGCGGTGCGGGGCCTTCGGGCGTACGTGTGCCTCACCGTGATCATTGGAGTTGATCGCGGTGAGGCGATCGCGGGCCGCCGGGCTCACGAATGCCTCACGGCGATCATGGGCTTCCGGAGGAGTTGATTAGGGGCTTCCGGCGGTGTTCGTCGCGCCGGTCCCGGCGTCGATGGGGGGCCGCGGCGACGGGTGATCGCCCCGATGGCTCGGCTCCGCTGACCGCTCTCGCTTGCGCTAGCGGAATCGATTTCGGGCGACTATCCTGAATCACAGGACATGATCATGATTCAGGGTCGGGGTGGTGACGATGGACGCGGCGAGGATAGGCGCTCTGGTTGAGCGGGCCTGCCTTGCGGCTGGTCTGAGCCAGCGTCGGCTCGCAGAAGCCACGGGCATATCGCAGTCGACCCTGTCGCGGATCATCTCGGGTGAGCGGGCGCCCAAGCTTCCCGAGCTCGTGGCGATCGCGTGGGCGACCGGCTGGACGGTGGCGCAGCTGACCGGGGCGACCACGGTGGCTGACCGGGTGCAGTGCGCGGCTCGGGCGACCAACGACTCCACGATGGAGGGCATGCGGCAAGCCCTGCTGCGCTTCCTCGAACTCGACGACTATCTGGATCAGCACGCGATCCCGGACACGGTGTGAGAGTGCGGGTGGCGTCGTGAACGCCGAGGTCGAAGGTCGTAAGGCTGCGATCCGGTTCCGCGAAGAGCACCGGTTGGGCGTGCAGCCGCTGGGCGATCTGGTCGCCGTTATCGAGCAGGCAATGCGGATCGACGTCGCTGTGCTCGATGTGGAAGCGGACGAGCACGGCTTGACGATGCGGGATCCGCAGCGCGACGTGGTGTTCATCGGCGTCGCCCGGACCAAGCATCCGATGAGGCAGCGCAGCTCACTGGCGCACGAGCTTGGTCACGTGATCTTCCAGGACTGGGCCGACAACCGTGCGGGCAACTGGAGTAGGCGAAGCCCGGAAGAGATACGGGCGGATGCCTTCGCCCGGCACCTGCTGGTGCCGGTCCAGGGCCTGCGCGAGTTTCTCGGACCCATGAAGTCGGTCACTTGGGCGGACTTGTCGGCCGTCGTCCAGTGGTTCCTGGTATCGCCGACGTTGGCGGCCATCGCGTTGTGCGAGGCCGGGTACATCGATGCAGATACCAAGCAGGACTGGTCGGCGCTGTCCACCCGCCACCTGGCGACCCGGTTCGGGTGGATCGACCAGTACCGGGCGCTGGCGGCGGACTCGAATCGGCGCCGCGCGCCCCAACGGTTGCTCGCCCGCGCAATCCGCGGCTACACGGAAGGGGTGCTGTCGGCCCAGGCCATCGCCACGTTGCGGGGTGTTCCCTTGGCCGAGGTTGAGAAGGAGTTGCAGGAGGCCGGCCTGGTGCCGGCCGAGCCCACGGTGAGGTGGGCGAGTCCGGATGATCTGCCGCCAGCACCTCAGGTGGACCTGGCTGCGCTAGATGCCGCGCTCGCCGATCCGGATGACCGCCAAGGGAGGGATCAGCGTCAGGCGTCGGCGGCGGAGCCGGCCGGATGACGCACCGGCCCATCATCGACGCTGGCCCCAGCCTGAACTTCTTCTCCATCAACAAGGAGCGACTCCTCATCAGCGTCCTGGGCCGGCTGAGCGCACCGGAGACCGTTGAGGCCGAGGTGCTTCACAAGTCCCGGACGGACAAGCGCTTCAGCGCGGCCGCTCGTACGTGGGCGAAGCTGAAGCCAGACTGGATCGAAATACTCTCCGATAGCGTGACTCCGGAACTGGCCGCCGTCGTCAGCCGGATCACCAGCGTGCCGAGGCCGGAGCGGCTTCGGACTCGCCGGAATCTCGGCGAGTTGATGGTGGTTGCCCACGCCGTCGTAGCCGCCGAAGCCGGCAAGGACGTGACCGTGCTCATTGACGACGGGGATGGGGCCCGTATGGCGATGGCCGAGGTTCGACGACTGGAACGGCTGAGCGCCCGTGGTCAAACCGTGGGATCGATCAGGCTGGCCAGCACGCTGACGGTGCTGCAGCGCGCGGCCGGTGGCCCGTACATCCCGGACAAGGGCGCCATGCGCGACATCTATCGACGCCTACGCGCCCTCGACGACGGCCTTCCACCCATCGAACGCACCAACCTTCTGTCGCCCAACCTCTGGACATGATCGTCCGGCTTGGCCTGGCTGAGCTCCTACGACTCGGGCAGCCATGCCATCAGGTCCCAGCGTCGGGACGGTGGTTGCGCCAGGCGGCGAACGGGTCGTAGTCGACTTCCAGCGCCTCCTGGGGCGGGCGCAGCTCGGGCGGGACGTGGCGCAGGTTCAGCCGCACCCGGTACCACAGGCTGCTGCGCCCGCGCATGGAGTCGACCAGGACGTCGTCGGCGGCGAGCAGCGGCCATACGTCGGGGTGGCGGGCCTTCCAACGGTCCAGGCCGGCGAGCGCCTCGGCCTTGGTGGCGGCCCGGGCGACTTCGATGAGCGGCATGGTGCTGCGGCGCCGGCCGGTGGCCCCACTGGACTTGCCCGGAGGCGGGGCGGCGACACGCCCCTGGGCCCCGGCCGGCGGCGCGTCGGGCAGCCCCGCCGCTCGGTGCTCTTCGGCGATCCGCAGGAGCGTCTCCAACGACCCGGCCGCCTCGTCGATGCCTTCGGCCGGGTCGCCGAGCCGGGCCACCCGCTCGGGCACGGTCGCGACCGTGTAGTCGGCCGGGTCGCAGGTCGGCACCTCGTCCCACCGCAGGGGCGTCGACACCCGACCGTCGGGAGTGGGCCGGATGGAGTACGCCGAGCACTGCGTCCGGTCCTTGGCGTTCTGGTTGTAGTCGACAAAGACCCCGTGCCGTTCCTCCTTCCACCACCGGCTGGTGGCCAGGTGCGGCACCCGTTGCTCCACCAGCCGGGCCAGCGTCAGTGCGGCCCGGCGCAGCTCCGTGAATGTCCACAGTGGCTGGATGCGGACCAGGATGTGCATCCCGCGGGAGCCGGACGTCTTTGGCCAGCCGACCAGTCCACACTCGACGAGCACGTCCCGCACCACCATGGCGACCTCGCGGACCTGCGGCCAGTCGACGCCGGGGTTGGGGTCGAGGTCGATGCGCAGCTCGTCCGGGTGCGCCAGGTCCTCCGCCCGGACGGGATGGGGGTGGAAGTCGATGCACCCCAGGTTCACCAGCCAGGCGAGGTCGGCTGGGTGACGCACCACGACCTCGTCGGCCACCCCACCGGACGGGTAGCGGAACTGGGCGGTCTCGATCCACGGTGGACGGTTCGCCGGGGCCCGCTTCTGGTAGAACGGCTCGCCCTCGATCCCGTCCACGTAGCGCTTGAGCCCCATGGGCCGGCCCTGCAGCCCAATGAGCACCGGACCGGCGAGGCGCTGGTACCAGTGGACGAGGTCGAGCTTGGTGAGGCCGAGACCCGGGAAGAAGATCTTGTCCGGGTTGGAGATGCTCACCTCGCGGTCACCGATCGCGACCACCGTTCGCTTCGACGCCACCCGGACATTCTGCCCGTCCGGGCCGACGCCGCGCCGACCGTACGAGCAGCCGACCGCACGGCCCACCGACCTCACGGCCGCCGAGCGTACGGTCTCGTCACCCGGCGGCCGGGCGATCGCCCGGCTGTCGACGTCGGCCCAGCCGCCGGCGTCACGGGCCCGCTCAGGCCCCGGGCTCCCACGGGCGGCGCGGCTGGCCCCACAGCAGGACGCCCATGACCACCAAGCCCCGGGCCGACAGCAGGCACGGCTCGTGGTAGGTGAGCATCACCCGTCCGTCGGGGACGACGACGTAGGCGTCGGCGCGACGGTCGACCGTCGTCTCGGGGCGGACCCGCGAGATGTGGGTGAGCGACCCCTCCTGCAGGCGCCAGGCGGGCAGCGGCGGCGCCGGCTCTGAGTGCCGGCCGTGCCACCAGTTGCCGACGGTGATCCATCCCTTGAGGGTGGCGTTCGGCGGCTTGCCGGTCTCGGTGATGCGGGCCAGGAACCAGGACGCCACGGCGAGCGAGTTCCACGGCGGGGCGAGCAGGTTCACGGTTCCGGGGCCGTTGGGCCAGAAGTCCGGGCAGGCCCGGGCCAGGTCCGGGTAGAAGTCGGTGAGGATCGGCTCGAAGCGCAGCGGGCCGCTGCGGGGCGTCCGGCCGACGCTGAGCCCCGCGAGGTAGTGCATCGTGCGCACCAGCCGTTCGACGCCCGGTGGGAGGGCGGCGAGCCCGTCGACGTACGCCTCGTGCGCCTGCCGCGCGCGCTCCGAGTGCAGCGGTTGGTCGTGGACCCCGACGCGTTGGCAGTCGATGCAACGGTCGAGGATCGGCTCACCGTTGACCGTGGCCCGGTGGGAGGTGCACATCGCCCGCCCGCACGGACCACAACGTCCGATGGCGAGCACCCCGCAACTGTCCACCTCGCACACGGCCGGCACGCTGCCAGGGTGGCCGACCCCCGCAACGTGGTCAAGGACCATTTTCGATCAGCCGCCGCCGGGGCGGGGGCGGGGCAGGAGCACGTCGAGGTCGGGAACCTCGTACCCCATGAGGTCGAGTCGATGGGCGACCTCGCGCACCGGCTGATGGGTCTTGATCGCGCCGGCCAGGACGTGCGACAGCGGAACCGGGCGGTCGTGGTTGAGCCACGGCCGGCTGCCGTCCAAGTCGTTGCTCGCGTAGGTGAGATCGTTCGGCCGGAGGTGGTCGGCCGAGATGGTGGTCGGGTCGACCTGCACGGTGTAGCCGAGCTGCGCAAGGCGCGCGGCGATGTCGGCCACCGAACGGCGCAGCCGCCGGGCCGCCTGCAGCAGGTGGGGCAGGCTGACGGGCTCGTTGGGCTTCAGCCAGGGGTCGGCCCCGTCCAGGTCGTAGCTGACGATGAGGAGGTCGTCGCGGGTGAGGTCGTCGACCGCCACCTCGCCGAGGTGGGTCTGCACCGTGTAGCCGAAGACGGTGAGCCGGGCCGTGATGTCATGCACGTCGCGTCCGGTGGCCCGGGCCGCGCGGATGAGGTGGGTCGCCGGAACCGGTTCGGTGGGGTCCAGCCACGGATGGGCCCCGTCCAGATCGACGCTGGTGAGTACCAGGTCGTCCGGGTCGAGGTGATCGACGATGAGGTCGGGGGGCGCGTCCGGCGCGGTGGTGAACAAGCCCCGGGAGGCCGCGGGCAGCCCGTACCCGAGCTCGCGCAGGCGGGTGGCGACGGCGGCCACCGGAAGGCTCTTGTGGTCGGCGGCCCGCAGCAGGTGCAGGACGGGGACCGGGACGGTCGGGTCGAGCCAGGGCGGCGTGCCGTTGAGGTCCCGGCTGGCCAGCACCAGGTCGTCCGCGGTCAGCTCCACAGTGGACAGTTGGGTCACGTCCACGCCCACGGTGTAGCCGAGCGTCACCAGCCGATCCGCGACCGCCGTGACCGGTTGACCGGTCCGCTGGGCACACCGCAGCAGGTGCACCGGGGTCACCGGTTCGGCCGGGTCCAGCCACGGGGACGCCTTGTCCAGGTCGCGGCTGAGGATGACCAGGTCGTGCTCCTCGGCGCGCAGGCCCTCGCAGCCGGCCGGCAGTTGGTACCCGAGCACGGCGAGGCGGGCCGCGACGGCGCTCAACTCCCGCCCCACCTTGTGGGCGGCGCGGACCAGGTGCAGCAGCGAGACCGGCTCGGTCGGATCGATCCAGGGGAAGGTGCCGTCGAGGTCCCGACTGGCGATCACCAGGTCGCTGGGGTCGGCCGCGTCCAGCGGTACCGACGCGGGGTCGGTGTGGAACTCGAAGCCGAGCCGGGCCAGCCGGGCCGCGACCTCGCTGATGGGGCGCCCGCTGCGCTGGGCCGCCTTGAGGATGTGGGGTAGCGGCACCGGTTGACCCGGGTTCAACCACGGCCGGGAGCTGTCCAGGTCCCGGCTCAGGAACAGCAGGTCGTCGGGGTGGCTGCCCACGGTCTCGTGTCCGACCGCGACGGTGTAGCCCAGTTCCTCCAGCCGGGCGGCGATCTCGCTGGCGTGGCGGCCGATGCGCCGGGCCGCGAGCACGAGGTGGGACAGGGGCACGATCTGGTCGGGGTCCAGCCACGGGGCCGCGCCGTCGACGTCCACGCTCATGATGAGCGCGTCGGAGGGTCGGGCGCGGACCACGCCGGCCCAGTCCGGGCCCGGCGTGATGAGCTTGGGGTAGCGCCCGGCCGCGGCGAGCGCGGTCAGCCGCCACTGCACCACCTGGTCCGGGCCGGCCGGTCCGTGGACGTCGGGCAGGAAGCACCCGGCGATCCCGGCGTCGACCGTGTCCTCACCCAGCCGCCACTGCCGGTAGCCGGAGGCGATGGCCCGCTCGAAGATCACGTCGGCGATGAGTGGCCGACCCAGGGCGAACGGGACGAGCCAGTCGTACGTGAGCACCGCCGGACCGGCCGCGACCAGGGCGTCGATGGCCTGCCAGAGCAGGCGTTCCACGTCCTCTTCGCGGTAACCGAGGATCCGGGTGCGGTCGACGGAGAGCCGCGGGGCGAGGTCCCGGCTCAGGTTCACCACCGCTCCGGTCAGTTCCTGCCCGGCCCACAGCCCGTCGGCGAGGATGGCACCCGTCTCGGTGCACCACCAGACGCCGGCCGCGGGGTCGGCCACCACCGCCGCGCCGGGCTGGCCGTGGCCGGACTTGTTGGCCGCCTGCATGGGCGGAGTCGCCGCGGAGAGCTCACCCGGTCGCCACTCGTGGTGCTCGCTGCCGTGCCGGGCCTCGGTGGCGAACTCGGCCACCCACAGGACGCTCCGCAGGGTGTCCACACAGGACACTGCGGTGGCCGAGCGCAGGTGCAGGCGGACGGTCGTGCCGCACTCCCGGCCGGGACCGAGCACCCGGATGCGGAACAGGCTGCCCGGTCCGGCTATCGACACGCGCAACGCGGGCCCCGGCGTGCCGTCCCGCTCCATCCGGCAGGTCTGGACCGTGATCTCGTCGGCGAGCATGAAGTAGCTCAGCACGCCGATGCCGAACCGGCTGTTGGGGTGCAACTGCACCGGCGGGTCCAGGCGCGCCCACTCGGCCTGCTCCTCGATGAACTCCGGCAGGTCGGCGAGCCGTACGCCGGCTTGGGCGAAGACCTCGGACAGCTCGCGGACGCCCATGCCGATGCCGTTGTCGATGCAGTCCAGGTACGGCCGTCCGTCGGCGTCGATGCCCTGCTCGAAGCGGATGCGTCCCACCCAGTCGTCGGCGAACCCCTGCGTACGGCGCAGGTACTCGGTGCGCGCCTGGCGGTACCGACACGCATCCAGCGCGTTCTGGTACAGCTCCCGGATCGCCAGCGCCGGGTCGCCGTAGAGTTGCTCGCCCATGAGCAGTTCCTGCACCCGGTCCTCGGCCAGCCGGAACCGTACGCCGGCCGACTGGTAGGCCCGCACACCGTCCACAACGGACGGCTGCAGCCCGTCGGCGGTGACGTGGGTCGGCAGCCCGCGCAGCGGGGCGAGCGCGGCGTCGGTCGTCGCGGCCCGCTGGACCAGGGTGAGGAGCTCGTTCAATGAGTCGATGTGGGAACGCAGCGCCACCTCGATCGCCGGGTGGTCGCAGGCCGCCTCCAGCGTGAGGGCCGAGTCCTGGCGCGTCCACCGGGCCGTCGCCACCGTGGTGCGCAGGCCGGCCGCGGTGACCGGGTCGACGATGCCGAGGTGCTCGCCGATCACCTCCGGCAGGGCGACCGGGTCGATGGCCAGTCCGCGCGCGACCACCAGCAGGTAGCCCAGTAGACGCTCCCGGACGCCGTCGGCGGCCACCGAGGCGAGCGCGTCCGTACGGTCGGAGCGGGTCAGGCTCCCGGCTCCGGCCGGGCTCCCGGCGCTGGTCGGGGTGTCGGCGCTGGCCGGAGTTCCGGTGCGAGCGTGGGTATCGGTGTGGGCTGGCGCGTCTGTCCGGGCGAGGAAGTGGGGGCCGGCCCGGAGGGCCCATAGCAGCGACGCCAGCCGCTCGGGCCGGAATAGGGAGCTGTCGCTTTCGGCCAGGGGCCCCAGCAGGTCGGCGATCGCCTCCACTCGGTAGGCGGAGGGCTGGCGGGCCAGCCACCGGTGCAGCAGCCACCAGCCGATCTCCTCGGCGGCGTCGCGGTTGCCGCGGGCCACGGCGGCGAGCGCCCGACGGTAGGGCTGGGAGTAACTCTGGGCGAACCGCTCAAACGCGGCGCGCTCGCTGGTAGCGTCCTGCGACGGGGTGAGGTCGTGCGGGGCGACGGCGCGCTCGCGCCCGGCGAGCGAGGACCGCAGCGTGTCGTAGACGAACGGCACGGCGAGCAGGAGCGCGACCTCGTCGGCGCTCAGGCGCAGCCCGTCGGCGCGTGGCCCGGCGCCTGCGCGCAGCCCGTCCGGCATCGTCTCGACGAGAAACGCGAGCCGATCGGCCATCCGGGTGGCGAAGCTCAGGTCCTGCCAGGGATCGTCGGCCAGGGTGAGCAGCCCGTCCCGGCGGACCATCCCCAGGTGAACGATCAGCTCGGCGATCCGGTGGCGAGCGCGGGTGACAGCGTCGCCGGAACCGCCGTTCTCGGGGCCGGCGTTGGTGGCGGGACCAAGGGTGCTCTCGGGGCTGACGGTCGCGGATGCGTCGTGCACGTTGTCCCACAACCGGTGCCGGGCCACCGCGGTGACCCAGCGGTCCAGCTCGTCGGCGTGCGTGGGCCAAACCACGCCGGGCATCGTCACCTGCAGAAACCTACCGACTCCCGGCAAGACCGCCGTCACCGCCCGGCGGCCACGGGCCGGCCGGCGACGCGACTCACACCCGGGACTCAGTTGACACCGCAACTACCTCTGACGGTATTGTTCCTCCCGTCAACAGTTGAACCTTCAAGCAAAGGGGAGCGCCATGACTCGTACGGTCGGGGGAATCGAGATCCCGGACCCCGGCGTATTCGTCTTCGACCCGAAGCACACGGCCGTCGGCGCCGTCGCGCGGCACATGATGGTGAGCAAGGTCCGGGGCATCTTCAAGGACGTCACCGGCACCATCACCATCGCCGAGGACCCGCTGCAGAGCAGCGTCGAGGTGATCATCAAGGCGGCCAGCATCGACACCGGCGTCGAGGACCGGGACAACCACCTGCGCAGCCCCGACTTCCTGGACGTCGAGAAGTACCCCGAGCTGACCTTCAAGAGCAAGCGGATCGTCAAGCACGACGGCTCGGACCTCGTGATCGCCGGTGACCTGACCATCCGCGGGGTCACCAAGGAGATCGAGCTGCCCGTCGAGTACCACGGGGTGGGCACCACGCCGTGGGGGAGCGAGGTCGTCGGCTTCTCGGCCAGCACCGAGCTGGACCGCGAGGAATTCGGTATGACCTGGAACGCCGCGCTCGAGACCGGCGGCGTGCTCGTCGGCAAGAAGCTCAAGATCGAGATTGAGGTCGAGGCGATCCGCCAGCAGTGACCCCGTGCGGAGGGCTGTGCCAGGAAGGACGCCCTCTTGACGCCAGATGCCTAGGAAGGACGCCTTCCTGCGCGCGAGCGCCAGGAAGGCGTCCTTCCTGACATTGGGGCCGGGGGAGGTCCGGGTGGCCCGGGCGGGGGGACATAAGGTCGGCGGCGTGGAGATCCCAGATCGCGCGCGGGTCGTCGTCATCGGCGGCGGGGTGATCGGCACCTCGGTGGCCTACCACCTCGCTCACCTCGGTGTCACCGACGTCGTGCTGCTGGAGCGCGACCGCCTTACCTCGGGCACCACCTGGCACGCCGCCGGGCTCATGGTGACCTTCGGCTCGATGTCGGAGACGTCGATCCGGATGCGTCAGTACACCCGTGATCTCTACGCCCGGCTCGAGGCCGAGACCGGCCTGGCCACCGGGTTCGCCCCGGTGGGGTTCATCGAGGTGGCCGCCGATCGGGACCGCCTCGAGGAGTACCGGCGCGTCGCCACGTTCAACCGTCACCTCGGCGTGGACGTGCACGAGATCTCGCCCCGCGAGGTCGGCGAGCTGTTCCCGCTGGCCCGCACCGACGACATCGTGGCCGGGTTCTACGTGCCCGGCGACGGCCGGGTGAACCCGGTCGACGTGACGATGTCGCTGGCGAAGGGAGCCCGCCAGCGCGGGGTGCGCATCCTCGAGGGCGTACCCGTGACCGGCGTGGCGAAGCGGAACGGCGCCGTCGCCGGCGTGCACACGCCGTACGGCTTCATCGAGGCCGAGGTCGTGGTCAACTGCGCCGGCATGTGGGCCCGGCAACTCGGCGAGGCCGACGGGATCACCATCCCGCTGCAGGCCGCCGAGCACTACTACCTCGTGACCGAGCCGCTGCCCGGGGTGGACGCGTCGCTGCCGGTGCTCGAGGACCCGGCAGCGTACGGCTACTACCGCGAGGAGGGCGGCGGGCTGCTCGTCGGGCTCTTCGAGCCGGAGAGCGCCCCCTGGCACGTGGACGCCATCCCGGGCGACGCCTCGTTCCTGACGCTGCCGCCGGACTGGGAGCGGATGGCACCCTACCTGCAGACCGCCATGCAGCGGGTGCCGGCCACGCTGACCGCGGGCGTGAAGCTGTTCTTCTGCGGGCCGGAGAGCTTCACCCCCGACCTGGCCCCGCTCATCGGCGAGGCACCCGAGCTGCGCAACTACTTCGTGGCGGCCGGGCTGAACTCGATCGGCATCCTCACCGGCGGCGGGGTGGGCCGGGCGGTCGCCCAGTGGATTGTGGACGGCCAGCCCGACATCGATGTGACGGGTGTCCATGTCGATCGCCTGCACCCGTACCAGACCACGCCGGAGTACCGGGCCAGCCGGACGGTCGAGGCGCTGGGCCTGGTGTACGCCCCCCACTACCCGAACCGGTCGATGCGGACGGCCCGCGGGGCGAAGCGGTCGGCCCTGCACGACCGGCTGGCCGCCCAGGGGGCGTACTTTCGCGACGTCAGCGGCTGGGAGTCGCCCGACTGGTACGCCGGTCCGGGCGTCGAGCCCGATCCCGGGCCGCTGACCTGGGGCCGCCCGGCGTACTTCGAGCGGTGGGCGGCCGAGCACCGGGCCGCCCGCGAGGCCGTGATCGTCATGGACATGTCGTTCATGGCCAAGTTCCTCGTACAGGGGCGCGACGCCGGCCGGGTGCTGGAGTGGCTGTCCGCCAACCGGGTCGACGGCGAGCCCGGCCGGGTCACCTACACCCAGTGGCTCAACGCGCGGGGCACGATCGAGGCCGACCTCACCGTGACCAAGCTCGACGACGAGACGTACTGGGTGGTCGCCTCCGACACCGCCCACCGGCACGCGCTGACCTGGCTGCGCCGGCACACGCCTGCCGACGCCCACGCGTTCGCCACCGACGTCACCTCGGCCTGGGCCCAGATCAACGTGCAGGGGCCGCGCTCCCGCGAGCTGCTGCAGGCTCTGACCACAGTGGACCTGTCCGACGCGGCCTTCCCGTACCGGGCCGCCCGCGAGATCCCGATCGGCTTCGCTCGCGTCCTGTGCCTGCGGATCACGTACCTCGGCGAGCTGGGATACGAGCTGTACGTGCCGACCGAGCAGGCGGTGGGCGTCTACGACCGCATCCTCGTGGCCGCCGCGGAGCTTGACCGGGCGGGCCGCGGGGTCGGGCTGCGCCACGCCGGCCTCAAGGCCCTGGGCAGCCTGCGGCTGGAGAAGGCGTACCGCGACTGGGGCCACGACATCGACAACACCGACACCGTGCTGGAGGCCGGCCTGGGGTTCGCGGTCGCCGTGGACAAGCCGTTCCTCGGCCGGGACGCGGTGCTGGCGGCCAAGGCGGACGGGCCGCCGCGGCGGCGACTGGTGCAGGTGCTGCTGACCGATCCCGAGCCTCTGCTGTACCACGGTGAGGTCGTGTACCGGTCCGGCCAGCCGGTCGGCTACGTGCGCGCGGCGTCGTACGGTCACACCCTCGGCGGTGCGGTCGGGCTGGCCATGGTGGAGGCGGCCGAGCCGATCACGGCGTCCTGGGTGGACAGTGGGGAGTGGACGGTCGATGTGGCCGGCGTCCGCCACCCGGCCCGGGTCTCGCTGCGGCCCCTCTACGACCCCGCGGGCGCCCGGGTGCGCGGCTAGGCCCCGCGGGCCTTCCTGGTGCCGCTCTTCTTCCGGTCGGGGCGAGGGTGGGCGGCGCCGCGGGGGTTGATGCGCCAGATCGTCACCGTGCGCGAGGTGGTGGACTCCAGCTCCGGGCGGACCGGTATCTCCCACGAGGTCACCGTGGTGAAGTAATCGCCCGGGAAGAACGCCCGGCCCGGGTCGCCCACCAGCACGTCGGCGCCGTCGCGGGCGGCGCGACGCAGGAAGGTGAGCACCCGGGCCGACATCGGCTCGCTGTAGAAGACGTCTCCGGCGACGACCAGCGGGGCCGGGTCGGTGCCGACCGGTACGCCGAGGTCGGCCAGGCCACGGTCGAGCACGTCCTCGCCGATCACCCGCAGCCGTACGTTGTTGAGCGTCGCGTTGAGCTCGATGGCGTTGACCGCCAACGGGTCGATCTCCACCGCCCACACCTGGGCCGCCCCGGCCAGAGCGGCGGCGATCGCCACGATGCCGCTGCCGGAGGCGAGGTCGACCACGTTCCGCCCGGCCACCTCGGCCGGATGGTCGAGCAGGTACCGGGCCAGGCCCTGCCCGCCAGCCCAGGCGAACGCCCAGAACGGGGGCGGGGCCTCGCTGTAGTACTCGCCCTCGGTGAGCAGCCACAGCCCGATCGGTTCCTCGGCCTGGTGCAGCTGGATCTCGGGCACCTCGGCGACCGGCGCCACCCGTAGGTGCCGGCGTACGAACTCACCGGGGTCGGTCGCCCAGCTCACCGCCGATCACCAGGCCCGGGCTCGTTCCGGCTCGGGTCGGGGCCGTGCGTCAACGCCGTCGGTCCGCTCTCGGCGGGGCTCGGGGAGGGCCGGCCGGCCCTCTCCGGAGCGTCCGTCGCCGCCGCGGCCCTCGGCCGAGCGTGCCTCGGCGGAGCGGCCCAGGTCGGCGACCAGGGTGGCCAGGGCGGTGGTGATGGGTACCGCGGTGACCAGGCCGATCGTGCCGACCGCGGCCCGCACGATTTCCTGGGCGAGGACCGGGCTGGTGAGCACGTCGATGATGGGCTGACCGCCGGCCGCGATGAGCAGCAGCAGCGGCAGCGAGGCGCCCGCATAGGCGAGGACGATCGTGTTCACTGCCGAAGCGACGTGGGCCCGGCCGACCCGGATCGCCGACCGGAACAGCGCCAGCCGCGAGGTCGCGGTCGACGCGAGCTCGGCGACCGTGGTGGCCTGGGTGACCGTGACGTCGTCGAGCACACCGAGCGCGCCGATGATGATGCCGGCGAGCAGCAGGCCGCGCAGGTCAATGTCGCTGTTGAATATCGACAGGTTGATCGTTTCGTCGTCGGTGAACCCGGTGAGCGAGGTCGTGACCGTGAAGAGGGCTCCAAGCAGGCCGGTCACCACCAGGCTGGCGAGCGTTCCCATCACGGCGACCGAGGTCGTCACCGAGAAGCCGTGGGTGAGGTAGAGGACCGCGAACATGATCGCGGCTGAGCCCACGATGGCCACCGGCAGCGGCGCCTGTCCATTGAGGATCGCCGGGATGATGAACAGCAGCAGGAAGGCGAAGCTCACCCCGAGACCGATCAACGCGGTGATTCCCCGCCACCGGCCGAACGCGATCACCGCGATCATGCACAGAGCGACCATCAGCAGCAGGTCCTGTCCGCGCTGGTGGTCCATCACGGTGTACAGACGTCCGCCCTCGCCGGCCTGGGGCAGTTGACCGAGGACCACGCCGTCACCGACCGCCAGCAGTGGCGACCCCGGCCCCCGGGGCAGGTCGACGATCACGTCGGTGCCCGCGCCCGGACCCGAGGTGATGTACACGACCGCGGTACCGCACGGCCGGGGTGGGCCGAACGTCGGCAGGCTGTCCGGGCAGGGGACCTCGGTGATCCGGACGACGTCGCCGTAGGCCCGCGGCAGCGACGTCGAGGCGGCTGTCTCGGGCTGGTCCGGCCAGAGCAGGGCCACGAGGAAGGCGGTGACCGCGGCGCACGGAATAAGAATCAATCGGATAATCGTGACGGTCCGCCGGGAAACCGACAGTTTGGCCGAATGTGCGCGCTCGGCCGCCGCCTCGCGACGCGCCCGACTGTGGCGGCGTCGCTCCCGACCCGTGGCCGCGTGCGAGCGAATCTCCCGGCCGCCGGTCAGCAGGTCGGGCTGGTCGGACGTCTGCTCCGGGTTCTGGCGCACGGCGAGGTACTCACCCGTGGGCGCGAGTCGCGGCGGGCTCCCCAAGGCCGGCGGCAGGAGCTGGGTGGGGTAGTCCCCGGCCGGTCGGGCCCCGGCTGGTGGGGTGCCGACGGGTGGGTTGCCGACGGGTGGGTTGCCGACCGGTGGGGTTCCGACGGGTGGGCTGCCGACCGGTGGGGTTCCGGCCGGCTGGGTGCCGGGTGGCGGGACGGTCGGGAACTGGCCGGTCGAGGGGCGCCCTGGGCCCGCCGGGGGCGGGACGGTCGGGTGTTGCCCGGTTCGGGGGGCGATGGTGGGGTACTGCCCAGTCGTCGGCCGGCCGGGGCCGGTCGGTGGGGTGACCGCCGGGTGCTGACCGGTCGGCGGATTCAGCGTGGGGTGCTGACCGGTCGGCGTACGGACGGGCGGATTTGGTCGGGCGTACGGGTCGTGACCGTACGAACTGGACGGTCCCCCCGTCCAGCCCTCGGATGGCTCGCTGCGCACCTGTGCACTCTCTCACTGGCCGGATCGATCGCGTCGCCGGGAGGGGGAGTCATCCCGTCGGCGCGGGCCGCCGCCGGTCCCCCGAGCCGTGCGGCCGGGGCGTCGACGGCGGGCACTAGGCTGCCCACCCGTGTGGGACGAGCCCGTGTGGGACGTAGTGGTCGTCGGAGGCGGACCGGCGGGCCTGTCGGCGGCGTACGCGGCTGCCCGCCGGGGCGCGCGCACGCTCGTGCTCGAGCGGGCCACGCACCCTCGGTACAAGACGTGCGGCGGCGGCCTCATCGGGGTCTCCCTGCGGTCGCTGCCCGACGGCTTCACCGTGCCAGCCCGGGATATCGTCCACCGCGCCACGTTCACGCTCAATGGCCGCGGTCGCTTCACCCGGCGCTCGGCTGCTCCACTGATCACGATGGTGCAGCGGGACGAGCTCGACGCCGCCCTCTGCGCGGCGGCGCGCGGAGCCGGGGCGACCGTGCGGGAGGGGACGCTGGTCCGGTCCGTGACGCAGGACGGCGACACCGTACGGCTGCGGGTGACCCGGCCGGCCGCGGGGCCGGGCTCGACCGCTCAGACCGCGGGGCCGGGCTCGACCGGTCAGGCCGGGCCGGAGGCCCGGGGCGATGCGGAGGTGCGAGCCCGGGTCGTGATCGGCGCCGATGGCTCGGCCGGCATCACGGCGCGCCACGTCGGCGTCACGTACGACCAGGTCGACCTGGGCCTGGAGGTGGATGTGCCGACGCCGGCCGGATCGGACTGGGCGGGGCGCCTGCTCATCGACTGGGGGCCACTGCCCGGGTCGTACGGCTGGGTCTTCCCGAAGGGCGACCTGCTCACGGTCGGCGTGATCGCGGCCCGGGGCCGGGGTGAGGCGACGCGGGCCTACCTCGCGGCGTTCCTGGAGCGGCTCGGGCTCGCCGGGGCGGAGCGCGTCCACGACTCCGGCCACCTCACCCGCTGCCGGAGGCCCGACTCACCGCTGCGGCGCGGCCGCGTGATCGTGGCCGGGGACGCCGCCGGCCTGCTGGACCCGTGGACCCGGGAGGGGATCAGCTTCGCGCTGCGCTCGGGTGCGCTCGCCGGCGCGGCTGCGGCGAGCGGGGACCTGGCCGGGTACGAGTCGGCGGTGGCGGCCACGTTGGCGCCCGTCATGGCGGCCGGCCGGCGCCTGCTGCGCCTGTTCGAGGCGCACCCCGCCGCCTGCCATGCCGCGGTGGCCACCCCGCCCGGCTGGCGGCTGTTCAGCGCGGTCTGTCGGGGAGAGCTCGACCTGGCTGACGTGGTCCGCCACCGGTCCGTGCGCACCGCCCTCGCCCTGCTGGGCCGCTAGAGCTATGGCTGGGCTGTTGTCAGGAAGGACGCCCTCCTGCGCTTTTTTGCCTAGGAAGGACGCCTTCCTGCGCTGGGGGGAGGAGGGCGGCGCGTGCGGCCCGGGCCACCTCCTCGGCGACCGTGTCGAGCAGGGCCGAGCGTAGGTTCCACTGCTGCCAGTAGAGCGGGACGCCGATGGCCTCGCCGTCGAGGCGCACGACGCGGCCCTCGGCCAGCAGCGGAGCGGACTGCTGGGGCGGGAGCAGGCCCCACCCGAGACCGTGGGCGATGGCCGCGGCGAAGTCGGCCGACGAGGGTACGTAGTTGCGCGGCGGGAGCGACGGGTCGGCGCCTCGGGCACGGAGGAACTGCGTCTGCAACTCGTCGCGCCGGTCGAAGTCGACGACGGGGGCCACGGCGAAGGCCCGGGCATCCTGGCCGTCGGCGAACCACCGCGCCGCGAAGGCCGGGGTGGCGAACGGCTCGTACGGCATGACGCCGAGCGAACGAACGACGCACCCGCTCACCGGGCGAGCCTGGGAGGTGACGGCCGCCATGACCGCGCCCGACTCCAGCAGCCCGGCCGTGAAGGCCTGGTCGTCGCGGTGCAGGTCGAAGACCATGGGTCGCCGCTGGGCCGCGCGGGCGAGGGCGGTCAGGAACCAGGTCGCCAGCGAGTCGGCGTTGACCGCGAGCGCCACGGTGGGCGGGGCAGGGTCACCGTCGGTTGGGTCGCCGATCTGGGCCAGCGCCTCGCGTTCGAGCAGGTCGAGCTGGCGTCCGAGCCGGACGATCGCCGCCCCGGCCTCGGTGGGCCGTACCGGTTTGCTGCGCACGAGCAGAACCCGGCCCACCTGCTCCTCGAGCGTACGGATGCGCTGCGACACCGCCGACGGGGTGAGGTGCAGCGTCCGGGCGGCCGCCTCGATCGTCCCCTCGGCGGCCACCACGGCGAGCGTCCGCGCCAACTCCAGCGTGAGCGACATGAAGCGATGCTAATGCTGCGGAAAAATCCTCAGCTGGACTGCATCGTGCGCGGCGCCTAACGTACGGCGTCGTGTCTGCCCTCATCGCTGGCTTCGGACTCGGCCTGTCGCTGATCGTCGCCATCGGCGCCCAGAACGCGTACCTGCTCCGGCAAGGGCTGCGCCGGGAGCACGTCACCCCCGTGGTGATCGTGTGCGCGGCCAGCGACGTCACGCTCTACGTGGTGGGCGCGGCCGGGTTCGGGACCATCGCCACCCGCATCCCGTGGCTCATCGACGTCGTGCGGTGGGCGGGGGCCGCCTTCCTCATCTGCTATGGCGTGCTCGCGGCGCGACGGGCGCTGCGCTCCGACGGGTCGGCCCTGCGGCCCGCCGAGGAGGAGGCGACGCCGTCGGAGGCAGGGACACCGTCGGACGTCGAGTCCCCGTCAGGCGGGGCGATACCGTCCGATGTGGAGACAGCGTCGGGCGTGGGGACGGCGTCGGGCGTGACGTCGGGTCGCGTCACGGGGGCCGGCGCGGCCCCGACGAAGACGGCGGCCATCCGGGCGGCCTCGCCGCGGACCGTGTCCGTACGAACCGTGGTGATCACGGCTCTGGCCCTCACCTGGCTCAACCCCCACGTGTACCTCGACACCGTGTTCCTGGCCGGGTCGGTGGCGGCCGCGCAGGGGACGGGCCGCTGGGCGTTCGTGGTCGGTGCGAGCGCCGCGAGCATCGTCTGGTTCTGCGGGCTCGGGTACGGCGCCCGCGTGCTGGGGCGCTGGCTCAGCACTCCGCGGGCCTGGCGGGTGCTCGACGGAGTCATCGCCGTCGTCATGGTCACGATCGGGATCTCGCTGATCGTCTGACCAGGCGGCTCGGGCGAGCCGGCGTCTCGTGCGCTCCCGGGACCCGCCACCCATGATCGCCGTGAGGCACTCGTAGCTGGTACGGCGCCGGATCGCCTCACCGTGACCACGGGTCGTGATCGCGGTGAGGCGGTCCGGCGTCCGCCCGCGTACCCCTGCCTCACGGCGATCATGGCCGCGTCAACGGTGGTCACGCCCGCACCGGCCTCAGGGGTGGTGACGCCACCGGCCTCAGGGTCGCCTCCCGCACCGGTCTCAGGGGTGGTGAGGCCCGCGAACGGCGGTCGCGCTCCGCACCGGCCGCGGGGTGAGTACGACCGCGCCGCACCTCGGGGCGGGCGCGGGTGCCCCGAGGCGGCGCGGCCGACGCTGGTCCGCGCGGTCGGCACGGTCAGCGCGGCCGAAGCCGGCAGCGTGCTCGACGCCAGTCCGGCGCGGCCCACGCCGGCCAGTGTGGTTGACGCGGGCCGGTGCAATCAACACCGATCAGCGCGGCCGACGCCGGTGAGCGCCATCGGCGCCGATCAGTGCAGGCGACGCTGGTCGGTGCGGCCGTCGCCGGTCATTTGGTGAGACCGGCGCGGCGGAGGGCGTCGGCGAGCGCGGTGTTGATGGGCGCTTCGGCCGGCCGCCCGCGACCAGAGCCGCCCCGGCCGCCGGGGCCACCGCGACCGTCCCGGCCACCCCGCCCGCGGTCGGCCGAGCCGGGGCCCGAGGCCGCGCGGACGGCGGCCGGGTCGTCGTCCAGGCGCAGCGTCAGCGAGATCCGCTTGCGGGGAACGTCCACGTCGAGGACCTTCACCTTCACGATGTCGCCGGGCTTGACCACGTCGCGGGGGTCCTTGACGAAGTTGTGCGACATCGCGGACACGTGCACGAGCCCGTCCTGGTGCACCCCGATGTCGACGAACGCCCCGAAGGCGGCCACGTTGGTGACCACGCCCTCCAGCACCATGCCGACCTTGAGGTCGGCGATCGTCTCGACGCCCTCGGCGAAGGCGGCCGTCTTGAAGGCCGGGCGCGGGTCGCGGCCGGGCTTCTCCAACTCCTTGAGGATGTCGGTGACCGTGGGCAGACCGAAGGTGTCGTCGACGAACTTCTCCGGCTTGAGCTTGCGCAGCACGGCTGTGTTGCCGATCAGCGACTTCAGATCCATGCCGGTCGCGTCGAGGATGCGCCGCACCACCGGGTAGGCCTCCGGGTGCACGCTCGAGGCGTCGAGCGGGTCGTCACCGCCGGGGATGCGGAGGAAGCCGGCGCACTGCTCGAACGCCTTGGGGCCGAGCCGGGGTACCTGCTTGAGGTCGGCCCGGGTCCGGAACGGACCGTTGGCGTTGCGATGGGCCACGATGTTGGCGGCCAGGCTCTCGCCGATGCCGGAGACGCGGGTCAGCAGCGGGACGGAGGCGGTGTTCACGTCCACGCCGACCGCGTTGACGCAGTCCTCCACCACGGCGTCGAGGCTGCGGGAGAGCTTCGCCTCGGACACGTCGTGCTGGTATTGGCCCACGCCGATGGACTTCGGGTCGATCTTCACCAGCTCGGCCAGCGGGTCCTGCAGGCGGCGGGCGATCGAGACGGCGCCGCGCAGGGACACGTCCAGGTTCGGCAGCTCCTGGGAGGCGTAGGCCGAAGCCGAGTAGACCGACGCCCCCGCCTCGTTGACGACGATCTTGGTGAGCCCGGGGATGAGCCGCACCAGCTCGCCCACGAGCTTGTCGGTCTCCCGGGACGCGGTCCCGTTGCCGATCGCCACCAACTCGACGTTGTGGGCCTTCACGTGCTTGGCCAGGGTGACCAGCGACTCCTGCCAGCGCCGGTGCGGCTCGTGCGGGTAGATGGTGTCGGTAGCGACCACCTTGCCGGTCCCGTCGACGACCGCGACCTTCACGCCGGTGCGGTACCCGGGGTCCAGGCCCATGGTCGGCCGACCCCCGGCCGGCGCGGCGAGCAGCAGGTCGCGCAGGTTGGCGGCGAAGACCCGCACGGCCTCGTCCTCGGCGTTCTGGAACAGACGCATGCGGATGTCGATGCCGAGGTGGGTGAGGATGCGCGTACGCCAGGCCCAGCGCACCGTGTCCAGCAGCCAGCGGTCGGCCGGCCGGCCCTGGTCGGCGATGCCGAAGCGCGCCGCGATGTCGCGCTCGTACTCGGTCGGCCCGAGCGTCGGGGCGGCCGTGGGGTCGGCCGGCTCCGGCTCGGGATCCATCGAAATGTCGAGGACTTCCTCCTTCTCGCCCCGGAAGAGAGCCAGGATCCGGTGCGAGGGCAGTGAGGTGAACGGCTCGGAGAAGTTGAAGTAGTCGGCGAACTTGGCGCCCGCCTCCTCCTTGCCCGGACGCACGGTCGAGACCACGCGACCGCGGTTCCACATCTTCTCGCGCAACGCCCCGATGAGGTCGGCGTCCTCACCGAAGCGCTCGACCAGGATGGCCCGGGCCCCCTCGAGCGCGGCCGCCGCGTCCGCCACGCCCTTCTCGGGGTCCACATAGGACTCCGCCGTGGCGGTCGGCTCGAGCGTCGGGTCGTTCAGCAGCGCGTCGGCCAGCGGCTCGAGCCCGGCCTCGCGGGCGATCTGGGCCTTGGTGCGGCGCTTCGGCTTGTAGGGCAGGTAGATGTCCTCGAGCCGGGCCTTCGAGTCGGCCGCCATGATCTGGGCCAACAGCTCGTCGGTCAGCTTGC